>Ga0172371_10013819_pt1 | contig 10469 bp, 5 predicted proteins | sample Lak12m_FD_114543 | JGI IMG/M metagenome (GOLD analysis project Ga0172371, IMG submission 114543) | Freshwater microbial communities from Kabuno Bay, South-Kivu, Congo - kab_022012_12m | ecosystem: Environmental > Aquatic > Freshwater > Lake | place: Democratic Republic of the Congo: South-Kivu... | reverse complement strand
TGTCCCTTCCGTCCCGTCTGTCCCTTCCGTCCCGTCTGTCCCTTCCGTCCCGTCTGTCCCTTCCGTCCCGTCTGTCCCTTCCGTCCCGTCTGTCCCTTCCGTCACTTTGCCAGCCCTGCCGCTGCCCCACCGTTACCCTCCACCACCGAGGCCTTCCAGCGTCACCGCCGCACCGCTCTCCTGGCGGCGCCATCCCCTCCAGTTGCCGCAACGCCCGCGGGGCGCCATGGTAAGGGGTGGATGAGGGCGCCTGTCGGCTCACGGTCCGGCCTGAGCCCCGCCGCCTTCAGGAGACGCCCATGCATAATGCACTTGGTCCGCGCGGTCTGGCCCTGGCTCTAGCATGCTCGCTCGGGACCGCCGCCTGGTCGCAGGCGGCCACGGACGCCACGCCCCCGCCAAAGCCGGCCACCGGCAAGCCCGCCGGCCCCGCGGCCGCCAAACCCAAGCCGCCGCCGGACCCGTCCCTGGCGCCGATCCAGGACAAGGCCGGCCTCCCACGGGTGTTGCTCATCGGCGATTCCATCTCCATGGGCTACACGCTCCCCGTGCGCGAGCTCCTCGACGGCCAGGCGAATGTCCACCGCATCCCCGAGAACGGCGGCCCCACGCTCCGCGGCGTGGCCGCCCTGGACCCGTGGCTGGGCGCCGGCCATTGGGACCTCATCCACTTCAACTGGGGCCTGCACGACCTCCGCCAAGACAAGGAAGGCAAGCGCCAGGTCACCCTCGAGGACTATGAGAAGAACCTCCGCGCCCTGGTCACCCGGCTGAAGGCCACCGGCGCCACCCTGGTCTGGGCCGCCACCACGCCGGTCCCGGAAGGCAAGCTCAACCCGCCCCGCAGCAACGCCGACGTGCTCGCCTACAACGCCGTGGCCAGGAAGGTGATGGATGAGAACGGCATCGCCGTCGACGATCTCTACGAGTTCGCTCTGCCGCGCCTGAGCGAGATCCAGCTCCCTGCCAACGTCCACTTCTCGGGGCCGGGCTACCGGGCCCTCGCCGGTGAGGTCGCACAGGCCATCACGGAAGCCCTGGCCAAGCGCCCCGGGAAGTAGCGCCGGTCCGCGGCTGGAACGCGCGCTCTCCGTATCCCGCGGACGGGTTGCGGACGGCACGCCTGGAACGCGGGATCTCCGTATCCCGCGGACGGGTCGCGGAGACCCCGGCTTCCAGGACGGCCCGGGGCGCAGCACAACGCGTTGCACCATAGGAGAAGCCGCATGGACCGGATCCGCGTCGGCGTGGTGGGCTGTGGCGGCATGGCTCGCAGCCATGCCAGCCGTTTCAGCATGATCCTGGACCAGATCGAGATCACGGCCACCTGCGACATCATCCCCGAGCGGGCCCAGGCTGTCGCCGACCTCCTGCCCAACAAGCCCTTCGTCACCCCCGACTGGCGCGAGCTCTATGACAAGGTCGACGCGGTGCTCCTGGTCCTGCCCCACCACCTGCACCACCCGGCCGCCCTGGACTTCCTCAATCAGGGCAAGCACGTCCTCGTCGAGAAACCCATGGCCAACAGCGAACGGGAATGCCTCGAGATGATCGCGTGCGCCCGCCGCAACGACCGGGTCTTGATGGTGGCCTACTGCATGCGTTTCCACCCGCTGGTGGTGAAGATGAAGGAGCTGATCGACAGCCGAGAGTACGGCGAGTGCTTCCAGCTCTCGATCTGGACCGAACAGCTCACCAAGTACCCCCCGGACCACTGGGCCAGCAGCGCCAAGACCCTCGGCGGCGGCCAGCTCTTCAGCCACGGCTGCCACTACATCGACCTGATGTTGTGGATGATGGGAAAGCCACTTCGCGGCATGCACTTAGGGACCAACTTCGGGACGCCGTGGATGGCGCGCGAGGGCACCAGCAACGTCACCATCGAGTTCGAGGGCGGCAAGCTGGGCTACCACATGGGCACCTGGGGCGCCCGCGGCACCCGCCTGAAGTACAGCTTCCACGCGCATTGCACCGGCGGCATGATCGAGGCAGCCATCTCGGACGGCAAACTGATCATCCACAACCAGCAGTCCATCCACGACCCCAACAACCCCAAGGCCGTGCAGCAGGAACAGGTGCTGATGGACGTGAAACACGCCAAGCCCACCGAGGTCGAGATGGCCCACTTCATCGACTGCACCCGCACCGGCCGCAAACCCCTGACCGACCCCGTCGGGAGCCTCGAAGGCCTCCAGGTCATCTGGAAGCTCTACGAGGCCGAGGAGATGGGCCAGCTCGCCGACCTCCGCGGCATGGGCCTGGACTCGCTCACCGTCTGAAGCCGGGCGACCGCCGGGGCCCTGCCCCTCGCCCCGCCGGGGAAGCCACAGGCTCCCCCGGACCCCCACGAGCATGCGCACGGCGCCAGACATGCCGGGACCGGGCGGCAAGGCCGCCTCGGCCGGCACTTCGGCGCCGCGCGCCCTGGCCAGGCTCCGCCCCGGGTACCACGGGGAGGCCCCGACAGCGCTCGCTTCCGTCGGACGGTGACTGGTGCGCAATGGACCCCATGCATGAATCACTCGGCCGCCCGGGCTTCCGCGCCAGCACGGCCCACCGCAGCCTGCGGCGGTGCCCACCGCGCGGTTCGCCGAGGCGAACGAGAGGGTGGGTGTCTGCCGCAGGCTGCGCGGGTGTGGGGGTCCGGGGGAGTGCTACGTCCCCGGCGGGGTCCGGGGCAGAGCCCCGCGTCCCGCTCCCCCCGCGCAGACGCCGGCTGTTGCCAACGCCTCCAGCGCGGCGCCGACCAGGAAGGTGATGCCATTCCTCAGCGCCTCGTCGCAGAAGTCGAACTGGGCGCTATGGAGGGATGGGCAGGTCTCGCCCATGCCCAGGAAGAACATGGCCCCGGGGTGGTCCCGGAGGTAGTAAGCGAAGTCCTCGCCGCCCATGCAGGGCTGCGGCAGGTCCACCCAGGACTCTGGCCCGAGCCAGCGCGTGGCCACCCGCTGGCCGAGGGCGACCATGCCCGCGTGGTTGACCGTGGGGATGTATGAGTCGGAGTAGTGGAACTCGTAGCTTGCGCCCGTGGAGTCGCAGACCCCCTTGATGGTGCGTTCCATCAGGGCCGGGAGCTGCTGGCCGACCTCGGCCTTCAGGCTGCGGGTGGTCCCCTCGAGTTCCGCCGAATCCGGGATGATGTTGCCATTGCTGCCGGCGGCGATGCGGCAGATGCTGACGACGGCAGACTCCAGGGGGCTGATCTGCCGGGACACCACCGACTGCAGCGCCTCCACCACGCGCGCCGCCGTAAGGATGGGGTCCACGCTGGCCTCGGGGCGCGACCCATGGGCGCCCTTGCCGCGAATGACAATCCGGAAGAACTCGGCCGCTGCCATCATGGGGCCCGGCCGAGAGCACACCGCGCCGAGAGGGTATCCCGGCCAGGCGTGCAGCGCGAAGACCGCTGCCGGCTCCGGGTCGCGCAGGGCCCCCTTGGCCACCAGGTGCCGACCGGCCGCCACCACCTCCTCGCCGGGCTGGAACACGAAGCGTACCGAGCCTGGGAGGTGCTCCCGAAGCCGGCACAGGACCATGGCCGCCCCCAGCAGCATGGCGGTGTGCCCGTCGTGGCCGCAGGCGTGCATGCAGCCCGAATGCGTCGACTGGTAGGGCACGCCCGTCTTCTCCTGCAGCGGCAAGGCGTCGATGTCCGCGCGCAGGGTCACGTTCGGGCCGGGGCCGGGCCCCTCGAGCAGCGCGATGACGTCCGTGCCCAGGAGCGGCTCCCGGGGCTGCAGGCCCAGCGCCACAAGCGTCTCGTGGATAAAGGCGGCGGTCTGGGTCTCCTGCAGTGCCAGCTCGGGGGTCTGGTGCAGGCGGTGCCGGACCTCCGCCACGCGGGGCAGGACCTCCGCGACCAGGGCCGGCAACTGGGCGACAGACTCGCTTGCGTTCGCCATGGGAACTGGACCTTGCGCAGGCCGCGGTGCGAACACCGCGCGGCCGGGATGACCGTCTGGACGTGGCGCTACTATAGTGGGGAATGCAGCGCCGGGAGCGCGTGCCTTGGGCGGTTCCGTTCTCGACATTCCCGGTATGGCGTTGGTTGTCAGCAAAGGGTGGAGCGCCCGCGGCCTCGCGGGCATCTGGCCGCGAGGCCGCGGCCGCTCCAGCGAAAGGGCGGGCCGGCGCTCGATCACGTTAGCAGCCTTGGTATCCGCCCCGCTGAGCCGCCGCAATGCCGTCTACGCCAACGGAGGTCCGCCGTGAGGTCCGCACTGCGCCGACAGGTGCTCGTGGCAACCGCCGGGGCCCTGACCACGCTCGCCCAGGAACAGGCAGGCACAACCATGTCCACGACGACGGTCTCGGACGCCCCCATCGTCATCGGCAGCGCGAAACAGCTCTTCATCGACGGCCGGTTCGTCGCCAGCTCGCGCAACGTGGACCTGCGCATGAACCCGCCGACCAAGCTCGGCCCCGTGTTGCGGCCCGAGCGCCCGTGGGAGGACAAGAGCATCGGCTTCTGCGCCAGCGTCCTGGAGCACGACGGCGCCTTCAAGCTCTTCTACCGTGCCGACAGCCGTGCGTCCGGTGCCTCGGTCTGCCTTGCCACCTCCAGCGACGGCCTGCGCTGGGACCGGCCCCGCATCGGCCGCTATGAGTTCGGCGGCAACCGGGACAACAACATCGTCTTCCGCGACACCGACAACAGCGAGGCCTACCGCGGCGTCGGCGAGACCATCGTCTTCCTCGACCCCCACGGCAGCCCGGAACAGCGCTTCAAGATGATCGCCTCCAAGGGCTGGCCCGACCCCAAGACCGCCGGGCTGTACTGCCACACCTCGGCGGACGGCGTGCACTGGACCCCCGGGCCGCGGGTGCTGGACCTCTGCCCCGACACCGCCAACCAGGCTGCCTGGGACCGCCAGCGCGGCAAGTACGTGGCCTACATCCGCATCTGGAACCCGCTGCGGCAGGTCGGCCGGGTCGAGGTGGATGACATCCTGAAGCCGTGGCCCTACACCCCCCTGGGCGACAAGGCCTACTTCATCTGGGGCCGGGACAAGATCGCGGTGACCAGTACCGAGTTCCCGGTCGCCTTCGGTTACGACGAGCATGACCCGGTGCCGAGCGACCACTACAACCCGGCCGCGGTGGAGTACCCCTACGCCGCGAATGCGTACGTCGCCTTCCCGAGCGCCTACATGCACTTCCCCGAGCCCCCCGTGGGCAAGTACGGCAACGACGGCCTGCTGGACATCCAGATGGCCACCAGCCGCGACGGCGTGACGTACCAGCGCATCGGGCGCGGGCCCTACATCCCGCTGGGCCTTGCCGGCGAACCCGACTCGCTCTCGAACTACATGGCCGTCGGCATGCTGCGCGTGGGCGACTACCTGTACCAGTACTACGGCGCCTACGCAGTCACCCACGGCCTGCCGGAGGCCCAGCAGAAGATGCCCATCGGCTGCCTCTGCGCGGTACGCCAGCGCCTCGATGGCTTCGTCTCGCTCGACGCGACCTGGGCCGGCGGCGAGTTCCTCACGCGGCCCATCACGTTCACCGGGAAGCGTCTCGTGCTGAACCTCGATGCCTCGGCCATGGGCGCCTGTCAGGTCGGGCTGCAGGATACGGCCGGAAAGGACCTTGCGGGGTTCGCCGCAGCGGACTGCGAGGTCCTGCGTGGCAACTCCCTGGCGGCGCCGGTCACCTGGAAGGGCAACGGCGACCTCTCGGCCCTGGCCGGAACGAGCGTGTGTCTGCGCTTCGTGCTGCGGGCCACGAAGCTCTTCGCCTTCCAGTTCGTCGCGGACTGAGGGGCGGGAGTGGCTCCGGGCCTGGAAGCCGGGTCCTCCGCAACCGGGTGGGTGGGGACACAGATGGAACGGCGATCGCAACGGCACACCGCCCTGGTGCTCCTCGCCCGGCTGACCCCCACCGCCCTGGCCCAGCCGCAGGCGCCAGCCGGAGACGAGACTGCCGGCCGGCCGGGAGGGCCCTGGCGGCGGCTCTTCCTTGCCTTCCCGGCGATCCTGGTGGCTGCTGCCGCCGCGGCGCCGGTGCGCGAGGTCGTGGTCGACCCCATGACTTCGGCGGCCCGCTGGCAACTCGGCGGCCGACGCGTGAACTACACCCTCGGCGAGAGCTCCGTCAGCCCCTCCAGGGAGCAGGCCCGGCCAGGCGCCGAGGCCTCGCTCAGGCTCACCTACGATTTCCGCGAACCACAGCGGGACTACCTCTCCGCCTACTGGACTGGGCAGCCCATTCCAGGCCGTTGCGAGTCGGTGTCCTTCTGGCTCTTCGGCGACAGGTCCGGCCGGACGCTGTCGCTTGCCGTCGAGGACGCCGCGGGAAGCTGGTTCGACCGCCAGGTCGGTGCGGTCGACTGGGCTGGCTGGCGGCAAGTGACCGTTCCGGTCGGCGACGCGCAGGACTGGCGAGCGCTGGGGCGCCGGGGTGACGATGCTCCGCCGTTGGCTCACCCAGCGCTGCTGCGGCAGCTCATGACCGGCATGACCCTCGTCGGGTCTCTCGACCCTGGCTCGCAGCGGCAGCCGGGGCCCGCGCCAGCGCCGGTCCGCCCGCTGTGGCTGCGGCAGATCGCCGTGGCGCGGGGGCCGGCGGCGGCCCCCCTACAGGGCGCCGTCTACCTGAGTGACCTGCGGGCAAGGGTGGCCGTGGCACCCCTGGACGCCGTCGAGTGCACCCTCGACACCGGCCAGGCGAGCAACCTGCTCTCGCTGAACGGCGACCACACGCTGCGCCTGCATCTCGCCAACCGTGGCGCGGCGACAGCCCAGGGCACCGCGACGCTCTCGCTCTGTGGCTTCTTCGGCCCTCCCGGGGCCCTCGCCACCCGTTCCTTCCGGCTTGGGCCAGGCCAAGAGGAGGTGGTCGAAGCCCGCCACGCCCCAACCCACCTGGGCGCCGTCGCCCTGGAGGCAACCCTCGCTGGGGACGGCGTCTCCCGCGTGTTCCGCCGCTCCCTGGCCATCGTCGATCCGTCCGATCGGCCGGATCCGACAGATCCGTCGGATCATGGTCTTGCGGGCTCCCCCGGCACCTTCGGCGGACACACGGCCATCGGCAGCTACCGCGCCGACCAGCTCCCGACGGTCGCCCGTCTGAACCGGGATGCCGGGGCCCGCTGGGAGCGTCTCACCTTCGACTGGCAGGTGCTGGAGCCCGCGCCAGGATCGTTCGTCTGGGATCCCCCCAGGACCGTCGAGGGAGCCAGGGGCCGGGCCATCGCCGGCCCGGCCGGGCTGGCAACCCCCCCAGACCCATGCCTGGACCTCCAGGAGGCGGTCACACTCGCCTTCTGGCTGCGCGCCGACAAGCACCCGGGCGACTGGCAGTGGCCCGTCCTGAAGTATGCCGATGAGCCCCACCGCAACTATGGCGTTTTCCTGCACAAGGACACCGGCGTCGCCTCGTTCACCGCCGCCTTCGAGCGCGGCGACCGCGGGCCCTACTGGGGCTGCCCGTTCGACGGGTCGCCTTGGAACGACGGCCAGTGGCACCACCTCGCCGCTACCTACGCGGCAGGCGCCGGCATCCTCGTCCTCTACGTCGACGGCCGCGAGGTCAAGCGGGAGGCGCTCAACGCCGGCCGTTTGCGCTCGGGCAGCGCCGCGGGGCTCCGCCTGGCCTCCTCCTACCACGGGGACCTGGACGAGGTCGTCGTCTGCAGCCGGGCTCTCGCCGCTGAGGAGATCGCGGCCCTGGCAGCCTGGCAGGATCCCCCCGCGGCGGGGCTGGTCGCCTGGTGGAGCTTCGACGACGCGGACGCGCCGGGCCTCGACCGCGGACCGCACCGGCTGCAGGCCGTGGCCGGGACGAATGCCTGGATGATCACCGCGGCCGAGCGGGCCCGTGCCCAAGGCCAGCGCATCCTGGGCATCCTCGGCTTCCCGCCCGCCTGGGCCTCGACGGCCCCCGCCGGCGCGGCCCGGCCCTGGGTCCACAAACCCCGTCTCGACGCCTGGGAACGCTACGTCGAAGCCACCACCCGCCACTTCGCCGGTACGGTGGACTGCTGGGAGATCTGGAACGAGCCCAATATCGCCGTCTTCTGGGAGCCCAAACCCGACGCCAGGGAATTCATGGACCTGGTCCGTACGGGCTACGCCGCGGCCAAGCGCGGCAACCCACAGTGCACCGTGGTCACCCCGGGCTTGGCGGGCGCCGGCGAGCACGGCGGCGACTTCCTTGAGGAGATGATCCGCGCCGGCGTGGTGCGGCACGGCGACGGGCTCTCCATCCACCCGTATCGGCAGACCACCCCCGAGGAGAGTGACCTGGTGGGCGATCTCACGCGCATCGCCGCCCTGTGTGAGGAGCACGGCGGACGCCGGCCCCTCTGGATCACGGAGTGGTGCTGGACGACCGAGGTCCCCTGGGGCTCCACCGAGAGGCGCTCGGCCCTGATGACCGGCCGGGGCATCCCGCTCGCCCTCGGCACCGGCCTGGTGGATCGCATCTTCTGGTTCCGCCTGGCTGATCCCGGGACGGACCGCTTCTACTCCGAAGACAACTACGGCCTGTGCTACCACGACCTGACCCCCAAACCGTCCTACTTCGCCTTCCGCACCTGCGCCCGCCTCCTCGACGGCGCCCGGCCGACCGCCGACGTCACGACACAGGCGGGACTGTGGGCCCGGCAGTTCCAACGCGATGGCCAGACCATCCTGGCGCTGTGGACCCCGCAAGGTCGGGCCGCGGCAGCCATCCCTACAGGCCAGGGCAGCGTGCCGGTGGTAGACCTGATGGGCAACGAATACGCGGTGCCTACCCGGGACGGGATGCTGTTCGTGGACGCGTCCGAGGCGGTGCTCTTCGTGCGTCTGAACCAACCCGTCAGCGCCGTGTCTTCACCTGTTGAGTTCATTGCGCCAAAACGCATTGGCATAGGGGAACCGACCGAGCTGCGCCTGGCTTTCCGTAACCCTTTGGCACAGGCCGTGGAGGTTGCCGTTCAGTTGGGGGAGCCGCTGGGGCGCGACACCCTGACCGCACGCGTTCCGGCGCACGGCACCGCGGACCTGCCCATCCCCTTCACCCCTGCTGCCGGGTTCGCCCCGGGCCGGCACCCCATCGTCCTGGGCGTGCAGTGGGCTGACCTGGCCTGGTTCCAGGACGCTTGGGTCATGGTCACCTCGATCCCGGCCGGCGACGCCCTGGTGGGACACTGGAGCTTCGACGAGGGCCAGGGCGCAGTGGCCCACGACACGACGCCCCATGCCCTGCACGGCACCATCACCGGCTGCCAGTGGGTGCCTGGCCGGAAGGGCACGGCTCTGGCCTTCGGTGGCAGTTCGGCCCAGGCCGTCGGCGGCGTGGCGGCCCCGGCCGCCGTCCCGGACCTGGTCACTATCCCCGACGCCCCGGCGCTGAACCTGCCCGAGGAGGTCACCGTCGCCTTCTGGCTGAGACTCGACGGCGACACGGGCTCCTGGCAGTTCCCCGTTGCCAAGTTCCGCGGCAACCAGGTGCGCAACTATGGCGTGTATATCCGCCCCGGCGACGTCGCGGCGGCCTTCTCGACCTCCCTGGCGGGCGAGGCGGCGCCGCACCTGGATGTGGCGGGTGGTCCCGGCCTCAACGATGGCCAGTGGCATCACCTCGCGGCAACCTGCGCCCTGGCGGAGAGTCGCATCAGCGTGTACGTCGACGGCCGGCGCGTCGGCAGCCAGGGCATCTCCCCGGCGCCCATGAAGGCCGTCGCCGAGCCGCTGCGCATCGGCGCCGGCACGCGCGGCGGTATCGATGAGGTACGGGTCTACGGGCGAGCGCTCTCCGCGGATGAGATCAGCCGGCTCGCCACGGACCCGTAGAGCGAGCGAGGGCAAAGGGACCGCGGAGTATGGGCACGATTCAGGACCGGGCACGGGAGGCCGCAGCCAACCTCCGGACGCACCTCGCCGGCTGGCAGGCCCCCCGGGCGTTCGTGCTGCTGGGCGCAGGCTTCGAGCCGGACGGCCTGTTCGACGAGACCCTGGCAGAGTGCCCCATGAGCAGCGTCGGCCTCACCTCGGCGAAGCCCTCCGCCGCCGGCGCTCCGCTGCGCCTTCTCCTCGGGCGCGTCGGTGCCACGCAGGTCCTGGTCGGCCATGGCCACCGCTACCTCTACGAGGGCTGCGGCATGCAGGAGATCGTCCTCCCCGTCGCCGTCGCCGCGCTGGCCGGGGTCCCGGACCTGGTCCTGGTCGAGGCCGGGTGCGCCCTGAGCGATACGCTCCGCTGCGGGACGTGGATGGCCGCGACCGACTATATCGGCGGCGTGGGCTGGTGCCCGGCCGAAGGCTACCTGGAGCTGCTCGATGAGCCCTTCCTGGATATGACGGACGCCTTCTCCCAGTCCCTGAGCTCGGCGGTCCTCAACGCGGCGGCGCAGGTGGGCCTCTGCCTCCGCCTTGGTGTCTTCCAGTGTAGTGCCGGCCCCCAGTTCGAGACCCCCGCCGAGGCGGAAGCAGCCCGCCGCAACGGCGCGGACATGCTCGGGCATGGAGTCGTCGCTGAGG
>Ga0172371_10013818_pt1 | contig 10469 bp, 6 predicted proteins | sample Lak12m_FD_114543 | JGI IMG/M metagenome (GOLD analysis project Ga0172371, IMG submission 114543) | Freshwater microbial communities from Kabuno Bay, South-Kivu, Congo - kab_022012_12m | ecosystem: Environmental > Aquatic > Freshwater > Lake | place: Democratic Republic of the Congo: South-Kivu... | reverse complement strand
CATTTCCAATCGTTTCCGCATCACCACCCGGCGGCGGCCGGACAGGTTCCGCTCCCTTGCCAACTGTGGTTCGAGTTCCGCAATGGTATGCATCTCGAAACCGAGCTTGCGGTACATCCGAATCGCCGGGATGTTGTCGTTGAAGACCAGCAAGTCCAACATCTGGGCGCCCTCCCCGCGTGCACGATCGATGATTGCAAGGCTTAATGTCTCGCCGATGCCTGCCCCTCTGAAAGGTGGCCTGACATAAAGGGAGAACAGCCAATAGCCAACATAGGGGGTATGTTCGGGCGGGTGCCGCACCAGTTGTACAAAACCGACGAGCCGTCCGAGACAGTGGGCGATCAGGTCCGTGACCAAGGGATTCCTGTGCAAGTCCTGCGGCGGATTCCGTTTGGGGTTGAACCACCGTTGTGTTGCCAGCTTTTCGACATCAGTCGCCTCGCGGATCGTGACATGCCTCCCGGCCATTAGGCGCATGACACGGCGATACGGCCTGACCGACTGCACCCGGCGCAAAGCGGTACCTGCAATGCGACGGAGCCTCCCCATATCCCGCCTCTACCGCACGACGACCATCTTCCGCTGCACCAACTCTGTCATCAGCCCCAGCACATCCTTTTCGATTTGCCCGGGAGGAGCCTCGAATTCAGTTGCCAGGTCGTCCGCAATTGCCCGCAGAGATTTCTCGCCATCCAGACGTGACCAGATGGCTTTGCCTGTCTCGTTCATGGTGTACAGTTCATCATCCATGTCGCCGATGCCTGCGACAAGGGGCACGATGATCAGTTCATCCTCAATCATCCGGGCAACCACATCCTCCGACGGGGCGCATTTCATATCAGGCGTAAGCTCCACCATTCATACTCCTTTGCTTCAGATTTGCATCATCTTGCATCGTCCCGGGTAAATTGCGCAACCCTCTCCCGCCAGTCCTCGCCCGCTATCTCCCAGGCGTTCTCGCCGTCCTTGAGCAGGCCCAGATAGTGCGCCTGGGCATGGGCCACGGCACAGAGATACTCCACGGGCGTATCCAGCGTCCCGTATTCCATCCATGACTTTGCCGGACACTGTTCGCAAAGCCCTTTGAGGAAGCAGAGAGCGCATCGGTTCAGATACTCGGGGCTGGTTGCCACGGCGCTCTCACGCATGGCGGGGAACAATTCTTCCAGGATTGTCTTCAGGGGCACCGCCCGCACATCGCAGACCGTCATGGGATCTCGCAGGCCCATGCACATCTGCGCCTTCCCGTAGGCGTCAACACAGGTCCCGTGACCCGCACCGCAGGAAAAGAGCTTGTCTCCCGGCGGCCCCATGAATTTTCCGCAGAACTGCTTCATGCTTTTCAGATAAAGGGGGTTGCGCGAGAGCATTGCCACCGTTTCTTCAGGTGTTGCCCGGAGCTTCGCGATGCGGGCATTCTTCGCAGGATCATCCCGACGGGAGCGGAGGTCGAAATTCATGGAGTACCCGGGGGCTTTGTCCATCCAGGGGATTGTGTGGGCCCATGATTCAAATTCCGCCAGGTCGTCTTTCATGCATGGCAGCAGGGCCGCTTTCACGATAAAAGGAATTCGATATTCCTCCAGGAGCGTGATGCCGCGACGGAACTCTGCAAACGCCCCTTTCCTGCCCACTGCCCGTTCATAAGACTCCGGTCGCATTCCGTAAACTGTAACCTCCACGACACGCCCCGGCGGCATCTTTGCCAGCAGGCCTGCCACTTCGGGTGTGATGAGACGGGCATTGGTAAAGAGAATCACCCGCATCCCCCGGCGGCGGGTGAATTCATACAACTCCGCGAAATCCTCCCGCAGGAGGGGTTCTCCCCCGGTGAAGCGGACCGTCATGCACCCCAGATCGGCAGTCTGCGTGATGAGATCCTTGACAAAAGCGGTTTCCATCTCCCGGTTGCGGGCGTCGTCGTATTCCGGGAGATTGATGCAGCAGTGGATACAGTTATTGTTGCACCGTTCGGTAAGCTCAATGTCCAGCTGCCCCAAAAGAGGGCTCTTATTTTTCCAAATACTGAATTCATGCGGCTTGAGCTTTTTTATGTAGGTCATGGGCGTTGCCGCCTCACAGTCGCCATCCTGCCCATCCATGATCAGGTTCCATGCTTCTGTCCTGGCCGCTGAATCCCCGACCCCAGGAAACGTTTTATCTCGCCCACGATCTCCCCACTCTTGTCGAACCGCATGACATAGTATGCCGTCTCATTTGCCATCTGCCCAATCAGATCGATGGTTTTCTCCCACCAATCGGATGTGGCAAAGGGCCTGATCAGGCACGCGAGCAGACGTCGATTGATTTCCTTGCGGTCGGTCAGTGGCGTCAGCTTGTTCTCCTCCGCCTTTTCGATAAAACAGATCGCCCTGAGTGGAGCGTCATTAGCGGATACCACCGGCACATCACCATGGCTCCACGTGCCGTAGACTCGCCAGCCAGGGGCCAAGCGACGCACGATGTTTCGGTCGTCGCAAAGAATCTCCACGTCCATCTCTCCTTGTGAGCCGGCCTCGATGAGGAGATTCGTGACGGTTGATTTGCCCGCTTCAGAGTGGCCGACAAAGAGCATCCCCGCACCGTTCAGGATCGCCCCTGCCGAGTGGAGAGAAAACCCTTGGCGTTCAGCGAGGAGGCGAGCGACAAGGATCTGGTCGGAGGGGAACATGGTCAGGGAATGGAGATTGCCCTCGCGCCAGGAATCTCCGCGAACATCGTCGTTGTAGATCCTGGCACGGGTGTGGTCGGTGGTGAATGTCACCACACGGTGCAGCGACGCATCGTCAGCCCGTGGAGAGATGCCGAGATAGATGTAGGAACCGTTTTTCTCATAGATGGCCCAGGGCGGCTTGCGGTAGAGTTCCCGGCCCAGATCCTTGCCTGCGAGATCGGGCAACGTAAAGTGGTGGCGGATCGTCACCGTGTCCGGACCAGGCCCCTCAACCTTGAAGGCCTCAAACTTCGGGTGGAAGGTCTGGTCGTTCATCGGCAGGTCGCTGTCCACCTGGATCGTGATCCCCGCGATTTTATAATACCTGCGATGTGAGGTCATCCATTCTTCTTTGAAACTGCGGTTCTCCTTTGCAACGGCACACAGGTACTCTACAGGAGCCGAAAACCGCCCATGTTCGAGGTAACCATAGACTGCACACCAGCGGCAGTCGTTCCGGTAGTCGCAGGAACCGCAGTGCGCCTCACATTCCTCGTTGACCGGGACCCTCGACGCCAACGACGGGATAAACGTCTCCCAGCACTCCTCAAACGTGCCGTGCCGCAGATCATAACGCAATCCGGCGTCTTTGATGAACGAACAGAAAGTCATTTGCCCGTAGGGATCGACATGAAAGTCACGCCGAGCCTTGATACAGTCGGCAAACAGATGGTCACATCCACGGGATTGACAGGAGTGGTCCCCGGTTTCTCCCTCCATGCCTGTAGAAGAGCTCATGTCAGGTGTGTCGAGTTCCACCACGTCCTTCGGGTCAAGCCGCTGTCTCTTGATCTCATCATTCGTTGTGTGCGAACCACTCGCTGACAGATAGAGCCACGGGGCGCCGACGCGCCAGTGTGTGCTCAGGGACTGGGCAAGTTCCGTCATTTGCTCCCATTCATGCCAGTTGTCGCGCATGGGGATCAACTGGACGATGAAACCAGCCCCTGCCTCCTTCAGATACCGAAAGCCTCGCATAACCTTTTCAAACCCTCCGGGATGGCGGGTGACATGGTCATACGTTTCCTTTGTCGCGCCGTAGAGGGCGACCATTTTAGTCCCCTTGCGCTTCAGGATCCTTGCGATGTCCGGAGTGATGAGGGTCCCGTTGGTGTTGAGGGTGTAAGACACGGCCTTGCGGGTAACATAATCGAAAATATCCGGGAAATCGGGCCGCAGCATCGGCTCGCCCCCAGACAAGCCCCATTTGCGGCACCCCAGGGACCGCGCCTCATCAACGATTCGCCTTATTTCATCGAACGTAAGTTCCTGTTTTGCTTCTCTGGCATTCGCAGGCAACCACAGCCAGCAATGCCGACAGTGGTTGTTGCACCGGTAGGTCAGGTCCAGATGGCCTTCCAGGGGAAGGCGTGGATCGTGGAGTGTGTGTTTCATGGAGAACAGAGCTCCCGGGAGATCAGATGGGTTGGTCGAAGCCCATAATGGCCGACATCACCACGCAAAGGCTCTCATCATATGGATAGGATAGTCTTTTGAAATGTGTTATACAACAAGAATTGCACATTGACAAAAGTAAATTACTCTCGGTCATTTTTCTGATTGGAGTACAGCTTGAATCCTCGCGTCCTTGAACAGATCCGTGGACTTGCCAACCTGCAGCTGGGAGTGAGCCTTGTCTGGAACAGCGCCCGGAGTTGGACGCTCATCAGCACAGGCCTTATGGTGATGCAGGGTCTCTTGCCGCTGGCAACACTCTATCTCACCAAGCTCACCGTTGACGCAGTGGCATCGAGCATCCAGGCCCCAGAAAAACAAGCTTCTTTTTACCATATTCTTCTCTTGGTCGGTTTGACCGGCATGGCAATGCTCCTGAGCACAGGATGCAGCCAGATCGCCACCATCATCAGGGAGCACCAGAGCCAACAGGTGACCGACCATGTCATGGACGTGATTCATCGCCAATCAACAGCCCTGGATCTCGCCTATTATGAGGATCCCCGCTATCACGATACCCTGTACCGAGCCCAGAGGGAGGGATCTTTTAGGCCCATTCACATCGTGCTGTCCCTGGCACAGCTGTTCCAGAATGTCGTATCGTTGAGTGCCCTTGCGGGGTTCCTCCTCTACCTGGACTGGTGGATCGCGGTGGTGCTCTTTCTCGCCGTCGTTCCTGCCATCGTAGCAAAAATAAGCCACTCCAACCGACTGTACGGCTGGCAGTTTCGGCGCACGAAAGAGGAACGGAGCGCTGCCGAGTTGCACCAGATGCTTACAAACGCGGTGTATGCAAAAGAAGTCAGGCTCTTCGATCTGGGAAAGGTGTTCTGGGAGCGGTATCGAGCCCTCCAGCTCTGGCTGCGCAGCGAACGGTTGCGGCTGACAGCGAAACGTGCGGTGTTCGATCTGATAGCGCAGGCGTGGGCCATGCTGTCTGTCTTTGCCATGCTGGTCTTCATTGCATGGACGACCATCCAGGGCTCCATGACCCTGGGTGACATGGTGATGTATTACCAGGCATTCCAGAGGGCCCAGGGGAGCTTCCAGCAGATCATGGGAAGTCTCGCAGGGTTGTATGAAGACAGCCTCTTCCTCTCACACCTCTCCAGTTTTCTTACTCTCACCCCTTTGGTGGCATCACCTGCTCATCCTGTTGCAGTCCCCCGCCCGATGCAAAAGGGCATCGTGGTTGAGGATGTTTCCTTTCAGTATCCGGCAGGTGATCGGCCGGTCCTGGAAAAGATTCGACTCACCATAGAGCCTGGTGAAATCGTCGCGCTCGTGGGGGACAACGGCTCGGGAAAAACAACCCTGGCAAAGCTCCTGTGCCGTCTTTACGACCCTTTGAACGGTCGCATCACCATGGATGGGGTTGATTTTCGAGACTACGATCTGCAGGCACTCCGGCGTGAGATCACCATGATTTTTCAGGATTACATCCACTATCCTCTCACGGCACGGGAGAACATTTGGATCGGGGACGTTCAGGTGGACCCTGATGACTTCCATGTCCGTCAGGCGGCTGAGCTGGCAGGGGCGGATCGACTGATCCGCGGTTTGCCCAAAGGATATGACACGCTCCTCGGCAACCGCTTTGAGGAAGGCGTGGAGCTTAGCATCGGAGAGTGGCAGAAGATTGCCCTGGCAAGGGCGTTTCTCCGCGATGCCCAATTGATCATCCTTGATGAGCCGACAAGTGCCATGAGCGTCCAGGCGGAATATGAGGTATTTCGCACCATGCGAGAGTTACTCAGTGGCCGATCCGCACTGCTCATAAGCCACAGATTCTCGACCGTCAGGCTGGCGGACAAAATCTGCGTGCTTGAAAATGGGCGCATTGTTGAAGAGGGGAGCCACGACCAATTGATGGCACTCAGGGGAAATTATGCCCGCCTCTATGAACTGCAGAGCCACTATCTCTCATTGGGTATGATATCCGGATGATGGTGGGAACATGGATCACGCCGACGCACTGCTGCTTGACTGCCTCAGATACGAATCACCGCAGTCCAAAATTGGCAGGCTCAAAGCACTGAAGCAAGAAGATTGGGAGCTCTTGGTTCACGCATCGCAGCGATGGGGAACGACTCCTTTGCTCTATCGATCCCTGCACCCACTCCTCTCCGACCTCACCGTACCCCAGGGTGTCCAAGAGCACCTGAGAACCTCCTACCATCTCTCAGCGGGCAGAAATATACGGCTCTACCACCAGCTCTTCCAACTCCTTCGTCTCTGTCATAGTGAAGGGGTTGCTGTGATGGCACTGAAGGGGGCGCATCTCTCCCAATTCGTCTATGGGAACTGCGCCTTGCGACCCATGGGAGACCTGGATCTCCTTGTGAAAAGGTCCGATATCGAGACGGTCACGCATCTCCTCAGACAAGACGGATACCTCAGCGTTCCACAGGATGCGGGCTCTGCTGATGTGCACATACCAGTCTTTTCCAAGAAACATTCAGTACCCTGTGAGATTCATTTCAACATTGTTGCTCCACCATTTTCAGGAAGATTTGATGTGTCAGACCTGTGGGAAAGGGCCCGGCATGTCTCGCTCAACGGCCTGCCGGTGTTCACACTGTGTCCCGAGGATCTGCTCCTCCATCTCTGCGCCCACAGCACCGTGCAACACGGGTTTGTGACCGGCATCGTCCCCTTCATCGATATCTCTCGTACCCTGGAGCACCACCGGGATGAACTTGCATGGGATCAGTTGTTGGCCAGGGCACGCGAATGGGGCATGACCAGATGCCTGTATCTCATGTTGTATTTGTCCAAGGAATTGATGGGAACGCCTGTTACAGACAAGACCCTCCAGGACCTCAATCCCCCCTCCGACAGTGAGGATGCCGTTGCCACAGCCATGCAAGTGCTCTTCCATAGAGGTCCGGGGATGTCGACAGGCGTGGCTCGAATGTTCAGTGGCCAGGGATGGTCGCACACGATGAAACACTTTGTGAAGAGAGTTTTCCCCCCGGTGGAAATCATGAGTGCCTCGAATCCACAGGCGACCCGTCGCACCGTCTTGTATGGTATGTACGCTTCCCGTCTCAGAAAAGTATTTCAACTTCACCGCAAGACCGCATGGCTGGTGTTGACAAGGGATAGGACAACCTGCCTCGCCCTGGAATCCGAGCAGAGGAGAAACCGTCTCAAGGACTGGCTCACGGAGGTAGAGTAGACATCAGGTGGTTGTGTTCCGGCGTATGATCCGCCGCACGTATTTCGGGAGATTTTTTACTATGTTCATGGTACCGGAATACAGGGGTATCGAATGATTCCTCCTGTGAACCACTGTGGAGCCTTCTGCATCATGCCTCTGTGCATGATGATGGATGCCGTTCGCCATGTTCATCACAAACCCCAGTACCCTGGCACCATCCACTCTCCGTACCGAGTTCACGGCCTCCTTCAACTGGTTCTTCAGCACCTGGCCCGGTCGAACCATCAGTATTGTTCCGTCAACATATCTGGAGATCACCGGGGTGTCTGAAAACCCCAGGATAGGAGGACAGTCCACCACCACATAGTCGAATCTTGTCTCCAATTCCTGCATCACACGACCCATGTGCCCCGACATCAGCAGACGTATGGGATCCTCCGGAATGTCTCCTGAGGTGATGGAGAAAAAGCCGGGTATCTGGTGTTGACGCAGCACCTGGTCCAGGCTAAGGCCGGGGTCACTGAGCAAATCCGAAAGCCCCGGTCCTTTTTCATGGAAGCCAAGGGCCTTGTACACCCGGGGCCTCCTCAGGTCAGCGTCAACGAGTACCACCTTGTGTCTCCCGGCAGACGTCAGCACCGTACTCAACGAAACAGCCACCAGTGTCTTACCTTCTCCGGGTACCGTACTGGAAACCGCCATCGACCTGATCGGGTCGTCAATGTTCGACAGCCGGACAGCTGTCTCCACGTTTCTGATTGCATCGGCAAGGAGGGATCCGGGTCTTGTGTACGCCAGGAATTCAATACTGGGGGCTTGTCCATCACCAGCGTCAGCGTGGGATTCCATGTCAACGGTGGGCACCACTCCGAGCTTCCGCAGCCCCAGCTCTTTCTCGATCTGGGTATGGTGCCTCACTGTCTCGTCAAATGCGCTTGAAACGAAAACCGCTGATACCCCTGCAAAGAGGCCCAACAGGGACCCGATCAGGAAGTTCAGGAGAGGGTTTGGCCATGAAGGCGTGACCGGGAGTGAGGGCGGATCAACCATCTTGAGCCCGACATTTACCTTCTTAGCCCTGAGACTCATCCGCCTGTATTCCTTGAAGAGCCGGTCCTGGAGCTCGCTATTGGATTTGACTTCCTCCTTGAGTATCATGTACTGAGGAAGCAATAGCTGAACCCGTGCAGCCTCTTCCCGTGCCTTCTGCAGTCTTTCGTCAGCAGCCTGGCTTTGTTGCTCGGCGATTACCACCGCCGCCACAGCGAATGTTTGCTCCAGATTCTTCACCTTGTCCTTCATGAACTGTATCTTTTGACTCAATAGTGTCAGTTTGTAGTACCGTTCCGAATAGACTGCCCTCATCTGGGCGTATTCAGACTCCATCCGGGCTATGTCCGATTTGAGTCCGCTCACGTACATGTCCTGGTCTGCAGCCCAATGGTAATTCTTTACGGTTCCGTCCTTCAGGTGCGATTCCAGCAGTTTCAGTGTGGTTTCCCTCTCCTGGGAAAGCAGCTTGCTCTCCAGTGCCTTGTTGACCAAAGCCATGGCCTGTGTCATCCCGCCATCCCTGGTATCCACGATGTCATTTTCTGTCGTAAACGCAATCAGCCGTACCTGTGATTCAACCAGGCTTTTCTTGGCACGTTCCAGTTCTTTCTTGAGCCAGGCGACGGCCTCCTGCAGCTCAGCACGCCTGTGTTGTTGTCTCAGGTCGAAGTACACGTGCAGGTACACCTCAAGCATCCTTTGAGCCAGTCGAGGACTCTGGGTTGTCAGCGAGAATGTTATCAAAGGGCTCTCTCTTGATACAGCTGACTGAACCCTGTACGGAACCTGGATGGCAGGGTGACCCGTCGATTCGTTCCCGATGACGTCCTGGGAAGATTGTCCCGATGGTGCTGAGGTCACTGGAGATATTTTCTTGAGCAGGGAAACAGCCGTATCCCTCCACGTGTGGGTTTGGATGTCCCCGAGCTCTGGGAATTCCTCCAGGGACAGGCGCTTCTGGAATTCTTCTGCAAGGCGTTGAGAGGAGTTAAAGATCTCCATGTGTGTCTTCTCATCGGCATTCGATTCTGAACCGAGGAAAGCCATCGAGCCCAAAGGCCTCAAGGCATAGCGGTACGCCTGTGATGCAGCAGACCGAGCTGATCGCCATAGTCCAGGCGAGGCTGTTACCCACTGGAATGCGACGGGCCGGGACGGTTCAAAAACTGCTTCAGAAGTATAGAGAGGGGTTGCTGTATAGGTGTCTATTACGGTGAGTGCGACAATGCACACAAAGATGCCAACCACAAACCGTCGGCGGCTCCATATGATCTCCCACCACCGGCGCAAAGTGCTGCCATCGCTGTCTGAATCTCGCCGGACATGTTCGCCTCCGTATACGTGAGCCGGCAGACGCGAGGGCAGTGGCGGGGTATTCAAGCCCCGAGTATGAGATACAGGGGCGGGTAGCCTTCCGTTCTCGTCGAGCCTGGAATCCTTCATGGGAGACACTGCTCCGTTTCATTCAGACAGGAGCCGTAACAAGGCCTCTCATCCCAAGCACTCATGGCCCAAGACAAAACCATGTACTCAGTTCCATACCAACATACTACTGTCCGATGAAAACATCCATGCTATGAGTTGCCATGTGCGAGAGAACGACAGTCTCTGTGGCCAGGGACAATATCTCCCACGTTAGAAAACAGACTTAAGCAAAAGAGGCTACGAGATTTCTCAGAGAAGCAGGTTGCAATCGTGTTCCCTGGAATCAGGTGCAGCTCCTGAAAGGAGTTTTTTCAGCCTCGCTAGGCAGTGAAGGTCACGGTTGTGAGTCGTTTGTCGCCAAGGTTTCCTTCCATTCCAGTTCAGCAAGGATGAAACGCATAGGCCGCTAGCTCGAGCGCTGCAATTACCTTCAAGAAAGGCTCAAGCAGTACTCAAGATCGGGCCCGACGTCCAAGATTTGGATCGTTCCGAAGATATAGGGTTCCGACCCGTTTTCTACTGAGACAAAGCAGATCAATGAGAAGGTCAGTCTATATCATACCCTATCGACCTGTACCCCTGACAACGCCTGTCATACATTTTGCTCAGCATGGGAACTGAGATATCCGCATAATCGTAAATAATGACTTCTTTCTT
>Ga0172371_10013817_pt1 | contig 10470 bp, 7 predicted proteins | sample Lak12m_FD_114543 | JGI IMG/M metagenome (GOLD analysis project Ga0172371, IMG submission 114543) | Freshwater microbial communities from Kabuno Bay, South-Kivu, Congo - kab_022012_12m | ecosystem: Environmental > Aquatic > Freshwater > Lake | place: Democratic Republic of the Congo: South-Kivu... | reverse complement strand
CGCTAAGTCTTTTGTTATCCTTTCGTCCGCATCAAGTATCATCACCCAATCTGTTTTTATTTTTTTTATTCCGAATTCACGTGCTGGTTCAACATAATGAGAGTAGGGAAATGAATATACTTGAGCATTGTTATTTTTTGCGGTTTCAACCGTATTATCGGTGCTTTCCATATCCACAATAACAATATTATTTGTCAGTAGTTTTGCAGAATTTATACATTCTTTAATGTTTTTCTCTTCGTTATGAGTTTGGGTGAGGATAGAAATAGTTTTCATTGTTCTAGTCAAATATGTAATATTTTAATCTTTTTTGTGTATCTAATGGATTGTAACCTGCATAATCAAGACGAGTGAAGGAGATGTGTTTTGATCGAATATAAAATTTTGTTTCAGCTGATAGACAACGTTCTTCAATAATAAGATGTGATGGTTTGGTAAAGAACGAAATTTGTTGATCTCTGCATTCTATGAATGCTAAATTGTCGAGGGTAAAATATAAAGTATTTTTTTGAAGCGTTTTTTGTATAGTTGACAATTTGTTATTATCTAGTGGTATGAGAAAAATATAGCTCATGAATTGGGTAAATGCATTAGGTGTTTTGACCGTATATTTTTTGTTTCCATTTTGTGATAAATATATGGATAAAATTCGTTCGTTTTCATTAAATAATTCAGATTGCCAGATTGGTCTTTGGTAACTATATCGATAAAAAAAAGAAGCTACCTGAAATAACAGGATTAATGTTATAATTCCAGCGACTCCCCAATACATAGGTTTGAATCTATATATTTTTTTAAGTATTTTTATTCCTTCAATAATTCCCAAAGAAATAATAAACGAGAACCCGATGCTAGAAAATAATGATCTGATAGAAAAAGTTAAAGAGTAAATATTAATAACAGAAGAAATAAGTCCAATAAAGGTAAAGAAACTGATATAAAAATATTGACTGTTTTTCAGGAACCCAAGCGAGAAAAGACCAATGAGTAAAAAAACAAACAGCAATGGATAAAATTGTCCAGTAAACCCATTACTATAAATGGGAACATAGTCGCTATATTTAAAAAGATATGAAAAATCAATCCCTTTGATAAAATTTTCAAAAAAATGGTCAAAGGTAACAATAATTTTATTATCAAAAATAGATTTGAGTATAGAGGGAGATTGTGAAATAAAACGGTTATGGTCAACTTCTTGTTTTAATTGTAAGTTGTTTAGGAAAACAATTTCCGATGAACTTCGTGACGACATATTTCCTTCTATTGCTATGCTTAGCAAGAATAATAGAACAAAAATAAAGATATGAATTAAAGAACGTCTCATTATTGTTCTTATTTTTTCTTTATTTAAGTAGAAGAGAACTTCAACATATAACATAATGGGAAGAATAAGCGGTCGAATACCTTGATAAGAAAAAAAAGTTAGTGCATAGAGTAAATAAGCAACGAGATGTTTTTTTTTAATTTGAAACAACACAGCTCCTAAAAACAAGGGGAAAGCGATATTTATTTCAAGAGCTAAACGGCTAATATGATATATCCACGGGCTAAACGACAGGACAATACTGGTAAGATAACTTAGTTTTTTTTGTTTAGTGATGGCAAAAATGAGTTCAAAAATAAGAAGTGGAAAAAGTGTTGTAGGAAGTAGATAGATGAATCTTGACATTGAAACGGTTTTAGGAAGACCAAGAAACCAAAATGGTACACCGTAATACATGGCTAAAATGGGAGCCTGAGGAGAAATACGACTAAACGATAATGGAAACTGTTTTCCGTATAAGTCCTTACCGGTTTTTGCTAAAGAATATTGAGTAAGAATAGTGTCACGTTCATCGTAAAGGAGGAAGGTTGAATCCAATAAAGGAAGGCGGATAAGGAAGAAGAGAAAAACAACAATCAGTACATATTTTCTTGAAGAAATATATGGTCTTATTTTTTGCATATAAATCTATTTCGCTTGCAATATCAATATAAAGATTATAACATGAAGTATAATCTAAAACAGTTTATGAACAGAATATTTCGTTATCTTTTTATTCTTCTTATTTTCTTTTTTGTTGTTTTAAGTTCTTGGCAGATGATAAAAGGGAGTATAATTTTTCACACCGATATTGCTCGCGACTTCCTTTTAATGGAGGATATGCTTATTTCTAAAAAACCCGTACTTATTGGCCCTCGGTCAGGAGGCATTCCCGGAGTTTTTCATGGACCGTTATGGCTATATATAAATCTTCCAGCGTATATAATAGGGCAGGGAAATCCGGTTTTTGTTGGTTGGTTTTGGGTTATATTATTTTGTTTAAGCTTATATTCTGTTTATTGGGTTGGAAAAAAATTAATATCTAAAGACGTTGGTTTAACAGCTGCTTTATTTGTAGCAATATCAACATCGGGAAGTATCTCCTCTCTTTTCAATCCTTTTGGGGCAGTTATTTTTTCCCCTCTTTTTCTTCTGTTCTTCGTTTCTTATGTAAGGAAGCACAAAGTAATGGATTTGTTACTTTGCTTATTTACTCTGGGAATTATCATTCAATTTCAAATGGCCTTTGGAGTACCGCTATTAATACTCGTATCCATTCCATTATTTGCCATGATGATAAAAAACAGGAAATACTTACATATTCTAGCCTTTTCAATTTTATTAATTCCACTAAGTACCTTTATTCTTTTTGATTTACGACATCAGTTTCTTCAAACAAAATCGGTGTTAAATTATATACGGGGGGTTGAAAACATGGGTAAATTGAAGTTGGATCCTCTTATTTTTGTTTTTGTCCGTACAAAAGAGATGATGTTAAATGGAATAGGAATGTTTACCGGAGGGAATTTGTTTATTTCTATCTTTGTTCTTTTTCTTGTTCTATTTTTCTGTTTTAACGCACTTCGCAAAAAACAACATAAGATAAAAGACGTCGTACTCATCACGGCCTATTTTTATATAGGTTATTGGATAATAACTCTCGTTTTTAAGGGAACAATATGGGGCTATTATTATTGGCCATTTCTTCCGATTATAGCTATATTTCTTGCTTCATTGTTTATTTATCAGCGCAACATATATTTGATGTATCTATTTATCGTTATTACGGTAGCAATAAATGGCCTTTTTTTAGTGCGACCGATACTATCTGAAAAAAATAATTATGTAAGGACGGGCTCTTGGCTCTTTTATTTTTCTCAAGCCAAAACGATTTATGAAGACGCAAGGGGCGACTTCGGTTACTATATTTATACTGCAGATCAATTTGGGTACTCATCCCGATATGCAATGAACTATGGACAAAGACTTTACTTAAAAAACAAAGCATTCCCTTATGAAAAAAAACAAACTATCTATTTGATTATTTTTCCTAGTACGAATCCATTTACCAACGAGCGTTGGTGGAAAAAAAATCAGGTAAAAATTGACCGCAATCCCGATAAGGTATTTAAATTTAGCGATGGTTCATATATAGAAAAGTATGCCTTAACTGTGCAGGAGCAGAAAGTTCAATCAGATCAAAATCTAATTAACAATCTTATTTTTCGATAAGGTAGGTGTGGGGGTGGGTAATGTAAGACCCGTGTATCCAAACACTTCGTCGTTTGGTTTTGGAGGAATATTGATATTGACTACGCACGACTTCCAATTTCCAATCTGTTTAACGTGATAATAATCAAATAAATAACTATATCCAACCTGTCTGCCAAGTGGGACATTAAATGCGATATCACAGGGTTGGTCATTGGTAAATTGTTTAATTCTTAATACCACCTGTTCTTTTTGATCGAAACTTAACCCAAATGTAGTAATGCGGGGTAGGAAAGCGTATATATTCATCCAAAGATACATAAAAAGGAATAAAAATCCTAAGAAGTATTGTCTGGTATTCAAAACAAATGCGATGAGACAGATGATGATAAGAGGATATAGGAAATTGAAATAATATTCAGACGGTCTCTTGCCGTATATCGAAAAAAATAGAGGGAATGAAATCCATAATATGAGAGTAGATATATATAACTTTTTTTCAAACCCCTGTTTTCTATAAGAAAGATATACTAAAAAGCTAAGTACTCCAAAATAGAACAGGTACGTTATGGCTTGAATTTTGGAAAAAACAAATGGATAAATAACATTTTGAAATACCGGAAACCAATTATAAAAATAAGGCGATGCGTTCGGGTCTTTTTGAGTAAAAAAAGAAACAAAAAGCTTCGTATTGAAAAAGTTATGCCTCATGTCAAAAAGAATAAGAGGGGAGAACATAATAAGTAATCCGAGTAAAAGAACTAATATCTTTACGATAGATGGTTTTATGTGTTTGAAAGAAATCAAAATAAATATAAAAACAAACAGACCCATGAATACGAACTGGAAATGAATATTTGCAAAAAATCCAATTATGAGGCCTAAAGCGAGCCACCATTTTATTTCTTTTTTATGATAAATCAGATAGAGAGAAAAGATGGTTAGGATAACTCCAAGTGGAAGAATGATCGGCCAGAAAACACTCGTATCCGCTTCGATGAGTAAATAATTTACGCCCCACATGAGAAGGAAAAAGCAAGCAAAAGCGATATTGTATATTTTTTTCAATACGGCAAATGTTATGAGGAAAAAAATAAGATCATATGTCATGAAAAAATAGATAAGAGCTTTGGGATGGAGATTTGACAGCAAAAAAAATGGCGCAATAAGATAAGTAAATTGGGGTCCAAGAAAAAAACCCCTATCATTATTTGCACGCGGTCCGAGAAGAGTAAGCTTGTGATCCTTTAATAATTTTTTAGCTTCAAACGCAATATTTTCCTGATCCCAGTCAAAACCAAAGCGCTTGTTATATTCATAAAAACGGGGAAGAAAAAAAAGAATGATTAAAAATATTGCAAAAAGAATATAAGACCACTTATTTTTAATAATCGAGTTGAATTTATCCGAAAATATGTTCATATCATTTAATTATCTAAAGTATATCCAATCATTTAAATTTTGATCGGTCGGAATCTTCATGTCTTTTTCAGTCAATTGATATCTTTCGATTACATACCCATTTTCGAAGGGAAAAACTTTGTCAGGTTTTTTTCTTATTCCAATTTTGTTTTCTTTCCACCAATTTCCTGTCATCCAAGGTTTTTCTTTGGGAGGAGGAGCGATAATAAGATAAGTAAGAGGTTTTCGCTCATATATATACATTTTTGTTTGTGGATTTTTACGTTCGTGATAGACAAACGGATATTTGGTGGAATAGGCGAAAATATCCGGCGTATAAATGAAGAATCCGAATTCTTTGCCTTTCGCATCATTAAATACTGTTTGCGCAAGAGACGACTGAAATTTCCAACTGCTATCATTTTTACCAATAAATGAATTTGACTCTCCCATATGGTAAAAAGACATGAAGATATTCGAAAGCAAACAAACAAAAAGTAAGGAATAAAAAATTATTTTATTCAGCAGAGATTCCAACGAAGAAAAAACGAGAAATACTAACGGATAAATAGGCATCCAGTAATAATACATGAGCCAACCATTGTGGATGCAGGAGAGTAAAAAATAACCAATATAGATAATCAATCCAACAATATAAGGAATTTTATTGCTCGTTTTTTTAGATTTTAGAGCAAAATATATGCCAAACGCAACTACATATGCGAAGGGAAGGTTAAATGTTTCGTTGGGTTCACGAAAAAAATGAAGGCCGGTTGTATTAAGCATTCCCCATCGTTGCTTCAATCTCTCAATTATTGGAATATATACAGCGTCGGGTTTGTTGTTTATGTTCAAAATTGCGTTCATATGAGAAAAGTTATGGCGTAGATCAAAAGCTATGTATGTTGAGAACGGGATAAGAAGAATAAAAAAGGAAGTAAGGTGTAGCCATTTTTTTTCCCTGACAATCAAATAAAGAGCAATGGAAGATGTCAGTAATAAGAGAGGACCGCCAAATGCTACTTGGAATTGGAACATGAGCCCGTTTATCAAAAGCGCCATCGTAAGAAATACCGCCTTTTTCTGTTTTACGTATAAAGTGATGAAATAAAAAAAAAGCGGCATAAGAAACATCGCGCCGAAGGGATTGTAAAAACCATTCATTTCACCGTGTTGTATATAGGGAATACCGGGAAAGAGGGAAAGCAGAGTGACAAAAATGAGTGCGACTTTTCCATTAAACATTCGTTTTGCAACATAATATGAGGATGCGAGAAAGGCGACAAATAAAAGAACCCAAAACCAACCAACAACTATCGGGTTACCGTTACCAAGGAGAAAAGCAGGATAGTTAAGGTACATCCAAAGGGGTCCGTGATAAAAACCGCCTGGTCCACTTGAACGGGGGCCGATAAGGACCAGTTTTCGTTTTGCCAGATCATCAAGAAGTAAAAAGTCGCGTGCAATGTCGGTATGAAAAAAAATATCGCCATGCAGAAGGTACCAAACCAGAAAAAAAACATTCACCAATATAATAAGTACTAAAAAACCTTTCAGTAATTTGTCTTTAATTGGCATATAAAATTAATAGAAATATTATACAATAGAAAAGCCAATATTAAAAATATGATCTTATTGCTATTTTTTATCTCATTAGTAGTTTTCTCCATATATTCATATTCTCTTATTGATTTAAACATAACATTATTTCAGCACCCCATCTGGGTGTGGTTTCGTGAACAAATTATTCAAATAGGTTATTTTCACCGGGACATTTCCTGGGCAATCTACCTGATTTTTATAATTATTTTATTTATTTTTCATAAATGGTTTATTGCACATCATAAAAAAGTTAATATTCATTATTTGCTGATAGGGATGTCTGCTATATTGTTGTTTTCTTTCCCCTTTTTATCTCATGATTTGTTCAACTACATGTTTGATGCCCGAATTCTGACCCATTATGGAAAGAATCCTTATTTTTTTAAAGCGCTTGATTTCCCTGCCGATAAATGGACGCGTTTTATGCACTGGACTCATAGAGTCTATCCATATGGACCTGTTTTTCTTTTGTTAAGTCTCATTCCGTCGATACTGGGATGGGGGAAATTTACCTTGACTTTGTTTTTGTTTAAAGCAATATTTATTGGTCTCTATGTTCTTTCAGTTATACTGCTTGCAAAACTGAATAAAAAATGGGCAATAACATTTGCGACACACCCCCTTATTCTTGTTGAGGGTCTTATATCGTCACATAATGATTTAGTCGCACTTTCATTTGCGGTTATCGGTATTTATTTCTTATATAAAAACAAAAATAAATGGGGAAGAGTATTTTTCCTTTTGTCTTTTGGAATCAAATATGTATCATTGCCGGTTTTTTTTCTTCGTGCGCCTATGCCAAAAGGAATAGGTGCTTTTTTTAAAAAAATAAAAGATTATATATTTAATCATTCATCAAAAAAAAGCATATTAGAAAGACTGCAGCAGAACCAAAATGTTTTTCTATTTATTATGCAGATTCTCGTTATTTATTATGTAATATATACTGGTGAGATCCAACCTTGGTATTTTCTTGCATTACTTGCATTCATTCCTTTTCTGAATGATTTCATTAATAAATTATGGATTTTCTTTTTTGGACTACTTCTTTCATACTATCCATATATTCGTTTAGGAGTTTGGGATATGGTAAAGGGAGTTAATGTAAAACATGCTATTATATATGTTTTTTTAGTGATAAATATTATTTATTTGTTCATAATATATATGAAAGTTATTCAGAAGAAACTCTCTTCAATAAAAATAAATATTCGTAAGAAGTAATGATTCTTTGATAACTTGGGTCTTTAAGGAGAAGTTCCTTTAACTTAATAACCTGGTCTCTGTTATTTATTTCTCCGGAATAATAATTATTGGGGTTTTGGCCAGGGGAAAGATCGAGTACAACATAATCCGGTTTAAGTTTTTTATATTCAAAAGAGAGAAGATATATTTTTTCTTTTCTTGCTACAAGGTGTGGCAGAATATTGTTTTGACTCATAACACTTCCCGATTGTGGAATAAGTTTGAGTTGATTAAACAGTTCTGATTTATTGTTCCACTCTTTCCAAAATGTCGGATTTACCGCCATGAGTATGGGTGGATGTGTTATTTTTTTTGCATAGAGTAAGGAAAATATAAGAAACATGAAAATGAATAAATATGTTTTTTTGTTGGTGTCGCAGCCCATTCTAGATCGGACATGTTTGAATGTTTGTATAGTTGCTAGTGCCAAAAAAGATGCAAGAAAAACATTATAATGCATTCCGAGTGTAAAACTTTGTGAGTGCATGTATGTTGGTATGAGTCGAATGCCTAGCTCCGCAACTATTGGCAATAAGAAAACGCCGGAAAAAAGAGGGGCAAAAGCAAAAGAGCCAAACGAATCTATAATCAGACTTCGTTTTATAGGAGTATTAAAATAGTTTGTGAGATAAGATACGGGATTTGTCGGAAGAACGGGCGCATAAAGATATGCCTGTTTTGCAATCATCGGAGTTATTAAATACCCAACAAAAATAAACCAGAAAAGCGAAAAAACAATAAGTATCAATATACTTTTTCTGTTATTTTTCGACTTCAGAAAATAGGGGATGAGAATAAATATCAAAGAAATTGAATTGCTATCCTTAAATCCGATAAAAACAAGAGCGGAGATGAGTGCCAAGAATTGCCTTTTTGTATAAAAAAACAGATAGACAAATAAAAGCAAAAAAACTACTGCGGTTGATTCAGAATGCCAATCGGTTACCAGAGGATTCTCAAGACCCGCGAACATAAAGAATACAAGACATATGGAAAAAGATGCTATGAAATTCAACTTTTCTTTTCGGGCAAGTTTGAACATAATAATTCCAGCTATTACAGTTGCCAAGACTTGTTCGATTAAAAGAACATGTAATTTATTTGCTACCCAAAATAAGGGGGAAAGAAGGTAAATACTGGGGCTAAAATGATCTCCCAAAAAATGTATATCACCCAATACTTTATGATTTATGACTGGTTCTGAAAATCGTGAGATCAGCCATATAATACGTGCAAAATGGCCAAAATCATAATAAAATACTTGTCCGGAATTAAATCTCCAGAGAGAAAGGCAAGAAAAAAATACAAACAAAGATAAAAAAGTAATTGCAAGAATTATTTTTTGGCATAGCGATTTATTTTTGTTACAAAAAGACATTGTTATTAACAAAATGATTAAAGATCAAATGGAGTTTGGTTTTAAATGGAGCATATTTAAGGCCGAAGCTGAGTCGATTTTTCCTCTGGAATGTTTGATGGAGTTTTGAGCCGGATCCTGATGTTGATTGGGCATTTTTATGCCAAATAATGATCTTCGGATCATAGTAGAGGGCAATTTCCTTTCGCTTCGCGCGTTCGCAATAGTCAGCGTCTTCATAATAAAGGAAATAAGACTCATCCCACAGGCCAATTTTTTCGACAACTGCAATATCAAAACACATAAGACAACCAGTGACAAACTCTGTTTTATCAAATTTTTCATATTTACCATTGTCGACTTCATCAACTCCCCGATGTTTAGTTAAACAATTTTTCCAGTCATTTTCTCCTCCCGCGTACCAAATAACCTTCCCTAAATCATTTTGTGAATATCTATTTTTATGATATTCATATCCGGGAGCATAATATATTTTTCCTCCTATGAGTGATGAACGGTTTTTGTATAGAGACTGAGATACATTTTCAGCAAAATCTGAAGCAACAAAAACATCCGAATTTATGACACAAAATCTTGAATATTGTTGAGACAGAGCCTCCTTAATACCAAGATTAATACCATGAGCGTATCCTTTGTTTAAACCGGAGATTAAAGTTGCGAACGGGGGTAGTTTAATGTGCTGTTTGTTTGTTGATAGATCGACAACAAAAACACGGAAGTCTTGTGGGATTTGTTTTTCAAATGAGGTGAAAAAATCAGGCAAAATGGTATAATTTTCATACAGAACGGTAACAATAGCGAGTTTACTCATAGTGGTCTGTTCGTAATTATTATGATTAATTATATCAATCGTTTAGTCAAAAAAATTCATTGGTTCCATTTTGTCTACTTGGGAATATTTTTGATCTTTCTTACCAATACGCTTTATGTAACGTATCCTGATGAATTTGTAAATATATTAGGAGGTAAATTCATCAATATGGGTAAGGTTCCATATCGAGACTTTTTTGATCATCATTTACCCGGAGCATGGTATCTGGCAGCAGTATTACAGTGGTTTTCATTCGGATCATATATACTGTTTCGTGTTTGGTGGGCGATTTTTGCGTTCGGTTGTTTGTTAGGAGTCGCTATCTACATTAAAAGAACGAAATCAGAAGCGTTTCCATTTTATCTGAGCTATTTTATTCTCTACCCTTTCATTACGGTCTATTATTGGACTCACCTTTTTATAGCGGATAGTTTGGCTTTTCTTTTTTTCTCTCTTATTTTTTGGCTGCTTATCGTCGAAACATTCCAAAAGACAACAAAAACACGGAAGTCTTGTGGG
>Ga0172371_10013816_pt1 | contig 10470 bp, 7 predicted proteins | sample Lak12m_FD_114543 | JGI IMG/M metagenome (GOLD analysis project Ga0172371, IMG submission 114543) | Freshwater microbial communities from Kabuno Bay, South-Kivu, Congo - kab_022012_12m | ecosystem: Environmental > Aquatic > Freshwater > Lake | place: Democratic Republic of the Congo: South-Kivu... | reverse complement strand
CCATAAGGCTGTGTTAGAATTGCATTTATGAAAATTCCCCTGATCGTTCTGGCTTCAAACTCACCCAGAAGGCGAGAAATTCTGGGGTGGACGGGGTTGGAATATTCTGTTCATCCGGCCGACATTGATGAATCTCGACTGGATAATGAATCGGCGGAAGATTACGTGATGCGACTCTCTGCCCGCAAGGCGAAGGTCTCTTCCAGCTACGCTCCTTTTAATGGTCTTGTTTTGGCTGCCGACACAACTGTTGCTTACGGCTTTGAGATATTGGGCAAGCCCGACAACAAGGAAGCAGCCAGAGAGATGTTGCTTCGGTTAAGAGGAAAAATCCATCAAGTGCATACTGCCATTGCGATTTCCATACCATCCAGGGGGATTACGAAACAGGTGATCTGTTCCACCGATGTTCACATGCGCAACTATACGGAGGAAGAAATCCAGGCTTATATTGAAAGCGGAGACCCCATGGATAAAGCCGGCGCCTATGCCATTCAACACCCTGAATTCAGGCCGGTCATCAAATTTGCAGGATGCTATGCCAGCGTCATGGGCTTTCCTCTTTGCCATTTTGAGTGGCTGCTGCGTCAGATGGGGTATGGAGAACGCAAAGAAGTACCGTACGTATGCCAGGAACAATTATCCTATTCTTGTCCGATATTCAGGCACGTATTAAAAGGTGAGACTGTTGGATAACCCGGAATAAAACCGGGAGGAAAAATGAAAAAAATAATTCCAATTTTGCTTGTCATTGTTATGCTTGCAGGTTGTACAAAAAACTTGCCTGCTGCGCAGCAGCCAACCTCGGGTTTGCCAACACCTGTGGTACAAACTACAGCGGTTCCCGATGTGGCCCTTACCTTGTACAGTTATTTTGATATGTGGAATGCGAATGATTATCAGGGCATGTATGCCATGCTCTCGAACACAAGTAAAGACGCGATAAGCCAGGATGATTTTGTAAAGCTTTATTCAGAAACAACAGCAGCCATGACGTTGGACCATATTGTGGCTGGTGTAACCTCATCACTCATCAATCCAGCTTCAGCAAAGGTGGGCTCCCAGGTTAATTACGTGACCAATCTGTTCGGGACCCTTACCAGGGATATCGAGTTCGATCTGGTGATCGAATCAGGATTATGGAAACTGCAATGGCAGGAAGCAAATATCATGCCGGAACTGAGTGGTGGAAATCGTCTTGTCAATAATATTCAGATGCCTAACCGCGGGGATATCAACGACAGGAATGGGAACACGCTGGTAACGCAAATGCAGGCGGTTGCGCTCGGGGTGATTCCCAGTGAATTGGATTACACCTATGAACCGCACCTGTTAGACTTGTTTGCACTGACTTTAAAAATACCCAGAAATGTGATTGCCAATATGTACCGAACCTCAAATGAGTGGTATGTACCGATTGGTGAGATTACGCAGGAAACGTATGATGAAAGAAAGAAATCCTTTGATGCTTACAGCGGGTTGGTGGCAAATTCCTATACCTCCCGATATTATGTTAATGATGGGATTGCTCCCCAGGTGTTGGGGTACACGAGGTCAATTTTCCCTGAAGAAGTAAATGACTATCAGCGGAAAGGTTATCCGCAGGACGCACGCATAGGGGCAGCAGGGATTGAGGAGTGGGCAGAACCATACCTGACCGGTAAACCGGCTGCTGATCTGTACGTAGTGAAACCGGATGGTACATATGATACCAGGCTTGGCAATGTCGATCCGACCGCACCTGATACGGTATACCTGACCATAGACAAGGATTTCCAATCCCTAGTTCAAAAGGCTTTGTTGGGTTTCTCGGGAGCCATCGTAGTAATGGAAGTGGATACAGGTCGCATCCTTGCCATGGCCTCTTCCCCCGAGTTTGACCCCAATTTCATGCAACCGGAAAACTATAATTTTCAATATGGTTACAATAATATTATCTCGGATACGGAGGGTGCTCCCCTTTGGAACCGCGCCACGCAGTCCGCGTATCCCCTGGGATCAGTTTTTAAACTAGTCACAGCGGCCGCAGCTCTTGAATCAGGACTTTATACAACAAACAGCACCTACGAATGCACGTCTCAATACACCGAACTAGCCGGATTTGTGGGCGACGACTGGACCCTTGAAAAAGGCCTTCCTCCTTCAGGGAACCTGAATTTACTGGAAGGCATCATGCGTTCCTGCAATCCTTGGTTTTATCATTTGGGCTTGGATCTTTATCAAAAGATGGGTGCATCCTATTTGGCTGACATGGCGCGCGGTTTTGGATTGGGTTCTGATACCGGGATCGGGGCATTGCAAGAAGAAACAGGTAGCATCAAAGACCCAACCACCGACGGCGCTGCCGTACAAATGGGTATTGGCCAGGGCGATATGCTGGTTACTCCCATCCAGGTGGTTGATTTTATTGCTGCCATCGCCAATGGCGGGACCCTTTATCGACCACAAATTGTCGAGAAGATAACCACTATTTCTGGTCAAGATATCCAATCTTTTACACCTGAAGTACGCGGCAAGCTGCCGGTTAGCCAGGAAACCATCGCGGCGTTACAAGAAGGTATGCGCATGGTGGTGCAGGAAGACCGTGGAACGGCGCATTCCGTTTTTTATGGGATGGAAACGCCTATTTACGGCAAGACCGGTACAGCGACCACCTCGATCATCGATCCGCATTCATGGTTCGCGGGATACACGGCTGCCAACAACCCTGACAAACCGGACATTGCCATTGCTGTGATCGCGGAAAACGCCGGCGACGGATCAAAATACGCAGCTCCGATTTTCAAGCGTGTGGTTCAGGACTACTTCATTGGAGAACCGACCACACTCTATTCCTGGGAACATGATTATTACATGACGGTAACTCCTACCAAGGGGGGAGCGGATAACCCCTGATGATCTCAGATACTGTCTCCGGATGGGTTGTTCGTTTTCAATCCGGTTTTTATACGGTCCAGACGGAGTTGGGGAAGGTTGTTTGCGTATTAAGAGGCAGACTTAAAAGAAGGACCATTCAGGGGGATGTGATCAGTATCGGTGACCGGGTGCAGATCAGTCTTTTGCCCGACGGTACCGGTGCAGTGGAGATTATTGAGCCAAGACATAGCGAGTTGGTGCGCCTGGATCCGACCCCCAAAGGTGTTTTCAGGCAGTTGTTGCTTTCAAACCCAGACCAATTGGTGGCTGTATTTGCCTGCACACAACCCGAACCTCACCTGCGCATGTTGGACAGGTTCTTGGTCATCGCAGAAAAACAAAATCTGAAAGCTTGTATCGTCGCAAACAAGGTTGACCTGGTTGGTCTAAGAACTGCCAGAAAAATTTTTGGTGTCTACCCATCGCTTGGTTATCCCGTGATCTACACTTCCGCGAAAAAAAGGATGGGATTGACCCAATTAAAAAAGATACTGTCAGGCAACATTTCCGCGCTGGCGGGGCCATCGGGTGTGGGAAAATCAAGTTTGTTGAATGCTATTCAACCCGGATTGGGATTGGCCGTAAGGGATATCAGTTCCTGGAACGAGCGGGGCAGGCATACAACGGTCGTGCGGGAGATGTTCCCTGTTGAAGGCGGCGGGTTTGTGGCCGACCTGCCGGGGTTGCGCAAATTAGCCTTATGGGATACAGAACCAGAAGAGTTGGACGGTTATTTTCCGGAACTCAGAGGGTTGGTGGCGGACTGCCAATTTAATGACTGCACTCATATTGAAGAACCGGGTTGCGCGGTGATCCGGGCCGTGGAAGAAGGCCGGGTTACTGCGGAGCGTTATGAATCCTACGTAAGATTGCGCCTGGGAACAGGTTAAGCGAAGTTTAAAAATATCCAATATTTACAACCTTTGACTTATAATGACGTAATAACGGTATTACTTCTTCAATTCTCCCCATCTTATTGGTTAAATGAAAAATCCGGTGTAAAGTGAAACGGGTTATCCTCTTATGAGGTTATGGACTGGAAAAGGATCAAACTTTTTCAGTAAGACCTGTTTTCGAAGAATTATTCACCCTTGTTTTAATTAACTTTTTGAACAAGATAATGCTTTAATCTATGCAATCTCAACGATCCAATTTTTTACAGTTTTTCAATTTTTGCCATAGGAGGAGATTTGATGCGTAAACGACTTGTTTTTTTTAGCTTGTTTATGGTCATGACATTTTTACTCTCGAGTTGTGGAAAAAAAGAGGAAGTATCTTTAAATCCATATCTAGGATCCAACAAGTTGGATGGAGACGGAATTCCGGCTGATTTTTTTCAAGATGTACATATCCGCAAAGCTTTTGCCTATTGTTTTGACTGGCAACCCATTGTCGATGATGTCTATATGGGTGAAGCCGTGCAATCGCGTTCATTGGTCTTGCCGGGTATGCCCGGTTACGACGCCAATGCGCCTTACTATACCAATGACCTTGAAAAATGCGCCAGTGAGTTTAAATTAGCCGATGTAGATAAAGACGGCATCCCCGCCGGTGAAGACACGGACGATGTGTGGTCGGTTGGTTTCCGTTTTCAGATGCTTTACAATGCCGGGAATTCCACCAGGCAGACGGTCGCGGAAATTCTGCAGACCAACCTCTCAAAGGTGAACGACAAATTCGTCGTTGAAGTGCTGGGCCTGCCCTGGCCGGCTTTTTTGGCAGCGCAACGCGCTTACCGGATTCCCATCATGGTGGCGGGATGGCAGGAAGACATCCACGATCCCCAAAACTGGTATCAAACCTTTACGGTTGGCCCGAACGGTACAAGCCAATCCATGCCGGAGGACCTGATGGCCAGGTTTAAAGAATTGGAGGAGAAGGGCGTTTCTGTGAGCGACCCGGCCCAGCGACAGACGGTCTATAAGGAATTGAACCAACTCTATTACGACGAGGTTCCGGGTATCCCTCTTGTGACGGCCACTTCGCATATCTACGAGCGTTCATGGGTACAGGGCCGGATCGTTAATCCGATCTTCCCCAACCTTTACTATAAGACCATCAGCAAAACAGCGGATGCCAAGAACCCCGATTCGTTCACATTTTTAACCTATAAAGGTGGACCGGATACCTTTGATCCCGCCCTGGCTTATGACAACGCCAGCGATGAGATCATCCAGAATGTATACGAGACACTGGTTTTCTATGATGGTGAAAGACCGGGTGAGTTTGTGCCTCTGTTGGCCGATTCCTGGAATATATCGGATGACGGGAAGGTGTATACGTTCAATATCCATAAAGGCATTAAGTTCCAGGAAGGCGGCGATCTGACTGCATCGGACGTGGCATATTCACTCCAGCGCGGTTTGCTGCAAGGCGGATACGTTTCGCCGCAGTTACTTTTCGCCGAACCTTTCCTTGGTGTTGGGGTTTACGATATCAGTACGATCGTGGATGACGGCGCTTCGGCAGACAACCGCGAAGCCATGCAGGCTGCGGATCCTAAAGCCCTGGTGGCGGCCTGTGAGAAGGTCAAGTCGGCCATCACTGCGGATGACCAGACGGGCACGGTCACCATGACGCTTGCCCAGCCCTGGAGTCCGCTACTGGCAACGCTCGCCAATACATGGGGATCGATCATGGACAAGGAATGGGTGATCGAAAAGGGCGGCTGGGATGGTTCATGCGAAACCTGGCAAAATTACTATGCCATGAGTTCGGCGGAAGACCCCTTCAGCAAGATTGCAAACGGCACAGGCCCCTTTAAGCTGGACTATTGGAATGCAGGCGAAGAAGTCTCACTGGTCAGGAACAATGAGTATTGGGGCAAGGCGGCCAGCCTGGAGCATGTGCTGATCAAGGAAGTGGGCGAGTTCGGCACCCGCTTCTCGATGTTGCAAGCCGGCGATGCAGACGCGGTCGTCGTGCCGGCTGCCTATCGCACTCAGGTTGATCCGTTGGTGGGTGAGATCGCCATCTACAATACCCAAACCGGGCTCTTTGATGCCAGCCAGCCTGTCTGCGGGGTGGATACCAACAAACGCGGCATTGACAGGTTTACCCTCTGTAAAGACTCGGCAGGTAGTGAGGCCAACGCGGATGTGACTGCTGATAAACCGCTGCGGCTTTATTTTGGACAGCCGGGCCTGTACATGGACGTGATCCTGTTCAATTTCGATATTAAGTAATAAAAGTAGTCTTGAAGAAGAGATTTATGGCGGGGGTTCCCAAGGGAGCCTCCGCCAGTCGTTTGGCGGCTGTTTTATAATTAGAGCATCTCTCCTGAAATAAGCGGGAGTTGGGAACGAGGGATTCGAATGGCGGGTTATTTGCTGCGCCGGTTGTTGCTGGTGCCCATTCTATTACTGGGAATGACAGTGATCCTCTTCGGGATGCTTCAATTTGTCGACCCGGTAGCCCGTTCCGCGCTGTATGTGAGAGACTTCCCCAGAAACGACAGGCAGGTTCAGGCCATCATTGAGCGCTACGGTTTTAACCAGCCGATCTATGAGCAATATTGGACCTGGCTTGCCGGCAAGGTGGATGCCGTCAGTGGCACGCGTGAAGGCGGCGTGATCTTTGGCGACCTGGGATATTCACGCACCGCCTCGGAACCGGTGATCGATATTATCAAGGAAAGGTTCCCCAATACACTGGATCTTACCCTTTGGTCTCTGGTGCCGGTCTTTTCGGTCGGCATCTGGCTGGGGGTTCAGGCGGCCGTCCATCAAAACGGATGGATCGACCATTTGGTGCGTTTTTTCAGCATCAGCGGAACCTCCATCCCGTTGTTTGTTTTTGGCCTGCTGGTAATCATGGTCTTCTATACAAAGTTAGGCTGGTTCCCGCCCGGCAGGATGTCAGACTGGGTCAGCCAGTTGATCCATGCGGGGCAGTTCCATCAATATACCCGGCTGCTCACCCTTGACGCCTTGCTGAACGGCAGGCTCGACGTTTTTTGGGACGCCTTGAGGCACATGATCCTGCCGGTCTTGACCCTTTCGGTAATGTCGTGGGCTTCCTTTGTACGGGTGACAAGAACGTCCATGCTGGAAACCTTGCGGGCGGACTACGTCACGGCGGCGCGTGCGCGCGGCATCAATGAAAAGGACGTGATCCGCAGGCACGCCAAACCCAACGCCATGATCCCCGTGGTGACGCTGGGTGGACTGCAGGTGGTTTCGATGCTGGGCGGCGTGGTGATCACCGAGACGGTATTCAATTACCCGGGCATCGGTGAAGCGGCAGCCACGGCGGCCCAAAACCTGGATGTCGTGACCGTGCTGGGGCTGGCTTTGTTCAACGGCTTGATCCTCATTCTTGCCAATTTGGTCGTCGATCTTTTATATGGGTTCCTCGATCCGCGCATCAGGGTTTCAGCGAGATGACCAAAATGGAAGAAAACGCCCTGTTTGAAGAACTTGCCGAAATGCAGACGCCCGGTTTAGACAAGAAGACCGGACGAATCAGGCATATTTTTGGCGTGGATAAAAACGGAGTGTTACGCGGTCTGTTGAGAAACCCCTCTTCACTGATCGGGCTGGTGCTTGTTGCGGTATTCATATTGATTGCGCTTCTGGCTCCCCTAATTGCGCCTCCCATCAACAACGACCCCTATCAAATTCCCAGAGACGGTTACCAATACGAGCCGCAGCCGATGGGTTCCGCCTGGTTGTCCAACGCCCCCGCGGTGCCGTTCTGGTATCAACCGTTGACCGGTAAAACACAATGGATACATGTATTGGGCACCACCGAGGGGCAGTACGATATTTTCTACGGCATTGTGTGGGGTACGCGCACGGCCTTTAGATCCGCGTTGATTGTGGTATTGGCTACGTTCGTGATCGGCGTTCTGGTTGGATCGATCTCGGCGTATTTTGGCGGCGCGGTGGACCAGGTCATTATGCGCGTGGTGGATATTTTCATGACGCTGCCTTTTATTTTCGCGGCGCTCATCATGGCGGCCATTTTGACTCCGCTGATGGGCAGGAGCCCCTTCCCGTCGACCCTTGCGTTGATCACTTTTGGATGGATGGGATACGCCCGTATCGTCCGGGGAGACGTGCTCACCATTAAAGAGAGGGTTTATGTTCTGGCAGCCCGCGCAAGCGGTCTGCGCGACAGACAAATACTCTTTAAACACATCCTGCCCAACGCGATCTATCCGACCCTGGCCTTTGCCACCCTGAATTTTGGAGAAGTGGTGCTAAGTTTTGCCGCACTCTCTTTTTTGGGGATCGGCACCCAGGTCGGATATGCCGATTGGGGACAACTGCTCAGCTTTGGGCGCAACTGGATCATGAGCCTGTCCAATTACTGGTACATCATCGTGTGGCCGGGGCTGGTTCTGGTGCTCTTCGTGCTGGCATGGAACCTCATTGGCGACACCCTGCGCGACCTGCTCGATCCACATTCAAAAAATTGACCCCCAGTACATTTTCTTTTGAACAAGTTGTTGGTAAAAATTGCGCATGTCTCGTTCATGTCCGCTATGCCTTATAATAAGCACATTATCGCATCAAGCTGCTCAGGAGTTTTTTATGGAACAACGTTACAAAGTTATTTTAAAAGGGTTGACCTTGCTTATGGTTGTGGGAATTCTCCTGTTGAGTTCCTGTTCGGGTGGTGGAAAAACCGCCTCACAGTCCACGGAAATCGTGCAGGCAACTCAAGCCCCAACCCCGACTCCTGAACCAAAGACCCGCTTGACCGTATGTTTGGGCGAAGAGCCAAAATCCCTCTATCTTTATGGCAATTCCAGCCAGGCCATGTGGAGTGTATTGGAGGCCATCTATGACGGCCCGATCGACACGCAGGATAACACGCCGGTTCCTGTGATCTTGAAAGACCTGCCGACACAGGAGAATGGCGGCGTGCAGCTTGGATCTGTGACCGTAAGCAGAGGTGACCGTGTGGCTAATGTCGAGGGAGACGTGGTGGCCCTGCAGGCAGGGGTGAAAGTATTCCCGGCAGGCTGCACCTCTGCTGAGTGCGCCATTGAATGGGATGGTGAATCCGACTTGAACCTGGTGCAGATGAGTGCATCTTTCACCTTGCTGCCGGGTATTTTATGGTCGGACGGTCAGCCTCTGACCGCCGCGGATTCCGTCTTTTCTTATCAGGTCAGCGCCGACCCCGACACAAAAGTCACCAAAACCTTGCTGGACCGCACCGCGGATTACAGCGCACAGGACGAATCTACCGTCAAATGGACGGCCATTCCGGGTTTTTTGACTACCAGTCCTTCCAGTTATTTCTGGATCCCGTTGCCCAGGCACACGCTTGAAAGCTATTCAGCAAAAGACCTGAACACGATCGATGAAACCACCAAGAAGCCGCTTGGCTGGGGAGCTTATCAGATTGCCCAATGGACGCCTGGAAGCGAGATCCTGCTTCAAAAGAACCCCAATTACTTCAGGGCTTCTGAAGGGCTGCCGAAATTTGACGAACTGGTCTTCAAGTTCCTGCCGACCGTGGTGGATGCCGACCTTTCTCCGCTGGTCAACGGCGAGTGCGACATTCTGGATCCCTCGGTCGGGTTGGAAGACCAGATCCAGACCGTGCGCGAGTTGGAGACCGCCGGAAAGTTGAGATCCTACTTTGGCCAGGGTCCGGCTTGGACGGGCATCAACTTCGGCATCAAACCGGCTTCTTATGACGGTGTTTACAATCCCTACGAAGACCGTGCAGATTTCTTCTCGGATATCAGGGTCAGGCAGGCTTTTGCGTACTGCATCGACCGCGAAAAGATCATCAAGGACGTACTGTTCAGCCAGTCGCAGATCCCTGCGGCGTATCTTCCGCCGACGAATCCCCTTCTGGTGGCGGGTCTTCCGGTCATCGGACATGACGCAGCGATGGGCAACCAACTGCTCGACCAGGTTGGCTGGAGGGATTTTGACTTTGATCCGGCCACACCTCGCACCGCCTCCGGCGTGAATAATGTTTTCAACGATACAGAATTTTCGATCAGCTATATGGCAACGGATACCACCCAGAACAGACAGATCGCGGATATCGTGGTCAGTTCGCTGGGGGAATGCGGTGTAAAGGTTGAACCCAAGCTTGTTTCCCCCGCCGAGTTGCTGGCTGCCGGGCCGGACGGTCCGCTGTTCGGGCGCAACTTTGACCTGGCGCAGCTTAGCTGGTCCACGGGGAACGTACCATCCTGTTTCCTCTATGCATCATCCGAGATCCCTACAGCCGCCAACGACTGGCTGGTAGCGAAATACGGCGGTGTCAACCTGACCGGTTATTCCAACCCGGAATATGACGCCGCCTGTACCGGTATGCTGGCTGCGGGGCTGGACCAGGCTGCATTTGAGCAGGACAACCAGGCCACGCAGCAGATCCTGGCCAATGACCTGCCGGTGCTGCCACTCTTCTATAATTTGAAGGTCATGGCTGCGAGAGTGGATTTATGCGGTCTCAGCATGGATACCAGCGCACGCAGCGCCCTGCGAGGGATCGAAGGGTTGGAGATTTCGTCAACCTGCACCCCTTAAACCTTCCGAAATGGTCGAGAAGCGGCAAATTTATTCGTTAAACCACTTTTTT
>Ga0172371_10013815_pt1 | contig 10470 bp, 7 predicted proteins | sample Lak12m_FD_114543 | JGI IMG/M metagenome (GOLD analysis project Ga0172371, IMG submission 114543) | Freshwater microbial communities from Kabuno Bay, South-Kivu, Congo - kab_022012_12m | ecosystem: Environmental > Aquatic > Freshwater > Lake | place: Democratic Republic of the Congo: South-Kivu... | reverse complement strand
GGTTCAATTACTTCTATCCAGGCAGTATATGTCCCTGCAGATGATTTAACAGACCCGGCTCCTGCTGCTATATTTTCTCATCTTGATGCAAAAATAGTTTTGTCGCGTCAAATTGCAGAATTAGGCATTTATCCCGCAGTTGATCCATTGGATTCTACTTCTCGCATTGTTGACCCAAGGCTTTTAGGCGAAGAGCATTATAATGTTGCGCTTAAGGTGCAGAGAGTTCTCCAGCGCTACAAAGATTTGCGCGATATTATTTCTATTTTAGGTATTGATGAATTGTCAGATGAAGATAAGCTTATTGTTTCGCGCGCCAGAAAAGTGCAGAGGTTTTTTTCACAGCCATTTTTTGTTGCTGAAAATTTTACAGGCATTAAAGGTAAATATGTAAAATTGGAAGATACTATAAAAGGCGTAAAGATGATTATTGATGGATCATTGGATTCTCTTCATGAGCAGGCATTTTATATGGTAGGCACTATTGAAGAGGCAATAGAAAAGAATGAGCAGCTAAATAAAAATGGTTTTGTTGGAGCGGCCAGTGGAAAAACTTCTCAACCTTAATATACATACTCCCTATAAAACTATATTTCAGGGGCAGGTTTCCACAGTAGTGGCTTCCGGAGAAATAGGTTATTTTGGTATATTGCCGAGCCATGCGCCGTTTATTTCTATCCTCATACCAGGAGACATTACTTTTAAGGAAGAGGGCGGTAAATTTTCAAAAGTTAATTCTAAAAGCATGGGGTTTTTAGAGGTTTTGAACAACAAAGTTACGGTGCTTTTGGATTCCGCAGAAATATAAAAAAAATACTTGACAATATTATGTGGTCATGTTATATTTATACTCCCGCATGAGAAAAATTAAGCTCTCACTAACGGTTGACAAATAGATCAAAATTGACTTGAAGATGTTTAGATAAAAAACGGCATCGTCATGATGCCTTTTTTGTTTATTTATATTTTAATACAGTTCATTGATAACTTAATAATCAAATGCTAGCGCAACAACAAAAATTAACGATATAAGGCAATGTAATCCACGCACTATTAGTGCGCGATTGATTGCCCTAGTCGATTCTTTATTTTTCAAAAAAGTACTTATAGAGCTAATTTCAAACTGGAGAGTTTGATCCTGGCTCAGAGGGAACGCTGGCGGCGTGGTTTAGGCATGCAAGTCGAGCGATTTTGCATTTGAACTTAAGTTTGACCGCAAGGAAGAACTTAGGGAATGATGCAAAAGAGCGGCAAAAGGGTGAGTAATACATGGGTAATCTACCCTTAAGTTTGGAATAACTCAGCGAAAGCTGAGCTAATACCGGATAATACTACATAAACGCATGTTTGTGTAGTTAAAGATGGGGATCCGCAAGGACCTATCACTTATTGATGAGCCCGTGCCCTATCAGCTAGTTGGTGAGGTAACGGCCCACCAAGGCTTTTGACGGGTAGCTGGTCTGAGAGGATGGTCAGCCACATTGGGACTGAGACACTGCCCAGACTCCTACGGGAGGCTGCAGTCGAGAATCTTTAGCAATGGACGAAAGTCTGACTATGCGACGCCGCGTGTGTGATGAAGGTCTTCGGATTGTAAAACACTGTCAGGTCGGAAGAAGTTTTTGATATCGAATAGGTATTAAAAAAAGACGGTACGACCAAAGGAAGCCACGGCTAACTCCGTGCCAGCAGCCGCGGTAATACGGAGGTGGCAAGCGTTACTCGGATTTATTGGGTGTAAAGGGCATGTAGGTGGGTTTGTAAGTCGAATGTGAAATACCTTTGCTTAACGAAGGAACTGCATTCGAAACTGCTTACCTTGAGTATGGGAGAGGAAAGGGGAATTCCCGGTGTAAGGGTGAAATCTGTAGATATCGGGAGGAACACCAGTGGCGAAGGCGCCTTTCTGGCCCGATACTGACACTGAAATGCGAAAGCTACGGGAGCAAACAGGATTAGATACCCTGGTAGTCGTAGCTGTAAACGATGGGCACTAGGTGTGGGTCCGCATGGATCCGTGCCGCAGTTAACACATTAAGTGCCCCACCTGGGGAGTACGACGGCAACGTTGAAACTCAAAGGAATTGACGGGGGCCCGCACAAGCGGTGGAGCATGCGGTTTAATAGGACGCTACGCCTGGAACCTTACCAGGGCTTGACATACTGGATGTAGAAACCTGAAAAGGGGACGACCTGTCAAATCAGGAGCCAGAACAGGTGTTGCATGGCTGTCGTCAGCTCGTGCTGTGAAGTGTCGGGTTAAGTCCCACAACGAGCGCAACCATCGTCTTTAGTTACTATCCGCAAGGAAGCACTCTAGAGAGACTGCCTCCGTAGAGGAGGAGGAAGGTGGTGATGACGTCAAGTCAGTACGGCCCTTACGCCCTGGGCCACACGCGTGCTACAATGGTCGGTACAAAGAGTTGCAATACCGCAAGGTGGAGCTAATCTCAAAAAGCCGGCCTCAGTTCAGATTGAAGGCTGCAATTCGCCTTCATGAAGTTGGAATCGCTAGTAACGGTGTATCAGACACGATACCGTGAATACGTTCCCGGGCCTTGTACACACCGCCCGTCAAGCGATGGAAGCCGGGAGCACCCGAAGGCGATAGTTCTAACCCGCAAGGGAGGGCTTCGACTAAGGTGATACTGGTGACTGGCGCTAAGTCGTAACAAGGCAGCCGTACCGGAAGGTGTGGCTGGATCACCTCCTTTCTAATTTTATTAAAATTTTTTTAATAAAAAAGGAAAGAAAACATACAACATTATGTTGTATCCAAAAAAATTTTTGATGTGTAAGTCGTTAGCATTTGATTATTGAGTTTGCGGATTACCGCGGAATACTTTCTACTATATAGCTCCGCAAATTTGGGCCCATAGCTCAATTGGCAGAGCATCGTGCTGATAACGCGGTGGTAGAAGGTTCGAATCCTTCTGGGCCCACCAGAGATTTTCGCAAAGCGAAAATCTCGGTATTGTGTAATTTGTAGTTTGTAATTTGGCAAATACATTTTCCAAATTACAAAATACACACACAAATTGCACATTTACGGGCCTGTAGCTCAGCTGGGAGAGCGCGTGCTTTGCAAGCATGAGGCCAGCGGTTCGATCCCGCTCAGGTCCACCATTCTACTTCGCTGAATATTTACATATTCAGCTTCGTAGAAATTCGGCGAAGTAGAATGGTGTTTCTACGAAGCCCGTACCAGCTATTGCTAGTGTAGGGCGAAGTAGAACACCAAATTTTTTGTTCTTTGACAACTTCCATTAATAATTTTTTTGAATGGATCCGTCAATTATTTTGACGGAGCATAGTCTTTTTTTATAAAAGCGTGGTAACAATTAGCTAGTTTTAAGAGAGATATATTTGGTCAAGCTACTAACGTTTGTGATGGATGACTTGGCCTTGATAGGCGATGAAGGACGTGGCAAGCTGCGATAAGCTCCGGGTAGTTGCAAACAAACTTTAATCCGGAGATTTCCGAATGGGGCAACCCACTGCGGGTAATGCTGCAGTATTTGTATCTAAAATTCAAAATAGGATGCAAAAGCGACACCAGGGGAAGTGAAACATCTCAGTACCCTGAGGAAGAGAAAAAGACATTTATTTCCTAAGTAGCGGCGAGCGAACGGGAAAGAGCCTAAACCTTATTTGCGTGATAGCCTGCATGCGTTGCAGATAGGGTGTCACAGGTTCCTGCCTGACGGAGTGCAGATCCGTCGGAAAGTTATAAACCTTGTTTATAATCGAATGCCATGGAAATGGCAACCAAAGAAGGTGATAGTCCTGTAGGTGAAACAAACAGGGCTTTCTGGGTGGGATACCTAATTACTATGGGACACGTGGAACCCCATAGGAACTCGGCCAGACCATTGGCCAAGGCTAAATACTCATCAAGGACCGATAGTGAAAAAGTACCGTGAGGGAAAGTTGAAAAGAACCCCTGTAAGGGGAGTGAAATAGTACCTGAAATTGCAAACTTACAAAGCGGTGGGAGTCCTATGACGTATCTTCGGATGCGTAATGGATGACCGCGTGCCTTTTGGATAATGAACCTGCGAGTTATTTTGTTCAGCAAGGTTAATTTCGTGATTAATAGTCACGATTGAAGCCGTAGCGAAAGCGAGTCTTAATAGGGCGATTAAGTTGGACGAATTAGACCCGAAACTGAGTGATCTACCCATGATCAGAGCGAAGCGGCCTTAACCGGTCGTGGAGGTTCGAACCCGTCTGCGTTGAAAAGCGTTGGGATGAATTGTGGGTCGGAGTGAAAGGCTAATCAAACTCAGAAATTGCTGGTTCTCCTCGAAATGACTTTAGGGTCAGCCTTATAAACTAGACACTGGGGGTAGAGTACTGAATGGGCTAGCGGCCTCACCAGGTTCGCAAACCCAATCAAACTCCGAATACCAGTGAACCGTATTATAGGAGTGAGACTGCGGGGGATAAGCTTCGTAGTCAAAAGGGAAACAGCCCAGACCATCAGCTAAGGTCTCAAATGTAAACTAAGTGGTAAAGGATGTGAAATTTCTTAGACAACCGGGATGTTGGCTCAGAGGCAGCCATCATTTAAAGAGTGCGTAACAGCTCACCGGTCAATGAGGTTTCGCGCCGACAATAATCGAGGCTAAGTTTACAACCGAAGCTATGGATTTATTTCACCTTCGGGTGAAATGAGTGGTAGAGGAGCATTCTGCGATAGGACGAAGGGCGACTGTAAAGACGCCTGGACGATGCAGAAGAGTTTATGCAGGTATGAGTAGCGAAAATCCCGATGAAAAAACGGGACACCGAAAATCTAAGGTTTCCTGGGGAAGGTTAATCCGCCCAGGGTTAGTCGATCCTAAGCCGAGGCCGAAAGGCGTAGGCGATGGAAGAATCTGTTAATATTCAGATACTACCTATTTTGTGTTATCAACCAAGAAGTGACGCAGGAAGCTAAGTCAGCGGCCGTTTGGAAGTGGCCGTTTGGATCTGTATGGCTCAGCGTAAGCTGAGAGAGAGGGATCTAAGGAGCCCAAGCTACGGCGCGGGTAAACTGACCTACAGCTAGGCTGCCGAGAAAAACCTTTTTGGCGAATGAAATGGGTAACCGTACCGTAAACCGACACAGGTAGATACCCAGAATATGGGAAGGTGCTCGATAGAACTCTCGTTAAGGAACTAGGCAAAATAGCCCCGTAACTTCGGAAGAAGGGGTGCCTTGATTTGTTAAGTGTACAACCAAGCGAATCGAGGCCACAGTAAAGTGACTCTTGTGACTGTTTAGCAAAAACACATGTCTCTGCAAAGTCGTAAAGACGACGTATAGGGACTGACACCTGCCCGGTGCTGGAAGGTTAAGGGTAAAGGTTAGCCGTAAGGCGAAGCTTTGAACCGAAGCCCCAGTAAACGGCGGCCGTAACTATAACGGTCCTAAGGTAGCGAAATTCCTTGTCGGGTAAGTTCCGACCCGCACGAATGGTGTAACAACAAGAGTGCTGTCTCAACGAGAGACTCGGCGAAATTGTAGTGACGGCGAAGATGCCGTCTACCCGCGATTAGACGAAAAGACCCCGGAACCTTCACTGTACTCTGGTATTGAATTTTGATCCAATATGTGTAGAATAGGTGGGAGGCTTTGAAACCCAGGCGTTAGCTTGGGTGGAGCCAAAATGTGAAATACCACCCTTATTATATTAGAATTCTAACTGCGACCTCTAAAGCGTGGCGCAGGACAATGCCAGACGGGCAGTTTGACTGGGGCGGTTTCCTCCCAAATTGTAACGGAGGAGCACAAAGGTTTCCTCAGTGCGGTTGGCAATCGCACGACGAGTGTAAAGGCATAAGGAAGCTTAACTGCGAGTCCGACGGGACGAGCAGATGCGAAAGCAGGTCTTAGTGATCCGGCGGTGGAATATGGAATCGCCGTCGCTCAACGAATAATAGGTACTCCGGGGATAACAGGCTGATCTGGTCCGAGAGTCCATATCGACGACCAGGTTTGGCACCTCGATGTCGGCTCATCACATCCTGGGGCTGGACAAGGTCCCAAGGGTCCGGCTGTTCGCCGGTTAAAGTGGTACGTGAGCTGGGTTCAGAACGTCGCAAGACAGTAAACTATAGACCGTTGCTGTCTATAAATCTGACTATTTGCTGGAAACTCCGAGTATTGTTCACTACTTGACAAAAGTTTTAAATAGAGTTAATATATCTCTATGAAAATGTTAAGTAAAAATGTGCAACATGCGGACAATCAGCAGGTAAGCGGTGATAAAAGACTATCTGATGAATATTTTGCAGGATTTGTCGACGGTGAAGGATGTTTTTATGTGGGGTTTAGTAAGCGAAACGATTTACCTTTGAAATGGCAAGTCATTACCGAATTTCACTTAAGTCAAAATCCAGGTGGTAAAAATATTCTTGAAGGATTTCAAAGAAGGTTAAGCTGCGGTTATATAAAGCTAAATCATCCAAAAAATCCAAAGGATAAAACATGGGTTTTGATTGTAAAAGATAGAAAGGATTTAAGAGAGAAACTTATACCTTTCTTCAAAAAACATCCAGTGCATTCTTATAAAAACAACGATTTTCTTGTGTTTGCAAAAGTTATTGATATTATAGAAAGCAGAGAACACTTGAAGCGTAAAGGTTTTAACAAAATTGTAAAATTAGTGCACAAATTACTGAAAACAAGCTTAAAAAAATATTCTAAAGAAGATCTTCTTATTAACTGATACCTCAGAGACTATACGTCAGAGTCCTGTATAAAACAGGATAAGATATAGTCCGAACTACACAGCGATGTGTAGAAATCAGCAGAAATGCCTGATTCCTTACATTAAAAGTAAGAGTAACATATTGTCGGTCTCTATCTGTCGTGGGCGTAGGATATTTGAAAGGATCTATCCTTAGTACGAGAGGACCAGGATAGACGAACCTCTAGTGTTCCAGTTGTGACGCCAGTTGCAGATGCTGGGTAGCTAAGTTCGGAAAGGATAAGCGCTGAAGGCATATAAGCGCGAAGCCCCCCTTAAGAATAGATATCCCAATCACATAAGTGGTAATAAGGCACCTTGTAGATTACGAGGTTGATAGGTTTGGAGTGTAAGACCCGTAAGGGTTTAAGCTTACAAATACTAATATGCCGTTTGGCTTGACCGTATAACTTTTAATTTTAGCTAAATGGTTAGCAGCTTACTTTAAAAGGCTATGCTCCATCAAAATAATTGAAATAGATCTGGAAGTTGTGTCCAGTGGCCATACTGAGGATGATACACCCGTTCCCATTCCGAATACGGAAGTTAAGCTCCTCAAGGCCAATGGTACTTCATCGGCAACGGTGTGGGAGAGTAGGTAGCCGCTGGGCTTAAATTAACCCCGCTTTTTCTTAACAGAAAGAGCGGGGTTTTTATTTGGGCATTTTTTCTTGACATTAAAATTCAGATGGGGTATATTAAATTATTCCTTATGATTTTAATAATCCACTCCAAAAATAAATCAAGCCAAGGAAAACCGCGAAAGGAGAATCAAAATGGCCCTTCAATCCGTTTCTCCGTCAAAATCAAATCTGTCGAATATGCGAAAGGAGAGTTTTACCATGCCTACTTATGACACAGCCCACATAAGAAATTTAATTATTCTGTCTCATTCCGGCGCAGGAAAAACATCTTTATCTGAAGCAATATTATTTACTGCAGGTGCAACAAAGCGCCTGGGTAAAATAGACGAGGGTTCTACTACAAGCGATTATCTCCCCGATGAAATAGAAAGAAAAAGTTCCATTAATCTTGGTATTTTAAATTGCAAGTGGAATAATTATAAGATTAACTTACTCGATGCGCCAGGCTATGGCGAATTTATAAATGATGTTATATGCGGCCTTGTGGCTGCTGATAGTGCAATTATAGTTGTGGATGCTTCATCAGGTATTGAGTTGGGTACTGATAGGGCATGGAAAATAGTAGAGTCTAAAAATATTCCCTGTTTAATATTTATAAATAAAATGGATAAAGAGCGCGCAGATTTTCATAAGGTTTGCGAGGCGCTGTCTAATAAGTTTGGAAAAAAATGTGTTGCCCTAGCTATTCCTAATGGCCAGGGGCCGAGTTTTAAAGGAAGCGCAAATATATTGACAAAAGAGGGTATGGATAGTCTAAGTCCCGAAGATAAATCCAGGGCGGAAAAATATGCAGAGCAGTTAGTGGAGGCTGTTGCAGAGGCGGATGACCAGCTGCTTGAAAAATATCTTGAAAAAGGAGAGCTTTCAAAAGAGGAAACAGAAGCCGCTCTTAAAAAAGGTATAGCAGATGGCAAGGTTGTGCCTATTCTCTGCGGGGTGTCAGTTAATAATCCACAGCTTAAAATTTTGCTAGATACTATTACAAGTGATTTCCCTGCGCCCACTTTTAGGGGTACTAAATCAGGAAAAAATCCTGTCAATGATCAAGATGAGACCCGCCAGATAGATGTAAATAATCCTTTTAGCGGCCAGGTTTTTAAGACGATAGTAGATCCGTATGTGGGCCAGCTTTCTGTGTTTAAGGTTTATTCAGGTACGCTTATGCCGGATACAGGTTTTTATAACAGTACAAAAAAGATTAGTGAACGTATAGGTAAAATATTTGAAATACAAGGTAAAACACAGGCTCCTTTAGATAAAGTAATTGCAGGCGACATAGCCGCGGTTGCAAAATTAAAGGATACAACTACAGGCGATTCCTTATCAGAAGAGAAAAAACAGATTTTATTCGATGCGCCGGCATTTCCCGAACCGGCAATATCGTTTTCAGTCAAGCCAAAAACGCGTGGAGATGAAGATAAGATTTCAGGCGCGCTTCATAAGCTTGCAATAGAAGATATGACTTTTAAGGTGACCCGCGATGTGCAAACAAAAGAAATGATTGTCTCAGGTTTGGGAGATTTGCATTTAAAAATCATGATAGAGCGTTTAAAGGTGCGGTTTGGGGTAGATGTTGGAATAGGTACTCCAAAGATTGCTTATAAAGAAACTATTGTTGGAAAAGGCGATGCGCAATACCGCCATAAAAAACAATCAGGCGGCGCAGGACAGTTTGCAGAAGTTTGGGTAAGAGTTGAGCCTTTGGATCGCGGTAAAGGGTTTGAATTTGTTGACGAGGTTGTGGGTGGTGCTATACCGGGTCCTTTTATTGTAAGTTGTGAAAAGGGTATTAAAACTTCACTTGATATGGGGCCTGTGGCAGGATTTCCGGTTGTAGATGTCAGGGCTGTTGTTTATGACGGAAAAACTCATCCTGTTGATTCAAAAGATATAGCTTTTCAGATTGCGGCAAAACACGGTTTCAAGGAAGCTTTTTTAAAGGCAAAACCTGTTTTGCTTGAGCCAATAATGGAGGCAGAAATAACAGTGCCTGATGAATTTATGGGTGATATTACAGGCATACTGAATTCTAAGCGTGGTAGAGTATTGGGTGTGCATCCTGGTTCAGGCGTTGAGACAATAGTTGCAAGCGTTCCATTGGCTGAAATGTTTAAATTTATATCAGAATTAAAATCTGTTACAGGCGGCCGCGGCTCGTATACAATGCATTTTAACCGCTATGAAGAAGTCCCGAACAAGCTTGCGCAGGCAATCATTGACCAGGCCAAGGCAACCAGGCAAGAGGAAAAAGAAGAATAATGTAGGGGCGGACCTCTGTGTCTGCTCAAATGTCTCATTATTGCAGGCATCTCGGGCTGGCTGTTCGCAGGGATGTTCGGCCGACTCCTGCGGTCGGTCTCACTCGGCGAAAATTTTTACACTTCGCCGTTGGCGAAGGCCAAGCTGTAAAAATTTTCGGACGCCCCGCTCACAGCCAGCCCTCGTGCCTGAATAATTTGTCATCCTGAGCGAAGCGAAGGATCTTTCTTTTAGGTTCAAAAAAACAGCTTGGGGACTGGTTCAGCTAAATATATCATACCCAAACAGCAGTATAATCTTGCTGGCAGGGACACTTGCAAAGCTAAAACGCCAGACGGTACAGAGTTAGGTGAAGATTAAAGGTGTCCCCGTGGAGATTGTTTCGGGCCGAAGTTTCGGCCCTCGCAATGACAAGATGAAAATATGAAAAACATTATTGCTGAAGCTGGAAAATTAAAAAGTTTAATAGATTATCAGGATGGCTCTGTTGTCAGTAAAGAGATAATCAAAAAAGATAAAGGCACTGTGACATTGTTTGCTTTTGACAAAGGCCAGGGCCTAAGCGAACACACAGCGCCGTTTGATGCTTTAGTATATGTTTTTGATGGCACTGCCCAAATAAATATAGCAGGTGAAATGCATAAAGTTTCCGACGGTGAAATTGTAATAATGCCTGCCAATAAGCCCCATAGTTTAAAGGCTGCAGAACGGTTTAAGATGCTTCTTGTTATGATAAGGGGTTGATAAATTACAGGAGACGGTGCCATGCCTAAAAAAATTCTTATTATTGAAGATGAGCCGGCTTTAGTTGATGCGCTCTCGTCTTTATT
>Ga0172371_10013814_pt1 | contig 10471 bp, 7 predicted proteins | sample Lak12m_FD_114543 | JGI IMG/M metagenome (GOLD analysis project Ga0172371, IMG submission 114543) | Freshwater microbial communities from Kabuno Bay, South-Kivu, Congo - kab_022012_12m | ecosystem: Environmental > Aquatic > Freshwater > Lake | place: Democratic Republic of the Congo: South-Kivu... | reverse complement strand
GGGTATGAGGCGGTGAAGCCGTAGGAGGACTGACGACAGAGGTCGGTCGACAGTCGACAGACCACAGACGGCGGAAAACAGAAGAAGAAGTTTAAGTTAAAATCGGAAGAATCAAAAAGTCAGGAGACAGTAGTCAGTAGTCAGAAAAAAAGATAACTGTAGGCCGTGATAATATCGCGGCACAATACTGATTAAGAGCCGTCATGCCCCGCCTGCAACGCTGTAGCACTGCGGGCAGGTTACGGTCTTCCAATTGGAAAAATTAATTTGATGTAGCTGCGGTTCGACTCATCACGCTTTTAGCGTGATAGAGCCGCATTCTTAAAAGGCATGGAAATTATGTTTGCGAGTCAGGAGCACAATTCAGCAAAGAAGGTAACGCGTCGCTTTGTTCATAGCGCGCTTCTTGTCGTTACCGCATTTTCATGCGGTTTTTTGCCTTGCGCGATTTCTGACGACCATTACGCAGCCCAAAACGGCCAGACTCCGGCGGGAAGCTATACCACTTGGGAGACGGCGGCCAGCAATATCCAGGACGCGGTGAACGCCGCGACCACGAACGATACGGTCTGGGTGGGGGCGGGCCGTTACACCGTGCCTCCCAATGCCACAAACTACGTCGGGTATAACGTGGTCTTTGTCGACAGGCCAATTACCCTCAGGAGTTCAAACGGCATTCCGGAACAAACTGTTATTGATGGGCAAGCCTCCAACCGCGGCGTCGCAGTTCGCTATCCTTTTTCGGGCACCAACCGGATCGTACTGGACGGCTTTACGGTTTCAAATTGCTTTGCCACGAACACGGGCGGAGGGGTGCTGTTTGCGCCATGCAACCGCGGCTGGACCGGCGAGGTGCGAAACTGCATAATCCGCGGCAACACGGTAGGCTGGGGATCCAATTATGCCGCTTTCGGCAGCGCCAATGACCCGGGCGGGTCGCGCGGCGGAGGACTGGGCACATATAATATCTCGTGTTCGTTCGGGATTGTTGTGTCAAATTGCGTTATTCAAAACAACACGGCCTTGCACAAGGGGGCCGGCTTGCAGGTAGGCAGTGAAGGCGGCGGTGTTTTTATACGGGCGAATGGCATCAAGAACTTCGTACAATGCCTTGTCGGGAGCAATTTTGCCACTACGGCCGGAGGCATTTACATGACTGGCGGTTCGGTGGAAAATTCTATTCTGTGCCACAATCAGGCCAATGTCCTGGATAGCGGTCTGGCCACATACTACGCCGGCGGCGGGGCGCTGGAGGGCGGCAGTTACACTCTGCGCAACTGCCTGATCTACAACAATAATGCCTACCGGGCCGGCGGAATATATTTGACGTCGGGCGGCAACTTTATCTACAACTCCACCATTGTCAGCAACAGGTGCATATCAGGCGGCGGGGGCATTCTCATGAGGTTTGTCCATCATGCCAACAATGCCCACCTGCGCATTTGGAATTCGATCATGTATTCCAACTACACTCCTAACATAAATGTCGACAACCCGACCAACACGGTTGAAGAAAGACTGTCCCTGCAGGTCACCAATTCATGTTTTACAACCAACGGGCTTGCTTATGAGTCTTATTTCAACCTGATGGCGCCCGGCAAGGGCAATTTCACCAACAATCCCCAGTTTGTCAGCTTCGCGGACAATAATTTCCGCCTGAGGTGTGAATCGCCCTGTGTCAATACCGGCACCAACCAGGAATGGATGGCTGGTTCCGCTGACCTTGACGGCCGCGCGCGGGTCCGTTACGGCGCGGTTGACATGGGCGCCTGTGAAGTTGTATATGAAGGAGCTTTTTTCGGGATACGTTGACCTGCACCTGCCAAGCTGCTATTATTTATCCATGTTCAGCAACTGCGTCCAACTAAACGCCGGGCTCTTCCTTTTAATGCTGTTGCTGGGCGTGTTGCCCTGCGCATGGTGCGGCGACTATTACGCCGCCCGGAACGGCCAGACGCCGTCTTTCCCTTACACCACCTGGGAATCCGCGGCGCTTCATATCCAGGACGCGGTGAACGCCGCCACCACCAACGATACGGTCTGGGTCGGTGCCGGGCGCTACACCGCGCCGCCCAACTTCACTAATTTTGGCGGCTCAAACGTGGTTTTTATCAACCGGCCCCTGACCTTGAGGAGCTCCAACGGCGTGCCCGCCTCCACGGTCATTGACGGGCAGGGATCCTGCCGCGGCATTGCGGTTCGTTATGTCACCACCACCAGTAACCAGGTTGTCATTGACGGGTTTACCATTTCCAACTGCTTTGCCACGAATATCGGCGGCGGTATATTCTTTCAATCTTTCGAAACGGTCTGGACCGGCGTGGTCCGGAACTGCATCATCAGCGACAACACCGTGGCCTGGGGTACCAACAACGGCGTGTTCCTCTACCGGACCACCGGGTCGAGCGGCGGCGGTCTGGGGGTCTACCTCAATTCCTGCGGCTGGGGGATTACGATCACAAACTGCATTTTCAGAAGGAACCGGGCGCTCCCCAGGGGGGAAGCGTTTGCCGAATCAAGTGACGGGGGCGGCCTGAGTATCCGCAACGGGTATGGAAACGTCATTGTGGATCATTGCCTTATAGAGAGCAATTATGCCGTGACAGCCGGCGGCTTTAACATGGGGTATGGAATGTATCAGTTCCTGGATTGCGTTTTCCGCTACAACGAGGCCTATACCAACGGCAGCGGGGCAGTTTCCTATGCCCCGGGCGGCGGGGCGCTGGAGGGGGGCCGGTTCACGATGCGCAATTGCCTTGTTTACAACAACTATGCCTATCGCTGCGGCGGGATTTACATTACCACCTCCTCCAATTCCATTTACAACTCCACTATTGTAAGCAACCGGGGCTCTGAAGCGGGGGGAGTATGGATGCGGTTCGTGCACCATGGCAACAACGCCCACCTGCGCATCTGGAATTCGATCATCTATTCCAATACCATTCCCAACATCAACGTCGACAATCCCACCAACCAGGTCGAGGAAAGGCTTGCGCTGCAAATAACTAATTCATGCTTTACGACCAACGGCCTAAATTATGCGTACCGTTTTGATCTGCTGGCGCCCGGCAAGGGCAATACCACCAATAGTCCCATGTTCGTTAATTTCGCGGGCGAGGATTTTCGCCTGCGGCCCGATTCGCCCTGCTTCAACACCGGCACCAACCAGGAGTGGATGCGCGGCGCGGTTGACCTTGACGGGCGCAAGCGCCTCATGTACGGTACGGTTGACATGGGCGCCTACGAGCGGTTGCAGGATGCGACCGTTTACAGGTTCCGCTGATAAGGAAATAACATGTGGGAATACACGGACAAGGTGCTTGATCACTTCCGCAACCCGCGCAACGTGGGCGCGGTAGAAAATCCGGATGGCGTCGGCGAGGTCGGCTCCATGGCCTGCGGCGACGCGCTGAAGCTCACTTTCAAGCTCGATGCCAGGAAGCGCATCGCCGAGGTGAAGTTCCAGACCTTCGGCTGCGCCAGCGCCATCGCATCCTCTTCCGCCCTGACGGAGATGATAAAGGGCATGACCCTGGAGGAGGCCGAAAAGGTCACCAACCAGGATATTGCCGAGTTCCTCGGCGGGCTGCCCGAGCAGAAAATGCACTGCTCGGTCATGGGCCGCGAGGCGCTCGAAGTCGCCATCCGCAACTACCGCACCGGCGACACCTCCAAAAAAATCCTGGAGGGCAAGGTCGTCTGCCACTGCTTCGGCGTCACCGAGGAGGAAATCACGCGCGTCGTGCGCGAAAACCGCCTCAAGAGCGTGGAAGAGGTCACTAATTTCTGCAAGGCGGGCGGCGCCTGCGGCAAGTGCCACGGCGATATAGAGGCAATCATAGCGAAGGTGAGCGGCGAGGCCGCCCCCGCCGCCCCCGCCGCCGGCGCCCCGTCGCGTAAGCTCACCACGCTCCAGAAAATCAAGCTGATCGAGGAAACCCTGGAAAAGGAAGTGCGCCCCGCCCTGCGCAAGGATGGCGGCGACATAGAGCTCATAGATGTTTCCGGCGACAGGGTCATCGTGGCACTGCGCGGCATGTGCGCCAATTGCCAGGTTGCGCGCTTTACGCTCAAGGACGTGGTGGAAGCCAGGCTCAGGGAATTCGTTGCGCCCGATATCGTCGTCGAGGAGGAAAAGCCCTGAAAACGGTCTACCTTGATAACAACGCCACGACCGCGGTCGCCCCGGAGGTGATCGAGGCCATGCTGCCGTTCTTCAGGGAGCTCTGGGGCAACCCCTCCAGCATGCACGCCTTCGGCGGACAGGTGCGCCGGCACGTGGAACACGGCCGGCGGCAGGTGGCGGACCTGGTCGGGGCCGACCCCTCGGAGATCATCTTCACGAGCTGCGGCACCGAGAGCAACAACATGGCCATCCGCGGCACGATGGAGGCCGCCGCCGGGCGCCTGAATTTCATCACCACGCGCGTCGAGCACCCGGCCGTGCTCGAGCCGGCCCGGATGCTGAAGGACTGCGGTCATAACGTGATAGAGTTGGATGTTGATTCATCCGGCCTGATTGATCTCGGCCGGCTCGCGCGCGCGCTGGGGCAGGGGCCGGCCCTCGTGAGCATCATGTGGGCCAACAACGAGACCGGCGTCACCTTCCCGATTGCGGAAATAGCCGATATGGTCAAGGCCGCCGGGGGCATCATGCATACCGACGCCGTGCAGGCTGTCGGCAAAATGCCGGTCAACCTGCGCGAGATCAAGGCTGATTTGCTTTCGATTTCCGGCCATAAGCTTCATGCCCCGAAGGGCGTGGGCGCGCTCTACGTCCGCAAGGGCACGCGCGTGGCGCCGCTCATGCTGGGCGGCCACCAGGAAGGCGGCAAGCGCGGCGGCACCGAGAATGTCCCTTATATTGTCGGCCTCGGCGCGGCCTGCGACCTCGCGGCAAAAGATATCGGCGAGGAAATGACGCGCGTGGCCGCCCTGCGCGACCGGCTGCAGAAGGGGATCCTGGAAAAATGCCCCGATGTGCAAGTCAACGGCGACCAGGCGCACCGCCTGCCCAACACGCTCAACGCGAGCTTTCTTTATATCGAGGGCGAATCGATTCTTTACCACCTGAGCGACTTGGGAATAGCCGCTTCCTCCGGCTCGGCCTGCACCTCCGGCTCGCTCGAGCCTTCGCACGTCATCCGTGCCATGGGAGTGCCTTTCATGGCCGCCCACGGTTCCATAAGGTTCAGCCTGAGCCGCTACAACACCGGGGCGGATGTTGATTACGTGCTGGAAGCTCTCCCGCCGGTCATCAGGAAGCTGAGGAGCATCTCGCCCTTCGGCCGGGCTTAAGTTTGCGCGGAGCCCAGCAGCATGTCGCCCTGCGCGCTTTCGGCGGTGAATTCCACGATTTGCTTGAGTTGAAATCCGCGGCCGCTGACGCGTGCGCGGACGTATTCGCCGGTCCAGCCTTCCGCCAGCCCGCTTCCGCATTTTTCAACCACAATGCTGAAGCGCTTCCCGGCCAGCGCGCGCGCGAAGGCGGCGCCCTTTTCGCGACCGAGCTCAATTAGCCCTAGCGCGCGCGCCTCCCGCTCCTTGCCGGGAACTTGCCCCGGCATGGCGCAGGCGGCCGTGCCCGGTCGCGGGCTGAAGCTGAAGACGTGCAGGCGGCTGAAGGGCAACTCTTCGACCAGGCGCACCGTCGCGCGAAAATCGTCCGCGCTTTCGCCGGGGAATCCGGCGATAATGTCCGTCCCGAGGCCGAATGTTCCGATTTTTTCCGATGCGCGGCGCACCAGGCCGGCAAAGGCAAGCGCGTCGTAGGGGCGGCCCATGGCCTTGAGGATGCGGTCGCTGCCGCTCTGGAGGGGCAGGTGCAGGAAGCGGCACATTTTTTTGGAGCCGGCCATGCAGTCTATCACATCCGGGGCGGCCGGCCCGAATTCCAGGGAGCTGCTCCGGAACCGGCGCAGGGCGTTGATGGCCTCAATTTTTTCCAGGAGTTGCGGGAGGCGGTCGCGGCCGTCGGCATAGCAGCCGATGTTTGCGCCGGTCAGGATTATTTCCGGGTATCCGCACAGGACCAGCCTTGCAATCTCGTCCAGGATTTCGCCCTGCGGCCTGCTCTTGCCCGGCCCGCGCAGGGCGGGCACGATGCAATAGGCGCAGCGGAAGTCGCAGCCGTCCTGGATCCTGACTATGGCCCGCTGGCGGTCGAAAACCGGCAGGAGCGGCCCGGGAGGATTACCGGCGTAGCCAAAGCGCCGGCCCAGGATGGCAGGAAGGTTGAATTTATCGTCCTGTCCCGCCAGGAGGTTAATGTAAGAAAATTCTTTTTGCGAACAGCTGGTGTGGGGCGGTGTGTCATTCCCGTGTAAACGGGAATCCAGAGAATTATCGCCTGGATTCCCGCCTTCGCGGGAATGACAGAAGGATGGCGTGCTTTTATCATTGGCTAAAAACTCCGCGGCGCAGCGCGCCAGGATGACAAAGGCTGGCAGAAACCTGGATTTTATCGACCGCGCCAGGCGCAGGCTGTCCTCCTGGGCGCGGGCGGTGACGGCGCAGCCGTGGATGACGCAAATATCGCAAAGATTGCCAAACCGGGCCGTTTCGAATCCGGTTTCCTCGAACGAGGCTCTGATCACGGCCGTTTCGGCCTGGTTGAGCCGGCAGCCGACGGTCTTGAAAGATACAGTTGCTTTCCGCGTTTTCATTTGCTATGAATCAATGCATAAGGATTTGAAGATTGCCACAAAGAAGCACAAAATACACAAGTTTTTTTTCTTGTGCTTCATGTGCCTTTTTGTGGCTGGTTAACTCATGAAAACCATCTACCTTTGCGGGCCGATCATGGATGAATCTTCCGGCGCGGCGCGGGAGTGGCGCAAGGTTGCCGCGGGCAAGCTTGGAAAAACCTTCAGCCTGCTCGACCCCATGCGCCGCAATTTCAAGGACCGCGAGGTGGACAGCGCCAACGAGATCGTCGAGTTCGACCTCCAGGATATCCGCAACGCCGACATCCTCCTCGTCAATTACTCCAAGCCTTCCATCGGCACCGCGATGGAGGTTTTTTACGCCGCCAACAACCTGCAGAAGTTTGTGGTGGCCTTCGCGCCCTTTGACTTCAAGAACTGCAGCCCGTGGATGGTGCGCTACTGCACCAAGATCCTGCCTTCCCTGGATGCGGCCGTTGATTACATCAAGGCCCATTTTTCATAATTCGCCGTTTTGCCTGAGAGCAATTGTTTTCACAGGCTTTGCTTCGCGCGCCGACGTCATGCGTTGATGCCGTAAAGACGCAGTTTGGCAACCCGCAGGCGATTTAGGCAGGTTAGATCTTGCGGATAAACCGAAATCAATCGTTTACCTTCCTGTTGATCAGCAAGATTTCCAGGTTCAAATAATTGCAGGGCGTGCCCGGCTTAATGGGAATCAGTTCAACTAAATGGTGCGCATCATGCCATGGTTTCTATTTCAGCACGGCGCCGGTCCCGGCGCTCGTCACCGATGCGGAATAGCGCTTCAGCCAGCCCTGGAGATTTTTGGGCTGGTAGGGCGGCATCCGGAGCCGGCGCTGCTTGATCGTTTCTTCCGGGATGACTGCTTCCAGTTTGTGCTGGGGAATATCAATCCTGATTTTGTCGCCTTCTTCCAGCAGCCCGATCAGGCCGCCCGCGGCCGCTTCCGGTGAAACGTGCCCGATGCAGGCCCCGCGCGTCCCGCCCGAAAAACGCCCGTCGGTGATAAGGGCCACCTTTTCGCCCAGGCCCTGGCCCATGATGTATGAAGTGGGCCCGAGCATTTCCTGCATGCCCGGCCCGCCGCGCGGGCCCTCGTAGCGGATAACGACCACGTTGCCGGCCTTGACCTTGCCGGCCAGGATGCCTTCGCAGGCCTCTTCCTGCGAGTTGAAGATGACGGCCGTGCCTTCGAACGTAAGCATGGAGGGCGCCACGCCGGCGGTCTTGACCACCGCCCCTTCCTCCGCCAGGTTGCCCCACAGGATCGCCAGGCCGCCTTCGGGCGCGTAGGCGTTTTCAACCGGGCGGATGACGGCCGGGTCGGTCACTTTCGCGCGCGCAATGTTCTTTCCGAGGTCGTAGCCCGTGACGGTCAGCGCCTTGGTCTTGAGCAGGCCCTTGACGGCGCTGATGGTCTTGAGGATGGCGCTCACCCCGCCGGCGCGGTCGACATCCTCGACGTGGTATGTGCTGGAAGGCGAAACCTTGCAGATGTTCGGGCATTTTTTTGAGATGGCGTTGATCCGGTTCAGGTCGTATTCAACCCCGGCCTCGCGGGCGATGGCCAGCGCGTGCAGTACCGTGTTGGTGCTGCCGCCCATGGCCATGTCGAGCGCGAAGGCGTTGTCCAGGGAGTCCGCGGTGATGATTTCGCGGGGCGTGGGCCCGAACTGCTGGGCCAGCTCTACAACGCGCTGGGCTGCCTTGCGGTAGAGGGCCTTGCGGCGCGGGTCGCTGGCCGGGATGGTGCCGTTGCCGGGCAGGGCCATGCCGAGCGCCTCGCAGAGGCAGTTCATGGAGTTGGCCGTGAACATGCCCGAGCAGGATCCGCAGCCGGGGCAGGCGCCTGCCTCCACCGCCGACAGTTCGTCTTCGCTGATGTTCTTCTGCTTGCAGGCGGCGACGCCCTCGAAGACGCTGATGAGGTCCAGGGGCTTGCCGTCCGCGGTTTTGCCGGCCAGCATCGGTCCGCCGCTGACCATGATGGCGGGGATGTTCACGCGCAGTATCCCCATCAGCATGCCCGGCACGATCTTGTCGCAGTTCGGGATGCAGATCACGGCGTCGAAGCAGTGGGCTCGGATCATGGATTCGACGCTGTCGGCGATCAGCTCCCGGCTCGGGAGCGAGTATTTCATCCCGGCGTGGCCCATGGCGATGCCGTCGCAGATGGCGATCGTGTTGAATTCAAAGGGTACCCCGCCGGCGTTGCGGATATGCTTGGCCACAAGGCGGCCGACCTGGTTCAGGTGCATGTGCCCGGGCACGGTCTCGGAAAACGAATTGCAGATGCCGATGAACGGCTTGTTGAAATCCTCGGCCTTGACCCCTATGGCCCGCAGCAGGCTGCGGTGCGGCGCTCTTTCCAGTCCCTTTTTGACCTTGTCGCTGTTCATTGGCATGCCCTTCCGTTTTGGTTGTGTTTCAAAATGAATAGACATGGCATACTAAAAAATACCCGCGAAGAACAGATATTTTTTTTATGCCCCTCTCGTCCCGGCGCAGACTTCGGCAGAGTCTGGGCCGGGAGGGTCGCATAAGCGCTTGCTTCTTAAATTCTTGAGTTCCCCTCCTTGGAGGGGTGGTCCGTCAGCCGACGGACCGGGGTGGGTGCTCGAAAAGTTGCCCCAAATATTTGTCTTGCACCCCTCCGCCTCGGGCCGGCGGGCAGATAAGATATCGCAGCCTCAGCCTTGAGCGTGCGTCATCAGCCCTGTCATTCCCGCTCGCCGGTGCGAAGCGGGAATCCAGCGCCCCCTCCGCCCTGTTTAACGCCCGAAGCGGAAGTCGAAAATTGCATCAGCCCCCAAGGCATGGGCCTCTTGAAAATATCCAATATTTGCCTTGCATTGCAGGCGAGCACTGCTATCCTTGCCCCCTATTAGTCCCGGAACCCCGGCCCGCCCAGGGCCGGATTTTAACGGGACGGAAGCGAGCATGGTTTCCCCTATCCTTGGAGACCATCAAAGCGGATTGTTCCCTGCCGATTGCGGGGAATTAACAAAAAAGGAGGACATGCAGTGGACAAGTTTGAATCATTCGCCCCCGTCAGCGTAACCGATCTCTTGACCGCCGGCGTTCATTTCGGCCACCAGACCAAGCGCTGGAACCCGAAGATGAAGCGCTATATCTTCGAGAAGCGCGCCGGAATTTATATCATAGACCTCACCAAGACCCTGGTGCAGCTCGAGCAGGCCCGCCGGTTCCTTTACGAGACCGTCGCCGGCGGCAAGAACGTGCTGTTTGTGGGCACGAAACGCCAGGGCCAGGATGTCATCCGCGAGGCCGCCACGCGCTCGGGACAGTTTTATGTTGTCAGTCGCTGGCTGGGCGGGACGCTCACCAATTTCCAGAACATTTACAACAGCATCCGGCACATGCAGGCGATCCAGGCCATGCGTGAAAAGGGAGAGCTCGATTCCATGCCGCGCAAGGAGGCCTCGCGCCTGCGCCATGAGCTGGAGCGGCTGGAGCGCAACCTGATGGGCATAGCCGGCATGACCTCCATGCCCGGGGCCATGGTCGTGATAGACGTCAACCGCGAGGCAATCGCCGTGCGCGAGGCCGCCCGCGTGGGCATCCCCGTGGTGGCGACGGTGGATACCAACAGCGACCCGGACCCCATCACCCACGTCATTCCCGCCAACGATGATTCGACCCGCGCCATAAAGCTGATCGTCAACGTCCTGGCCGACGCGATCATTAAGGCCGGTGACTCGTTCACCCAGGCCCGCGCCCTCCAGGAGAAGGCCCGCCAGGCGGAAGCCGCCTCCCGCCCG
>Ga0172371_10013812_pt1 | contig 10472 bp, 6 predicted proteins | sample Lak12m_FD_114543 | JGI IMG/M metagenome (GOLD analysis project Ga0172371, IMG submission 114543) | Freshwater microbial communities from Kabuno Bay, South-Kivu, Congo - kab_022012_12m | ecosystem: Environmental > Aquatic > Freshwater > Lake | place: Democratic Republic of the Congo: South-Kivu... | reverse complement strand
GATGTAAATGGTAATTATACCATTAAACCTATTCCTCCTGGAAATTATAATATTCGTGCTACTTATATTGGTTATAATGATGTTATTGTACAGGGATATTTTATACCATCAGGTAAAATCTCGAATCAGGATATAAAAATGAGCCTGAAAGCTATTGAAACAGATGAAGTAGAAATTATTGAGTACAAAAAGCCTCTGGTTGAAAAAACTGAAGGAGCTGGCACCACACTTTCAGGTGATGACATTAAAAAAGCTGCCACACGTGATATTGGAGCACTAACAGAACTCACACCAGGTATGCAGGGTGGCAGTGTTAAAGGACAACGTACTGAAGGTACTATTTATATTGTTGATGGTGTAAAAGTACGTGGTAGCACAGGAGTTCCTCAAGGTATGATAGCAGAAATCAATACAATAACAGGTGGAATTTCTGCAGAATATGGCGATTTAACAGGGGGAGTTGTTTCAATCACCACTCGTGGTCCTTCTAACCATTTTGCAGGAAGTCTTGAAGCTATTTCTTCACAATTCCTTGATCCTTATGGATATAATACTCTTGAAGGTGCTATTTCAGGACCTATCATCGTAAAAAATAACAAATTAAAAGGCACACAATATCAGGAAGCTATTTTAGGATATTTAATTGCAGGGAATGCCAATTTCAGAAAAGATCCATCACCATCACCAATTCCTTTTTATAAAGTAAAAGATGAAATCTATAATGAAATTTACACAAACCCATTAGCTCCAAGTCCTAACGGAATGGGTTTTGTTCCAGCTGCTGAATATCTTACTAAAGAAAGCCTGGAACAAATAAAAGTTCATCCGGATATTGAAAATCAAAGCTATACTCTTAGTACTAAATTTGATTTCCAACCTGTAAAAAATATAAACTTTACTTTTGGAAGTATGGGTTCTTATTCAAAAGGCAGAGGATATTCCTGGACATATTCCTTGTTTAATTATAAAGAAGCCTCAAAAGCTCAGTTTATTAATACGATGTTCAGGGCTTATGTTAGGTTTTATCAAAAACTGAATTTTGGAGAAGCACAAGCACCAACTGATCCAAAAGCCAAACCAGCCACTAAACAAAAAGGATTAAAAATTACGAATGCCTATTATACCTTAATGGCCGACTATACCAAACTTTACAATATTTCTCAACATCAGGATTTTAAAGAAAATATTTTCGAATATGGCTTTCTGGGAACCTATGACAGATACTGGGAACCCGTATACAAATATGATTATGACACTGTTAATGGAAATCTCGAACAAGCTTATATATTTATTGGTTACCGTGATACTTTAGTAAAATTTACCCCTTATAGTTTTAATGAAGCACGGGCTAACTATACCAGACAACTTTATGAGCTAAGAGATAACGATATAAATAACATGAACACTATTCAGCAACTTGGGGGATTGTTAAATGGTGATAATCCCGGCAATGTCTATTCATTGTGGACCAATGTAGGCGCAATTGCTGCAAGTTACAGTAAATACAATGAAGATCAGGTGAGAGTAACTGGTAAAGCATCAATGGACGTTAACCATCATGCCATTGCCTTTGGTTTTGAATATGAACAAAGAATGCAATATTCTTACTCTGTTGGTGCAAACAGTTTGTGGACAGTTATGAGATCATTAATGAATTCTCATCTGCAGCAACTTGATACACGTAACCCCATTCCAATATTCGATTCAATGGGGAACTTTCTCGATACCATCAATTACAATATTCTTGATGATGGCAAACAATCAACCTTTGACAAAAATTTCAGAAATTATTTAAAATCAATCAATGCCAAAGACATCTATGGTAACCCTATTACTGACCAATCCATTGTAAATATTGACAGATACACACCTGATCAATTCAAGCTCGAATATTTTAGTGCAGACGAACTCCTCAGTAGAAATTTAGTTGGTTATTATGGATATGATTATTTAGGAAACCGACTAACTCAAAAACCTTCTATTGATGATTTTCTTAATAGTGATAAAAAACTAATTGCCCCATTGAATCCAATTTATATGGCAGGCTTTATTGAAGATCTGTTTTATTTCAGAGACATGATTTTCCGCCTTGGTGTCAGGGTTGACCGTTTTGATGCCAATCAGCTTGTATTAAAAGATAAATATTCACTCTACCCTACACTGTCAGCTTCAGAAGTAACAAGTTTAAATGGTAAAACAGTTGAACATCCTGGTAATATTGGTGACGGCTATGTAGTTTATGTTGATGATCCATTCAAACCAACAAAAATTGTCGGATACCGTGATGGTGACAATTGGTATAGTGCAACCGGAGCTGAAGTGACAGACCCAAATACGCTTGCACTTGAAACAACATCAGGGAATATTGCACCATATTTAGTTGAACGCAACGAAGACAATCTTAAAATTACTAAAGAATCTTTCGAAGATTACCAACCACAAATAGATGTGTCGCCACGTATCTATTTTTCTTTTCCAATATCTGATGTAGCAAATTTCTTTGCTAACTATGATATAAGAGTAATGAGACCAACAACCGGGTTATTTACTACAATTGATGATTATTACTATCTTGAACAAAGAGGAACTGCTTCTTTAAGCAATGCAGCATTAAAACCTCAACGCATTACCAGTTATGAAATTGGTTTTAAGCAAGCTTTATCAAAAAACTCTGCTCTGACTATCAATACTTATTATAATGAGACAAGAAACCTTATTAATGTAAGAATGATCAACCAGGCCTACCCTCGTTCTTATATGACATTCGACAATATTGACTTTTCAACCGTAAAAGGGTTTTCACTTCAATATGATTTAAGAAGAACAAAAACCAGTAATGTTCAATTATTGGCAAGCTATACCATGCAGTTTGCAGATGGTACAGGCTCTAACTCAGCATCACAAGCAAATCTTATCAGTACAGGCCAACCAAACTTAAGAACACCTTTCCCATTGGACAATGACTACAGACATTCTTTATCAGGACAATTGGATTACAGGTTTAGAAGTGGAGAATCTTATAATGGTCCTGTATCAAGAAAAGGGAAAAGAATTCTTGAAAATACAGGTATCAACTTTTTGTTTTCTGCAACATCAGGACGTCCATACACAAAACAAGGGAATGTTACTGAATCAGTTGGTATAGGTATTCGTCAGTCAGAAACAATGAAAGGTACACTGAATGGTTCTCGTTACCCCTGGACCTATGGAGTAAACGCTAAAATTGATAAAGACTTTTTAATATATAGAAAAAAAGATAAAGACAAAAAAATGACCACTATGCCTATAATGATGATCAATGTGTATGTTTGGGCAAACAACATATTCAATATCAGGAATATTGCGTATGTTTACCGATATACAGGTGATCCTGATGATGATGGCTTCCTTTCTTCTTCATTAGGCATTAAAGCCGTTGAAGAAGCAACTATGGGTCAGGCATTTTATGACCAATATTTAATAAAAGTCAACTATCCATTTAACTATGGATCGCCTCGCCTAATCAGATTAGGTGCAACTATTAGTTTTTAATAATTATGTAAAAAAATGTTTACTATGAAGAGATATGCATTTTTACTCGGATTAATTATTTTCATTGCATTTTCAGCATTGTCAAAAGAAAATGTTCCGGGATACGAAAAGAAAACTCAAAATGAAGCTTTGAGGAGGCTGGCCGCTGGCTGTGACCCTGCTTCAGCTTCTGCAAACCTAGACATTAATAATGTCAGGGCAAGAATAATGAATGGTGGTGATATGTGGTGGGATTTAGTACAAAACCCAAAATATGAAATTCCAAAATCTGATGAAGAAGGTGTTGCCAAGAAAAATTCGTTATTTGCCGGTGCATTATGGATTGGTGGTTATGATGAAGGTAATAATCTAAGAGCAGCTGCAATGACATATCGTCAAAGTGAAAGCTGGGACTTTTTTCCAGGACCACTTGATATAAATACTGCTTCGATTGATGTCAGTGAATGTGTAAAATGGGATAAAATTTTCCAGATTACTCGTGAAGAAATTGATGAGTTTATTGAATCTGATGGCGATATTATGAGTGACAATATTCGTGACTGGCCAGCTCATGGAGATGAAAGTATTGGTCAGGCAAAATATCTTGCCCCATTTATTGATGTTGATGCTGACGGACTTTACGACCCTTACCAGGGTGATTATCCTGATGTTTTAGGCGACCAAACATTGTGGTTTGTTTATAATGATAAAGGAAATACGCATACTGAAACAAATGCTTTAGCTATTGGTCTTGAAATTCAGACTCAGGCATTTGCCTATGCCACAAATGACGAAATTAACAACATGACCTTTTATCAGCAAAAAATTATAAACAGGTCAAAAAATAAAATTTCAAAAGTCTATTTTGGGCAGTGGGTTGATGCTGACTTAGGATATGCTTATGATGACTATGTTGGATGCGACTCTACCAGAAGTTTAGGAATATGCTACAATGGCGATGCCTTTGACCAGGGGATTACAGGGTATGGTTCAAATCCACCTTCGATAGGTGTTGACTTTTTTCAGGGACCATTAGCAGATATTAATGATGGTGTTGATAACGATAAAGACGGCACTACAGATGAAGCTGGAGAAGAAATAATCATGTCCAAATTTGTATATTATGACAATGATTTTAGTTTAAAAGGCAATCCTACGGAAGGAATACACTTTTATTATTATTTATCAGGGAAATTTAAAAATGGACAAGAGATGCGATATGGGGGTGATGGATTCAATAATGTTTGGGATGCAAATAAAAAAGTAAATTACATGTTCCCTGATGATCCTCGTAAACCTAAACCAGCCTGGTCAGAGGTATCAGCAAATAACACTCCTTCTGATCGTAGATTTTTGCAAAGTGCCGGACCATTTACATTAAAACCAGGTGCTGTCAATTACATAACTGTTGGTGTTGTTTGGGCAAGAGCTACCACAGGTGGAAACACAGGCTCTTATGACCTACTCATCATTGCAGACGACAAAGCACAAAAACTATATAACAATAATTTTAAACTTGTTGACGGACCAAATGCACCTGATGTATCAATACGTGAATTAGATAATGAATTGGTTATCTCTCTGTTAAATACATCAAGTATTGAAAAATATAAAGATAGTCTTTTAAACGAAAACTATAAATACATTTCCTATCAATTTCAGGGATACCTTATTTATCAATTAAAAAATGCTCAGGTAACAACAGCCGAACTTGATAATCCTGATAAAGCCAGACTGATAGCCCGAGTTGATATAAAAGATGGGGTTACTTCACTTGTAAACAGGCAATTTGTGCCCGGATTAGGCATTATGCCAGTACTTAAAGTTGACGATTTAGGAGACAATGGCATCAAACATACCTATTCAATAACCACCGATGCATTTGCTACTGGTGAAGGTAACTTGATTAACTATAGGGCATACTATTATATGATTATTTCATATGCAAATTGTTTAGACCCAAATGAATACGAACAATTCCTTGCCGGTCGTAAGAATATTTCTGTTTACACCGGAATACCACATAAAAATGACATTCAGTTTGATGGTATAAAATTAAATGTCGGATATGGTGATGGACCTGAAATAACCAGAATAGAAGGTACAGGTAATGGTGGTCAGATACTCGAATTAACAGACAAGAGTATAAGTGAAATACTATCTACCTCATATATGAAAAACCCCACCTATAAAGGCAGTGGTGGTCCGGTAAATGTTTATGTTTATGACCCTGTTAAAGTTCCGGATGCTGAGTTTGAACTTCGTTTTGTTGATTCAAGTATCATAAATGTAACTACTAATTTTAGAACACTTAATAAAAATGCTTATTGGATTTTAACAAATAAAACTGATAACGAAAGCATTGCCTCAGAAGTTAAAATTGGTACCGACAATGAACAATTATTCCCGAAATGGGGATTAGCTATTAAAGCACCCTATGTTATTGGTCCTACAAAAGATACATTAACAGAAAAAAATGGATTTATTGAAGCAAGTCTTGAATTTGAAGATATTTCTAAAGCATGGCTCACAGGTATTACCGACAACGATCCAACTGTAAATAAAGACATTCCATGGCCATATAACTGGATTCGCTCAGGAAAATTTGAAAATGCTGTCGGCACAACTGATTTGGCAACTGATGATGCTAAAGATGGAACCAATTATGTCGATCCAAATGAAATTTATGAAAAAGTATTACAGGGAAGGATAGCACCTTATGGTGTAGCAGCAAGAAATGCAGTTAAAAATGGTTATTATACTTTCGGTCCTGCATATTTATCATCAAAATATAGAGATAATGGCATCGACAGACTACAGAGTGTAGATTTGGTATTTACCAGTGACAAAACAAAATGGTCAAAATGTATTGTTGTTGAAATGTCTGAAGATCAAAATATGGCTGAAGGTAATGTTAAAAAACATGGTCTTCGTGCTCATGGAAGCTGGTCAAATTACACAGACATCGATCCTCAGGGCAATCCCATTTATTCAACCACTGAAAATGGCAGGTCTTGGTTTCCTGGATATGCAATCTGTTTGGAAACCGGGGAACGTATGAATATTATTTTTGGTGAAGATTCATACTGGAGTAAATATAATGGAAATGATATGCTGTGGAATCCTACTGTAGCATTTCAAAACCCTGCAGCATCGCATCGTGAAATAGTAAAATATATCTGGGGTGGAAAACATTTTATTTACTTAATGGAATCACGCCCATTTGTCAACTATCAAACTTTGTACAATCTAAATTCTGTATATGATGGAGGAGATAAATATTTACAATTTTTCAACTCCAATCCATCTCAGAATCAGCAAGTTTACTTCTGGTCACAATGTATGTATGTTATGATGGCACAACCCTACATGGACTTATTATCATTAAAAGATGGCTTAATTCCCACTGAAACAAAAATAAGAATCAGAATTGAGAAACCATACCAAACATATAAAACCTCAGACAATCCGGTCAATAACAATCAACCATTCTATAAATTCAGTACTAAAAGTATTACTAAAGAAAATAGCCAGGAACTTGGGCAAAATGCCATCGAAAAAATTAACATTGTTCCCAATCCGTATTATGCTTACTCATCATACGAAAAAACCCAGCTTGACAATAGAGTACGAATAATAAATTTACCCAAAAAGTGTGAAATAAGCATATTTACATTGAGTGGTGCATTGGTAAGAAAAGTTAAAAAAGACGAAACTGATGCAACTCATGTAACATTCTGGGACTGGGATCTTAAAAATCAATCAGGTATTCCAATTGCCTCCGGCATTTACATCATTCATATTAATGCTTTTGAACTTGGTTCAAAAACTTTGAAGTGGTTTGGTATTATGCGTCCTATTGACCTTGATTCATTCTAAAATTGAAAAATTATTAATCATGAAAAAATATTTAATAATTATTTTACTTGTTATTTCGGTAGCAAGTGTATTTTCAGGAAACCCTGACAGAGTTGGCCAGTCAGGTGCTACAGAATTAACCATTAATCCATGGGCAAGAAGTTCAGGATGGGTTGGTTGCAATACCTCAGGCATATCTGGTGTAGAAGCAATGATGTTTAATCCTGCTGGTATTGTTGGTATTCCAAATTCAGAATTCCTTTTTTCAAGAGTGTCATGGCTAAGTGGAACTGATATATTTATCAACTCATTTGGTTTTAGCCAAAAAATTGGTGCAGCACAATCATCTGCATTAGGATTAAGTATCATGTCATTTGACTTTGGCAGAATAGAAATCACTACTGAGAATCAACCTGAAGGCGGAATTGGTACATTTAGTCCTTCATTTGTAAATATTGGATTAAGCTATGCTTATATGTTTTCATCCAGAATTCGGGCTGGTTTGACTACCAGAATAATATCAGAATCAATTACAGATGCAAAAGCAATAGGTGTTTGTTTTGATGCTGGATTGCAATACATTACCGATTTTGGAGGTGATGAAGATTTGCAGAGAACAAAATTTGGTATTTCATTACGAAATGTTGGTACACCAATGAAGTTTTCAGGTGATGGTTTAGTAAAACGTGGTACTTTCGAAGGTGGAGAATATTCACAAAGCCTTGATGGAAGATCTGCTGCTTTTGAATTACCAACGATGGTAAATATTGGATTAACACAAGATTTTTACCTTGATGCAAAACAATTCCACCGTTTAACATTTGGTGCAAATTTCACATCAAACTCTTTTACCAATGACCAATATAATATTGGACTTGAATATAGTTTAAAGAACATTGTGATGTTGCGTTCAGGATATTTATTTGAAAAAGGAATTACAAAAAAAGAAACACGTCAGAATGTATATACAGGACCAGCAGCAGGATTTTCAGTTAATATACCATTTGGAGAAAACAAAGATAAAATGTTTGCTGTCGATTATTCCTTCAGAGCAACAGATTATTTTGGAGGAACACATTCCTTTGGCGCAAGAATTGTGTTATAATATTTAAAATCATTCATTTAAAACGTTTCAGGTGAATAGTCTGAAACGTTTTTTAAGTAATAACAGATACACATGGCAGAAATTAATTATTTTACCAGAGAAGGATTACAAAAGCTTATTGATGAACTTAATCATTTAAAATCAATAGAACGTGCAGAAATAAGTCAGGCTATTTCTGAAGCTCGTGAAAAAGGAGACCTTTCGGAAAACTCAGAATACGAAGCTGCTAAAGAAGCTCAGGGGATGCTTGAAATGAGAATTGAGAAACTTGAAGATGTTATTGCAAATGCCAGAATACTTGAACAAAATGGGCTTGATAATTCGAAAGTATATATTCTATCCATAGTTAAAATAAAAAATCATACTACAGACAGGGAGTTATGTTATAAACTTGTTTCAGAATCAGAATCAGACCACAAAGCTGGGAAAATATCTGTTAAATCACCTATTGGTGCAGCATTAATGGGTAAAAGTGTTGGCGATATTGTTGAAGTAGAAGTACCAGCAGGTAAAATTACTTTAGAAATACTCGAAATTTCAAGATCATAAAATTATGCCCGGTATATTTTCCAGAATAGTAGCAGGAGAAATTCCTTGTTATAAAGTAGCAGAAAATGAAGAATTTTTAGCCTTTCATGATGCTTTTCCCCTTGTAAAAGGTCATATTCTGGTAGTCCCTAAAGTTGAAATTGACAATATTCTGGAACTTGACAAAGATATGTATCTCAGATTTTTTGAATTTTCACGACATATAGCTTTAGCTATTGAAAAAGCAATTCCTTGTAAAAAAGTCGGCATTGCTGTAGTAGGCCTCGAAGTTCCTCATGCTCATATCCACCTGATACCTCTCAATTCAATGGAAGATATTGATTTTAGTAAGCCAAAACTAAAATTAAGTAACGCTGAATTCGAAGAGATCGTTGGGAAAATAAAATCAAAACATACAGTATAAAACTTTATTTACCGATACAAAAACGGCAACTTTTAAAATTTTTACAATTTATTTTGATTGTAATCATATTTAACCGGTAAGTTTAAAAATGAATGAAACTTTAAATAAAAGACCGGATAAGAATTGGATAAATTCCTCTGGACTTCATCATCCTGACTATCCAGCATCAGCATTTTATTTAAAATTACCTTATTGATTATTTCTGTTGGGGCATTTAAATCTTTCAGGTTTTTCTTTAACACTTTACTTGTACCAGCATAAGAGATGGCTAATTCACCGGACTTTGTAATCCGTTGCATCTGAACTTTAACGGTAAATTTCTTTAGTACCCAAAAGTCTTTTGTATCAGATTTTTCATCCCGGAACCATAATTCAATATCATCAACGAAATTGGTATAAGTAATGTTTGCCTTGGTTTTTAAATAATCATAAACCAACTGGGAATAATAGATTTTTGCAAAACGCTTATTGATATTTAAATTGACAGTCAGTTTCTTATCATCGGCACCGGGATTTAATTTTACATAGAGATGTACTATTTTACTATCGAGTTCCGGAAATAATTCATTGATATTTACCGGCCATTCCTTTTTTGAATTGCCTAAGAATCATCTGTTCTTTCAGCAGAAAAAACAAGATCAATCTTTTAAACTTTATGGCTGAAGGTGAGGATGTTTAATATGAGGTTTTGTTCAGATGGCATTGTAGGATATTTTAATAATTGTTTTCATAACTCTTATAGTTTCTCCTTTTCTAACATTAAATCAAATTTTTGTATCTTTACTATATCTACTAAGGACACTATGTCCTTTCTTATGTCTTTAGGTAACAGGTGAAACATTATTTATTCAGTTTTCTTTTAATTTGTTCAGTGAGGTAATAACCACCTGTCTTGGTAGCAGAACCTTTAAACTCAATAAAACCAACATCTTTTAATATCTTCAAAAATCTTTCAATACTTTTTTCAGGTATGCCAGTATTGAAGGAATATTCAGGGATTCTTTTACCTTCAACAAGTGCAATAGCATTCAATAAAACTATAAGTCT
>Ga0172371_10013811_pt1 | contig 10473 bp, 7 predicted proteins | sample Lak12m_FD_114543 | JGI IMG/M metagenome (GOLD analysis project Ga0172371, IMG submission 114543) | Freshwater microbial communities from Kabuno Bay, South-Kivu, Congo - kab_022012_12m | ecosystem: Environmental > Aquatic > Freshwater > Lake | place: Democratic Republic of the Congo: South-Kivu... | reverse complement strand
CCTTTACGATGTAATCCACAAGGACCTGAAAGATGCGGTCGGTATCGGTCAGGGTGTAAAAGACGTATTTTTTGGGCGGGTCGAAGATCAGCCTGGAAACGGCCATCGGACCCACTGAGGGGATGCCCTCTTTCTGTAGAAATGGAATGACCGCCTGGTTGACAGCGCTGCCGCAGGTGTTAATAAACATGAAAATGTCATGCTGGGAAACCAAGCGTTTGGCCTCGGCCAGGCCTTGGCTGGGGTTCCACCCGTGGTCACCGTAGAAAAGTTCAAGCTTTCGGCCATGGATGCCTCCCTGAGCATTGACATCCTCAATCCAGACTTTTGTGGCTTGATAAATCTCTGTGCCTGGGTGCTTGCCCGGCCCGGAAAAATCGGTCAGAATTCCAAGTTTGATGGTCTGGTCATCCACGCCGGGGACCGACCCGGCCAGCACCGGCATTCCCATGAGCAGGACGGAAAAAACGACCAAAACAGTTTGCGGTAATCTCTTCATTGGTCATCCTCCTTGAAATCTTGGGGTTGGAAATCCAGGATTGCCTTTCCATCGACTCTTTTGCAAAGGATGCGGCTTGCCTAATATGTGAACGGATAGGTCTTGAACCAGGTCTTGATCTTGATCCACCACCCATGTATCCCAGCGGGTTGATAGATTAGGAAACATACGATGACCAGTCCATAAACTATCCCTTTGACGTCGCCCAATCGGCTGACGAACGCCGGAAAGATTTCACCCAGAGCCCTGGTCAAGCCCCCCAGGACTTCGGGCAAAAGGGTGATGAAAAGGGCTCCGAAGATGGAACCCAGGACAGAGCCCATCCCTCCCACAATGATCATGGCGATGTACTGAATAGAAACCATCAGGGTGAAATGGTCGGGGCTGATAAAAGCCAGATAATAAGCGTAGAGCGACCCGGCCACCCCCGCGTAGAAGGAACTGAGGGAAAAGGCCAGGAGTTTGTATTTCGTCAGATTGACGCCCATCGTTTCAGCCGTGATGTCCCGGTCCCTGATGGCCTGGAAGGCTCGCCCGACCCTGGTGCGGGTCAGATTTTTCATGCTCACGGTGCAAAGAACGACAACCACGAGGACCAGATAGTAATACCGCTGGTCCGAATCCAAAGTTAGGCCGGCGATGCTGGGGCTGGCCAGGGCGATCCCGTCGTCGCCCATGGTCAGACTCTTCCAGCGGTATATAATATGTTCGACAATGAACTGGAAAGCCAGAGTAGTGATGACCAGGTAAAGGCCCCGGAGGCGAAGGGACGGAATGCCGATAATGAGTCCGCAAATGGCTGAGAAAAGGCCGGACACTGGAATAAGGACATAAAATGGGAGTTCGAACCTGACGGCCAGGACCGCCGAGGTATACGCCCCGATGGCCAGAAAAGCGCCATGCCCCAAGGAGACCTGCCCGGTGTATCCAGTCAAGAGGTTGATGCCCAAGGCGCCGATGATGGCCACCCCGGATATATTGGCCAAATAGATTAAGTACTTGCTGGCCAAAAAAGGAAAGACCAGCAGGGCCAGGCAAAGAATGAGGAGCCAGAATTTCACGAAACTGGTCTGAAATATTTTGATATCGTCCTGATATGTTTCTTTAAAGTCGCCGCTTGTCACAACATTAGACTCTTTCTATATGCTTTTTACCGAAAAGTCCGTACGGTCGGACCATCATAACGAAAATTACTATTATGTACGGGGTGATTTGGTTGAGCCCTCCGCCAAGGGCCTCATCCAGGTACCCCCCGGCCAGGTTTTCAAGAATACCGATTGTGATTCCGCCTATTATTGCCCCGGCCACACTGTCCATACCGCCCAAGATGACAGCCGGTAGGGCCCGCAGCCCGATCATGCCCATCTCGGCGTGAAGGCAGGATGAACTGGCCAGAAAAACGCCGGCCACCGTAGCCGTGATTGCGGCTATGACCCAGGAGAGAGCGAACATCCGATTGATGTTCACCCCTAGGAGCATCGAAGCGGTCTGCTCGTTGGCCGTGGCTTTCATCCCTAGGCCAATTGTGGAGTATTTGAAAAAAATGTAGAACAGGGCCAGAAAGAAGATGGAGACTCCAATGGTCCACAGATTGACTGTCGAAACATATATCCCGGCAAAGGAGACAACCTGATTTACGGAGAACGGGGATGGGAATTTGATTTCCAGATGACCATAAACCAAGCCCACCACATGGCCGAAGATGGTGGCCAGCCCGATGGTGACCATAACGACGGAAAAGGTGGGCTTGCCAATCATGGGCTTAATGACAACGATGTTGATCACAAACCCCAATGCGGCCATAAAAAGGAGGGCCGCCCCAACCGCCGCCACGAATGGCAGCTTGAAATACATAACTCCCGTGAAACAGAAATAGGCCCCCATCATCATTAACTCGCCCTGGGCAAAATTAAGCGTTTTTGTGGTCTTGAAAATCAGGACGAAACCCAGGGCCACCAAGGCGTAAACACTGCCGACGGACAATCCGCCGATCAATAATTGCATAAAGTAAGACAGTTCCTCGTTCATGAACCATCCACTGCCTCTCCGCCCGACCAGGCCAGCGTTCTTAATCAGTCTTCTCCACCAGCGGCAAGATGCGGGCTAAACATCGTGTCCATTGCGATAGAGATCCTCGATCTTTTCCCGGTACAACTCGTGCACTTTTTTCCGCTTGATCTTCATCGTGGCCGTTAGTTCGTCATCGTCATGGTCCAGCATTTTATCCAGGATCAAAAACTTCTTGACGCGCTCGACCCGGGACAAGGTGGCATTGACCGCCCGGACCTCCTCGGCTATCAAATCCTGTATTTCAGGTTTTCCAGCCAGGTCAGAGTAGGTTGTAAAAGAAATATTCTTGTCCATGGCCCATTGGCTGGTCATCTCGAGTTCGATCTGAATCAGGGCGGCAACAAACTTCCTGCCCTCGCCCACGACCATGGCCTCGTTTATATAGGGGCTGAATTTTAGTTTATTTTCGATGTACTGGGGGGCGATGTTCTTACCGCCCGGGGTTACAATTAAGTCTTTCTTGCGGTCCACTATCTTCAGGTGGCCGTCCTCGTCAATCTTCCCGATGTCACCGGTATGCAACCACCCATCTTGAAGAACCTCGGCCGTGGCTTCCGGGTCCTTGTAATAGCCCGAAAAAATCGAATCACCCTTTTTCAAAATCTCGCCGTCCTCAGCCAGCTTGAAAAAGACTCCGGGAATGGGCTGTCCGACCGTCTCCAGTTTAATCCGGCCGCCTTGATGAATAAAAGTCAAACCCGAGGTTTCGGTCATGCCGTACGCTTGGACGACCTCCAGCCCGATGGAATGGAAGAAAAGGAGAACATCAGGGCTGATGGCCGCTGCACCACTTATTAGAAGCTTGGACCGTAGAAGCCCCAGCCTGTCCTGTAGAGTTCGGTACAACCCGAAATAGGCCACGAGATTTAATGTCCTCCAGCCAAAGCCCACCCGTTTACCGGAGAACCTGGCCTGGGCGGCCTTACGGCCGGGTATTATAAGCAGATTGAACAGTTGCCGTTTTAACCAGGTCGAGCGGCGAACCTTGAGAAGGATATCGCTTTGCGTCTTTTCCCAGATGCGTGGCACCCCCAAAAAGACTGTCGGCGATATCTCCCGGATATTCTCGTTTACCGTCTCGATGCTTTCGGAAAAGTTGCAGGTGGCCCCTACTTTCATTTGAATAAATACCGAAAATATCTGTTCGGCAATATGGCACAACGGCAGGTAGCTGACCACGGCATCCTTGTCATCCAGGCCGGTGACCTCTACCATGGCCTCTACCATGGCCACGATGTTGCGGTGGGTGATCATGGCGCCTTTGGGATAACCCGTGGTCCCGGAAGTATAAATCAGCATGGCCACATCATCGGCCTTGACCGCACCGACAAGGCCCTCGTATCTATGCGGGTCGACCGTGCCAGCCTCCCGGCCAAGGGCGTTGACTTTTTCAAATTCAATCAACAAAGGGTCGTCATAATGGCGGAGGCCCTTGGGGTCTATATAGATAATCCGCTCCAGCCGGGGGAGCTTGTCTTTTATTTCCAGAACCTTATCAGCCTGCTCCTGGTCCTCGACAATAATGAATCGGGAGCCGCTATGTTCCAGGAGATAATGTATCTGTGCCGGCGGGCTGGTCGCATAGACTCCCACCACAATCGCCCGGGCCGTCTGAATGGCTAGTTCCGCGTAAACCCATTCTGGACAGGGGTCGGCAAGAATGGCAACTTTGTCCTTTTCCTTCAAGCCAAGACATTCCAGCCCAAAAAGGAAGTTCTTCACCCTCTGGTAGAACTGGTTCCAGGAAACCGGATGCCAGATGCCCAGGTCCTTGTACCGGAGGGCTGTTTGGTCCCCCTTTTTGGCAACCATCTTGTGAAAAAGACTGATCAGGGTTTCTTCGGCCATACTGAAAACGTCCTTGTGTACTCTGCAGGCCGCCATTTAGTCAAGAACCAGACTCATTGTCGGCCAGACTCAGGACATGAGCCGTTATTTCTCTAACTGGACTGCCAGGTGGAAAAACGCGATTCACGCCCAGGTCCGTCAGTTTTTGTATGTCCTGATGGGGAATGATTCCGCCGACCATGACCTTGATATGCCCCAGGTCTTTTTCTGTCATCAGCTTCATTATCTTTTCGGTCAGTCTCAAGTGCGAGCCGGAAAGGAAACTGATTCCCACCACGTCCACCCACTCGTCCAAGGCGATGTTGACCATTTCCTCAGGAGTTACGTTCAATCCGGTGTAGATGACCTCCACACCTGCGTCACGCAAAGCTCGGGCCACGATTTTTATTCCCAGGTCATGACCGTCAAGCCCGGGTTTGGCCAGAAGCACCCTCTGCTTATTTTTTGACATAAATAAGGTCTCCTCGACAATACCATCCGGCTTTATGAAAACATCGTGGCCTTCAGTCTGAAAAACTGGGTTGAAAAAGATTCCATCTGACTGTATATAGCCTGGGTCATCTCCCCGAAAGTCGCCCGGGCTCGGGCCGCGTCCATACAAGGCTCCATCATGTTCCGACCGTCTTTGGCAGCCTGGCTGAGCCGATCCAGCGCTTCCCTTGCTTCGGACTCATTTCGCTCGGCCTTCAACCTCTCAAGCCTGGCCTTCTGTTTGAGTTCAAAGGCCGGATCCACCGAAAAGAGAGCGCAGTTCACGGGTTCATCCACTCGGTACTTGTTGTAGCCGACCACCACATTCTCCCCTTTCTCGACACTCTCCATGTAAGAGGCTATCGAGCGCTCGGTTTCGGACTGAACCCACCCGCTCTCTATGGCCTTGACCATCCCACCTTTCTTCTCTATCTTTGTCAGGACTTCGTTGGCTGCGGCTTCCATCCGGTCGGTAAGACTTTCAACAAAATACGACCCGCCCAGAGGATCGATGGTCTGGGAGACTCCGCTTTCTTCCATGATGACCTGCTGGACCCGCATGGCCGTCCGCAGCCCCTCCTCCGTGGGAAGGCAGAGAGCCTCGTCATACGAATCAGTATATAAAGAGTTGGTACCGCCCAATACCGCGGCCAGAGACTGAATCGTGGTCCGGACAATATTGTTTAAAGGCTGCTCCGAGGTCAGGGTCAGCCCTGACGTCTGGGTATGAATCCGAAAAGTCATAGAAGCCTGATTCTTGGACTGGTACCGGTCCCGAGCGATCTTGGCCCACATTCTTCTGGCCGCCCGAAACTTGGCCACCTCCTCGAAAAAATCAGTCTGGAGCGAGGTATAAAAGACCAATTTAGGTCCAAACCGGTCAAAATCCAGCCCCCTGGCGATAAAAGCATCGCAATAGGCCATCGCCGCTCCAAACATAAAGCCCAGTTCCTGGACGGCCGTGGCCCCGTTTTCACGGTATTCATAGGAGCCTATGTTCATAGGATTCCATTGGGGCGTTTCGTGAAGGGCAAACTCCATAATGTCCGTCAACTCCCGCAACGCGTCAGTAGGAGCCGGGAGAATGCTGGAATTGCAAGACACATACGACGCCAAGGGGTTATTGAGCGCGGTCCCCCGCAGGCTTTTCAGGTCCAGCCCTCTTTCTTTAGCCATGGCAAAGTACATGGCCGGGACCACCATACCGGTGGTGTTGAAGGTCACTGATATGTCATCGATGGCGATACCGGAAAAAAGGTCATGCATGTCTTCGATGGAGTTAATACTGACTCCGGTCTTCCCTACTTCACCCTCTACCTTGGGATCGTCGGCGTCAACCCCATGGTAGGATGTGGGCAGGTCCATGATGATGTTCAAGCCGGTCTCACCCTGCTTCAGAGCGAACTTCAACCGCTCGTTGGTCTCCTCGGCCGTGCCGAACCCGCAGTACTGGCGGGCCTCCCAAGTCCGAGACCGGTACCCCATGGGATAGCTCCCCCGGGTAAAGGGAAACTTTCCGGGAAAACCGACGTTTTCAAAAAAGTCGGAATCAGCCGCGTCAGCCGGAGTATACAAGGGGCGAATCTCGAGTCCCGACTTGGTCTCGAAGCGTTTCCGCCTCTCTTTGAATCGCTTGGCGGCCGGATAGTACCGTTGGTCAAGCCAATTCCCGGTCTGCTCCCGTATCCGAGCCAAGAAATCCTGATCAAACATAATTCTCTCCTATGATAATAGTCCAATTAATCTTTTGTTTTTGCCGTGTTAGCTGCACCTCTGCTTTGTAGCGTCCTTGAATAGTTTGCTCTCAACTATCACGGAAAACAACATGCTCCCCACAGGCCGCCGATCCTCCAGTGTCATGTTCCGTAAGTGAAGGCTCCACTGCCTGAAAGGCGGTGGCTTCAGTGCGTCGATTGATACTCAACCGCACTCGTCGCCGCCAGTCTGGAAGTCGTCGGCGCGGGCCCGCTCCATCTTGTCCTGCATCTCGATGCATTGAGCGATGACCTCGTCCGTGATGTTACCGTGTGGAACTTGATGTAGCAAACTGCGTGAGATGTCTTGCGGTGGTCTTGTACGGCACCGCATTCCTACTGAAATCTTCGCCTAAAAGAAGCGGCTTTTCGCCCATTCCCCGTAAGGGAGAAAAACAAGGGTTGATCGAGGCTCGGCCGGAATATCCGGCCTGGCCGGTATTGGCCAGGTATTTTTTCATCTGGTTGGTCTCCTCGGGTCACCCTAAACCGCTGGTCAGCCGGAAACGTTACCAGAGGCGGTTGCAAAACCTCATAGACATTTTCTCAGGGTTATCATGACACAGGCCAACTGAACGAAGGCTATGAACACAATGACATACTTCTCGTCTGTCGCCACGATCCGCCGGATGTTCGTAATCCAGGCAAAAGTGCGTTCGACGATATATCGTCTTCGGTAGTCAGTCCGCGGTCGGTCGTCCTGTCGATTGACGTTCCGGCGGTGCTTGCGATGAGGAACGAGCAAACTTGTTCCCCATTGTTTCAAGCGTTTTCGAGCCGGGTCGCTTTCTCAGGCCTTGTCTCCAGTAACCCGATCGGGTCGAGTCCGCGGCCTCTCTGGCCCTCGTTTGGAGACTAGGATTTCTCCAAACGCCGTAGGGGGGTTATTTCATTCGCGATTACACGCGCTTACACCTCTTCGCAAGTTTTGGAATCGTCTCTACACAACGGGAAAACCAGTAGATATTTGTTGTCAGCACTGCGGAATCTCTCTCTGACACTTTTTGGATAGAAGCTACCACCGTCACTGGCGAGGAATCGACCAAGACTTCCATGTATCCGGCAAGGGACTGTGAAGACAGTCTCTTCCCATACGCAAGTCGCAGGGTTTCATCGCGCCGCTTATCGAATGGAGCCTGTACTGGTTTGAGAGACTTCTTCCATCGTGGTTATTAATAGTGACCGTTAAGGCCCCGCCTATATCCTTCCTCACGAGTCCGGAATCATCCAGAGCTCGCCGCGTCGCTGGAAAGAGCAGATCCCTGTGACTGATTCCGGTTGTGTTCTCGTTGGCTTTGACCACCCCGACACCCAAGACGCACATTCGCTTTGTCATCGAGTCTCTCTGATCATGCCGTGTACTTGGGTTCACTCGGTCAACGGTCTTCTCGCCATCAGAATGTCCCATTGGCCTTCCATAACCACCTCGTCACGTTGATTGATTACTTCCAGCCACATGGAAACCAGGCCGCGGTCCGCTTTTTTGCTTTCCTTCTTTTTCTTCACCAGAACTTTGACGTATATGGTGTCATTGATCAAAAGGGGCGTTCTGAAACTCCATTCCTTAATCCCCGTGAAGGCCATGGCGGTCCCCTCTACCAAGCCCGACCTGTTCACGCATCCGGACGCGATGGCCATCACGCACAGTCCGTGAGCGATTCGGGCACCAAAAGGGGTACCCGACGCAAATTCGATGTCCGTATGGAGCTGGTTGAAGTCACCCGAAATCCCGCAAAAATTCACTATGTCCGCCTCGGTAATCGTTCGGCTCACCGTCAGGAACTTGTCACCGATCTTCAGTTCATCGAAATACTTCCCTGCAATCCATGCTTTCATGTGCTCACAGACCCTCTCTACGTCGGCACTCCTGTGTCTTTCCCAGGGTGGAATGGCTGTACGTATCTTTCGACCGATCCTGTTGCGTCGCGACTCGGGGCCTCCGAAAGGTCGTCGAGCCTTAGTACTTTGTTGCCAAAACACGGTCACGCGTTTGGATCAGCCGGTCCCCCCTTGAGGGTGGGAAGGTCTCCGTCCCCATGGACCCTTTACATCCTTTTCTGGCAAATACCTTCTCCGCAGCGTCTGCGATTTATTAGCACCGTTCGGGCCTTTCCCGCTCTCCTTTTTCCAATGGACCCACGATGCCGAGCTCGTTCAATAACTGTATCTCATCACTCTATGAATGTATTCATAAATTGTGTAGGTTCACTTGTCAAGAAAAAAGAAACCGTGCCTTTAAGCATTCTCTTACGCGCGGGAGGAGTTGAAACTAGGCCAGGATTCTTCGTGATCAAGTTCCTGTGTTCGTCGGCTTGGCCTGACGTTGAGCACGCAAGCCGTCCAAACACCTGGGAAATTCGATTGGGGGGATGTTGTTAAACAGGGTGCAGCCAAAGGGGGAAAAATTGAGGCACTGTATAGGTCTGGATGTGTGCGGTTGATTGGGTCCTAGAACAGACGGTTTCAACAAATGTTTCCAAAAATGTATGTCACTTTGATGAGGCCCAGACTGGAAAAAACGATCCTGATTCTTGGTTCACAGGTACTGTCGTCCATGACACGTCAGGCCGCAAAGTCTTGTCTGAAGAAACGGAGAGAAAACGGATGATGACTGTGGGATCGGGTGGTTAAGGAACTAGAGGTATCTAGGCCCCCCAGAGTGGCGGAACAAAAAGGGAGAAGGACCAGATTCGGTTCGAGATTTCTTGCCAGATGAGGGAGGAAGGCAAACGCCCAGGAATGACTCGGCATCGAATGAATCCCATTTCCGTGACCTGCATCTAAATGCGGAGAAAACATGTTCTCATACCATTTCGCAATTCAATAAGTAATTTGCAAGTAAGGAAAGTTCGTCATTGAGCAGAGCCTTTCGGGATCGTCGTGAAGCTCTCGCAACCCTTTGCAGAGGGCTTGATCGACGGCATCGAGTGACTTGAAAGCCTTGTTGGGGAAATACTTCTCCCTCAACTCCTCCCACAGATGCTCCACCGGATTGAGATCCGGGCTATGAGATGGCTGCTGTATCAGACGAATGTTCTCCGGGATTTTCAAACCGTGGGATCGGTGCCATCCCGCTCCATCCACCAGCATGATGACAAAGTATTCCTTGAAATCACGAGAGACTTCCTCCAAGAACAGGTTCATCATGGCCGTGTTTGCGTAGGGGAGGATCAGAGCGCTCATCTTGCCCAGAGCCATGCACACTGCCGCATACACGTACACGAATGTCCGGACAACTTGCCGGGAGACTTTCGGTCTGATCCCTTTGGGTGCCCAGCACGTTCGCATATCGGTGATTCGTCCGAAACGTCCCTCGTCCTGGGCCATGATGATCACCGGCCTCTTATCTTCCGGATCTCTTCGTGCCACAATCTCTTCTACGAGTTCCGGAAAGTTTTTTTAAGAGCCTCTTGAACTTCCTCCGTGGCTTCGGGATGAGCGGGCCGGGGAACGATTTCCCTCCATCCATTTCTGTGAAGCATCCGGTACGCGGTGGAGTGATGGACTGTGTGATCCAACAACTCCTCCAGTGCCCTCTTGATCTGGCCTGCAACGCAGATCTCCCCCGTGGGGGCAATCTCAAGAAACGGCTTGAGAAACTCGGCTTCCTCCTCTTTGCTCAAATAGCATCTACGCCGTATGCCATGCTCACGGCCCTCGATCGCTTTCGGACCGAATCTGTTGTATCGGGACATCACGTCATGCACGGTGCACACCGAAACGTCCGTATGGCTAGCGATTTCCCAGGCCGGACGCGGGTCAACCAACGCGTACCGTACCACAAGCCACCTGCGTTGTTCTCTGCCAGTCGTCCGCCTTAGCCGGATTGAT
>Ga0172371_10013810_pt1 | contig 10473 bp, 5 predicted proteins | sample Lak12m_FD_114543 | JGI IMG/M metagenome (GOLD analysis project Ga0172371, IMG submission 114543) | Freshwater microbial communities from Kabuno Bay, South-Kivu, Congo - kab_022012_12m | ecosystem: Environmental > Aquatic > Freshwater > Lake | place: Democratic Republic of the Congo: South-Kivu... | reverse complement strand
TACAGCCAGGTGATCTTGAGCGCCTCACGATGCGTCTCGACGCGGCCGAACCCCAGCAGGCGGCGGACCTCCAGCCGAGCGTCCTTCCAGGGCTTGGCGGTGTCCCACTGCGTCTGCACGCCAGCCAGCCACGGCGGCGGGACTTCGAGTTGGGCCAGCAGGTCGGCGAGTTTCGGATGCTCGGCGGACGACGCAGTTGCCGGCGGGAGGGCCGTTGGCTGGATGCTCGGCTCGCCGGCCGCGGCCGACTCAGGCCGTGCCGCATCGCCAGCCATCGGTGCGACCGGCGGACTGGGCGGGTCGGCCTCCGTGGCGACCGGCGTGGCGTCTGCCGGCGTGGCGTCTGCCGGCGGGCTGGGCGCCGGAGGAGCCTCGGCCGCCGGAGCGGTGGCCGCCGCCGGGGGAAGTTCGGCATCGCCAGGGGACTCGGGTGACGCCGCGTCCGCAGACACAGCGGGCGATGAGGCCGTTTCGACGGCTGGTGGACGTGCGTCGTTCGAGCAGCCGGCCAGCGCGGCGACGGCCAACACCGTCCACGAAGTAAGCGAACGCGGAACGTAGCGAATGTCAAAAGGGGATTGCACGGCAAGTCCTCGTCAGCACTACGGTGCCATCTGGGTAATCTCGATCGTGTGCCGGACCGGTTGCATGGCCTTGGCAATCGCTTCGGCCAGCGGCTCGCGTTGGGCTTCGGTTTCCGCGACGACCTTGGCAAAGTCCGCCCGGGCCGCGGCGCTGTGGAATGTCTGTTTCACCTGGGTCGTTTCGAACGTTTGCTTGGCGGCGACCGCGGTGTCGACCCGGTCAAACGCTTCGCAGAAGGGATTGTCGGGAAAGTCGACCGCCAGCTGCACGCCTTGCGTGAGTTCCTCGGCCGCGTATTCCCAAGACGCTTGCCCCCACTGGACGCGATATCGGCCGGACGCCGGCCCCGTCGCCCGCAGCACGAACCGGTTCAGGTCTTCCGCGAAGGGCACGAGCGTCATGCCGGAACGGAGCGATTGATCGTCGTCCAGGTCCCCGCGAGCGCAAAACGGATAGCGGGAACTGACCAGCGTCAGCTTGCCGTCGCGGAACGCTTCGACCGCATGCCCGTCCGAAGCGGTCGCCGTGCCGGCTGCGAGGTCGACCGAAATGCTGCCGATGTCGCCGTCCAATCCCAGCGCACGGAGGAAGGCCCAGGCCATGATCACATGCCCCGCCCAGCCCGGATGGATGCCGTCCTTGCCGGCGACCAGGTAGGGGTGCTCGGGGGTCGCCTGGTGCTGGCCGGGGGCAAATACCTGGGCTTGCAGCATGGGCCAGAAGATATCGGCAAAGCGGACGTCTTCCTGCTCGGCGACCGCCATCGCGATGTCCCGCAGGGCGCACAGATGCACGTTGTGCTCATCCAGTGTCCCGGCGCGGCTCTTGACCCACTCGGCGATCTTCCCCGCGCACCCCGGCGACCCGACGACGACGCGGACCTGATGCTCCTTGAACCGGCGGACGATCGCCGTGTAATGATCCTCGTACCACCGCCCGTTGGTCACGTCGAACGGCCGATAACGCGAGTCGTTCATGCCGTAGGCCAAGGTGGCGACGGTCGGCTGGAACGTCAAGCAATCCTGGTCCATCCGCTTCAGAAAGCCGTCCGTCTTCTCGCCGCTCCAACCGTATTGCCGCACGGTCACCTGCAGTTGCGGCACGCAGACGGTCAGGTAGGTTTCGATGATCCGCGAGTATATCTTCTGTTCGGTGATCGAGTCGCCGCAGATGGCCAGCCGATCGCCCGCGTGCAGCAGCAGCGGCCCCGGGGCCGGCGCCTTGCGCGGATTGAAGATGCGAAACGCTTCGTGATCCGGCTTGGTCTCGTACTCGTATGTTCCCAGTGCCGGCGGGGCGGCAACTGGGGCGGGGGCTTGGGCTCGCAGCGTGGCACACAGAGCCAGGCTGATCATGATCGATCGTGTGATCCGACGCAACATCGACTTCCTCTCATTCCCTGGCTAGAGCGGCTGGCGTGCATCCTTTCACGTAGTCCGGTCTCTCCGAGACCGGAATCCGCGTCCCGGAGAGACGCAGCTACGTGAATGGCCGACAGGATGCAGTGTACCGGACTCGCATCAGTCGGGAAAGCACGGTCCAACGTGGGGTCGGTCCAACGCGGGACGGTGCGAAGCGGGCAGTGGGGCCGGGGGCGGAGTGTTCGCGGCTAGTTCGCCGCGGTACCTTGCAGGCAGACTATCTGGCCACCCTCCTGAGCCAGGATCAGCCGCCCCTCGGCGGCTGCCAAGCCGTCGAAGACGGGCGGTCGGTCGAGAGCCAGTTGCCCGCGCACGCTGCCGTCGGCCGTCGACACGGCCAGCAGCACTCCGGTGTCCGACTCCCGCGGCAGGCCCGACCGTTCGCCGCCCGGGGCCGGCGCGCCGGCAAGGAACAGCAGGTTGCCGGCGCGGAGCAGCGCGCGGACTTGCACCGGCACCTGGACGCTCCAAGCCGGTCCGCCTGCCTGCCGCGGCGTCGCGAACAGCCGGTACGGGCCATCCTCCAACTGGCTCGACCAGTGGACGCTCGACCGGCCGTACCCGTAGACCGCCTGGTCGTCGAACACCAGCAGCCGGCCGTAGACCAGGTCCTTGGCGCGGCTGCTGCAGCCGGTCGCCAGCGAGGCTCTCGTGCCGAAGATCCAGTAGGAGCGATGCGACCAGGCATCGTCGAGCATCCCGGTCAAGGCGAAGAGATGCGGATTGCCGTCCTGGCGGACCATCTGTCGGCCGTCGAAGGCGGATTCCTGCAAATAGATGTGGCCGGCATCGTCGGACAAGATGTCGCTGCGCGAGCCGGGCATGGTATTGGCGTCGTAGTGCTCCGGCTGACGGCCGGTCGCCTCGTCGGGACTGTAGATCGCGACCCGCGACAGCAGCATTCCGGTCTGCGGGTCGATGCGGCACAGGTCGATTCCGCTGTCCAGGTAGGATGACCGGCCCGCCGTCGCATAGATCGTTCCGTCCCGCAGCAGCACGCTGCCGTGGCACGGAGAAACCGATTCCAACTGGCCGTCGGCAGGAATCCGCCGGTCGGCCCGCGCGGCCAGCACGCGCCAGGCCAGCGTCCCGTCGGCCGTGGCCACGCTGTACACATAGCCGTCGCGCCCGCCAAACAAGGCCCGGCCGCGGACGAGGGTCGGCGGCGAATCGACGCGGGCGCCGGCCGTGAACTGCCAGACGGTTCGGCCGGATGCGGCATCCAGCGCGCACAGCCGATGACCGTCGACGTCGGCGACGTACACGCGTCCCCCGGCCGCGGTCGGGGCGCTCAGCCGCCCGCCGGACGTCGTCTGCCAGGCGATCCGGAGCGCGGCAGGCAGAGTCATCCCGGTCGAACCGCTCCGCGCACCGTCATGCCGGTAGGCCGGCCAGGCATCGGCCGCAGACGGCGATTCGGACAGCGGGGCGTCGTACGCGGGACCGCGCTGCGGTTGGGCGACGGCCTCCGGCAGGGCCGCATCCGCCCGCTCGCGAGGCGCCAACGCAAAGAAGCCGGTGGTCTTGACCAGCGTATAGCAGCCGCAGGCGTGGGGCGGTGCGTACAACAGCCCATTGCAGGGCATCACGCCGTACTTGCACACGCCGCGGACCCAGCTGTTCCAGAACACCTCGCCCGAATCCAGGTCGATGAACTCGGTGCCGCGGCGGCCGCCCAGGATGTATCGATCGGTGGCCTTGTTCGAATAGCAGCGGTGGTGATGTCCCGGATTGTCCGGCTCGATCTGCTTCAGCACCGCGCCCGTCTGCAAATCGTGCTGGACGGCAAAGTAAGGTCCCCAGGCCGGCCCGGTGTGCTGCCGGCCCGTGTCAAAGGGCTTGAAGCCGCCGATCCACACCGCACCGCCCGCGACAAAGGCGTCCAGGACCGACACCAGCAGCGGCTTCTGGCTCCACTGCTTGTCGCCGGACGCCAACGACAAGGCTTCGATCGCGCTGTTGCCCGCGCAGAGCACGCGATCGCCGTGGATCAGCCGCAGATTCGTCGCCGCGGCCGACCACCGCGGATCGCCCGAGCGGAGGTCGACGCAGACGACCTGCTGCCCCTTCTGGTACAGCACGCGATCGCCTGCCGCACGCAGCGACTCGTCGCGATAGCCCTCGCTGTCGGCCGGGCCCTTGCGCCACAGCCGCCGTCCCGATTCGGCGTCCAACGCCAGGACGGATTTCTGGCCCGTTGCCTCCGTCGTTTTCAACTGGCGCACCAGTCGCTCGGCCGTATCGCGTTTGTCCAACGCCGGCTGTTGCAGGCCCAGGGACTTGGCCCATTGTTCCCACTGCTCCAGTTCCGCCAACCGCTCGGCGGTCACGCTCCGGACCGTGCACAGGAGCACGCCGTCGTGGCAAAGCACCTCCTCGGCCCCGCGCGTATCCTCATAGGTCCGCGCGATTTGGCCCGTGGCCGCATCGATCGCGGTCAGGGGAGCGAGCAGGCCCAGCGTCACGTACACGCGATCACCGACGGCCACCAGTTTGTGCTGCAGCTGGCGCGGCGTGCTGCCCCAACCGACGAAGTGGGGAAACCACTGCGCGATCGGCTGTTTCCACAGCAACGTGCCGTTGAAGGCGTCGCGGGCGATCAAGGACCACTCGGGCGGCGCACGCAGGGCCCCGGTCTCGGCTTCATCCTGGATGTAGAAGATCCGGCCGCCGGACGAGACGACGGCGTAGATCCCCGGCACGTGCTCGTGGCTCCGCATGTATCGCGGGCCGGCGATCCACTGCACGCGCCCCGGCGGCCCGACCACTTCGTCATGGGCCACCGGATTGCCACTGGCGTCGTGCAGGAAATGCGTCCACTCGTCCGTGTTCCGCGGAGCCGGCTTGGCGAACGTGTCCGTGATTCGCTGCCCGTCGTCCGAGGTGAACAGCGCGACGCCCCCCGGGCAGAGAACGCGCACCAGCTCCGCCCGCTCGACGGACACGGGACCACGGACGACGAGCCTGTTCACCAGGTTGTCCGCGTAGGGCAAGTGCCGCCCGTCAAACGTATCGACCGCGACTCGGCCGTATCGCCCCGATTCCTGTAAATGCGCGCGAGCTGCCAGGATCAGGCCGGGATCGGTATCCAAGCCATGCACCACGACGTTGTCGGCAGCGGCCAACTGGCCCGTCAAGCGACCGTCGCCGCAGCCCAGATGCACGATCAAGCCGCCGACGGAATCGGCCGGATCGGGAATCGCCTGGGCGCTGGCGGGCGGGGGCTCGGCGGCCGACACGAGTTGGACCGGCGGAAGCTCGCAGGTCGCGACGACCAGCACCCAGAAGATGGACGGGCATTTCGCCATGACGTGGATTCCCGGAGAAAAGAAGGCGTTTCTCGGCTCGGCGGAACCTTCGAAGTCTACGGCCTGTGGGGGCGGCCCGTCAAGATCGCCATCTGGCCGGCGGGCCGGGTTGCGGCGCGAGCGGGAATCTCACGCCGCGCACGGTTGGAGTCGCTTGCAAGGGGAGCAATCTGTCCGGCGAACCGGGCGTGTGGTAGGCTAAGGCGAAACGCAAAACGTCAGCTGCCGTACTCCAACTCGCCGGTGTGTGCTGTGACAAGAATCCTCTGTGACGGTAAGCCAGTTGCCTGCCCCGAGCCGCCCCTGGCGACCACGCGGTGGACGAGCCGAGCGTGGCGTCAAATCGTCCTGCTCCTGCTGGCGGCGCTCGTGCTGCCGGGATGCCGCGGCTGTTTCCAGCCGGACTTGGACCCAGCGGCTCGAAAAAAAAAGGAAGACGAAGCGAAGAAGGAGAAGCCCAAGCCGGACTTCGAGGTCGGACGCTTGCAGATCCTGCTGCAGGACTCCGGGGGCACGCGGAACCTGGTCAAGCCGGGGCATTGGATGACGGCCGCCCAACCGGCGAAGGCGAACAATTTTGACTTTCACGCCGAGCTGGAGTCGTCGACCGCCGACCGCAACCGGCAGCCGATCCTGGTGCAGAATACGGCGTTCCGCATGACGCTGGCTCGCCCCGTCGCACTGCCGAAAGGTCAGACGCGCGAGTTGGAGACGACCTTTTTTATTCCCGATCTGCCGCCCAGCAGCGACAGTATGAATCCGACGACCGTCTGGCTGCGGAATACGCTCCGCGCGCGGCGCGGCGGGCGGGAAGTGTACGGGGCCGACGAGCCGACGACGGCGATGCCGGCTTACCAGTTCTTCTTCGTGGTCCTGGCGGACAACTCCGACCGCTACGGCTATCTGAAGAGTCTGGATGCGGTCAATCCGCCGAGTCTCGGCGAGGGCGACCTGGCCGAGCGGACGATGCACTATCGCGTCATTCTGCCGGCCTCCGATCGCCGCATCCCGCTGCCGCCGCAAGGGCTGGCCTGGACGCCGATCGCCTATCTGCTGTGGGACGGTCTGCGCCCCGATCAGCTGACACTGGATCAGCAACAGGCGATGCTGGATTGGCTCCACTGGGGCGGTCAGATCATCGTCAGCGGTCCGAATTCGCTGGACCTGCTGCGAGGCAGTTTTCTGGAGCCTTACTTGCCGGCGTTGGCCGCGCAGGCGGTCCCGTTGCCGGCGGAGCGATTCGAGGAGTTGAACCAGGGCTGGTCGCTGGTCAGCAAGCGGAAGAAAGCCGCCGCGGCCTTGACGGTCCCGCCCGGCAAGACGCTGGTCGGCGTCCAACTGGAGCCGCATCCGGAAGCCGTGCCCATTCCGTCAACCGGCGGCCTGGTTTTTGAGCGGCAGGTGGGGGCGGGGCGGATTGTCGTCACGGCCTTCTCGCTGTCCGATCGCGCCGTCCTGACTTGGGGCAGCTTCGACAGCTTCTTCAACGCCTGCCTGCTGCGCCGCCCGCACCGCGTGTTCAGCCTGTCGCCGGAAGGCGAAGTGGATACGCAATGGGCGGACTTTCCGGGCTACGCGAACATGCGCGACGCCAGCTTTGTCACGGGACTGCGCTACTTCAGCCGCGATGCCGGCGCGGTGGCGACGGCCAAGCCGGTCCCGCCCCCGAAGCCGATTCCGGATCCGGAGGCGGCCAGCGCCCGCCGCGACCCGGCGGCAGGGCCCTTGGCCCTATCCCCCGTCACCCCCGCCGCCGCCAACCAGGTCCAGGTCGCCGCCTGGAGCGACACCAGTCCGGTCTCGGAAGCGGCCCGGCAGACGCTGCGCGAGGCCGCCGGGATCAAGATCCCCGAGGCGGGCTTCGTGTTTCGCGTGCTGGTGATCTACCTGCTGGTGCTGGTGCCCGTCAACTGGCTCGTGTTTCGCGTGCTGGGACGCGTAGAGTGGGCCTGGCTGGCCGCCCCCGCGATCGCCGTCGTCGGCGCCGTGCTCGTGGTGCGGATGGCCCAACTGGACATCGGCTTTGCCCGCAGCCGGACGGAGGTTGCGGTATTGGAGCTGCACGGCGGCTATCGTTCGGCGCACCTGACGCGTTACACGGCCTTGTACACCTCGCTGTCGACGGCCTATGACCTGCAGTTTGCCAGTGATTCCGCCTTGGCCATGCCCTTTCCCCGCACCATTCCTTTCTCGGCAGGGCTGCACGAGTCGACCTACGAGGTCAGCTTCCGCCGCGACCAGCAGGTTTCGCTGAGCGGTTTCCAAGTCGCCTCGAACTCCACGGGCCTGGTGCACTCGGAACAGATGCAGGATCTGGGCGGGGGCGTGCAACTGGCGGGGGCGGACACGGCCGGCTGGTCGGTGGTCAACGGCACGAAACTGCCGCTGCGGGATGCGGGCGTGCTGCAGCGGGCCGCCGGGGGACAGCTGTCGCTGGCTTGGGTTGGAGATCTCGCCCCCGGGCAGACCGCGGCGTTGCGGTTCCAGGGGATCAAGTCCGCCCAGGAGTACCTGAGCAGCATCTCGGAAGAAGCCCGGCAGACGCTGTCGCGGCTGTTGGGCCTGGCGAGCCAAGGCGTGCCCCTGGGCGAACGCGAAGTCCGGCTGGTCGCCTGGACCTCGCAGGCCCTGCCCGGGCTGGTGATTCGCCCCCAGGCCTCGCAGGAGTCCGTCCGCACGTTGGTCCTGGCCCACCTGCGCCGGCCTGCCCTGCCGCGGCCCCAGGCGGATCGGAACCTGAGACTGGACATCGTCGACGAAGCGGTTCAACCCATCGACGAGGGCCTGCCAGCGGAAGCGCCGCAATAGAAACAGACAGCGGAGGAAACCCCGGCCGCGGTGTGGTTAGGCTTTCGAAGGGCGGTTGGCGGGACGGTTGTCCAGCCTTTAGCAAGAGAAACATGATTGGCAACTGAATGATCGCTGTCGCGTTTTGCGAAGGGGTCAACGAATACGAGTCCGGGATTCGTTGACCCCTTGATTCGTTGGGCCCCCCGATGTGCCTGCCGGGATTCGTTGCCCCCTTCATTCGTTGGGGCCGTCACCGCTTCAATGGCGCGACCCCGCGGATCTCGAAGCGATCCCTGCCGAAATTCACGACGATTCCGATTTGTGCCCGAGTCAGTTCCAGGTGGCTTTGCATGGTGCGAATCGCCCTCCCTGTCACCTCTTTGTGCAACGCCTCGACTTCGACCAAAAGATTCGATCCGACTTTCAGCGGCGTGATCGGACTGCTTGGCAAGTCGCGGCCATGCAGTCTGGGCGTGACTTCCAGGTTCCGTCGGCATGCGAGCCCTCGGTGACGGAATTCGATGTCGGCGAGGTTCCGGTAGGTTGTATCCCAGAATCCCACACCGAATTCACGGTGAAGGTCCAACAATGAATCCCGAACCACGCCCAATTCCTCCCGCACCGATGGCGTGAGCAGCGGCTCGATGAACGCGTACCCCTCGACGATCTCCACTCGCCGCGGCTGATACGGTACGCGTGCGATAACCGCCCGTGCTTCGGCAAAATTGGCCAACAGGCCCAACGAGAATCCCCAGAACTTCACGTAGTTCAGGGTCTGCATGAAGTTGATGCGGTTCAGGCCCTCACGCTGCGCCTTCAACTCCAGGATGAGCCGATCAGCAACGACGAAGTCCGGTTCGAAGACGTCGGCGACCTCCCCCCGGTGCAGCAACGCCCGCCGGGTGTGCGGCTTGGCGATGAATGGCAGCCCACGATGTGCCAGACTGATCTCCATGCCCTTCTGGTACGAGTCCTCCCTGACCCCGGGCCCGATGTTGTTGTGCACGTCGAAAATGCAGCCGTTGACTGCGAAAGAAATGTCCTTGTGGAGTATTTCTGTCATGTCGAGATGTCCTGCATGGCCCCAACGAATGAAGGCGTCAACGAATGCGAGCCCGGGATGTGGACCATGGTAACACGGTTTCTGCATGGCCCCAACGAATGAAGGTGTCAACAAATGCGAGCCCGGGATGTGGACCGTGGTAACACGGTTTCTGCATGGCCCCAACGAATGAAGGCGTCAACGAGTGCGAGCCCGGGATTCGTTGACTCCTTCATTCGTTGGGGCCACCTGATCTGGATTGGCATCCCGCGTTCACGCTGCTAATGCGCCACTTCCCGTTGGAGGAGTTCGATTTCGTGAACGCGTTTGCGGCCATGGAAGTCCCCCAGTGCGTGTCCGCGTACTTGCCGTCCACCTGGACTCGTTTTTCCCGCGGCAGCGTGTACCGTTGCCCGCCGTCCGCCGGGCGCGTGTAGCCGAGCAGGCCGACGAAGAAATCCGTCAAGAAATCGGGCGGCAATTCCTTCTCGTTCAATTTGTCCGTCGTATTAGTCACCGACCGTCTGCTGGAGCAACGACACCGCCGCGGCGGCCAGCTCCCGGGCGGCGGTCGGGTGGAAGGGCGGCAAGTCCAGGATCTTGGGCACGACCAGGGCCGAATACTCGCCCTGTTGATACGCCGTGGGGTCGGGCAGGTAGCCGATCGAGCCGTCGGCGCAGCCCACCACGAGCGTGTCGGCCAGCGGCGAGTCGCGGCGGATCGCCAATCCGTAATAGCTGTACAGTTCGCCCGGATGGAACACCAAGCCCACCGGTCCCAGCTGGATCGCGCCGAGCGTGATCGGCAGATGCGCGGCGGCTGGATCGCGGTGCTCGTTGCCCCGGAACCAGTCGGCGGCGAACCCGGCGTCGACCCACGCGCCCGACTGGCACTGGCTCGGGTCGCGGCGATACTCGTCGATCCACTGCCCGAACCGTGCCATGTCGAAGGGCACTTGGAAGGTCGTGTGGCGGGTCTGCAAGCAGTCGATTTGCAGCGGGCGGGCGTCGGCGATGGCCTGTTTCAAAGCGGGCGTGATCGCGGTTACCGTCTGCCGAATCTCGCCCCGCCAGTCGCTGCCGTCGCCGGGGTTCACGTCGCCCAGGTGCCCCTGCAGATACGACGGGCGGACGCCCAGCTGGCTGTGGATCTCGCGGGCCACTTCGCCCGGCCAATCGGGCCCGGCCTGCTCGTCGGCATAGCACACGACGTGGGCCGAGAAGTGGTACCACACCAGGTCCGGCTTCTTGCCCGCCCGGCGGAAGACCAGGGCGTGGAGCATCGTATCGAGCCAGCGCTGGGCGTCGGTCGAATCGGGGCCGAATT
>Ga0172371_10013808_pt1 | contig 10474 bp, 6 predicted proteins | sample Lak12m_FD_114543 | JGI IMG/M metagenome (GOLD analysis project Ga0172371, IMG submission 114543) | Freshwater microbial communities from Kabuno Bay, South-Kivu, Congo - kab_022012_12m | ecosystem: Environmental > Aquatic > Freshwater > Lake | place: Democratic Republic of the Congo: South-Kivu... | reverse complement strand
CCGCTTCCTCGATCAGCCGATGTACATCTTCTTCCGTGAACCATCGCGCCATGGCTCCTTCGTAACCGATTCAGCCCTTTCGCCCAATAGCATTTTTCAACGAAAACTGTGACCGGATACGAGGAGAGGAAAGGGCCGCCATGGCGTGGCGAAGTCAGTTGCGCAGCGACAATGAGTTTTCCTCCGCCGACGGGGGATCGACGGCGGGTTCGCCCTGGCGCCGGCTTGGGGGCGGGCTCATGCGCGGCGCACGCCATGCGCTCCGCGTCTACGCGCGGAGGCCGCGCACCACCCTCTGTCGCGAGGGGATCTACTACCTCCTCCTTGCGGCCTTCGTGTTCGCCGGGGCCACGCTCGGCGACGTCAACCTGCTGATGCTCCTTGCGGGCATGCTGGTCGGGCCGGTGTGGCTCAGTTGGCGATTGGTGACGAAAACGCTCCGCGGGATCACGGTGCGGCGACACCTGCCGCGCGGGGTGTGCGCAGGCGATTTGCTGGTGGTAAAGCTCGAGTTGGCCAATTCCCGGCGGCGGCTGGGCAGTTGGGCCGTCGTGATCGAAGAGGAGGTCCGGCGTGAAGACGACGGCCGGCGCGGCCACGTCTTCCGGCCCACGGCCTTCTTCTCCTACGTCCCGGCACGGCAGACCCGCGAGCGGACTTACCGCGGACGACTGCCGCAGCGGGGACGCTACCGCTTCCAGGTCCCGACCGTCTCCACGCGGTTCCCGTTCGGGCTTTTCCGCCGCACGATCCGGGCCGGGGCGCCCGACGTGCTCGTCGTGTATCCCCGGCTGGGCCGGCTCACGCAGCGATGGCTGACGCGTCATCGCGAGTGGTTCGAGGGAACGCACCGGCGGGAGCACCGTCACGGCCGTGTGTCGGGCGATTTCTACGGCGTTCGCCCCTGGCGGAGCGGCGATTCGCGGCGCCTCATCCACTGGAGGAGTTCCGCGCGGCACGGCACGCTGGTCGTCCGCCAGTTCGAGCAGCACCGCAATCGCGACCTGGCGGTCCTGGTCGACCTCTGGCAGCCCGAGCGCCCGCAACCGGGGGACCGGGAAAATGTCGAGCTGGCCGTGAGCTTCGCGGCAACGGTGGTCGCCGACGCGTGCCGGCGGGGCGGCGGCAACCTCTTCGTGAGCACGACCGCCCCGGGCGGTCAGGACCTCCACGGCCCGGCGTCCGCCCTGCTCGTGCACGACGTGATGGAGCACCTTGCGGTTGCCGAGGCTTCTGACGGCGACCGTCTGCCGGACCTGCTCCAGCGCGCGCTGACAGCCGTCGAGCCGGGCACGGAGACGGTGCTCGTGACGACGCGGACGATCGACCTGGGCGACGTCGCCCGCTTCCCGGCCCTGGCGGCCGACTCGCACCCGCGCTCCGGGGCGCCGCGAATCCGCGTGATCAACGCGTCGGGCGACAGCCTGAACGACTATTTCCAGACGGAAGGGTGAGGCCGCCCGTGTACGTGGAACGATTGCTCCAGATCAACATAGCAGCCGTGGCCTGTCTGGCCAGCCTGTTTCTGGGCATGGGGGAGCGGAACACGGCCATGCCGCTGGGAATGCTGGTCGCGGCCATGGTTTCCGTGTGGATCACCGACTTCAAGGGCTGGTTCCGCCTGAGCAAGCGGTTCGCCGATTGGGCTGCGCTCGGGGCGCTGGCCGTTTGTCTGCCGGGTGCGCTGCGGTTGGAGAAGATCGCGATCATCTCGTCGGTCGCCAATTTCATCGTCTTGCTCCAGGTCATCCATCTGTTCCGGGCGAAAGAGCCTGCCGTCTATTGGCACCTATTGCGGTTCAGTGTGTTGCAGGTGGTGGTGGCTGCGCTGTTGAGCCAGGAGATCCTCTTCGGAGCGCTGTTGATCGTCTACCTGTTCATGGCGTTGGGAGCGATGGCCCTGCTGTTCTTCTACAGCGAATGGCGGCAGTATCACGGGCGGGCGATCCCGGAACCGGCGACGGCGGTCACAGGCTGCCGCTGGCCCTTGGCACGCCAGGAGGCGGCCTTCTGGAGCGGCCCGACCGGGCGAGTTCCTCTCGGCCGGGAGTTCTTCGCCCGGCTGCTCAAGATCGGAGCGGCCACCCTGCTGGTGGGTATGATCGTCTTTGTGGCGGTGCCTCGCATGGGTCGCGGGGCGTGGCGCGGATTCGGCGGGCTGGCCCGGCCCACCGTGGGGTTCTCCGGCCGCGTGCGTCTCGGCGAATTCGGCAAGATCGCCCTGGATCCCGAGGAAGTCATGCGGGTCCGGTTCGTCGACAGCGTCAGCGGCGCCCCGTACAAGGTGTCGGGGGGAATCTATGTTCGCGGGGCGGTGCTCACCGAATACCACCGGGGAGAATGGCGACCGCCCTCCGGGGCCGCGGGCTTCGGCCGGGGCGATTGGGCGGTTCCCGATCAGCCGATCCGGGAAGCGCCGGTCCGGCAAGAGATCCAGCTTGAGCCGCTGGACCGCGAGGAATTGTTCTGCGTGTGGCCCTTCACGTTCCTTCGTCCCGACCCGCGCATCGTGTTCTATGCGAGGGCCCAGCGTCTGGCCCGCCTGTCCGCGTACCGCCGCGACCGGTTCACCTACGCCTTGGGCACCACGGCCTTTTGGGACCACGAGCAAGTGCCGCTGGTGCCCAACGACGAGCCCATCGACCCCGCCGCCCTGGTGCAGATGCCGCAGGACAACGGCGGCAATCCGTTGCCCGGGCTTTGCGCCCTGGCGGATCGCTGGGGCGACGAATCGAGGGACCCCGCCGCCGACCGCTACCACCGTGCGGTGACGCTCGAACGGCATCTGCGCGACTCCAATCAGTTCAGGTACAGTCTGGAGGGCCAGGACCGCGACAGCTCGCTCGATCCGGTGGAGGATTTCGTCACCAGGCATCCCAGCGGGCACTGCGAGTATTTCGCCACCGCGTTGTGCCTGATGCTCCGCAGCCGGGGCATTCCCTCGCGGGTCGTGGTCGGCTTTCACACCGCGGAGTTCAACGACTTGGGGAAGTTCTTCCAGGTCCGTCAGCTTTACGCGCACACGTGGGTCGAAGCGTATCTGACGCCAGGCCAGATTCCCGAAAACGTGCTGCGAGAGCGGCCCTCCTGGCAGTGGTCGGGCGGCGCCTGGCTGCGGCTCGACGCCACGCCGTCGGCTCAGGAAACCTCGGGCGCCCTTTCCCTGCTGACTCGCATCGGCGGGCTCCCCAACCGGCTCAGTTTCGCCTGGACCAACTACGTGATGGAAATGGATCGTCCGCGGCAGCGCAACGCGATCTATCAGCCCGTCGCCGACGCCCTCCGCAGGGCCTTCCGCGCGATCACCGATCCCGATTGGTGGCGAAGCGTCGTCGGCTGGGTGTCCGACGCCCTCGGGCTGGGCCACTGGTGGTCGTCCGGCGGGCCTTGGTTCTCCTGGCACGCCCTCGGCATGGTGCTCCTGTTCGGACTGGTGGCGGTCGCGCTCTACGGGGTTGCCCGGGCAGCGTACGCGCGGTGGATCGCCCCCTGGCTCAACTCGAATTGGCGGCGGCGCGGCGGCGCTCACACGCGGGTGCAGTTCTATCGCCGCTTCGAGAAGCTCTTGGCACGGCGAGGGCTTGTGCGACGCCCCGCCCAAACGCAACGCGAGTTCGCCTCGGCCGCCGCCGCCAAGATCGCCGAGTGGACCGGCAACGAGCAACTGGGAGGGCCCGCCCTCGACGTGGTCGAGGCGTTCTATCTCGTCCGCTTCGGAGGGGCCACCCTAGACGAACCGCAGGCCGAAGCGGTAGAACATGCATTGGTGAAGGTCCAGGAAGCCGTCGCCGGCCGTAAGGCCGGGGCTCGGTAGTCACAAACCCGCGACCGGCGGTCGCGATTGAGTGGCGGCGCAAGCCCACGGGTTGCCACCCGTGGGCTTTGGAGGGGCAGCAAATTCGTTGCACAATTCGTGGGTTGGTGGCGCCATGAAGATCGGCCTGGCAGGATACAAGGGATCGGGGAAGAGCACCTTCTTCGAGTGGCTGAGCGGGGTGAGAGCGGACTCGTCGCTTTCGCACACCACCCAAAGCGGCGTCACTCCGGTGCCGGAGCCCCGCTTGGAGGCCCTGCGAAAGATCTACAATCCCAAGAAGGTCACCCATGCGGCGTTAGAGATCATCGACACGCCGGGCCTGAGCCGCACCCATGAAGGAAACGCCGCCCGGTTGGCGCTGATCCGCGAGGCGGGGTGCCTGGTGCTGGTGGTCGCCGCCTTCAACAAGTCCGACCCCGTGGCCGAGTTCAAGTCGTTTGAGGAAGACCTGTTGCTGGCCGACATGGAGATCGTATCCGGCCGCATCGCCCGTGTGGAGGACTCGATCAAGAAGCCGCTGCCGCGCCAGGAGCGCGAGCACCTGCTGCACGAGGAGCAGACGCTGAAGCGTGTGCTCGCGGCCATGGAAGCGGGCCGGCCCCTGAAACCCTCCGACATGACCGAAGAGCAGCTCCGCGTGACCCGGCCCTTCCGCCTCATGACCGAAAAACCGCGGATGGTCGCGGTGAACACCGCCGACGACGAGGCCCACCCCGAGCGATTCTGCCAGGGCATGCCGGAGGGAGTGCCGGTCGTGGCCTTTCCGATCGGGCTGGAGATGGAGCTCGCCCGGATGAGCCCCGAAGACCGGGCCGAATTCGAGCGGGAAATGGGCGTCGGCGGCACCGACCGCGACCGCGTCATCCGCACGCTCATGGACGTCTCCGGCCAGATGCTCTTCTTCACCGCCGGCGAGAAGGAGGTCCGCACTTGGATCATTCCCAAGGGGGCAACGGCCGTGGAGGCGGCCGGATCGATCCACACCGACCTCGCCCGAGGCTTCATCCGCGCCGAAGTGATGACCTGCGCCGATCTCGTGCGCCTCGGCAGCGAGCGCGAAGTCAAGGCCCACCACCTCGTGCGCCAGGAACCCAAGGACTACGTCGTCAAGGACGACGATATCCTCTTCATCCGCTTCAGCGTGTAGGTTGCTCCAAGTGGATTCTCACAATTTTGGGAGGGCGAGGCTCCTGCCGAGCCTGCAACGAGCGTTCATCTTCCGACGTTCACAATGGCTCGGCAGGAGCCTCGCCCTCCCAAAATCACGCAAGGTCATTTGGCCCCTGTTTCCAGGCAGATGACCGGCCCTCGGGGCAACCATGAATCGGTTCTTCCAGATCCTGCTCATCGTCTCGGCGTCGGGCCTTTCCTGGCTCGGGATGATGGCCGTGCACGAGTTGGGGCACGTGGTGCATCTCCTGCTCACCGGGGGCACGGTCGAATATGTGATTCTCCATCCACTGGCGATTTCGTACACTCATCCGGGCCACAACCCGCACCCGCTGGTGGTCGCGTGGGGCGGGGCGATTGGGGGCTGCATCATCCCATTGGTGATGCTCGGCACGGTTCGACGGCTCGCACGACCATGGGCCTATCTGGCGTCCTTCTTCGCCGGATTCTGCCTGATTGCCAACGGGGCCTACCTGTCTGGCGACGCCTTCGTGCAAGGGGGCGACGGCCGCGAGCTGGTCGCCCACGGCTCTCCGCCTTGGCTCCTGGTGCTTGTCGGCCTTGTGGCTGTGGCCGGGGGCCTCTGTCTCTGGAACGGCCTCGGCCCGCATTTCGGCCTGGGCCCGGCCCGCGGCAAAGTCGATCGCCGTGCAGCCATCGGAACCGCCGTGGCGTTGATCGTCGTGGTGGTTCTGGAGGTGGGCCTATCCTCCCACAATTCGAGAATGTAGAGGGCGACTATGCCCCACGGCCTCGTGTGGCACAGCCGCCCGCGGCTGTGCTTGGAACGGCGGGGACACGCCCTTCCCGCCTCGCCCAGCCGAGGGCGGCTGGGCTACATGCTTGGCTCCGCGGGTCGAACCGGGTGCCGCTTGCGACTGGGCCGCTCAGCACCCTCCCCTAGCGGAGTTACCGAAGCGGGGGATGTCGGCTATGATAGGAGGCGTAGATGGCGATTGGGGCAGGCTTGCCGCGGGCAAACCCGTAGGTCAGGCTCTCCAGCCTGACGACCAGAGTGTCAGGCTGGAGAGCCTGACCTACACGCCCGGCCTCCTCCGGAGGAGATTCGCCATATTGCCTGTTTTTTTTGCTTTGAGTATGCTGTTGATCCCGATCGTGCCACCGGCGTCCCCTCCAGTTGGTGGGGGCGCGCGTCGTCGCCGAGGCACCCCAGGCGGAGAAATAAGGCAGGCCCGACTGCCAGTGCGAGAATGAACCCTGAACGTTTGCGAAATATCGGTATCTCGGCCCACATCGACTCGGGCAAGACCACGCTGAGTGAGCGGGTCCTCTACTATGCGGGCCGCATCCACCGCATGCAGGAGGTCCACGGCGACGGCGACGGCGCCACCATGGACCACATGGAGTTGGAGAAGGAGCGGGGAATCACCATCACCAGCGCCGCCACCACGGTGGAGTGGAACGAGGCCACGATCAACCTGATCGACACCCCGGGCCACGTCGATTTCACGGTCGAGGTGGAGCGGAGCCTCCGCGTGCTCGACGGGGCGATCCTGGTGCTCTGCGCGGTGGGCGGGGTGCAGGCCCAATCGCTGACCATCGACCGGCAGATGCGCCGCTATCACGTCCCGCGCCTGGCGTTCGTCAACAAGATGGATCGCGTGGGGGCCGACCCGTTCAAGGTCGTCCGCCAGCTCCGCGAGCGGCTCGGCTGCGACGCCGTGCTGATGCAGCTCCCCATCGGACGCGAGGCCGATTTTGCCGGCGTGATCGACCTGATCTCGATGCAGGCGATCTACTTCGACGGCGACAACGGGGAGCACGTGCGCGTGGAACCGATCCCCGAGGCCCTGGCCGGCGAGGCCCACGCGGCCCGGCAGCAGATGCTCGAAAGCCTCTCCATGTACAGCGACCAGATTCTCGAGCGGCTCCTGTCGGAAGAGCCGGTGGCCGAGGACCTGGTCCACCGCGTGATCCATGCGGCGGTGATCAGCCAGCAACTGACGCCGGTCTTCCTCGGCTCGGCATACCGCAACAAGGGGGTGCAGCCGCTGCTGGACGCCGTAGTCCGCTACCTGCCTTCGCCGCTAGAGGGCGAGGTGCAGGCCCTCGCGCACGACGACCCGAGCCAGCACGTCTCGCTGGTGGCCGATCCCGAAAAGCCCACCGTGGCCATGGCGTTCAAGATCGTGGCCGATCCTTACGGCACGCTCGCCTTCATGCGGATCTACCAAGGCAAGTTCGTCAAGGGCGAGAGCTACTACAATCAGCGGACCGGGCGCAAGGAGCGCTTCGGCCGGATCGTGCGCATGCACGCCGACGAGCGGGAAGAGACCGACTCGGCCGTCGCCGGCGAAATCGTGGCCGTGCTCGGACTGGATTGCAGCAGCGGCGACACGTACGCGTCCGAGTATCCGTACTGCACGCTCCAGAAAATGTACGTGCCCGACCCCGTGATCAAGATGGCCATCGAGGCTGTCGACCGCGACGGCTCCGACCGCCTGGGCAAGGCCCTGCGGCGATTCGCCCACGAGGACCCAACCCTTCACGTGAGCACCGACGAGGAAACGGGCGAGACGATCATCGCCGGGATGGGCGAGCTGCACCTCGACATCTACGCCGAGCGGATCCGCCGCGAGTTCAAGGTCGACGTGCGGGTCGGGGCCCCCAAGGTGAACTACCGCGAGGCGCCGACGCAGGCGGCCGAGTTCAACATCCGCCACAAGAAGCAGACGGGCGGGGCGGGCCAGTTCGCCCACATCGTCGGCCGCTTGGAACCGCTCCCGCCCGACGCCGAGGAGACCTTCGTCTTCGAGGAGAACGTGGTCGGCGGGCGGATCCCGCGGCAATTCATCCCTCCCATCGAAAAGGGGTTCCGCAAGGAGATCGCCAAGGGGCCGCTGGCCAACTACCCCGTGGTCGGACTCAAGGTCGTCATCGAGGACGGCTCGTACCATGAGGTCGATAGCTCCGACCTGGCTTTTCATGTTTGCGCCCAAACGGCCATGCGGGAGACGTTTCCCAGGATGAAGCCCGTGCTCCTGGAACCGGTGATGAAGGTGGAGATCGAGTGCCCGGTGCCGTTTCAGGGCTCGGTGGTCGGCGATCTGACGGCCCGCCGCGGTGCGATCCTGGCCACCGAAGTGGAAGGCCACGTGGTGCGGATCCAAGGCGAAGTGCCGCTGGCCGAGACGTTCGGCTATTCCACCGACCTGCGGAGCATGACCCAGGGCCAGGGCACCTTCACCCTGGAATTCGCCCGCTACAAGCGCCTCCCGCCGAGCATCCAGCGGGAAGTGGTCGCCGAGCGCAAGAAAGCGGCCCTAGCCGGCGTGGGGTAGGACCGAGCAAGACTTCCGAAGTCTTGAAGACTTCGGAAGTCTGCGCCGTGCCCTCGCTCCCTTATTCCTTCTCCTCGTTTCCCCTCCCCCGCTACTTTCCGCCGCCGAAGTCGGGCGGCAGGGCGTCGATGGTCTTCATCGTCTCGATACTCACCCGGACCACCTGGCCGACCAGGCGGACGATGTACTCGGGGTCGTCGGGCCGGTTGGGGTCGGAGCGGATGCCGGACCGCTTGTCCTCGCTCACCTGGTACTGGTCGACAACCCATTCCAGCGCGCTGCGGTTCCCCAGGCGGTAGCGGAGCGCCTCGGGCGGGATGCGGGCCAAGGTGAGCGAGTCGTTTACTTTGAGCGCGGTCTTGTCCTTCGTGAACCGCATCTTGTCGTCCACGCGGTACGAGAGGGGCACCCCGGGCGTTTCGATCCACTCCAGGGGCCAGGGCTCCAGTTTCTCATAGTCGAGGTGAAGCCGGGCGAGCTTCTGGCCTGCCGCGGCAAAGGCCCGGAAACCACTCTGCTTCCCCTCTCCCCTTTGGGGAGAGGGCAGGGTGAGGGGGGCCAGCGGGATCCGCGGCAACTCGCGCTTGAGGTTCTCGGCGAACCGCTCCCGATAGCCCGGTTGGTGCAGCACGCCGTAGACGTAGTAGAAAATGTCCCACTTGGTGATTCTCTTGTTGTGGTAGTGCTCGCGGAAGTGCTTCAACGCCCAATCGGTGATGTTCTCCCGCCGGTTGCCGCCGTCCTCGTCGTAGACGTAGAAGGGGAAGCACTGCGTGCTACTGCCCGGACTGACCAAATGGAGATCGACAATGAATCGAGCCGCCATCGCCACGAACGGCTTCTCGGATCCGCGATCGGTAACGGCAATCACCGTATTCTCATTCTCCAATTCGGCAGGCGGGAACATACTAGGTAGCCGGTAGGTGTCCTCGCTGAAGGCACGTTCAAAGTAATAGAAGCGCCGCGTGAAGGGGCGGTACTGGGCGACTCGAATCCGACTGTCGTCGAAACGCAAATAGTGACCTCGCAACAGAGTACGCTTCGTATTCCGTATCCATTTGCATACTTGTTCGTCTACCCGCAGGATGCCCTCGAGACTCTCCGGCTTGCCGGCCCGCTTCCATCGATCGAGTTCGCTGTTGAACTCCTCAACCATTCCTGCTGCGCGCTCCGCGAGGCGCGACGCGTCGAAGTCGTAGACGTACGCATCGGAGTTCGTTGCCGCGCCCCGTCCGTAGACCTTGAACAGGCACTCCGCGGCGCACCCGGTGCTAGCCTTACCGGCTTTGCTGCCCATAGGAAGGAATCTGGCGTATTCGGTGCCGTGTTCGGCGACGATCCACGTATGGTGCTCGTCCGCCTTGAGCGCGCGCCACCGGACGCCTTTCACGTCGCGGTGTTTCGCCAACCACACGAGTTTCTGCTGCCGACGGAGGTTCTTGTCAACACGATGGAATAGCACCCGGTGGCCTCGGTGCCGGTGGCACCGGACAGCGACTGTTATCCCGACTCCCACCTGAATTCCAAACACATTATAGGCAGTGCCGGAGAGCTTCGGATTCTGCCGGACGTTGCCTTCCAGATCAAGATGATAGAGGCGCGTGAAGTCTTGAAGCAGATGCTTGCGCATTCCGTCAAAGGCAAGTTGCTCGACGAAGCTGTTGTTGGTGACGAAGCACACGATTCCGTCACGGCTGTTGAGGCGGTCCGTGGCCCAGCGGAAGAACTTGACGTACGGGTCGTAGACCTGCATTCTGAGGGTTGCCACAGAGTCCTTAACATAGGTGTTCGCGACCCGCCTATCGACTGTCGCGTATTTCCGGTTCCTGTTGTTGTCGTTTTCGTCGAGTTGTCCGACGTTATATGGTGGGTTTCCCATGACGACCGTAATGGGCGTGTTTCGCTGCCGTTCTACGCGTGCCACGTTCTCCTGGGTCATGAAGCCGAAGGTGCCTTGCGAGCCGTTCGCGAGGTCGAGGGTATCCACGAAACACATTCCCTCGAATCGCCCGTAGAGACCGGTTCGCTCGTAATATGCGTGCTCGATATTCAGGGAGGCGACGTAGTTTTACTGCGCAGGGTTATGGCCATTCGCAGCGGATGAGGTCTTTCAGATAAATGCCGATTTTCCGTAGTTTCTTTCGTGTTCGCTTGACGTGGCATCGTCGAGCCGTAGCGATCCTTT
>Ga0172371_10013806_pt1 | contig 10474 bp, 7 predicted proteins | sample Lak12m_FD_114543 | JGI IMG/M metagenome (GOLD analysis project Ga0172371, IMG submission 114543) | Freshwater microbial communities from Kabuno Bay, South-Kivu, Congo - kab_022012_12m | ecosystem: Environmental > Aquatic > Freshwater > Lake | place: Democratic Republic of the Congo: South-Kivu... | reverse complement strand
TCCAACCAGCTGATAGCGGCTTTAGTATTATTAGTTTTAAGCTGTTGGCTCCTGGCTAAGCATAAGCCCATTGTCTTTACGTTATCGCCGGCAGTATTTATGTTGGTGACTGCGGTAGCGGCTTTAATATCCCAGGCTGTGAAGTATGCGCTGCAGAGGGATATCCTGCTCTTAGCGGTCTCCATTATCTTGGTCATGCTGGCAGTGGTGATGGCTTATGAGGCCTGCTTTAAGATAATAACCATAAGGAGAAAATATGCGTAAGGGCTTAGTTGTGCAAAAATACGGAGGTTCTTCTGTAGCCAATGTCCAACGCATACAGAATGTGGCTAAAAGGGTAGTAGGCTACAGAAGGAGGGGACTTGATTTGGTGGTAGTAGTTTCGGCCTTAGGGGATACTACCGATGAACTGATTGCGTTGGCCAACCAAATTAATAGCAGCCCTTCTGAGCGGGAGATGGATATGCTTTTGTCTACGGGCGAGCAGATCTCTGTAGCCCTCTTAGCGATGGCTATACATAAATTAGGGTTTGAGGCTATATCTTTTACCGGAACCCAGGTAGGTATCCTTACTGATAGCAGCCATACCCGGGCCAGGATCATTAAGATAAATACGCAGAAAGTCCTGGAGGCATTAAGGAGCGGTAAGATCGTGATCGTAGCCGGGTTCCAGGGGGTGACTTCGGAATGGGATATAACTACTTTAGGCAGGGGGGGGTCGGACCTGACCGCAGTAGCTCTGGCTAAAGAACTAGGGGCAGATAGCTGCGAGATATATACTGACGTAGACGGTATCTATACTACTGACCCGCGTATTGAGCCTAAGGCCAAAAAGATCAAGGAGATTACTTACGATGAAATGCTTGAGATGGCATCTTTGGGCGCGCAAGTAATGCAGGCGCGCTCCATAGAGGTGGCTAAGAAATTTAACGTCCCCATACATGTGCGTTCCAGTTTCAACAATAATCCGGGCACAATGATTATTAAGGAGGCGGAAAGAATGGAAGACGTATTGGTCAGCGGCATAACGCTGAATAAAAATGAAGTCAAATTTACCGTTTGCGATGTCCCGGATAGGTCCGGCGTAGCCGCGCGCATATTCAGGGAATTATCCAGCTTCGGCGTAAATGTAGATATGATTGTCCAGAATGTCAGCCACATCCGCCAGACTGATATATCTTTTACCGTGAGTAGAAACGAGGCCCTCAGGGCAGCGAAGTTTACTAAGAAAGTAGCCCGGAACGTAGGTTCAGGCGAGGTTATTGAAGATAACGATATCGCGCGTGTTTCTATAGTCGGGGTAGGGATGAAGTCGCATGCCGGCGTAGCAGCCGCAATGTTTGAGGCCTTGGCCAAAAACAAAATTAATATTGAGATGATTTCTACGTCAGATATCAGCATATCTTGTATTATCAAAAAGAAATTTGGCGAGATTGCGGTAAGGGCCCTGCATGGGAAGTTTAACTTAGCCAAATAAAGAAAGGAATAAAGATGCCAGGGGTAAAAATTTACGATACTACTTTACGCGATGGCGCGCAGTCTGAAGGGATATCTTATTCGGTTACGGACAAGGTTCATATCGCTTCTGAGCTGGATAATCTGGGTGTCCATTATATTGAGGGCGGTTGGCCGGGTTCTAACCCTAAGGATATGGATTTCTATCTTAAGATGTCTAGGGTCCGGCTTAAGAACAGTTGTTTAGTGGCTTTTGGCTCTACGCGCCGGCCGCATTCAATAGCAGCCCAGGATACTAACTTGAAGGCCTTTTTAAAATGTAAAGTAAGGGTAGCCACTATCTTTGGCAAGACCTGGGATTTGCATATTCAGGACGTTTTAAGGGTTAGCCTGCAAGAAAACTTGGATATGATCAGGGATACAATAAAGTTTCTCGCTTCAGAAGGGATAATGGTTTTTTACGATGCCGAACACTTCTTTGATGCCTACCAGGCTAACAGAGAGTACAGTTTAAAATGCTTGGCTACCGCCCAGGATGCGGGGGCAGGGGCGGTTGTGCTCTGCGATACTAACGGGGGTATGCTCACCTCAACAATTCTCAAGGTGGTAAGAGGAGTCCGGCCCAAGATTGATGTTTGCCTGGGTATCCATTGCCATAATGATGCCGGCCTTGCTATAGCTAATTCTATTGCTGCCGTAGAATCAGGCGCAGACATGGTCCAGGGGACTATCAATGGTTATGGCGAACGCTGCGGGAATGCGGACTTAATCCCTATTGTTGCCAACCTGCAATTAAAGTTGGGCATTGATTGTATCGGTACGGATAAACTAAAGGATTTAACCCGGGTATCGCATTTTGTAAGCGAAATTAGCAATATGAAGCCCAAGGATGAACAGCCATATACCGGAGAGTCTGCTTTTGCGCACAAGGGCGGCGTGCATATTAATGCCGTTGTAAAAAATCCGAAGACCTACGAGCATATTGATCCGTATTTAGTCGGCAACCGCCGCAGGATGCTGGTTTCTGAGTTAGCCGGCAAGAGCGGGATCCTTATTCAGGCCAAGGGCCTGGAGCTGGATTTAAGCAAGGATGACCCCAAGACCAAGAAAATACTGAAGCTTATCCAGAAACTTGAACACCAGGGGTATCACTTTGAAGCAGCCGAGGCTTCGCTTGAGCTTTTAATGAAGAAGGCGCTTAAAAAATATAAGAGATTCTTTGAGCTAGAAGGCTTCCGGATTGTAGTGGAGAAGCGTTCTGATAAGAAGATTTATTCCGAGGCGATTATCAAGATAAAGGTAAAGGGTATCCGGGAGCATACCGCAGCTGAAGGGGATGGTCCGGTGAACGCCCTGGATAATGCCCTGCGCAAAGCCCTAAAAGATTTTTATCCTGCTTTGTCTAAGATGCATCTGTCGGATTTTAAGGTCCGCGTGCTGGATGAAAAGGATGGTACCGCTTCAAAAGTGAGGGTGCTCATCCAGTCCCAAGACGCAAAGGATACCTGGAACACCATCGGTGTTTCGGAAAATATTATTGAGGCTAGTTGGCAGGCCTTAGTTGACAGCGTAGAGTATAAGTTGCTAAAAGATAAAGTAATCTAAGCTTAGTTCTGCTCAGCTTAAGGATATTTAATGGACGCATTGCCCAGCCGCTATAATCCCTCTGAAGTTGAAGACCGTATCTATAGGTTTTGGCAAGAGAACGGTTTATTTAAAGCAAAAGTAGACCCCGCAAAGAAGCCTTTCTCTATAGCCATCCCCCCGCCTAATATTACCGGGGTCCTGCATATGGGCCATGCCCTAAATAATACTATCCAGGATACCCTGATCAGATACCATAAGATGAAAGGCGAAGAAGCGCTTTGGATGCCGGGGACCGACCACGCCGGCATCGCTACCCAGAACGTAGTAGAGAGGGCCCTGGCCAAGGAGGGCCTGAGGCGTCAGGATTTAGGCAGAGATAAATTTATCGGGCGCGTTTGGCAATGGAAAGAGCAATACGGCTCCACGATTATAAAACAACTTAAGAAATTAGGGGCTTCCTGTGATTGGCAGCGCCTGCGTTTTACTATGGATGAAGGGTATTCGCAGGCGGTTAATGAGGTTTTTATCCGTTTATATGAGAAAGGGCTTATCTATCAGGGGAATTATATTATTAATTGGTGCCCGCGCTGCCAGACCGCGCTCTCCGATGAAGAGGCGCCGCACCGGGATTTAGAGGGTAGCCTGTATTATATAAAATATATTTTTAAAGATAACCCCGGAGAATCTATCAACGTAGCTACTACCCGTCCTGAAACCATGCTGGGAGATACGGCGGTAGCGGTAAATCCCAAAGATAAACGTTATAAAAAATATATCGGCAGGATATTGCTATTGCCGTTAGTCAATCGGCAGATAAGGGTAATCGCTGATAACAGCGTAGATATCGGATTTGGGACAGGAGCGGTGAAAGTGACTCCGGCGCACGATCCTAACGATTATCTCTTAGGGAAAAAGCACAACCTAGAATTTATTAATCTCATGCATCCTGACGGCCGGATGAATGAGGCATCCGGCAGATATCAGGATATGGATAGATTCAAGGCTAGAGAAGCGATTTTAGGGGATTTAAAAGAGCAAGGTTTGCTGGAGATGGTTAAGCCGCATAGGTTATCGGCCGGACACTGCTATCGCTGCCATACTATTATTGAGCCGTATCTTTCCAGGCAGTGGTTTGTAAAAATGAGGCCGTTAGCTGTGCCTGCTATTAAAGCGGTAAAAAAAGGAAAGGTAAAATTTTATCCCAAGCGATGGGCCAAGGTATATCTAAATTGGATGGAGAATATTCAGGATTGGTGTATCTCCAGGCAGATCTGGTGGGGGCACCGTCTACCGGTCTATTATTGTAGGGAATGCCAGGAAAATAAGTCAGAAGGCCAGCTGTCTGTCCGACAGGCAGGCAAGGTCACAAGGTCACAAGGACGCGGCTTAAAAGAAGGAATTATTGTTTCCAGGTTCAAGCCGGATAAATGCCCTGTTTGTGGTTCAGGCGATATCCATCAAGATGAGGATGTGCTGGACACCTGGTTTTCTTCTTGGCTATGGCCTTTTGCTACTTTCGGATGGCCATTTACGTCTTCTGCTGGATGTCTTGCGTTGACTGATAGGAATAACGGAATACAGGCGGCGGAATACGAAAAACAGGCAAAAGAGGAATTGGAATATTTCTATCCTACCTCGGTCCTGGTGACTGCCCCAGAAATAATTTTCTTCTGGGTAGCGCGGATGATCATGGCCGGCTTTGAGTTTATCGGCGAAGCGCCGTTTAAGGATATCTATATCCACGGCACAGTCCGGGATGCAGAAGGCAGGAAGATGTCTAAATCCCTTGGTAATAGCATTGACCCATTGGAGATTATCGGCCGGTATGGCACGGATGCCCTGCGTTTTAGCCTTATCGCGACTACCGCCCAAGGTCAGGATCTCTATCTATCGCAGGAAAGGTTTGAGCAGGGCAGGAATTTTGCCAATAAAATTTGGAATGCCGCCCGGTTTATCCTGATGAATCTTGAGCCGTCCCTGGCAGGGGCCGGTTTAGAGGAGCTCTCTAAAAAAGAAAAATTAGGAATTATAGACCGCTGGATACTCAGCAGGTTTTATTCGCTCCTAAAAGAGCTAGATAAGGCCTTGGATAATTATTGTTTTAATGAAGCCGCAAATTTAATCTATGGTTTCCTCTGGCATGAATTCTGCGACTGGTACCTGGAGATGGTTAAGCCGCAGATTAAAGAGCCGCAGGTGCAGGTAGTCATGTATAGGGTCTTGGAGGAATCTCTAAGGGTTATGCATCCCCTGATGCCCTTTGTTACCGAGGAAATTTGGCAGAAGTTGCCTCATCAGGGAACCTCTATTCTCGCTTGCCCCTGGCCAACGGTTCAGGAATACCTGATAGACCCAAAGGTAGAAAACCAGATGGCCCAGGCCTTGGGGGTCATCACTACTATCAGGAACATGCGTTTAGAATTAGAGATACCTCTTCAGGATAAGATTGAGGCTGAGATATTTGTTAATAACAGAACCGAACAAGAATTTCTAGGGGCGGTTACTTCACAGGTAATCAACCTCGCTAAACTAAACAGGTTAATAATAGGCAGGGATTATAGTTATCCCCGCGGTAATTTTAACACCCTATTAAAAGATATACATATCAGTATCCCTCTTAGAGGTATCGGGGATGTAGAGAGGTATAGGGCGGGGATGGAAGCGAGGATAACTAAGGTTAGCAACGAAATAGAAGTTAAAAAAGGCATGCTTTCTAACGCCGATTTCTGTAAGCGGGCCCCCGCAGAGATTGTAGAAAAGGAGCGCGTAAAGCTAGGCGAATTAAACGAGACGCTCAATAAATTAAATTTGATAAAGAATGAATTATAATAGGCATTCCTTCTTTAAGCGAGAATCCGGGTTTGATCAAAAAGGATTAAGTTCTATTATCCGCCGCGCCTTAAGAGAGGATATCGGAGAAGGCGATATAACTACCAGGCTGGTTATACCCAAAGATAAAAAAATAAAGGCAGTTTTGTTAGTTAAGGAGGATTGCACAATATGCGGTTTACCGGTAGCGCAGGGGGTATTTAAGGAAGTAGGCAGTAGCAGCGAAGTCAGGCTATTGGCAAGAGAAGGGCAAGAACTAAAGAAGGGGAGAGCGGTTATCCGGGTCTACGGCAATGCCAGGAGCATCTTCGCTGCGGAAAGGTGCGCGCTTAATTTTTTAGGCATGCTTTCGGGCATAGCCACAAAGACCCGCGAATATGCGGAGCGCATAAAGCCCTATAATGCCAAGATCATGGATACCCGTAAGACTATCCCCGGCTTGAGGGGGTTACAGAAATACGCCGTAAGAATCGGGGGAGGCTATAACCATAGGATGTCTCTGGATAAGATGGTCTTGATTAAAGATAACCACCTTAAGATTATAGAAAGCTGCGGTTGGCCTAAAGATATCTTTAAGGCCCCTATGGTTGAGGTAGAGGTAAAAGACCTAAAGGAGTTTAGATATATCTTAAGCCTTGAGCCAGAGGTTATCATGCTGGATAACATGGGCGCCGGTGATATCGCCAAGGCGGTAAAGATAAGGGATACTTTTGTCAGCCACCGGTGCGGCTTATCAGTGAAGCTGGAAGCCTCCGGAGGAATAGACTTAAAAAATATAAAGAGGATCGCATCTACCGGCGTAGACTTTATCTCCGTCGGAGCCTTAACGCATTCCCTGAAAGCAATAGACGTCAGCCTGGAGGTATTATAAATTTGTTGACGAGAAGAATAATCTTTTTAGCAGCGCTAGTGTTTTTAGCTAGCAATACGCTAGCGTATGCCCAGAATTTTAGAGGTAGTAAGCCGGAATTGTCTCTTGGGCCTCCCCAGAATAGGCTGACTACCGGGGAGACCCTTAATTATTCTGTAGAGTGGTTGGGCATTCCTGTGGGCTCTGTAGTGTTTAAGGTTGAAGGCATAGAAGAAATCAAGGGACACAGGTGTTATCATCTTAGCGTGCGCACCTTTCCCAATAAATTCTTCAAGAAGTTTTACGATGTAGAGTATAGGTTATCCAGCTATTTAGAGGTTGATAGTTCCCGCAGCCGGCAGTATATAAAATACAGGCGTCTGGGCAATAAATTCCTCAAAACAGTCATTGATTTAGATCAAGATAAAAAGATGGCGATCTCTACATTCTTCGTCCCTAAAGATAAGCTGCAGATAGAGGATTGTTTCTTAAAGGACATAAACTGGGTATACCAGGGCAGCTACCAGGCTAAGATTCCGGTTAATATCTCCGACCTGGTATCCTGCTTATATAGTTTTCGCTTGGCCAATATCCAGGGGGGCGGCAGCTATAAGGCTAATATCTTTTATAGCCTGATGGTCTGGCATATAGAGATGAAATTAAGCAAGCCGTTTATAAAAGATATCCATAAGAAAGGCTCATTCTGTGTTTTTAGTCTTTTTCCCTATTCAAGATTGGCGCATTGGATTTTAGGCAAACACGAACTTCGGGCTTATTTTACCTGCGACTCAAAGCGCCTGCCCATTCTAATGGAATTTAAGACTAATATCGGCCCCTTTCGTGCTATACTAAAAGACCTACCCAGGAAATATGCCGGGATTTAAACTGGTTTCAAGCTATAGGCCCTGTGGCGACCAGCCCAAAGCGATAAAAGAATTAACCGCCATGGTTTCAGGCAATAAGCGCTACCAGGTCCTTCTCGGAGTTACCGGCTCGGGTAAGACATTCACTTTGGCTAACCTTATCGCCAGAGTCAACCTGCCGACACTGGTAATATCGCATAATAAGACCCTCGCCGCCCAGCTATACTCGGAATTTAAAGAGTTCTTCCCTTACAATGCCGTAGAATATTTTGTGAGTTATTACGATTATTACCAGCCTGAAGCCTATGTTCCTTCCACGGATACCTATATCGAAAAAGACGCTTCTATCAATGACCGCCTAGACCGCCTCAGGCTGTCGGCAACCAGCAGTTTAATGTCCCGGAGCGACGTAGTTGTTGTTTCTTCGGTTTCCTGCATCTACAATCTTGGTTCTCCGGATGACTACCGCGGCTCGTTAGTATTTATAGAGAAGGGGCAGAGTATCTGCCGTGAGAGCCTGATATCAAAATTGATACATATACACTATGAAAGGAATGATTATGAGTTTATACGCGGCCGATTAAGGGTCAGGGGTGATGTAGTAGAGGTATTTCCGTCTTACCAGGAAGAAGCCCTGCGCATAGAGTTAAGGGGCGAGAGGCTGGAGAGGATTACCGAGATTGACCCCTTGACAGGGAATATCCTAGATAGCTTAGATAGGATATTAATTTATCCGGCTAAACATTTTATTGTTTCCCGGGATAGGATTGAGGCGGCGCTAAAGTCAATCGCCCGGGAGTTAGAAGACCAGTTGGGGTTTTTAAGAGTAAAGGGGAAATTATTAGAGGCCCAGAGGCTTGAATCGCGCACGCGCTACGATATAGAGATGATCAGGGAAGTTGGCTATTGCCACGGGATTGAAAATTACTCCCGGCATCTATCCGGGCGGCCTTGTGGCCTGAGGCCGTATTGCCTACTGGACTATTTTCCCGCTGACTTTCTAATTATCATTGACGAATCGCACGTAACTCTCCCGCAGTTAAAAGGGATGTACGAGGGTGACCGCGCGCGTAAAGAGGTTTTGGTAGACTACGGCTTCCGACTCCCGTCATGTTTGGATAACCGCCCTTTAAGGCTCAGGGAATTCCAAAGCTTAGCCAAGCAGACAATATTTGTTTCCGCTACTCCGGGTGAGTATGAGCTTAGGCTGAGCCAGGGCAGGGTTGTGGAGCAGGTGATCAGGCCAACGGGGTTAGTAGATCCTGAAATAGCAGTCAAACCCAGCCGGGACCAGATCAACGATCTTATGCAAGAGATAAAGGCGCGGGCCAGGAGGCATGAGCGGGTACTGGTTACTACCCTGACCAAGAGGATGGCGGAGGACCTAACTAATTATTTACAAGAGAAGGGTATGAAGGTAAAATATCTACATTCTGAAATAGAGATTATTCAGCGTTCAAGGATATTGAAGGACTTCAGGCAAGAGAAGTTTGATTGTCTGATCGGGGTTAACCTTTTGAGGGAAGGGCTAGATCTGCCAGAGGTGTCATTGGTAGCTATCTTAGATGCGGACAAAGAAGGCTTCTTGCGTTCCGCGGCTTCGCTGATTCAGGTTGCCGGCCGCGCCGCCCGCAATATTAACGGCAGAGTAATTATGTATGCGGATAATATAACCGGCTCAATGAAGAGGGCGATATCGGAAAGCAAGCGCAGAAGAAAGATACAGATGATATTTAATATAGCTAATAAGATTACCCCGCGCTCAATACACAAGACTATTAAGAAAGGTATTGAAGATTTAAAAGAAGCGGAGAGTTTTGTGGTCAGCCTTACCGGCCAGGATAAGGATGCCTATGAGCTAAATAGATATATTGCGGAATTAGAATATGAAATGGAGCTAGCGGCAAGGAACCTACAGTTTGAAAAGGCAGCGGCAATCAGGGATAAGATTAAGGAGCTCAAAAGGTGCTTTTAACCGTTAATATAGGCAATACAAATATAAGTTTAGGTCTATTCCGGCTCCGGCGGCTTGAGGGGAGGTTTATCATTCCTACTGGCAGCAATAGGGATTACTCTTTGCATCTTAAGAAAGTGTTAGCTGGGAATAAAATCAGGGAAGCGGTAGTTATCTCTAGCGTAGCCCCTGATGTTACCAGGGTCCTAGCGGGAGAGTTAAAGAAGGTTTGCGCAGCCCCGATATATAATATAGGTAAGGATATCGCTGTGCCGATAAGGAACCTCTACCGGGATCCCAAGCGGGTAGGTTCTGACCGTTTAGTTAATGCCTATGCCGGCGTCATGCTTTATGGCGCACCCTTAATCATAGTTGATTTCGGGACCGCCATTACCTTTGATCTGGTTTCTAAGAACAAGGAGTATATGGGCGGAATGGTCCTGCCGGGCCTTAGGACTTCTTTATCCGCGCTCCACCTGCGTACAGCCTTACTGCCTGAGGTCGCTTTAGGGAAGCCCAGGGAATTTATAGGCCGGGATACTAAGGCCGGAATACTCAGCGGAATAATCTATGGTTTTGCCTCCCTTACCGATGGCATGATAGGAAGGATCAAGGATGAGATCGGTAGGTCTGCGAAGGTTATAGCCACAGGGGGGGATGTTTGTTTTATCGGGGATTATTGCAGCAGGATCAACAGGGTAGACAGAGATTTAACGCTTAAAGGATTAGAGCTGCTCTATAGGAATAGGAAGGGGGGAACAGAAAAGAAAAAAAACCCTTGACAAAATATTTTTTTATTTTATAATTAGCGCTCCGAGGTTAAGAGTGCTAAAATAACCTAAATTTAACAGTTAAGGAGGTGCAGGTATGAATATTCAGCCGTTGGGAGACCGTGTAGTAGTTAAGCCCCTGGAGGCAGAGAATAAAACTAAGGGT
>Ga0172371_10013805_pt1 | contig 10474 bp, 7 predicted proteins | sample Lak12m_FD_114543 | JGI IMG/M metagenome (GOLD analysis project Ga0172371, IMG submission 114543) | Freshwater microbial communities from Kabuno Bay, South-Kivu, Congo - kab_022012_12m | ecosystem: Environmental > Aquatic > Freshwater > Lake | place: Democratic Republic of the Congo: South-Kivu... | reverse complement strand
GTCACGGTATTGATGACGGGCTTTAGTCCGATTATTTTCTTTTCAAAATTCGGATAGACTCTTTTCAGATTAAAACTGCTTTTTCCTACGAATAGCTTAGCCACGAAAAGAATCGCCACTGACGCCAAAATCAGGATTATGCTCGCCCCCGCCGCCTGCGGAATCGAACCGGCGTTTTTCAAATTCACAACCAATACCGGCGCCGTCATAAACGCGCCCGCCACCATCATGGTCGCTCCGGTTTCATTGATACTTCTCGTGAAGGACAGAACCGAGCCGACAATAATGCCATCTTTGAAAAGTGGCAGGGACACAGTGCGGAAAATCGTGAACGGATGCGCGCTTAATGTCAGCGCCGCCTCTTCCAGATTGGGGTCAAGCTGTTGTATCGCCGCCGTAATCGAACGGATCATATATGGCAAGGTAAAAACAATATGTAGTAAAATAATCAACAACGGTCCTTTGGAAATCAGACCATCATCCAATCCAAACAAGCGAGCCAAACCATCAGCACTGCCCCAATAAAGAAAAATAGAAAATCCCAAAGCGGCTGTCGGCACCACGAGCGACAGGTCAATCAAGTTATCCAACACTTTCGCCCACCAAGACCGGCTACGCGTCATCCACCACGCCAAAGGCAAGCCAAAAATCAAATTGACCAAAGTGACTATCAAGGCGATCTCAAAAGACAGCATGACAGCTTTGATTATCTCGGCTGTAAAAATACCGTCACCAAAAGAAAAATAACCAAGAATATAAACCGCCGGCAAAAAAATTATCGCCAAGAAGACAATGATTGCGGAACCGAAACCGAGATTGCCGGCTTTGAAATTTAGGTTTTTGATTTTCATATATCTTATTAAGCATCGTCATTCCCGCGAAGGCGGGAATCCAGGTGCCTCGAATGTTGTGTTCAATATAAGGAAAATTAAAATATATTAAGTATTTTTATTATCAATATTTATTCAAGATTAGTCTCTATAATTATGCATCCAAAGTCTGTGGCGCCTGGATCCCCGCGTTCGCGAGGATGACGAGAACGAACTAAGCGCGGATTAAGACCCGCGCCAAACGCAACTCGTCGTAGTCGTATTTCCCATTCAAATATTCAAACACCGGCTTTAATTTTTCATCGCCGATTATTTTGAAGGCTTTTTTCATGGCTTCGTAACGATCGCGGGGCAGTTTGAGATAATCAACATCGATAATCTCACCGGCATCAAGCATTTTTTCGATATGATTGACAATCGTTGCCGCTTGCACTTTTTGATTTCTAGCAATCTTATCAACGGGAATTTTCTTGGCTAGCAGTTCTTTGGTTTTTAGATAAAAAACCGGACGGTGTTCTTTGACCTCGATATCGTCACTACTTTTTTTAACTTTTTTCTGATCAATCGCGATTGACTGGATATTGTGCGTGCGCGCAAAAATGGCGATTTCTCTCAAAAAAATGTCAGCGTATTGTTCCAGCTTCATAGCGCCCACGCCGGCAATCTTGGAAAACGCATCTTTGTCATTGGGTAAGTAATACGCCATTTCGCGCAAGGAGGTGTCGCCAAAAATGACAAAGGGCGGGACATTTGCCTTCTCCGCCAAGTCGCGACGGATGCTGCGCAAGATTTCGAATAAATCTTTATTGTAATTCAACTCGCCTTTTTTCTTGCTCACTTTCTTGTCCAAGACATCCGCCAGCGGTTTCGCCAATTCCAAAGTCTCGGCGCCGGAGATAAATTGGATTCCTTTTTTGGCGACGCTTAGAGTCGGATATTTCCCTTCGGTTTTATTCAAATAATTCAGATTGACCAGTTGGTTCACGATTTGTCCCAACTCCCCTTCGGAGAAATCATCAACAATGCCAAAAACAGACAACTGCTCGTGTTTATTCATTTTTACTTTTTGATTTTTCTTTCCCAATAGAACATCAATGACATAATTTTTGCCAAAACGATTTTCGGTGCGGATCACGGCGGAAATAATTTTCTTGGCAATAATCGTCGCATCAAACTGTTCCTTGACTGTCAAACAAACATCGCAAGCGCCGCAATTGTCGCCCTGCAATTCTTCGCCGAAATATTTCAAAAGATATTTTTTGCGGCAAGTTGCCAATTCACCATAACTCAGAACCTCGCTTAATTTCTCCTCGGCGCGCTCGCGCAAAATATTGTCGTCAATTTGGTTAATAAAAAACTGATGTTTGCGCGTATCGGCGTAAGTATAAAACATCACACAATCGCTCGCCAAACCGTCACGACCGGCGCGACCGATTTCTTGGTAATAACCTTCTAGCGTTTTGGGGAAAGTGTAGTGCACCACCAAGCGCACATCCGGCTTGTCGATACCCATCCCAAAAGCAATCGTCGCCACGATAATATCCACCTTGTCTTTGATAAATAATTCTTGAACCAACTTGCGCTCACTCGGATTCAAGCCGGCATGATAGGCGCGCGCAGAGAGTTTGTTCAATTTCAGATTCGCCGCAATCTCCTCGGTTTCGTTGCGTGAATGGCAATAGACGATGACTGATTCCTTGGGATATTTATTGAGTAAATTTACTAATTTTACAAAGGCTTGTTTTTTCTCCACGACACTGATGCGCAGATTCTCCCGATTGAAACTGGAAACAAACAAGCGCGCTTTTTGCAAATTCAATTGACGGACAATATCCTCGCGCACCTTCTCGGTCGCGGTCGCGGTCAGGGCAATCAAAGGCACGCCGGGAAATAATTTGCGCAAGGAGCTGAGATTGCGATATTCGGGTCGGAAGTCATGCCCCCACTCCGAAATACAATGCGCTTCGTCAATAGCGATCAGACTGATATCCAAGGTCTTTAGAAAATTTTGAAAACTCGACACCGCAAATCGTTCCGGCGCGATATACAAAATCTTGATATCCCCCGCCAAGGCGCGTTCGCAAATAGCGTCGATTTGTTTTGGCAATAAAGTCGAATTGATAAATTCCGCCTTCACCCCGCAGGCCTGCAAAGCATCCACCTGGTCTTTCATCAAAGCGATCAAAGGTGACACCACCAAAGTGACGCCGGGAAATTTCAACGCTGGCAATTGGTAACACAAAGACTTACCACCACCCGTCGGCATCAGCACAAAAGCGTCTTTGTTTGCCAAAACATTAGTAATAATTTCCGCCTGTAAAGGACGGAATTCATCGTAGCCAAAATATTTTTTGAGAAGTGTTTGCATTGTTTTATTTTAACATTATTTAAGAAAAAGCGAAATACTTGTCATCCTGGAATCTCGAGGCCTCGGGATGATAGGATCTTCCTTATAGAATATTAATAAATTCTTCAATTGCCTATCTTTATAAGCGCAGACCATATGGAAGATCCTATCAGTCGCTCCGACTCCTTCCAGGATGACAATGATATTACCACGCCTCTCCTAACATTGGAATCGCTAATCGCTTGCGAATCGTCTCCCCTTTGAACAAAACGCTTTTCCGTTCCGCCTTGGCTTCGCGACCACCCTGGTGCTGACGAAAATTCATCGCCTGCCAGCTCGTCCCCAGGAATAAAGTATGCTTGCCATAGCGCGCCGCCACATCATCGACACTGCCGAATATCTTGAAATATTTATCTGATTTGATCACCTCGCCAAAGATGTCCAACTGGCTCGGTTTGTGCTCCGCCAGGTCGGTCAGGACTATTCCCGAGGCGCGATATGATTGTCGCTGATTAAAAACTTCGTCAAAACGACCGGCGATCAAACTGATAACGTCATTGGGCGAAGCGGTCTGGCGATTCATTTTTATTTCCAAACCGGCATACTGAAAGTCTTGGGTTTTTAAATAGAAAAAAAATTTCTTGGCAGCCAATTTGTAGCGTCGCGCCTTAATAAACGCGTTCTCGACATTCTTGGAAAGTTGCGACAGGATGAAAGCCTTATCGCTCGACGGCGGAGTAAAAGTTTTGGTCTTGCTGATTGATTGGTAAAGAGATTTTCTAGCCGTATCAAGCTCATTAACCACCTCTCCGTTCAACTCTTTCCAAATTTCCAAATACGGTTTGGACAAGCGGCTCTTGACCCAATCAAAATCTTTTTGGACAAAATCCAGAGCGCTACGCACGCCCAATTTATTTAAATAAGCCGTGGTCTGCGGACCGACGCCCCAGACCTTGTCGACGGATATTTTGTCCAGATAATGATGAATCTCCTGACCGCGGATAATCGTCAGACCGGACGGCTTTTTCCACTTGGAACCGATCTTCGCCAAGACCTTGGTCGGTGCCAAACCGATCGAAAAAGTCATTCCCAATTCAGCATCCAAATCCCGCTTGATGCACTCGGCAATCTTTTCGTAGGACATATTCAGCGGTCGCTGCAAACCGGTCAAATCCGCAAAACATTCATCGATGCTGTATTCCTCCACGTCCGAAGTATAGCGCCGGACAATCTCATACATCCGCACCGAAAAAAGACTATAAGTCTCATAATCGGACGGCAAAAAAACCGCCTCCGGACAGATTTTCTTCACCTCCCACAGGCTCATGGCACGCTTTACGCCACTCGCCTTGGCCTCATAGGTCAAAGATGACACAATTCCCCTCTCGCTACCGGTAACGACTGGCTTGCCCTTCAAGGACGGGTTTTTGGCCACTTCGCAAGAGGCAAAAAAACAATCACCATCAATGTGGAGGATGGCCTTGGGGAAATCAAATAGTTTTAGCATACAATTGTCATCCCCGCGAAGGCGGGGATCCAGGTACCTCGTAGACTGATTTTAACTAAAATAAATTTTCGTACAAATCATTCCACTTTATATTATCTTTTTCTATTAATTTTATTTTCCATGCCCTATTCCATTGCTTCATTTGTTTTTCTCTTAATATAGCACTTCCAATCGTACCGTGAATTTCATAATAGACTAATTTATCTACATCATATTTTTCTGTAAAACCTTCAACAATTTTCTCTTTGTGCTCGTGTATTCTTCTTTTTAAATTACTCGTTACGCCAATATATATTGTTCCATTCTTTTCATTAGCTAAAATATATACATATGATTTTTTTTCGATTCTCATTTTTTTTATGATATTTTCTTTAAACTAATTCCCATATTCGCGGAGCCTGGATCCCCGCCTTCGCGGGGATGACGGAAAAAACTGTATGACCTCAATACTTCCGCACTACTGCCTTCACTACGGCGGAAATTTTTAATTCTTCTTTGGGATAAATCGGTTGAAAATTTTTATTCGCCGGTTCAAGGAAAATTACATTGCCTTTTTTTCGAAAATATTTAATCGTCCACTCGCCATCAACCTCGGCAATGACAATATCCCCGCTCCGCGGCGTCGTATTGCGCTCCACAATCACCATATCACCCTCAACAATCCCCGCATCTTTCATCGAATCACCGCGCACCTTGAGAATGTAGGTCGCCTCGCGATTGCCTATCAAGTATTCATCAAAAGTAATCGTATCCGCCAACTCCTCCTCGGCCGGTGACGGAAAACCCGCCTCAACATAACCCAAGGTTCTAATTGCACCATAAAAACTCCCCGGGCTCAAACGCCCCTTTTCGTCCTTATTCAAAAAACCTTCCTCAACCAAGCGACCGACCAGCTTAAAAACCGCATTCTTGGACTTGAATCCCAACAACGCCATCATCTCGCTATACACCGGCATCCGCCGATTTGTCTTATAAAATTTTTCGATTTTTTTCTTCGTATCCATATATACATCATAGGTGAACAAGCGTTCACCTGTCAAGTGGATAAGTATTATTTTGCCCACCTCCCCAATTTGACAAAGAGACGATTTTTATTGCCTTCAATAATAATATGATTGACAAAATCCGATTGTCTGCTAATATTAAAAAGTATAAATAAATATTGCTCTTTCAATTATCACATATTTAGGCGAACTGATTTGAGGAATCAAATCGGTTCAAATAATGACTCAAAAGGGAGACGGAGAAAATGAGTACTGCGACAGCACTACCGACTGCGGAAAATTTGAAACCAGGTTTTTGTAGAGCACTCGGAAGAATCATTACCAGCTGCTTCAATGGTCGCGGAATGCCTCCTGACAGGGTTAGAGTAAACACCGACAAGGACGGACAACCCCTGCCAATCAGGCAACACAGAACGACAGCGAAAAGAGTGCCGACCAACAACTTGATTCCAGGCATCCCCCTTCTTACCAAGGGCACAGGAACAGACATCAAGTATTACGTTGAAATCAACAAAAAAACATTCTACGTAGACGCCTCTTGTCACCTGCTGGATATCACCAAAGCGGATGAAGACTGGAAAAAAGCCGTAACCAAGGCAAAAGGCATAGACTATGACGGAAAATGCCAAGCCATCCTTGCCTATGCCGAAAATTATTACCATCACGAAGGCAAGATGCCGGCGCTCCAAAGACTGTGCGTGGACGTCGACATCAGGAGGGATGAGCTTTTTGAACGATTCAAGGATAGCCCCAGACGCACCATCGCCATGATCATCGGCGCGCCGACAAGGTTTGAAACCGAGCCCCTGAAAAAGGCGCCGGAAATCCCCTTCTGGTAACCAATAATCACCATCACACAGGATGCCACAAGCGTCCTGTTTTTTTATCCAAAAACCATCCAAAAACCATCCTTTACAAAATCAAATAAACCTGCTAATATGTGACAAACACCAAAAAAGGAGGAGGTTATGACAAAAATCAAAATGGTTGTATTCGATTTATACGGCACACTGATCCATGTTAAAAGAAAAACTGGGCCGTACAGACTATTACTGGAAACTATTTCCCCCAACCATCGTAAGGAATTCATGGACATAGTCCTGTGCACGAATTTCACCAAAACACCCGAGGACGAAATCGCACTTTTCAATCTTGGCAACACAATCGATGTTGCGAAATTTACTACCGACCTAAACACAGAATTGGAGTCAGCAGAATTTTACCCCGAAACCACCGAGGTGCTAACTGAATTATGTCGACGTGGCTTTATGATCGGAGTGATTTCCAATCTAGCCACGCCTTACAAAAAACCTTTCTATCACCTCAGTATCAATCGGCTCATTGATTATGCCATCTTTTCCTGTGACACCGGCTTCGTAAAACCGAGTCCAAGTATCTATGAAAAAATGAGTCAAAAATCAGGCTTTGCACTGAATGAAATGTTGATGATCGGCGATTCCCAATCTTGCGACGTTAAGGGGCCGATGTTAGCCGGTATGAACGCTATTTTGCTAGACAGAAACGACTCATGCAACAAAACAAAAAAAATAAACACATTAGACGAAATTCTAAAAATCCTCTAACCCCTCAGGATAAAAACTGAGGGGATTTTTTTGTATAAAAAACTCCTCGTATAAACGAAGAGTTTTTTGTGGGCCGGGAAGGAGTCGAACCTTCGAAGGCGGAGCCAGGAGATTTACAGTCTCCCCTCATTGACCACTAGAGAACCGACCCAATATTGATTTAAAACAAAATAATCCCCTATTCCAGGGCTTATTTTATCTATAATCAAAATAACATATTTAAAATAATAAATCAAGACCGCTTATTTTATTAAAAAATATAAGAAAAAACCGCTTTTTAGGCGGTTTAATCTTACGAAAATAAACTATTTCTTATTCACCGCAATCACAGTGGCCATCAGAGCAACAACCACCGCTATAATTATTATCATTATCATAGTCATTATCATCCTCGTCAGTATCATCATAGTCAATATCCTCGTCTGCCTCCTCATCAATCGCCTCATCGAATTCAAATGAGAAGTGCGCTAAATGGTGATCCGGAATATTTTTGTAACGTGGCGTTGTAATCATTTTCTTTGCCTCGGCAATCCACGCTTCCTCGTATGCGATTGCATCTTCCAATTCTTGCAAAACACCTTTCTCGGTCAGCAACATATCGGGAAGATAGTTGTATTTCCAAATTTCTTTCTTGTCCTTGTTTTTCGCCAAGATTCTGTCGTGCACTTTTTTCTCCAACATCAGCTTATCCATTTTCATCTGCACCGCTCCGGCCTCCATCATCAAATCTTCCAAATCAATCTTGCGTCGGCGAATCAATTCGCAAAGCATAAATTCTTGGTCTTCTTTTTCACTGGTCGGTTGATAATAGATGAATTCGCATTCTTCCAGAGCCATCTCGGCATAAGCTCTCTTTTCTTCATCTTGTTCGATTTTTAAATATTGTTCAATTTTTGCAATCGCTTCTTTCGTGCCCGCATTGGCTAGTTTTTGCAATTCACCAGGTGCCAAGTTTTTGATCACTGTTCCCTTTTTTGCAACCGCTTTTTTGTTGCTTGCTTTGCTTTTTTTTGTAGCCATAAATTTGTATTTAATTAATTAATTATTACTTTCTTATATTATCATACTTTTTCAACAAGTCAATTTTTACAAATATTGAATTTTTTAGTTTCTAAACCTTATATTTCATAATCCTCTTCCCTGTTTCAAATACAATCAAACTGGCAAAGGCATACATAAATATTATTGCCCAATCAGATACGCCCAAAGGAATGGTCTCCAAGACTTCATTCATAAACCTGGAATAAACCGCTACCAAAAACAGTATAAATCCGATGACAGTCGCCAGAACCAAAAATTTATTCTTAAAAGGATTTACCCTAAAAACTGATTCACCCAATGTCCTCACATTATAAATATTGAACAATGTGCTCATGCCAAGTGCAACAAACATCAAAGTGCGTGTCTTCTCAATATTGCCGGTGCTTTGCCAATAAAAATAAAAAACCGAAAGCGCGATAACGTCCATTACGAAGGCATAAAAAGCAATTTTAAATTTCAATCTCTTGGTCAACAATTGTTCTTTTCTGCCCCGCGGTTTATCCGTCAAGACATCACGATTTGACTCCTCAAAAGAAAGACTAGTGGCGGGCAAAGGACTTTCAATCAACTTGATCCATAGTATCTGCACCGGCAAAATCGGCAGTGGCCAGCCAGCCAAAACAGTGGTGGCGATAATAACCATCTCTTGAAAACAATCGGTAAATAGATAAACAACAACTTTCCTGATATTAGCGAAAGTCGTTCTTCCTTGCCTGATTGCCTCGACAATGGTCAAAAAACTGCTATCAAGCAAGACTAAATCAGCCACCTCTTTGGCGACATCGGTTCCATTGCCCATCACCACGCCGATGTCGGCTTTTTTCAAAGCGGGCGCATCATTCACGCCATCACCAGTCATCGCGACCACCTCGCCATTTTTTTGCAGGAGCGAAACAATCTTTAACTTATGACGAGGCTCGACACGCGCATAGACCAAAATATTTTTTACTCTTTCAATAAGCTCTTCGTCGCTCAAATCATCTATTTCATTACCGCTGATTACTTGCTTTGTCGTGGCTCTAATACCGACTTCATTTGCAATAGACAGAGCGGTATTAGCGTGATCGCCGGTAATCATAACTACCTTGACTCCCGCCTTTTGACAAAGACCGATTGCTTGCTTGGCATCAGTTCTAATCTTATCCTTTATAACCACCAATCCGACATAAGTCAGCTCCGTCAATTCTTCTTTTGTAATCTTTTTCTTGTCAGATTGTTTGTAAGCGATAACTACTACTCGCTGACCCTTTGATGTCAGATTGGAAATTATTTTATTTATATCTTCCACATCCTTTTTTTCCAACGCAAATTCCTTATCACCGCGAAGAATTTTTCCGACTGACGGCAATATTCTTTCCGGCGCGCCTTTGACGTATATGATATTGCCGCCATGATTGCGCTGATGCAGAGTGGCCATCATTTTTGATTCTGACGAAAACGGCAATTCAGACAATCTTTTCTCGGAAAGCTCCAAACCTTCTCGCTTGAACCCGAAATATGATCCGGCAATCAGCATTGATTTATCCGTCATATTGCCAATCGCGCATAAATCTCCGTTTAGCGATTTCTCGACATCAACAACCGCGTTATTGGAAATGACGCATATTTTTAAGGCTAGTTCGGATGAATAATCCAAATATTGGCTGCCATGCTTGACGACTTCTATTGTTTGCGTTTCGGTGATAATGCTCTCCACTGACATTTCCCCTTCTGTCAGAGTACCAGTCTTGTCTGTGCATATTACCGATACCGCACCCAATGTTTCAGCTGATATTATTTTCCTAACTAAGCCCTTTTTCTTGATCAATTTCTGCATACCCAGCGCCAACACGATGCTCATCGCCGGAGCCAATCCCTCTGGCACTGCCGAAACGACCACAACCACCGATATCATAAACATTTCAAAAAAAGGACGACCAAGCAAGATTCCGATAATAAAAATAATGATATTTGTCGCCACCAAAAAAATACTCAACCATTTTCCAAAACTTCCGATCTGCTTTTGCAATGGCGTAATCACCTCGTCCGTGTCTTTGAGCAAGCTGGCGATCTTTCCCATTTCGGTATTTATCCCAGTCGCCACTACGACAGCTCTGCCCGTTCCCTCCGTAGCCGCCGTTCCTTGAAATACCATATTATCTCGATCCGCCAAAGAAGTGTCC
>Ga0172371_10013804_pt1 | contig 10475 bp, 8 predicted proteins | sample Lak12m_FD_114543 | JGI IMG/M metagenome (GOLD analysis project Ga0172371, IMG submission 114543) | Freshwater microbial communities from Kabuno Bay, South-Kivu, Congo - kab_022012_12m | ecosystem: Environmental > Aquatic > Freshwater > Lake | place: Democratic Republic of the Congo: South-Kivu... | reverse complement strand
CCCGGATATCCGGCCATCAACACCGCATCCACACCGCCGATGTTCACCCCCAGTTCCAAAGCGTTGGTTGCCACAGCCAATTTTATCGAACCGTTTTTCAGGCCCAATTCGATTTCACGTCGATCATTTTTAAGATATCCGCTGCGATAACCTCTAATTTTTTTGCTGTCCTTTGGATTGACCTCACGGATCTCACGCAGCAACAATTCAACGAAGCGACGTGTACGACAAAAAACGAGGGACTGGATATCATGGATCAACAATAAAGTGGAGAGTTTCGTGGAAGAAGACAAAACACCTTCACGAATGCCCAATTCCTGATTAACAAAGGGAGGGTTATAAATAATGAATTGCTTTTCTCCAATTGGCGAACCGTCCGATGAGATCTCAGAAATCTTTCGATCAACCAGTTTCTGGGCAAGTTCGGAAGGATTGGCTATGGTGGCTGACGCCATAATGAATTGAGGTTTGGAGCCGTAGAATTCGATGATACGGTTCAATCTTCGTATTAGATTGGCAATATGAGAGCCAAAAACACCGCGATATAAATGGATCTCATCAATGACTACGTATTTCAGATTTTCAAAGAAACGAGCCCAATTCGTGTGATGAGGCAGGATGCCAATGTTCAACATATCAGGATTGGTCAGCAGGATTTTAGCTTTTTGCCTGATATGCAGACGCTGCGAAGAAGGAGTATCTCCATCATAGACTGCAGCAGCATAAGGGTTTTCAGCAAGATTTGTTCCTGATAATAAAGTGGAAAATGATTTCAATTGGTCGTAAGTTAATGCCTTGGTCGGAAAAAACAACAGTGCAGTGGAGGTTCCATCCAGAAGAAGTTGATTGATGATTGGAATTTGATAACACAAGCTTTTTCCGCTGGCCGTTCCGGTGGTGATCACAATATCATTTTTTTGTTTTCCCTGGTGCAAGGCTTCAATTTGATGAGAATACAAGCCGGTAATTCCCTTATTATTCAAAGAATGTACGAGGTCACAATCAATCCACTCAGGAAATTCAAAGATCTCCTGTTCCCTGGGCGGGATTTCCTGCCAGAAGGCTATATTCTCAGTCAGCAGGGGATTCTTTTTAAGTTGAGCAAGTAATAAATCATAATTCATTTTCATCGTTGCGATGTTCCAGATACGGCATTATACTCTTAACCAAGATAATCCTATTTAATCATTTTAGCACATTATTTCTATCCGGAGAGATCATGCTCAATTTAATAATTTATGCAATCGTGGGTGGGGCAGTGGGCGTTTTGATCAATTATTTGGCAGACGTGCTTCCGCTGACACGCAGGTTTTCAAGACCTGTCTGTGCACACTGCCAGGAACCTCATACATTGAGAAGCTACCTCATTTCATTTAAATGCCCAAAATGCGAAAAAGCTCCTCCAGCCAGAAATTTCATTGTCTTGATCTTATCAATCCTTATTTCTATCCTGGTGGGAATTTTTCCCCTAATCAGGCTTAGTTTCTGGTTGACCATTCCAATTATGGTCTTTCTTGGAGTGATCCTGGTGATCGATATTGAGCATCATGCGGTCCTTATTGAGACCAGCATTGCCGGGTTGATCCTCTTTTTTGCCTATGGCTGGTACATGCAGGGATGGCTGCTTACCCTGATCGGCGGCGGAGCAGGGTTCGCAATTATGCTTATCATCTACTTTTTGGGTATCCTGTTCTCGAAAGGGATCGGAAAGATAAGAAAAGGAGATACTCCGGAAGAAGGCCTTGGTTTTGGAGATGTTTATGCCGGAGCCTTTCTCGGTCTATTTACAGGTTGGCCATACGCCATCGGTATGATCATTATTGCGATACTGGCAAGCGGATTATTTTCGTTTATTTATTTGATCGTGAAATCCATTAAAAAGGATTATCAGGTTGCGTCAACCATCCCTTACACGCCATTCCTCATCTTGGGAGCGATTGCGGTCAATTACATCCCAACGCTACCTGTTTAATATTTTTCTGGAAAAATGTATTGCTTGTTCAATCATCATGGCGAAGGTCATGATGATTTGTTTAAAATATAGTGGAACCAGAACCACAACATATCAGATGCCGGTTTACCATAAACTGAAGCTTGCTGGTCTTTTAATACCACCAATGGATTGAATCCACGAGAAATAAATCCGCTGATCCAGGGTCTCCTGGCGCTTGAAATAAACGCAGCATTATAAATTTTTGATTGAAGATCAAGGTCCACGCTTTGACCTGAGAAATCATTTTTTTCATAGCTCAGGCAAGATCCATTTAAAGCCTGGCACCCATTTAAGGCTATTGGATTGGAAGGATAGTCTATGCCGACCAAAATTGGTTTACCGAACTGCGCAGCCAGTGGCTGAACATAGGTATCCAGCGCCGCATCAAATAAGGAGACAAATGATTGTACTGACTGATCTTTTGAACTTGCAAGCGAGGGTGAAAAAAGCACGTAGATAGCATCCACGTTTTTCATCCATCCAGGAATTCCGGTATTATTTTGATCGGGCAGGCTGATGACGCCTATTACAGGCCCGCTGTATCTTGCCCTGATATCCGTGATCAACTGACTCCACTGATCATCGGCATTCTCAGGAGCGTTCGAACTTTCGTTATTCGCAAGAGTCCCGCCTGCCATGGATGGTCTCAAGCCCGGGTCGCCGATTATAATGGCAGAGGCATTGGTTATTTGCGCCAGATCTGCATTCTGCAAGATAAATCGCTGGTACCGTTCGAAAATGGTCAGCCACCAGCCGCCATCTCTCTTGCCATTCACCCAAAAGCCATTCATATCACTTGAATCTGATAGTCTGGGGAATATTACAGGCTGCAGGTTATTGTTTCTAATGTTGGATATCAGTGATTGAAGATCCGGCCAAAGCAGGTCAACACCTGGTACAGGTTCCAATAAAGGAGGATTCGTGCTGGTAATTGTCCAGGTCGGTGAAAGGATCATCCAACTTGCTCCAGTACTTGTTGCTGAAACCAATCCCTGATTGACTGATTGTTTCCAGGACACTGGGAAATCTGAAATCAACTCAAAACCGGTAATGAAATCCGTTCTCGGCTGAAGCGCCCCCGCGTTTGTGTCAACATTTGTCGTACCGGTATTTTCATTTAAGTATTGCCAATTCTCAAAGCTTAAAGTCAAGGTTTGAGGTAAATTGCTGGTTGTCACACTTCCTGTTTCACCTTGTTTGGAGATCGCCTGGGAACATTGATCATTTCTACAGAATCGATATTCAATGTTAGTTAAAAGGTGAGTGGGGGAGTAAAGCGTGTAAGTCCATTGGTTTTCACCCATTTTCAGCATCGGAAGCGGTTGCATCCATCCAAAAGAGTTCAATTGAAGAGAAATCCACTCATTAGACGGGGTGGTTTTAGGGACAACTACATTTATTGTGATGGCTCCTTTATCTGGAGACTGAATTAAAGCAATTTTTTTCCTTATGGTTGTGTCCGCTGTCGGAACAATCAACTCACGTGTCATAAAACTGCCATTACTGCCGAGCTCAGCGTTCCAAAAGCCATCACCGAAAGTAAACTTGTATTTAAGGTCAGCCCCAGCCGGCAGAGAAAGTGAAAACTTATATTCGTTGTTAGCAACTTTGGTGAAAATAGGCAAATCTGCAGATACGGTCGTTGACCCTGATTGAAGTTCCGACTCCGGATATCCCAGGGAATACATGTTAGAAGCAAACCGGAGCGGCAAGTCAGTATTGAAACCGTCCGGCAATCTAACCGTAAAATCAAGATCGACCACAGCCCTTTTCTGTAACTCAAGCATGATCGGGGTCGTGGCTTCTTCAGCTATTACTGCGCCTTGTTGAAATGTTTCATAGGCGCCATCCAGACTGGCAATAACCACGTTCTGGGTTCCTACAGGTAATCCTTCAAGTATGAATGAACCATCGGCTGAAGAAAGCGTCCGCATGCCGGCAGCGTATATCGCCACGTTTGGTATTGGGGTATTCTTGGATTTTTCCACCAACTGTCCGCGGATTTTGCCCAGCGGACCGTTATAGGGCAAATCAGGCCAGGCGACTACATAATCCTGCACCAGAGCCGGGCCCTCGGAAAAATACACTCGATATGGCAATGGTTCATTTCTGGCGGTATATTCATAGGTCAGTTGATCGCTTTTTCGCAGGTACCGATATTTTATTTTTTGACCAATGGTCAACGGAAGTTTAATATAATAATTTTGGCCATCCTGTTCGGCCATTTCGTATTGCGAGGGATTGAAATACGTACCGGTTACATCATCAATTATTTCCAAAACCAATTTTTCGTTTTGTGACAGGGCAGCAGGGAGGTTAACCTGAAAAATCACTTCTGCCTTGGCATAATTCTCGTTACTTTCAATAAATGCAAGCTCAGCGATCGGTGATTTGTTTATTACCGAACATGCGGAAAGGATCAAGGAAAAAACGATCAGCACATTGAGAAAAACATGTCTTTCTGGGCTTTTCTTTGTTTGTCCGGCCATGACAATCCATTCAATGGAAAAATATATTGATCAATTCACAAACTGATTTTGAATTTCTGCCAAATGGTTTACCAGGCTTCCTAACACACCATTTACAAAACGAGAGGAACTATCGGAACCGTATATTTTTGCCAGTTCAATCGCTTCATTAATGGCTACTTTAAGGGGAGTGATTTTTGCCACCGCGAATTCCCACAATGCCATACGTAAAATGTTACGATCAATTATGGCTACCTGGTCCAGGGGCCATTCCGGAGCATGTTTGGCAATTACGCTGTCCAATTGCGTAATCAAAGGAATGACTCCATTAACGATTTGTGTGGAAAAATCCTGAAGTTGAGTATCCAACTTCTCTTCATCAAAGCGTGCAACCAGAGATTCCCCCAATGAATGACTGGTGAGATCATATTCGTAAAGTACTTGCAAGGCAATCCCACGGGCCTTGGTACGAGATTTCATAAGGCTATTCTTTATTCCGAATAATCTATATCTTCAACATGTACGTTCACACGCCCGACTTCCATGCCTACCATTTCAGAAACCGACCGTGAAACCTGGTTTTGTATTTGTCTGCATACGTCCCTTACATTGAAACCTTTTTTGAGAACAACATAGATATCTGTAAATACAATATTATCCTCAATTGTGAGACCTATGCCTTCATCAAGACCTTTTTTAAAGAGAGTATTAACATCCCTCGGTCCGGCAGTCATGTGGCTGACACCTTCGACACCAGTAGTCGCAAGTAAAGCGATCGATAAAAGGACATCGGGCGAAATTGTGGTCTTTCCTAGTGACATACTGTTGTTATCCATTTCTTCTCCGTTCTATTCACATCAATTAATTATAACCCCAAATATTTAAGAAAGACTCGGAGCATTATTGCCTGTATTTCGTTAAAAAAGCATCGCTGAGGTTTTCAACAAGATCCATCTGTTTATCCAGAAGGATGCAATGGGTCGATTCCTCTAACCATACCAGTTCTTTTTCATTGGAAGAAATACCTTCCAGCACGTCCACAGCTCCTACAGGATCGATGGTAGTATCCAGTTTTCCTTGAAAAATCAAGGCAGGCTGAGTAATACGATTCAAATTTCGTTTTACTTTTTTCTGCAAATAGTTGAGTTGTGCAGCAGCTCTCATCGGTATGACATTAAAACCCTGCCATTGACTGGTCAGGTCAATGTTCTTCTTCCACATCCATTTTACAAAAGGCCATACCAGATTGGATTGCCACAAGCGGGATATTTTCATGGCCGGAGCAAACAACACAATTCCATTTATCTCTGGATGCCTGGATGCCAGCCACAATGATAATAATCCGCCCATTGATTCTCCCATCACAAAAACATGAGAATAATTTTCTTTTAGTTCAATGTATGCTGTTTCAGCGGCTTCAATCCAATCTTGATAATTCGTGTGATTCAATTCGTCAGGTGATACGCCATGCCCAGGCAGCAGAGGTCCGGCAACATGATAACCCTTTTTCACAAGGAAATCTGCCATGAGTCTGACTTCAACAGTCGTTGCAGTAAATCCGTGAAACAATAAAACTGCGGTATTTGATCCTTTTTTCCCTTGCCAGAAAAACGGACCTCCTTCCGCCTGCGAATTTTGAAAAACTGGCGTGTTATCCATTATGTTCATCTCCTGAATACTGCGGGATCGTAGCTGTGGCATAGGGCAAAATAGCAATTCTCGATATCGATGGTGAAGTGTTCAATACTTCTGTAATTCCTATTCCAAAATCATCCATGGATTCAATCAACAAGCCAGTTAATACATTCGGTTCTATTTCACTTTTTATCTTGAAATCGATCCGATCCGCGATCATGGCAAATTGGTAAGACTTATGCGGGCCAACCCTGAACCCCTGTTTTTCAAATTTTTCCTTGGCTTGCTTGTGACTACCTACTCCCTGCATGAAATCCACGTAAGATTGGCTGCCAACGCCTTCAGAGCAAGCGACTGCCAATAACACCATTCCACCGTCTTTGCAGAACAACGAGGCATGCGTCAACGCTTTTTGCGCCTGATAGAGATTAATATCTTTCGGGTAACCGCCTGCAGAGGCAATTACCAGATCATACGGTTCGGATATTTTGATCAGTTCATTCTCCCGGATGATTTGAATTCCTTTTTTCATTACATCTTTGGGGGATCCAAACAAGGCGTGCAGGATTTCTTTTTTTTCATTCAATATTACGTTCAATGCAAAATCGATCTCGATCAATTGACCGATTTCTTCAATATCCTGACGCAGCGGGTTATCTTCATAGCGCCCTACACAACTTTTTGGGTCCTTAAGCAGAATATGGTTATGGGTAATGGTTTCTCTTCCACAAACTCCAATTGACGCGCTCTTGGCTCCACCTGAAAATCCGGCAAAATGATGGGGTTCGATGTTGCCCACTACGACCTTTATATCAGCGCTGTCAAATATCGAATTTACATAAACTTTTGTCCCATACGTGGTGGTACCTTTGAATATCAAATTTGATGTTTCGTCACAATCATGTGAGGTTACATGATAATTCTGAAGAATATCCTCATTTAATAATAAATTATGTTCGTTTTTCGACATCGGAATATGTGTTCCGGTGGCAATCAGGATGGTTATGTTTTCATTTTTTATACCTCTGTCATTCAATTCTCTTAAAAGGGGAGGGAATATCACATTGTTGGGTACGGGCCGTGTTTTATCATTGATCGTAATGGCTACTTTCATTCTTTCAGCATCTTTAAATGACAATACCTTACCATTTTCAGGATTTCGTATAGCTGAAGAAATAATTGTTTTTTCATCACTGTCCGGGTGAATATCCTTGGGTAAAAACAGATCCACCCGATAGCGATCATCCAAATCAATTTCCAATTTTGTCTTTCCGTAGGGCAGGCTGTATTTGGCCACAATTAGTTCCTTGTTTCAAGAAATATATTATTAATTACCTTATAATTCTAGTTTATTTTTATCCTATATCAACTCATTGAATGATAAAGCATTTAAACCATGTTATTAGGTATATTCTGCTGTGTTTTATCATTTTTCATTCCGTTCTTATTTACACTTTAAGCAGGGGAACTGTTGAACTTTATATCTTATCCATTCTTGTATTTATAAATTTATTCAACATAGTTTGCCCAAATATGCGTCGCAATTTATTGAATGTTGCCTGAAAAGGGAAGAGTACCCAAAAGGAAAACATCAATCTTATGGTTTCGATAAGTATTATTATCATAAACATTATGATATAATGAAATACGGAGGATTTATGGCCCCTGATACGATCTCTTCTGCTGCACAAAACTATATCAATTCAGTAAAAATGGCTCGAAGCCCTCACACGGCTTCCACATATGGCAATGCGCTTTCTTTCTATCTCGAGACACTCAGAATCAATCAAATCGACCCTGATAAAACGCCCGTCAATGAATTAAGTGAGGATACGATCGTCATGCTTGCCACTGCTCTAAAGAACCACGCAGCCACCACTGAAAGGCTTTATCTTACCGCTGTAACCGGTTTCTTCGCGTATTTGGCTGCAGAAAATCTGACGCAGGTCAATCTGCCGCGCATAAAGCTGTTGATCCAGCAGCGCGCCCGCCGTCCAGGGCAGCGTCTGCCTCAATTTCCGGCATCAGCGATCGATCAGATCATTGATATGGTCAATAAAGCGGAATTTCTCCAATCCGACAACGAACAGGATCAACTTATTAACCTGCGTGACAGAGCCTTTTTATTGACATTGGCCGATACAGGCTTACGCGTCCATGAAGCGTGCGGACTGCGCCGCGGCGACCTCGACTGGAACGAAGGCAAAGCCATGATCATCGGCAAAGGCAATCGACAGGATATCATTCGTTTTTCTACACGCAGTACGGTAGCCTTATCAGATTACTTGAAAGTCCGACAAAAGATCGATGGCAATTCCAAAATGCCATTATCTGCCCTGCCTCTCTTTGCCCGTCATGACAAAGGAGCCGGAAAAAAGATCAAACCAATTACCACTACCACCGGTCGGAACATTGTCACCGACAGAGTGCGTGAACTCCTTGGCGAAAATGCCGTCGGAACGATCACGCCTCACTCATTCAGGCATTATTTTGTTACCAGAGTGCTGAGGTCTTCAGGCAACCTCAAACTCGCCCAGGAACTGGCCCGCCATCGCAATATTGCCGTTACACAAAGATACGCGCATTTATCAGACGACGAACTGGATAAAGGCTACTGGGAAGCAATTGAAGAAAATTAATAAAAAAACAACCCCTTGTCATCAAGGGGTTGTTCGTATTAGGCAGGGTTAATAATTAGCTTACGACAGTGACATTGCTGGCCTGAAGGCCTTTGGGTCCTTTTTCGATTGCGAACTCTACTTTCTGACCTTCTTCAAGGTTACGGTATCCTTCACCCTGAATAGCGGAGAAATGAACGAAGACGTCCTCTCCACCCTCGCGGGAGATGAAGCCGTACCCCTTGGTTCCGTTGAACCATTTGACCGTGCCGGTAATACGTTCTGACATTTCTTTGCCTCCTATAGCAAAAACAACCAATTTTTAGGATTAGTTTCGTTCTTTCGGAGCGGTCAAATAAAAACAGCCCTGGTGCGTTCGCCTTGGCTGTCTGTTATTACATCCAACAAGAACTACTTTGCATCCTACTTGTTATACTTTATCACATTTGATAATGTAAGTCAAGCATGTAATAATTCTATACGAATAAACTTCATGAATCATAAAACTTATATTTGATCTAATCTTCAAGCAATTCTTTGGCTTTCTTATTCTGTTTGCCGCGTTCTTCCGTATCCAAAATCCTTTTTCGGATCCTGAAGTTGATGGGTGTCACTTCCAACAATTCATCTTCGGCCAGATATTCGATTGCCTGGTCGAGACTCATGGAAAGCGGTGGCACCAATCGTATTTCAATGTCTTTATTTGAATTACGCATGTTTGTCAGATGTTTCTTTTTGCACACGTTTACCGACAGATCATCAGGACGCTGTGTCTCACCAACCACCATGCCCTCATAAACATCCACACCTGCACTGACAAACAATACACCTCTTTCCTCTGCATTCTTCAATCCAAAGGTTGTGGTAACCCCGGTCTCCCAGGAAACGATCGAACTGGTCGCCCTGGAACTGATTGAACCTGCCAAAGGCAAATAACCCAGGAATATTGAATTCAGGATCCCCATACCGCGCGTTGCCGTCAGGAATTGATATCTGAATCCAAGCAGCCCTCTCGTCGGAACATTGTAGGTTAAATGAACCGTATTATCCGGATTATTGATCATATTGAGCATTTTTCCGCGGCGGTTCCCCAACATCTCTACCACCGTGCCAACGGTATCCTGGCTTGTTTCAATATGAAGTTCTTCATAGGGTTCCAATAAGTTTCCATCTTCATCCTGTTTAAAAATTACTTCAGGTTTGGATACCTGGAACTCGTATCCTTCACGGCGCATTGTTTCGATCAGGATTGCCAGATGCAGCTCTCCCCTGCCCGCTACTTTGAAAGTATCCGGGCTCTCTGTTTCTTCTACACGCAATGCCACGTTATTTTTCAATTCATCGAATAATCGTTCTCTTAATTTGCGAGAAGTACCCCACTTTCCCTCTTTTCCGCCAAATGGCGAAGTATTCACACCAAAAGTCATCCTTACCGTGGGTTCTTCAACTTCGATGACAGGAAGCGCGATCGGATTATCGATATCCGCCAGGGTTTCACCGATCTCAATGCCTTCCAGGCCTGCAATCGCCACGATTTCACCCGCTTCTGCAGATTCCACTTCCACCTTTTCCAGCCCTTGATGGACGTAGAGATAGCGCGTCCGCTCTGTCAATATCGTGCCGTCTTTCTTGATCCTGGCAACCGGTCCGCCGGCTTTCATTTTTCCAGCATGGATACGCCCAACAGCCGTAACGCCTCGGTATTCATCGTATCCAAGGTTGGTGACCAATAATTGCAGCGGCGCTTCCAGGTCCACTTTG
>Ga0172371_10013802_pt1 | contig 10476 bp, 3 predicted proteins | sample Lak12m_FD_114543 | JGI IMG/M metagenome (GOLD analysis project Ga0172371, IMG submission 114543) | Freshwater microbial communities from Kabuno Bay, South-Kivu, Congo - kab_022012_12m | ecosystem: Environmental > Aquatic > Freshwater > Lake | place: Democratic Republic of the Congo: South-Kivu... | reverse complement strand
GGCCCGCGACCATGGCGGCATTTGTGACCGCGGAGCCGTTTCTGAATCAAGTCCTGCAAGTGCTGCTCACCACGTTGATGGGCGTCATCCTTCTGAGCATCATCGGCGGCGTGATGACCGGCGCAAGTTGCGGCGGCGGTTCGACGCACCGCACGTCTACCTTGGTCATGGCAGGCGCGCTGGCACTACTGGCGGCAGGATTGCTGCGCGCGGTGGGCGCATGCATGCCAGTGCTAACGCCGGTGTGGCCACAATTCGATGCGGCCGCCGCGGCACTACCCATGCTGGCGCCGCTGTTGGTCACGCTGCTCACCTTCATGCTGCACACCGCATTTCTGCTGTTTGTGTATTCGGTAATCACGCGTGTGTCGGTGAACTGGACCAGACGCCGGGTGGTCTGTGGCTTGTTGCTGGTGGCGCTGGGCTTTATTCTCAGCGGGCGCATCCCCATGGACACCATCGGTCAGTGGCTGGCAAACAGCGTGGTGTTGGGTGGCGTGTTATGGCTGGGCTATGCCTTGGTGTTCCGCTGCAACTTGCACATGGTGCCGGTTGCCTGCGGCGTATTCATGGCGCTGCAACTGGCGCCTGAAGTTGCTTTTGCAGCCTATCCCGGTGCGCGCGCGGCCAATCTTATCGCCATCGCCGCCGTGCTGCTGGTGGCGTGGTGCTGGAGTGTTGCCGGCGCCGCGGGCCGTTGCTGTATTGCAGAGGCAAAGCGACCAGACGCAATCGGCTGAGCACGATAGTTGCATCCTGCTGTTCGGCTGATAAAAACCATGCGGCGCGCATGGTTGCACTCATTTGTTCGTGGCGAACAAATTACACGTAGATCATTTTTCTGGTCATGCCGCCGTCCACCACAAAATTCTGTCCGGTGACAAACCCGGCCTGATCCGTAATCAGAAACGCAACCAGCGCGGCAATATCGCCCGGCACACCCACCCGCCCGCATGGATGCTGCGCGTGATCTTCCGGGCGCAGTGCGACCGTGTGCCGCGCCCGCCGCTTCTTCAAGGCGCCCACCTCAATCCAACCCGGGCTGATGCAATTGACGCGCACGGCTGGTCCAAGACTCAGTGCCAAGGCGTGGGTCAACGCCACGATCCCGCCCTTGGAGGCCGCGTACGCTTCACTGTTGGGTTCCGATTGCAGCGCGCGCGTCGAGGCAATGTTGACAATCGCGCCGCGTGCCGTGCGCAGTTGCGGCGCGCAATGCTTGGCGCACAAAAAACATCCGGTCAGATTGGTATTAATCACGCGCAGCCATTCTGCGAGGGACAACTTTTCGAGCGGTGTGCCCATCCCACCCACGCCGGCATTGTTGATCAGCGCCGTGATCCGGCCGAAACGCGCAACGGTCTGCGCCACCATTGCGCGGACGGACACTTCCTTGGCCACATCGGTTTTTACAAACAACAACCGCTCGGGCTGCGCCAATTCCTGCAGACATTCCTCGCCGGCTTCGCGATCACAGTCGGCAATCACCACCGCCATGCCTTGCGCCAGCAAATGCCGGGCAATGCCGCGCCCGATGCCTTGCGCGCCGCCGGTGACAATCGCCACGCCGTGTGCCGGTACAGAACGCTTCATGACACGCCCGCAGGACAGTTTGCAATACCCATGTGTGTTGGCATGGCGCTAGTGTAGCATAATTTATCAGATTTGGCTGCGAAGCCGCGCACGAAAGATGCAACCGCCCGCGGCGAGGTTGGCTTCTGCAGCCGCGGTCGGCGCCCGCGGCCACAATTAGTATAGGCGCAAAAAAAAGCGCGCCGCGCGTGGAAAACACGCGCGGCGCGAAAGAAAACCTGGCAATGACCTACTCTCCCGCAGCCTTACCTGCAGTACCATTGGCGCGCCGGGGCTTAACTGCCGTGTTCGGAAAGGGAACGGGTGTTGCCCCCGGGCTATAATCACCAGGAAAAAAGTTGCGTTGTTGTGACGGACGGCCGAGGCCGTCCGCCACAACAACAATAACAAGGTTAGTCATGCGAGCTAAGAAACTACAGTGTCGAGAATCATGTAAATATATGCAAGCCAATCGAACATTAGTACCGGTTAGCTGAAGTCCTTACGGACTGTACACACCCGGCCTATCAACCCCGTGGTCTTCGGGGAGTCTGATTGGGAACGTTCATCTTGGAGGGGGCTTGGCGCTTAGATGCTTTCAGCGCTTATCCCGTCCCGACGTGGCTACCCAGCGCGTACCCTTGGAAGGATAACTGGAACACCAGAGGTCGGTCCACTTTGGTCCTCTCGTACTAAAAGCAGCTCTCCGCAACGTTCCTACGCCCACAGCAGATAGGGACCGAACTGTCTCACGACGTTCTGAACCCAGCTCACGTACCGCTTTAATCGGCGAACAGCCGAACCCTTGGGACCTTCTCCAGCCCCAGGATGCGATGAGCCGACATCGAGGTGCCAAACCGCGTCGTCGATATGAACTCTTGGACGCGATAAGCCTGTTATCCCCGGAGTACCTTTTGTCCGTTGAGCGACGGCGATTCCACATTCAACCGCCGGATCACTAGCGCCTGCTTTCGCATCTGCTCGACTTGTAAGTCTCGCAGTCAAGCACCCTTCTACGCTTGCGCTCACTGCCTGATTGCCAACCAGGCTGAGGGTACCATTGCGCTCCTCCGTTACACTTTAGGAGGATACCGCCCCAGTAAAACTGACCATCTGCCACTGTTCAGCGTCCGGCTTCACGGCGCGCTGTTAGAGCGTTAATAATCCAAGGCCGGTATTTCAAGATTGGCTCCGCCAAGCCTAACGACCTGACTTCAAAGCCTCCCGGCTATCCTACACATGAACAATCAACGCCCAATAGCAGAGTACAGTAAAGGTTCACGGGGTCTTTCCGTCTAGCTGCGGGTAAGCGGCATCTGCACCGCTGCTACAGTTTCGCCGAATCTCTCGCTGAGACAGTCCCCAGATCGTTACGCCATTCGTGCAGGTCGGAACTTACCCGACAAGGAATTTCGCTACCTTAGGACCGTTATAGTTACGGCCGCCATTCACCGGGGCTTCGGTTCGCCGCTTTTTCTTGCGAATAACGGCTTGCCTTAACCTTTCGGCATTGGGCAGGCGTCAGCACCTATACGTCGCCTTCACGGCTTCGCAGATACCTGTGTTTTTGTTAAACAGTCGCCTGGGTCATTTCACTGCGGCCCCCTTGCGAGGGCACCCCTTCTCCCGAAGTTACGGGGCTAATTTGCCGAGTTCCTTAGCGAGAGTTCTTACGCGCACCTGAGTATATTCAACCCACCCACGTGTGTCCGTTTACGGTACGGTCTCAACATAACTGCTAGAAGGCCTTTCCTGGCACCGGGCATCACCAGATTACTCCATGCTTGCGCATGGATCATCATCACGTCTCGGTGTTGTGTCGGCGGATTTGCCACTCCGACCACCTGCACGCTTAAACGGACATTCCATAGCCCGCTCTGACTAGCTTGATGCTATCCTCCAATCGTCATAACGTTATGCTGAGGTACAGGACTATTAACCTGTTTCCCATCGACGACGCCTTTCGGCCTTGCCTTAGGGACCGACTAACCCTGGGAGGACGAACCTGCCCCAGGAATCCTTGGGTTTTCGGTGACAAGGATTCTCACCTTGTTTATCGCTACTCGTTCCGGCATAATCACTTCCAACCGCTCCATCGCTCCTTACGGTACGACTTTACTGCTGTTGGAACGCTTCTCTACCACTGCCTTTCGGCAATCCATAGCTTCGGCGATACGCTTGAGTCCCGCGTATTTTCGGCGCGAAGATTCTCGACTAGTGAGCTATTACGCACTCTTTAAATGATGGCTGCCTCTAAGCCAACATCCTAGCTGTCATCGAACCTTCACATCCTTAGTTACACTAAGCGTATACTTGAGGGCCTTAGCTGATGGTCTGGGCTGTTCCCCTTTCGACAATGAAGCTTATCCCCCACTGTCTGACTCCTGTGATACGGCTAACGGTATTCGGAGTTTGATTCGCGTCAGTACGTTGGTATAAACGCCCTATACGATTCAGTGCTCTACCCCCGCTAACTATTACACAAGGCTAGCCCTAAAGCTATTTCGAGAAGAACCAGCTATCACCAAGTTTGATTGGCCTTTCACCCCTACCCACAACTCATCCAGGCACTTTTCAACGTACAAAGGTTCGGGCGTCCACAGCGTGTTACCGCTGCTTCCCCCTGGTCATGGGTAGATCACTTTGGCTTCGGGTCTATGGCCAGCTACTAAACGCGCATTTCGCACTCGGTTTCCCTGCGGCTACACTCCTTTGGAGCTTAACCTTGCAACTGACCATAACTCGCCGGATCATTAAACAAAAGGCACGCCGTTAGCCATTCCGGGTATTACCCCGGCATAGGCCTTCGACAGCTTGTAAGCGCACGGTTTCAGATCTATTTCACTCCTCTTATAGAGGTTCTTTTCACCTTTCCCTCACGGTACTAGTTCACTATCGGTCACTCACGAGTATTTAGCCTTGGAGAGTGGTCTCCCCGGATTCCGACCTGGTTTCACGTGTCAGGCCGTACTTGGGATCCCGCTAGGTTGGTGTTGGATTTCGCATACGCGGCTCTCACGCTCTGTGGCGGACCTTTCCAGACCCTTCCGCTATCCTTCACCATACCATATCGCGGTCCCGCAACCCCGCCGGCGCCGAAGCCCCGACGGTTTAGGCTTTTCCCCTTTCGCTCGCCACTACTCAGGGAATCTCAATTGATTTCTACTCCTCGGGATACTGAGATGTTTCACTTCTCCCGGTCTCGCCCGCTGGACCTATGAATTCAGTCCAGCGTTACCAGACATTACTCTGGCAGGGTTTCCCCATTCGGACATCTTCGGATCTATGCCTGTTAGACGGCTACCCGAAGCTTATCGCAGCCTACCACGTCCTTCATCGCCTGTGAGTGCCAAGGCATCCCCCGTGCGCCCTTTCGCGCTTGACAAGATGATTCTCAGGCACGTTTTCCAGTTTTTTAAAAACTGGCAAACGGCTATCACTGCAGCCTCTTACCTCTTGCATGAACCTAACCTGTCAAAGATCAATGGGCAGGACAGGAGCACCGGCTGCCTGTCGCACCACGACAATAGAATTGTTTTAGGAAGCCGAAACGAGTGTCCGACCACTTATACAGCCCAAGGCTGTCCCTGCCGGGCGCGCCGAAGCGCGCCGATCGGCGGCGGTTGCCCGCGGGAATACCTTGTCTGCATTTCTCCTTAAGGAGGTGATTCAGCCACTCCTTCCGGAACGGCTACCTTGTTACGACTTCGTCCTAATCACCAGCCACACCTTCGGCGGATAAACGACTTCGGGTGTAACCAGCTTTCATGACGTGACGGGCGGTGTGTACAAGACCCGGGAACGTATTCACGGCGCCGTAGCTGATGCGCCATTACTAGCGATTCCGGCTTCATGGAGTCGAATTGCAGACTCCAATCCGAACTGGGGCCGGCTTTTGCGGATTAGCTTACCCTCGCGGGTTCGCCGCCTTCTGTACCGGCCATTGTAGCACGTTTCTAGCCCCAGGCGTAAGGGCCGTACTGACTTGACGTCATCCCCACCTTCCTCCGGTTTGTCACCGGCGGTCTCGATAGAGTGCCCAGCCGAACTGATGGCAACTATCGACAAGGGTTGCGCTCGTTGCGGGACTTAACCCAACACCTCACGGCACGAGCTGACGACAGCCATGCAACACCTGTGTAACACCCTCGAAGGAGACCGGCTTTCACCGGCCGTGCAGTTACATGTCAAGCCTGGGTAAGGTTCTACGCGTTGCGTCGTATTAAAGAACATGCTCCACCGCTTGTGCGGGTCCCCGTCAATTCCTTTGAGTTTCACCGTTGCCGGCGTACTCCCCAGGCGGTGCACTTAACGCGTTAACTACGACACAGGAAGGGTCGATTCTCCCTACGCCTAGTGCACATCGTTTACAGCGTGGACTACCAGGGTATCTAATCCTGTTTGATCCCCACGCTTTCGGGCTTCAGTGTCAGCAACGCGCTCGTAAGCCGCTTTCGCCGCAGGTGTTCTACTGGATATCTACGCATTTCACCGCTACACCCAGTATTCCGCTTACGTATCACGCGCTCAAGTTCGCCAGTTTCTCCCGCAGTTCCGGAGTTAAGCTCCGGGATTTCACGGAAGACATAACGAACCACCTAGACCCCCTTTACGCCCAGTAAATCCGAACAACGCTTGCCACCTCTGTCTTACCGCGGCTGCTGGCACAGAGTTAGCCGTGGCTTGTTCTGCAGGTACCGTCAAACCGATGGCGCTATTCACGCCTCGGCCTTCGCCCCTGCTCAAAGCGGTTTACAACCCGAAGGCCTTCTTCCCGCACGCGGCGTCGCTTCGTCAGGGTTTCCCCCATTGCGAAAGATTCTCGACTGCAGCCTCCCGTAGGAGTCTGGGCAGTGTCTCAGTCCCAATGCGGCCGGTCAGTCTCTCAACTCGGCTACCCGTCGTCGCCTTGGTAGGCCATTACCCCACCAACTAGCTGATAGGACGCGGGTCGCGCTCCATGCGGCAGGTCCTTGCGGAGCCCCACCTTTAGCCATCCGGCTTGCGCCTAATGACCACATTCGGTATTAACCTCCCTTTCGGAAGGGTATTCCCAGCATCGAGGTACGTTACCCACGTGTTACTCGCCCTTACGCCACTAAGACTTTTCATATTGCTATAAAAAGCCTCCGTTCGACTTGCATGCCTAATCCACGCCGCCAGCGTTCGTTCTGAGCCAGGATCAAACTCTCCGTCAACATTCTGTTTTTTGTATCTTGAAAGTTTGACTCAGGATGATCCTGATCATTCTAGTTTCTCAAAGAGAACTCCGTGTGTTGCCACACGAGTTCCCGCACTCGTTTCGGCATTCCTAAAACAATTCGATTGTCAAAGAACTGAACCGCGCTATTTCTGCGGCGGCGAACATCATACTGTATTGTCCGCCATTTGTCAAGCCCCCCCTTTTTCCTTCCCGTTTTCAGTCCGGCGCGGGGGCTCGCAAGCGGCCATTTCGTACCCACTTGCGCCTCAATTATTTTCAAGGCGATTATTAGTGTACCACAAATGTTACCAAATGTCAAGTGCCCTGTTGTTTTGGCGCTAATATCATCCGCAACACCAGTGTTTACTGGCTTTTTCAGCATGGCGCAACGCGCGTAGTGCGGGCGCGCCGCGCGCAGTTTTCAATTTCCGATTGCCAGTTTTCGGCGGGCGGGCGCCAACGAAAAACCCGTTTGCCGCGGCTACATGCCCGGCACGCCGGCGCGGATGCGTTGCGAGAATGCCGGATCCTTGTCCGCCGCCTGCGCCCGCGCATTGATGATGACGCGCTGGCGCAACTCGGCCAAAGGCAGATTGGTCGCCACGGCGCCGCTGCGGTACAGCGCTTCGTCGAAATGCCTGTTCAAAATCACCGACCAGTGCCACTGGGCACGCGGACCGTACGGCATGATATGACGGAAGGCCTCGACCATGCAGTTGGACGTCAGGGCGTTGTACCAGCGCGGCTGGCCGTGCAGATGGTTGACCGCGCGCAGGTAGTCCAGAAAAATCTCGCGCACGACGACCCGCGACACCGGCCGCGTGCGATACAGGCGCACGGTCTCGCCCGTGCGGTAGTTGGTGCGCAATCGCACCAGGTCGCGCTCATCGGCCACAATGTAGATCAATTCATAGTTGCGGAAGAAGCCGCGCATCAGCGAATAGCTCTCCCCCATTTGCTTGCGCATCTCGATGGAAATGCAAAGATAGTCGCCGTTGCGGAAGCCGAAACTCAACATTGTGTGCGCCACATGCGGCACACCCCAATCCACCAGACAGAGGTCAAGATACTCTATCTCGTTCAAATTGAACGTCTTGTCGTAATAATGCGGGGTATAGTCGGTCTCGCTGCGGTACTCGCAGTTGCGAATGTTGTGCACGGTCACCTGGTCGCCGTTGAGCGTGGCCGAGGGCAGCTGGGCCACATCGGGCTGCCATGGACGGTTGTTTGACGGCCGTTGCGCCAGCCAGACGATCAGCACCAGCAACCCTAGTGCCGCCAGGCCGCACAAGGTCATGCGGTAGGGCCGCACGAAAACCACAACCACCAGCATGGCGGCCACAAAAGCACAAGTCAAGAGCGTGGATTGCCATTGCGGCAGGCGGGCAAACCAAAGTGCCATGCCGCTCCAGACAGTCAGCGCCAGCACGCCCAGCGTGGCGAGAAAGTAGAGGATGCCAATCATGTGTGCCAGCATTGCAGTCTATTATATGTGCTCATACCAAGCTCTCGAAGCCCCGTCGAATGATCTGGGCCATGAGCAGCCGTCGTTGCTGGAGAAACTCTTCGTATGCCATGCTCTCCCAGCTTTCCGGCAGCGCGTGCATTGCGTGCATGGCCCCCCAGTCAGCTTCTGAGAACCTCGGCCGCAGCTTCGGCACGTATTCCGCCGGGGCATCATCGCTGACGTCCACGTTGTCCGGCCACTCCAGCAAGGCGAAGTTCGCCGTCTGATTGATCTGCTTCAGATCCGTGATGCCCTGCGCCTCCAGCCAGGCACGCGGGAACAAATGATGCCGTTCCAGCGCCTTTCTCTTTGTCTTCAAGGCCGGATCGAGCAGGTCCGCGACTTTTTTGTGCGAGAACAGCACTGGACTGCCGAGTTTGTTCTGCGCCGCATGGTATGCAAACAACTGTGGATTCCGGGCCGACGAGCTGTCCATCGCATTCGGCAGCGTGATGCTCCAGAAGTCCGGCGTCAGCGTGTCATCAATGATCTTGTTCATGACTGCCAGATACGACTCGGCATCTGCGGCATCTTTGATGCGGTTGAGATCGCCGTCCATGGCCGTCTCTGGTGAACTGGTATAGCGCCCAGACAACGTGCTCGCATAAAACCAGCGCCCAATCAGGCGCTGCAGCACATGTTCGGGCACCGTGAACCTTGTCCGACCAATCAGATAGAATGCGTAGGCATAGAGCAAGGCGCTCTCGGATGAGATCAGTTCGCTCGTGCGGAAGCCCGCGCCGACCAGACAACTCAGGAATTGGTGCCAGTTGGTCAGGTCGAGCACAATTGCCTGCGCCACTTTCAGCCGGGCAAACTGTGCTTCACGGTGTTCCACCGAGAATTCACCCGTATCAAGATCCTTGCCGCGCAAGACTTGGTACACACTCTTTAGTCGCCCACGCATGAAGCCAATTGCCACGGCCACGCGCAGGAGTTGATCGGGCCCGGGCTGGATGAAGTGATTGAACGGCGACGGCGGATCGCCGGTCTTTGGCGGCTGGTAGGACAACCGGCTGAACGTCTCCAACTCCTTTCGCCCTTCATCCCAGAAGACGGACAAAAGCGTTAGAATGAAGTCGGCCTGATTCAGTTTCACGCCCTCGCTGTTGATGCGCACAAAGATATCGGCCACCTGCTCTTCGTCAACCGTGGGCGCGATTTCCATCGCCGTGAAAGGATATTTCTGCAAGTCGAAGAGCCGGTCAAGATTGTGACTGATCGCTTCTCTCTCGACGTCCGTGAGTGTTTGCTTGGCTTCAAGAATCTTGAGGAAGTCATTGACCAGACTCCAACTCGACTTGCCGGAAGCCCACAGCGTCGAAATGTCCGCGATATATTCCGGGTCTTTGCGGATGGCTGCATCAGCGACCTCGAACTTGCCGTCCTTTGGCCGAAACGCAATCTCAATCTTGCGTTGCCGGTAGCTTTCGTCCAGCACCACCTTGCCCCGGAACACGGCATACAGCGAGGTCAGCCGCTGCTGGTCATCTACGATGAGCAGGCCCGGCGCGTGGTGCTGTTTCGGATCTGTTCCGATCTGCTTCACGCCGTTGACCGCGGCAGTTGCCCAGAACAGGAGGTATCCTACTGGAAAAGCGCGATACGTGGAATCAAACAAGTCGCGCACCTTGGCGTTCGACCAGACAAAAGGCCGCTGAATGTCCGGCAGGCCGATGTCACCTATGTCAATGTAATGAAGCAGGCCGGACAGATCATAGTCCACGCGCTTGAAGCAAGTTTTCAATTCATTCATGCCTGTACCTCGTTCTGAAAATAATCATGCGACTGCGTGCTGCAAGCGCTCGCAACTGGAATTGCAGACCTGGTGCACGATGGCAGCCGCGAGCGACTCGGCATCCTCGCGCGATTTCGTCAACTTAGTCTCCAGCGCGTCGCACAGCGCCATGAGTTCGTTGACTTTGGCCACAATGCGTTTCTGTTCGGCGAGAGGAGGGAGTGAGATTGGGCAGGCACGTAGTTGTCGCATGTTGATAGAGGCGAGGTTTGTGGTCTGTTTTGCTGCCCGCTCGAAGTAGCCTCGTGCCTCCGAGTTGAAGTACATCAGTATCCAATCACTGCATGCTGCATCGGCTGTGATTCTCGCGCGAAAGACATGGTTCTGGTGGAGGCAAGGTTCTATCTCTCCCCGCCAGACTGCCATACGTCCAACCTTATCCCAGTCGCCACCCTC
>Ga0172371_10013801_pt1 | contig 10476 bp, 10 predicted proteins | sample Lak12m_FD_114543 | JGI IMG/M metagenome (GOLD analysis project Ga0172371, IMG submission 114543) | Freshwater microbial communities from Kabuno Bay, South-Kivu, Congo - kab_022012_12m | ecosystem: Environmental > Aquatic > Freshwater > Lake | place: Democratic Republic of the Congo: South-Kivu... | reverse complement strand
TTCGTCATCTTCATCTGAATACCCAACCTGGCTGGAACTTAAAAGCGGCGATTCGAAGAAAGTCAGTTTCCATGATACCGGAAAACTGTCCCTCAAGGCAATGAAAACCGGGTAAAATACCGTTTGACAAGTATGGCCCGAAACAATAAAATTTTCAGCACGGATTCCGGAGGTACGACTGATGGTGGAGAAGGCCAAGTTTATCTGGTTTGATGGCAAATTCGTCCCCTGGGATGAAGCCCAGGTGCATATCCTGGCGCATACCCTGCACTACGGGTTGGGAGTTTTCGAAGGCATTCGGGCGTATCAATGCGTTGATGGCCGCACCGCCATTTTCCGGCTGACGGAGCATATCCGGCGGCTGTTCGATTCGGCCCACGTCATGATGATCGACATTCCCTTCAAAAGCAAGGATATCGAGGCGGCCTGCTGCGAACTCCTGCGGCTCAACGGCCAGAAGGAGGCTTACATTCGCCCCCTGGTCTTCCTGGGGGAAGGGGTCATGGGGCTCTACCCCAAGGGCGCTCCCGTGCAAGCGGCGGTAATCAGTTGGGTCTGGGGCGCTTACCTGGGGGATGAGGGTCTGCGCCAGGGCATCCGGGTCAAGACTTCATCCTATATCCGGCACCATGTCAATATCATGATGACCAAGACCAAGACCGTGGGGAACTACGTCAACTCCATCATGGCCAAACTTGAGGCCGTGCACGCGGGCTACGATGAGGCGCTGCTGCTGGATACCGCCGGCTACGTCTGCGAGGCCTCCGGGGAAAACATCTTCATCGTCAAAGACGGCATCATCAAGACGCCGCCCCTGACCTCCATCCTGCCGGGCATCACCCGGGACTGCATCATCACCCTGGCCCAGGACCATAACCTGACGGTGAAAGAGGACCGTTTTTCCCGGGACGAGCTCTACCTGGCGGACGAGGCCTTCCTTACCGGGACGGCGGCGGAAGTCACTCCCATCCGGGAAGTGGACGACCGGGTCATCGGTCCGGGGCGCCCCGGCCCCATCACCCAACAGATGCAGGAGGCCTACTTCGCCGCGGTCAAGGGCCGGAATGCCCCCTACCAGAAATGGCTGACCTACATCTAACCGGGACGGCGACGCCGCGCTAGCCAAAATATAAAGCGGGCCCCAGGGCCCGCTTTATGCCGCGGTCGCCGCCCGACCCTGAGGTCAGAGGCGCTATCCCTTGGCGCACTCCTTCAAATACTGCATCAGGATATCGGTTTCGGTAATCAGCCCCACCAGCAGGTTGTTTTCCACCACCGGCAGGCAGCCGATTTTCTCTTCTATCATAATCTTCGTGGCTTCACACAACTCGGTATCCGGAGGGATGGTGATCACCCCGGTCACCATGACATCTTTGATGCGCAGGGTTTTCATCAAGTCCCGGGTGTCCTTGGTGCCGTAACCCAGGGCCTGGGCCAGGGATCTCTTGAAGAGGTCCCGCTCCGAGATAATCCCCACCAATCGCACACCATCCACTACCGGGAGATGCCGGATCCGCCCCAACCGCATGATATCGTTGGCCAGGCTGAGTTCGTCGTTGACGTCCAGGGTGGCCACCTCTTTTACCATTATGTCTCTGACCTTCATGCCTTTCCTCTCCCGTTCCTCTCCCGTGGAATTTTCCGGCGGCGCCGACCGCTCCGATTCCCGGCGATTACTCTGACCGGCCGCCCCCTCAATCAGGCTGCTAAAAAGCAGTCATTGGCCCCCCATGGTTATTCCGAGCTTATTGGTTGAGATGCTTCATTAGGGTCAGGACCTCAGTTTTTAGCATCCTGCAATGCCGGATTAATCTGCAAATATAACCAACCCGCCAGGTAACTCTTTAAAGATCGCCTTATTTGCTAACAAAAACCAAAAACTAAAAATTAAAAACCCAAAACCGTATTAAAGGGTCGCCAGCCAGTCCTGCCCCCGGATTTGCAAGGCCGCCAGGGTGGTCAACACCCCCCGGGCGTCGTCCTGACTCATATAGCCGGTGCCGCAGGCCGGAGTCAGAATCGACTGGGACAGGACCTGCTTGAGGTCCCCATGGACGTCCTGGGCCAACTGGGTGGCCTGGGTCTGGAAACGCTGCCACAGGCGGTCCGGGGTTTCCTGTTGGAAGTCTTCATTGGTGGGGACGAGGCCCCAGGCCAGCCAGCCGCCTCGTTCCAGGTAGCGAGTTACCGCCGGGGCATAAAGGCGGAGGCTATCAAAGTAGCCGTAGGAATCAAAGCTGAGGACGTCAAAGGGGGTTTCGAGGAGCAAGGACCAGTCGGTGTTGCCGCAGCAGTGCACCCCCAGGGTGACGGGGCCGGTCACAGCTCCCCGGGTCTCCTCCAGGGTTTGGGTCAAGATGTCCATCACTTCATTTTTGGAGATGGGCAGATAAGCCGAGCCGAACCCCGTGAGATAGGGTTCATCAATGAAGACGACGGGATCCTTGCCCAACTGCCGGAACTGCTCGGCCTGCCAGGCCACCTTGCGGGCCAGGCCGGCGGAGACCGCCTGGGTCAGCTCCCGGTCATAGAGGATGGGCTTGCCGTCGGCGTCTTTGATGACCCCGGCAAAGGTCACCGGCCCGGACAACTGGCCCTTGAGGGCCGCCCCGGGGCATCCCCGGGAGGCCACCGCCTGGATAAGACCGAAAAATCCCCGGGCGTCCTGCTCCTCAAAGGCAAAGGCCGTTAGATCACCGGACAGCACCGCCTCATAAAACCCGGCCAGGGCCTCATCCCGGGGCAGAGCTGGGTCCATCCGGACGAGGCGTTGGGCTTCATCCACCTTCAAGCCGGGAAGACCCCGGGCCGCCTGGGCCGCCATCTCCTCAAGATATCCCAACCGGACCATCTGCGGCCAATAAGGTATCTGGGGCAGCGTCTCCAAAATCAGGGCCACGGTCTCTTGGGGATCGGTGAAGGGCACCGAGCCGATACCGGTGGCAGCCAGGGGGGTAAGGACAGCCATGCTTTCCTCCAGGGCAGTTTGTCTAGACCGTATTATGTTTCCTATACCTTGTCAATAGCGCACCGGCGGGGAGCGCCAATCCCGCCCCGCGGCGAAATTTTCCGCCGACCCGGATTTTTTCCTTTCTTGGGGCCTCACCTGAGTAATTTTGTTGCATCTGTTTAGTTTTTCAGGCAATATGTTGCCCAGAAGTCTTGTGGGGGGAGACATGACTTCACCGAGTGAATCGGCTGAGACCCAGAAGGCGGCGGGGGGCTTCAAAATCCTGGGGGGCATCGCCTTGACCGTGCTGGCGGTTATGGCGATGGTGATCCTGTTCAGCCACCGGGGCCTGTATAAGGTCTATCGCTTCGGGCACGAGCGGGTTCGGCTGGAGCAGGAGAACGCCCGCCTGGCGGCGGAGAATGACCGGCTGGCCCGCACCATCGACCGCCTGCAACGCGACCCGGTCTTCATCCAGGATCTCATCCGGCAGGAACTCAATTTCGTCAGAAAGAACGAAATCATCTTCCAGTTTCCGCCGGAAAAACCGGCCGGGGGGTCGGAGCCGCCGGTCGCCGGCAAAGGCGAGACGCCGCCTCCGGCCGGGGTCTGCAACATGTCTGCACCAAAAGTCGAAAAAGCTAAATGGGCCGGCCTGCCTCAGGAAGGGCCGAAGAAAAAGGGCGCCGGCTCCCGACGCGACTAAGCCTCTCCCGTTTAACGCCCCTCAATCCGGCGCCGGAAATTTTCCCGCAGTCTTCTGACGGTCCGGGATTCCGGACCCAAGCCTCCGGGGCAGGGGGCCACTCTTGATAACTCATACCCCAAAAGGTAGTGAAAACTTATGTATTCTACGGCGGAATTCAAGAAGGGTCTGAAGATCGAACTGGATGGCGTGCCATATATAATCGTGGACTTTCAACATGTCAAGCCCGGGAAAGGCGGGGCCTTTGTGCGCACCAAGCTGAAGAGCCTGCTCACCGGCCGGGTGTTGGATCAAACGTTCCGTTCCGGCGAAAAAGTCAAGCGGCCGGACCTTATGGAACGGGAGATGCAGTATCTCTACGGGGAAGGGGACCGATACTGCATGATGGACAACGAGACTTACGAACAGATCATGCTGACCGAGGACCAGGTGGGTGAGGCGCGTCTTTACTTAACCGAGAATCTGAACGTCAAGATCCTCTTTTTCAACCAGCAGCCGGTGGGGGTGGAGGTTCCCCTGTTCGTGGAATTAGAGGTGGCCCAGACCGAACCCGGGGTAAAAGGCGACACCGCCGCGGGCGGCACCAAGCCGGCAATCCTGGAAAGCGGGGTCACCATCCAGGTGCCCCTGTTCATCAGCGAAGGCGAACGAGTGAAGGTGGACACCCGCACCGGCGCCTATATCGAGCGGGTCAAATAAGGCGGCGGCTCAGACCAGTTTGACCAGGACCACGTAGCGCTTCACCCCGAACCGCCGGGCCTTGCCCTGGTTGTCCAAGTAGATGTCCACCTTTTTCTTCCACCGGGGAGCCATGCGGTCTTGAAACTCAAAGACCCCCATGCCGTGGAGTAATACCCGGTCGCCAAAATCCATTTTTAAATTTTGTTCCAGATCCCGGCTGAGGGCTATCATCCCGGTCTGCACTTGGCGCCCCGAAGAAGTGATGCCTTGGCTGCCGGAGCAATGATGATAGGCGGTTACCGTTACGATGGACATGGTCACCGACATGGTCGGCTGGGGATACGCCAACACCCCCATCCCCAAGAGACAGATTATCACTATCGCCATTTTTCTCATGGTTTTCCCTCACTGTTGGAGTTCTAAAGGAATCTTTAAGATAGTTGGGGAATAGTGATACGGGTGCCGCTAGGATACTTATAAGGGCCGTGGCCCCGGGATTGCTTCGATAGTTAATTTTTCCGCCTCGGCCTCGACCGCGATTACCGGGGAACTATCTCCCCGTCATCTACGGCCACCGGTCTCAGGCTCCCATCCCCATCAATCCAATGGTGAATTGCACTATCTTCGGCACACCCAAGTGGGCTTTTGCGAGTGTTAGCTATCTATACTGCATGGAAACGGGCTTGTCAAGAAATATTTTTATCTAATCCCATATCTTACTGTTATCTTTAATGAATATTGCCTAATTCAATTGTTCATTTTTTCGCAATGGCGACCTTTCTGGGTTTGGGGAGCATTCTTTTTATAAAGTGGGTGTTAATTCTAAAATTCGGGTTTTTTTTTATGCTAAGTGGGAGGTTTTTATCATATCTCGGGCAATTTGCCAAAATGCGCAAATATATGCCTATTATTTAATTATATCAGTTAGTTGAATACCAGTAATTATCCGGTTTTTCGCCACCTCAGCAGGAGCGAGCCTCCCTTTTCCCCCTTCCCCGCTGATTTCAACCTCAGGTTGTCCCAGGAAGTTCAATCTCTTAGGTTATCTAATTGTTTTTATTTGATTTAATGGATTAGCCCGCTTCGGCCCCAAAGGTCAGGCCCGGTCACTCGCCGGTCCAGGCGCCCCCCGGGGGCGGCGCGGATGCGTATCGGGGATGGTAGAGGTCGACAATAAGGACGGCCGCGAGCGGGTAAGGCGGGGATTTATAGCGGTTGCCAGCAGTGTCCGGTTAAGAATTTGGATGCGGTCGTTCCGCACAAAGCCAAATAGGTGGGAATCCCGTTAAGATAACCACAGTAAAAAGAAGGCGGGGGGTAGACGGCTTGGTCCACCCCTGGGAGTCGGTTCTGGAAACCCGCAGCCTGCGGGAAGTCTACGCCTTTCAGGAGCCCCCAAAACCGATGCTGATTTGGTCGCCCGCCACCATGACCGGCACCCGGCGGTCGCCGTGGGTGAGCCGGAGCATCTCTGCCATGGCCTGGGCGTCCTCTTTGACGTCCCGAAAAATGACCGTCATCCCCTCTTTGGTCTTGGCCTCCCGGGCCTTTAGGGTAAAAGGTCAGGTCTGCTTGCCGAAGATGGTGATCTCCCTGGTCATGAGCCTCCTCCTGAAGAAGCTTCCAGAAAATAGACCTTTACATAGAGAAAATCCACCAGATTTAAGATTACCAGGGGATTTTCCGACATGGTGTACTGCACCCCTTCAAACCGGGGACTCACTTTTTCCCGCACATGCTTCATGACCTGCGGGATCACCTGGGGATTCTCCGGGCAGGCCAACTTCAAAAAGTTCTGGAACACCGCAGCGTTTCTCATGGCCACGGTCTTGGTCTCTTCCCGCAGCTTCACCCGCAGGGGTTTTAAGGCATCGTCGAAGAAATCGCCGATGTCCTCGTATTTCTCCCGGATCTTGGCGAAGTTCCACTGGCGCAGGCCCCGGTATTGGGTGACGTCCCCGCTGTTGAGATTATCCGTGGTCAACATGATAATGTTGATGTTGGGGGTGTTGGGGAGGTTGGCCGGCAGGTAGGCGATCTTCACCGACAATTCCGGATACTTGCGGTTGGTGAGGATAAAATCGCGGCTGAACCGCGTCCCCGGACGATCGTATCGGTTGGCTTGGGACACGATCCAACCATCGGTTTCCAGGCCCTGGAGCAGCCTGGCGGCCTGGGGCATCAGGTGGCGCAGCTCGTCAAAGCTGCCGGGGGCCGCGCTGACTTGGGGTTCCCGGTAGCCGCCCCCATCCTCCGCTTTGCCCGGCGCCTGGGGGGTCAACTCGTTTTCCCGGATATCTCTACTTGGCAGGGGCGCAGTGGGCACGGGCTCCGGTTTGGCGGACGGCACGACCCTGGCCTGGACCGGTTGGGTTTGGGGATTGGGCTTTAACCCCAGGATAAAAAAGGTCTGCCCCCCCTGGCCAGGCCGGGTCTGCTTCCAGTAGGCGTAGGGCTTTTCGGGGTAGAGGTCCAGGATAATGCGCACCCCCCTACCGGGAGCCGCGGTTTCGGTGAGGACTTGTTGCACCAGGAGATCATCGCCCTCCAGGTGGCTGGGCAACCGACCGGACCGGGCCCGGGGAAAATCCACCACCACTTGAGGTTTGCCCGCCAGGTTCCGGCAACTCACCTGGGGGGTGACGGGCCGATCCAGGACCACGGTGAGAAGGGTATGCACCCCCATCCTGCTCAACCCCAGGCGGCGCACCTCCGGGGTATCGCCCGCCCCCCAGGCGGGACAAGAGAGGCCCCACAGCAACACCAGCAGGCCGGCAAGGCCTCTGGCCGGTTTATCGGCGAGGAGCTGTAGCCAGGTAATGGGCTTACCCTCCTTCCGGAACCCGCTTGAAGATGACGCATGAACCGGGTGGACAGCCGGGGTGCCATTCGCCGCTCATGTCCGCCGATAATATGGCGCCGCCATCGCCGGGGGTGACGATGAGGATGGCGCCCTGTCTGGTGTAAATCCAGACTTTACCGTCATTCACCACCCAGGTGAACTCCACCGATTTTCCCGCCACGGTCCAGGTCCCCTTGCCATCCTCGTTGAGGACCAGATTAATGAAAGTTTGGCCGGCGAAGGGCTTGATGGATTTATAAGTCCCGGCAAAGGGGGAGCGCGACTCCCCGCAGCCGCTCATGACCAGCCCCACGATGATCAGACCCAGGACCGCAGCCGCCTTCAGCAAGCTTTTTTTCATATCTTTCTTTCCCGCAAGACGAATCCTCCCCGATCCAAGACAAACACGCGATCGTAGAAGAAGATTTGGACGGTCATGATCAGCATCGAGACGTTCTTCATGACCTTCAGCCAGTTAACCGGTTCGCCCACTTCGCCCACACACCCGCAGTTAATGGGCATGTGGTGTAAAATGGCATTTACCAGGCCCACGATGAAAATGATGTTCATGGCGGCGATGAGGGTGGCCGCGGCTCGGGTGCGAATGCCCAGAATGAGGAACAGCCCCACGACCAGCTCGGCCCACGGCAGGGCCAGGGACCACAGGTTGACCCCCCAGGCGGGGGTCAGGTTGTAATCCACCACGTTCAAAGCAAAGACCGCCGGCCGCAAGATCTTGCTCAAAGCGAAAGAAATAAAGATGGCCCCCAGGAGCACCCGGCAAAACACCGACAGGTAAGGGCTGCGGCGAATGGGCGGAATTAAGATTAACAAAAAGATGCTCACCGGCACCCATTCGAGAAGGCCCGGCAGACCCAGCGGCATGCTGGCGCCTTCCTTGGTTTCTTTCTCCACAACGGGCAGGGCCTTTTCCCACCCCCCATAATCCTTGAGCACCGCTACCCGCTTCAACCCCTTGTTCATCAGCAGGTGGGCCAGATCGAGGTCCATCCGGCGGCTGAAGACGCCGCCGTAAACCACAATGGTCTTGTCCTTGGCGTTCTCCATCTGGGTTACGGAGAATTGGAACATGGGGAACATTAGGTCGAACAGGATCACCGGCAGGTTCTGGGCGCCCTTGATGTGCTTCTGACTATAAAAGGCGCTTTTCCTGGCATCAACGAAAATGGCCTGGTTTTTCTTATATAAATCTTGGGCCTGGCTGAGAGTAATTTCGGGAACGCCTTTGGCTTCCCCCCAGCCGTGAATTAGGGGCAGCCGGTTGTCGTTATAGATGTTGAACACCAGGGCGAGAACCAGGCTGATCCCCAACATCAGCACATAATCGAACCAGGAGATCTGCCGCAGTTTGACCTGGTGGACCACCTGGGTCTCCAGGCGGCGGTCCCCGCTCACCAGCCAGCCGGCCAATTGCTGGATGATGTGGCGGGCCAGTTGGGGGTTTTGATCCAACAGGCGGTCGAATTCCTCCTTGGAGACCTTGATGAGGGTGACCTCCTCCATGGCCTCCACCGAGGCGGAGCGGGGCTGCCCCGTGACCAGGGCCACTTCGCCAAAATAGCTGCTGGCCCCCAATTCGGTCAAGTTGGTCTGAATCCGGTCTTCGGTCTCTCGGAAAACCCTGACCCGCCCTGATTGGATGACATAGAAAAATTCCGGGGCTTCGCCCTGACTGACGATGCGCGTGCCGGCGGGCACGCATATCTCCTGCCCCAATTGATGGATCTTTAACCCCGCCGACTCCGCCCCCCCTGTGGGTTTCTCGGTTGACTCCATGCCGTCTTTCCTATGGGTTGAGAACTGTGGTTAACGGGCCGACTTGCCAACCCCGATGGACACTTCCCTTGTCCCTGTCTTATTACCACAAGACGCCATAAATGTGAACTCCGACCCATCTTTCCGGCAGGAAAAAATTTTGATTGCCGAGGCCGCGGCCACGGTGGGCGAGGACCAAAATTGCCCCCGGATTTTAGTAAATTTCTCAGTTTGAGAAAATTTTATCAAGATTACGGGGCGTTCTCTCAAGGAGAGAAATCCTCCGCCTGACTCCGGGGAACTGGATTCGGCCCGGGTGAATTTGCCAATTAATTCAAGTAGATTTTCTTTAAGATTTTTAAGTTGGTTGGCAAGCCAATTGCATAATATAGGGGTTAGCTTGATTTCGCCATGTTGCGAGGAACTGATCTATATGCGAACCACAACCTCTGCCTATCCCTTGACCCAGGTGAAATGGCGCACCAAAGAGGAACAGCGGGTACAGACCCTGGACCTGGCCCTGAAAATCCTGGTCCCCTTAATGTTGTCCATCGGTTTGGTGGTGTCCCTGAAGGTGGGCTCTTTCGACGGCTATCTGCAGTTGTTGAGCCGTCAAAGTTTCGGTTCTCCCCTGATGGCCCTGGGGGCCGGTTTCACCCTGGCCTACCTGGCCTTCCAGGTGGTGCGCACCGTGCTCTGGTGGCGGTATAAATCCTATCCCCTGCCGTCGGGCCCGCTGCCCCGGGTCACCGTCATCATCCCGGCTTACAACGAAGGGGCCATGGTGGAAAAGGCCATCTACGCCGCGGTGGCCTCGGACTACCCTGCCGACCGGCTGGAGATCATCTGCATCGACGACGGCTCCAAAGACGACACCTGGACTTACATCGACCGGGCCCGGAAACGCTACCCCAAGCTCATCAAGGCCATCCGCTTCCCCAAAAACCGGGGCAAGAAAGAAGGCCTCTACGCCGGCTTCACCCGGGGCAAAGGCGATTACTTCGTTACCATCGACTCCGATTCCGTGATTGCCCCAGATACCGTGAAGCAGGTCATCGCCCCTATGCTCAACGATCCCCGGATCGGGGCGGTGGCGGGCAACGTCAAGGTCTACAACCGGAGCCGCAGTCTCATGGCCCGGATGCTGGCGGTGCGTTTTGTCCTGGCCTTCGACTTCCTCCGGGCCTCCCAAAGCATGTACGGCTGCGTCACCTGCACCCCCGGGGCCCTTTCGGCCTACCGGGGCAAAGCCCTCAAGCCCATCTTGGAGGAATGGCGCCAGCAAACCTTTATGGGCCTGCCCGCCAATATCGGCGAAGACCGAGCCCTTACCAACTTCGTCCTGCGCCAGGGCTACTTTACCTCCTACCAGCGCAACGCCACGGTCCACACCTTGGTGCCCGAGACTTACAAAGGCCTCTGCCGCATGTACCTGCGCTGGGATCGGAGCAATTTCCGGGAAAACTGGGTCCAGCTCAAGTTCATCTTCAGCAAGTACCGGGCCCAACACCGGCTGCTGCC
>Ga0172371_10013800_pt1 | contig 10477 bp, 7 predicted proteins | sample Lak12m_FD_114543 | JGI IMG/M metagenome (GOLD analysis project Ga0172371, IMG submission 114543) | Freshwater microbial communities from Kabuno Bay, South-Kivu, Congo - kab_022012_12m | ecosystem: Environmental > Aquatic > Freshwater > Lake | place: Democratic Republic of the Congo: South-Kivu... | reverse complement strand
GAAAGCGGGCTGCACCACGATTACGAAGAATGGCTCGAAAAAATTGCCCCGCACGAACCTGTCTCAGGCTACTGGCACAACCGCACAGGTGAAGACAACGCCGACGCCCACATCAAACGCCAGGTCATGGGGCGCGAGGTGGTGGTGGCCGTCACCAACGGCCGCCTGGATTTCGGCACGTGGGAACAGATCTTCTACGGCGAATTCGACGGTGGGCGCAAGAAACGCGTTCTGATTAAAATTATTGGTGAATAAGTTTTTTTGATCGCCAGGTAATCCAATTCGCGATTAGATGTTTTTCATGGACGGTGCAAATGGAACATGCCCTGATCTGCCCTCAATGCAAGGCCCCCTTGAAAGCGTACTGGTATTCCCGATCCGTGGTGTGCAATTACTGCGGCACCACGATCGTCCTTGAAGAATCCACGCTCTCTGCTGAAGAATTCCACAAAGCCTTTATCGCCTGGAATTCACCCCAAAATTACGCCCTCTCGAACTGGATCTCGATCGGCGAAAGGCATTGGGCGGTTGAAGATCTGCTGGCCAGGGGCGAGACAACAGACGTCTATTCCGGCAGGCTGGCCCGCTGGCCGACCGAACTGGTGGTGCTCAAGGTGCTGCGCGAAGGCGAAGACGATCAGGGCCTGGCTAGAGAATGGCAGACCCTGCAGCAGTTGCGTCAGAGCGGAGCCAGGGGAGCTGACCATTTCTCCAGGCTGCTCCCGCAGCCCGTCATGACCGGCAAGATCAGCGGTTCGACCTTCCACGGCCGAAGTGTGAATATTTTCAGGCGCGAGAAGGATTTCCGTTTCAATTTCGAAGAGGTCAGAAAAGCCTACCCAAAAGGCATCCCGGCGCGCGCTTCCGTGTGGGTCTGGCGCAGGATCCTCGAAATCCTCTCGTTTATCCACGTGTCCGGGTACGTCCACGGCGCGGTCGTGCCTGCCCATTTATTGCTGCAGGAGAACGAACACGGTCTCCGTCTGGTAGGTTACAGCCGCTCCGGGTTGAAAGGCAGCCCCTTAAGCGAACCATCTACCAGCGACCTCGCGTTTTATACCGATGAGGTGAAAACGGGCATGCCGCTGATGTCACAACTGGATATCCGCATGAGCGCCCGCTGCATCCTCCACGCGCTTGGAGGGGACCCGCTCGCACTGACGCTGCCTGATTCCGTGCCGGCGCAACTGGCCGACTACGTGGTCAAATTCGCGCAGCTTCCCCTGAAAAAGTCGTCAGAGATCAGCGCCTGGACGATCCGGGAGGAACTGGGTAAACTCGCCGACGACCTCTACGGAGCGCCGGCTTTCATTCCGATCAAAATTCCGGAAACGATCAATTAAAGTTATTTCGCAGACAAGGAGATAAAAATGGGATACGGAAATTACAGTCAGGCAGCGCACGAAGCGCTTCTCAAGGGCAGGACCAGCATCCCCATGCAGCAGGTGTTCAAACAATCCGCATGCCATCCTCTAATGAACCCCAAGGGAGTCAAGGTCAGGGAAAGCCGCGACGGCGGCGATCATCCCCAGTCCATTGGCGTCGTGTTCGCCCTCGATGTGACCGGCTCCATGGGTGAGATCCCCAGGCTGATGGCGACCAAAGAACTGCCCACCTTTATGAAAGTGTTGACGGGCTGCCAGATCCCCGACCCGCAGCTATTGTTTATGGCCATCGGCGACGCCTATAGCGACCGTGCGCCCCTGCAGGTTGGACAATTCGAGTCCACGGCGGAACTGATGGACCAATGGCTGACCTGGTCATACCTTGAAGCCGGCGGCGGCGGTTCAGGGCAGGAATCCTATGAGTTGGGTATGTACTTTTTAGCCATGCATACTGCCATGGACTGCATGGAAAAACGCAGCAAAAAGGGCTACCTGTTCATGACCGGCGACGAGATGCCTTACCCCAGCCTGCCCAAGAATGTCGTGGAGGCGGTCGTTGGAGACCACCTGGATGACGACCTCGCCTGTGAAGAGATCGTGGCCGAACTGCAGAAATCCTTTGTGCCGTTCTTCATCATCCCCGATTACGCCAGGGCCAAACGCTGCGAACGGCGCTGGCGAGATTTGCTGGGCGATAACGTGCTGACCATGGAATCGCCGCAGGATATTTGTTACGTGGCCGCCGGCGCCATGCTGCTCCACGAGGGGCGGGCGCACAGCATGCAGGATGTAGTCAAGTACCTGAGCGAAGCCGGCATGACGGCAGAGCGCCAGGCAGCCATTGTGCAGACGCTGACCCCATTAAGTCAGGTCCTTTTCAGCCGATAATCCGCCTTGCGCGCCTACCTCCTCGCTGACCTTGGCTTTGGCGACGCCGGCAAAGGGCTGCTTACCGATTATCTGGCCAGAAAAGAAAAGGCCGGCCTTGTAGTCCGTTATAACGGCGGCGCACAGGCCGGACACAATGTGGTGACGCCTGACGGCCTTCAGCACACCTTTTCACAATTCGGGTCGGCGACCTTCCTGCCGGGTGTACAAACCTGGCTCTCACAAGATGTGGTGGTGCATCCGGGCGCGCTGCTCCTTGAAGGGGAAACCCTCGAACGGAAGGGCGTAAAAGATGCATTCAGCAGGATTGCGGTCAGCGATCAGGCGCTGCTGGTCACACCCTGGCACCAGGCCGCCAACCGCATCCGTGAAATGGCGCGCGGAGAGGCCCGCCACGGGAGCTGCGGCGTGGGCATCGGCGAGACCGTTGAAGACGCCCTGACGGACGAGTCCGGCGCGGTCCGCGCCGGCGACCTGAAAGATACGCTTCTGCTGAAGAAGAAACTGAACAACATCAGGGAGCGCAAGAGAGCCCAATTAACCGCTCAAATCGGCGAAAATCGCCTGCGTACGGAGCTTGCCGGCGAGTGGGAATACTTCCTTAGTGACGAGGTCCTTGACGCCTGGCTGGCCACCGCAGCACGGTTGCAGGCGCTGGGATTAGTCCAGCCGGACGAGCGGCTGACCGACCGCCTTAAAAGCACTGAGACGGTCATTTTTGAAGGCGCGCAGGGGGTCCTGCTGGACGCGGCTACCGGATTCCACCCCTACACCACCTGGTCGGATTGCACGACCGCCCAAGCCGAACGGCTGCTGGACGAGTTGGCTCCCGATAGTGAGCGCATCAAGGTGGGCATCCTGCGCTGTTACGCTGTCCGCCACGGGCCGGGGCCTCTACCGACCGAAAGCGACGCGTTCAGGTCTCACATCCACGAACACAACCAGACCAACGACTGGCAGGGCCGGGTGCGTTACGGCTGGTTCGATCCCATACTCGTGGATCACGCCCTGCAAGCCGCCGGCCGCATGGACACTTTGGCCGTCACCCACCTTGACCTGCTCCCGCACCTGGACTCATGGAGATATTGTGTTGGCTACGACCATTTCGACAAAACCTTCCAGCAGGATTTGGGATCTGGCAATCACTTGAAGTTGAAAACCATCCGCCCGGACGACTTTGAAACGCGAACAAAATTGACTGAAGCGCTCATGCGCGCTGAAGCGGTCCTGCAAGACTGCGCCACCCGCGATGAATCCGTGCTGGCAAAGATCGAGGAGTTGACGCAGCATAAGATTGAGTTGGCCGTTTACGGAAAGACCGCTCTGGATGTAAGATTAAGGGGATAATTTGAACGGGCGCTATTGCCGCATTCATTGGAACCCATTTTAAATTTGTATTGCATGGCAAGATCAAAGTCTTTCATCGTATAAATAATTATCAAACATCAATATCCGGGGAAAAATGTTCAAGCTCATCGAATTTATTGCAGTGATAGCCACCACCGTGCTCAACCACATCCACGGCATGGTTTTGGCGATCTCCCACCCAGACCAGGTCAGGGAACAAAGCGCCAGCCAGATCGCGGTCAAAGAATGGATCCCGGCGGTTTCCGGTATTGCCGTGGTTACGCTGGTCGCCTCCTTCCAGCCCGATGGATTGAACGCCATCGGCGTCGATCTTGAGGTAAAAGCCAGGAATTTTGCCGCCCTGGTGGAAGGTTTTTGCTGGTTCGCGGGGATTTTGATCCTGGTCTATTTCATCTACCGTTTCGGCTTCGGCAGAAAGAAACCCAACGAATTCGACGTGCGAATTTCTGAACGCCCGGAGGTCATCGAGACGGCCAAATTCCGCAGCGGCGTCGAACGGCTGGTCTACCTGTCCATTTTGCCGGTGTGTGTGATCGCAGAGGAATTCGTCTACCGCGGATACCTTGTCTTGTATCTGGGCAGCCGGAGCGGCGCTTATTTACCTTGGGCGGTATTTTCCGTTGTGCTCTCAGTGATCGTACATCTCTATCAGGGACGCGACCTGCGCAATATCCTGATCCATTTACTGCTGGCGGTGTCGCTGGTCGGCATCACCCTTCTCACAAAGAATCTCTTTGCTTCCATTACCGGCCACCTGTTCAATAATTTGGCGTTCACGCTAAATGTATGGAGGCTCTCTGATGACCAGGGGCTCGTCCCTTCGTCTGAAAAACAAAAAACTGTGGTTAACTTTGCATGGATCCTGTTCGCATTGCTGAATTTGTACCTGGTGCTGGCTTTCTTTGTATGGGCAATCGACATCCGCTTTTCTATTCCTTAATCTGCTTTCTTTTAGAATAATTCGTACACAACGAATTAAGTGGAATTTCGTATATGGTAGAGCGTTTCAACGAAAGGAGCCATTATGGAAAAACCGATTGAATCACTTTCAAGCGTATCCGGAACCATGTTGATCACATTGTATGCCCGGGCGAAGGAAACCCTCAGCAAGGACCCGATCATCCAGGATAAAAAAGCCGTTGAAATCATTGATGTGTTCAAGAAAGAGATAATTAATTCGGCAAATCCTATTCATCAGAAGATTGTCAAGGATCGATACAATCCCAAACTGGCCGTCAGCATGGCTTTGCGCAGCCGCAGGTTCGACCGTTACGTGCAAGACTTTCTTGACCGCCACCCCGCAGCCACTGTGATCAATTTCGGCTGCGGTCTGGATACCCGTTTTGATCGTATCGATAACGGCAAAGTCCGTTGGTTTGACATTGATTTCGCTCCGGTGATTGCCCTGCGGCGGCGTTTCATGGCAGAGAACGAGCGAAGGCGCTTCCTCGAAGGCTCGATCCTCGATCCGTTCTGGATCGACCGGGTCAAAAATAACGGCCCGTATCTGGTCCTGGCCGAAGGCGTTTTCATGTATCTCAAGGAGGAAGACGTCAGGAACCTGCTCTTCATGATCAAAAATAAGCTCGGTAAGGCCGAACTGGTGTGTGAAGTTTACAACAGGTATTGGGCCGAACGTTCCAAAAGTAAATATTTACAACGAAAATTTACGCGCCAATTGGGTTATGCCAGCGACGCCATCCCCTCTTTTGGGATCCCCGATGGGCGTTATTTCGAATCATGGGACAAAGGCTTTAAATTCCTCGATGAATGGACCTATTTTGATGACCGCGAAAAGAAAATGGGTTGGTTCAACTTGTTCGCAGGAGTCAAACTGATGCGCATGGTCCAATGGACAATACATTACATGATCTCCTGATCGATTGAGTGAGAAGAAGTTTGTCCCTTCCGGATAATAAAACCACCCGTAAATAAACTGCACCGGACAAGTCCGGCTTTCCGTCTGTATCATTTTTAATGTATTGCGCCACAAAACGCGGTATAGTGGTCTTGAATTGGTTATTTCAACAGGAGGGAAAAATGACCAAAAAGATACCGTATCCATTTCGAGATACCATTAATATTGATATTGTCGGTCCAAGCGGTCAAGGAAAAAGCACCCTTGCTTCAGCGATCACAAAATATAATCAACTTGCCAACAATACAAGCGCCGGCGGCTATGAAAGCACACACGATCTTTTCACAGAGAACCCTCGAGGCATAAAAATAAGTGTCACGCATTCAGATTTTAAGGCTGGTAAACTGCATTTGGACTTCGCCGATCTGCCCACCGCGCAAGACCATCTGATCAATCAGGTCACCGGCCTGACCAAGGCCAATGGAACCGTTTTGGTACTCTCCGTCGATGAGGCTTTCTTGCCCGAGACCCGCTCACAATTACAATTGCTGCGTCATACAGGTTCCAAGCCGTTATCCATCTATCTTAACCAAAAATCAGGCAAAACTTCACTCAAAACAACCGAGCGGATCAAAAAGGAGATCCGGGTATTGCTGACCGAATACGGCTTCGATCCAGTCCAGGTCCCCATTGTAAGTGGATCGGCTTTGTCTGCTCTAAACGCAAACAATTTCGATCCACAAGCCCCCGAATACGAATCCATAAAAAATCTGATTGACAACCTGATTGCCGGTCAGCAAAAGAAGGAAGCGGAGACAGGCTCTCCTTTTAAATTAAAGGTGGAAGAAGTCATCTCAGGAGAAGGCGAGAAAACCACGCTTCAAGCCAGGGTGCAGAAGGGAACCGCCAGGAACGGAGACCGGGTCGAAATTCCGCTGGAGGGCGGATTGACCTATTACGCCACCATCCAGGATCTCTCAAATATCAGTGAAGAGAAACAGCACTCTCACCCCGATGTTGTACGGTTAACTCTGAATGGCATTAAAAAGGATTTCCTTAAACCTGACACTCTTATCATCACCCCTGATTCGCTGCACAAGAAAGATGCAATTGATGCGTTGGTCTATCTCCTGCCCGGCTTTGAAAAAGGTTCACCAACACCCTTCGCTGAAGAAACTGAATTCGACCTAATAATCAACGATGTCAATAAGGAAGGCTGCATGCCCGATTACGTGGCAGGAAAGGTTGCAGGAGGGGGCATGGAAGAAGGTCAACTTGTTCATACCAACCTGAACCTCGATCATTCCATCTTTTCCGAAGCAGGCACTCATTTTTCCGTTAACGCCAACGGTGAAACGGTTGGAGCCGGGGTCATTATTAATCCATCGAGAAGACCAAATGGACAAGCGCATGTTTCTCTCATGGAAGAACACCTTGACCACGCCAAACCCGAGTCTTCTGCCAGAAAACCCGAAAGCGGTAAACCTGCAGAACGGTTTGCTAACGTTGTACTGCAAGACCTAAACGGAGCTGTTCTGGATGCCGGATCGAAGATCGAACCCCGACAATTATTCACCATGAACCTCTCGATCAGAGAATTAAAAGACAAGAGTCTGGTGCAAAAACCGCATCCGATCGATGAGAATTTGCCCAAAGGGCAAGACCTGTCTTTAAAGGTGGTCGTTAGCAGTTCAGATTTTGATCTCGGTTTGGATGAAACGCCAAAAGATGAATGCCATATCGTTCAAAGTCTTTTCCTGCTTCCGGCTGATGGCGGTGCGGCAAAAGCTTCAGATGGCAAGGAGGATCTTGCCATCAGTGTGCGCGCTCCAGCAGCCGCCATGACCGCACATCTACGGATCAACTATTATTTCCGCAACCATCCGGTACAATCGCAATTGCTGACGGCTGAGATCGGAGCGGAAAAAAGCGCCGTGAACGTTGAGCTGGATTTCTCATTTTCCAGCAGTCTGGCAGACCTCGAGACACTGCCGCAGCGACCACAAATGAGTCTCTTTACCCACACAGGTGAAGAAAAGGGCCATACGCTGATGATCCAGGACAAGTCGGAAAACAACCTCCTTACACCAGTGTTATTGAACTTCGACAAGGCAAATATCAACGGAATAGTCAAAAAATTCAGGTCCGCACTTGAAGATTATGCGCCTGGTGATCATAAGGTCACGAAAGCAATGTTAATACGCGCCATGCAAAACCTGGCTCCCGTCGGACAGGAATTGTATGACAGCATCATCCCGGCAAACTATAAGAGAGTATTGCGGAACTGTCTGAAAGGCCAAAAAGGATTCGTGGTTCAAATTACGCGTCCCATCAGTGATGATTGGACGATCCCGTGGGGATGGATCTATGACATTAACCTGGATCCTGATCTGGATTCCAGTGATATCCCGGTCTGCCAATGCATCAAAGATTGGGATGAAAAGTCTCCGTTGATCCTGGACCCCGACCACCACCCTCTGCACACGGCAAACGTGCTCTGCCCGTTGGGATTTTGGGCGTTCCGTTATTCCGTTGAAATCCTGTCCAACGAAAAAATTGCCAATCTTTCAAATATCTCCTTATCAGGCGATTTCGATATTGTTGCGGCAGTGAATTCCTCCCTGGATTGGAAGGATCACATTACAACCCTGGAAACGATCTTTCAAAAAAAATATCCTGAATGCGTGATGAAAAGGGCTACCAGTAAAGACCAAATCCAGGCTTGCCTTGGGGTTGAATCTGCCGATCAGAATATTTTGGCAATTTATTTCATCTGCCACGGTGACAAAGAAACGGTCGGAGATCCTAACACCTACCTGGTGGTCGGACAGAATGAAAAACTAACTACAAAAAAATTGGGGTTTTGGTTTGAAAGCTGGGATGTCAATTGGGAAACGACCCATCCGCTTGTTTTCATCAATGCCTGCCATTCTGTTGAAATCCAACCCAATACCTACAGCAGTTTTCAGCGTGAATTCATTGGACAGGCAAACGCAGCTGGCGTGGTCGGAACAGAAGTCAAGGTCAATGAAAAGATCGCCAAGGAATTCGCTCAATCCTTCTTCGCATCGTTAGTTAATGGAGGAAGCGTCGGGCAATCCCTTCAGCAAGCAAAAATGGATTACCTCCGCCAAGGTAATCTGATCGGGTTGAACTACACCTCTTACTGTTGGTCTGACTTGCGCATTAATGTTCGATGAGAATGGATAATTTATTGTGATGGTCGAATTCGGGCCGGAAAGATCAGTCGTCGCCGCCCAACCAGCCTGTATTCTTAAATACTGTGTTCCCCAAGATCAGGTAAAGGAAAAATCCTGCTGCCAAGCCGATGCAGTATGTGGCGAAAACGTCCATTTCCTTGAAGATTGCCATTACGGCTGCGCCGCCCACCGCGCCAATCACGGTTGAAATGCTTGATAGTGAAACAGTTTCTTTCGTTTTTCGCAACATACGATAGGTGATCCAGCCGATAACCAAACCAAAACACAATGAACCAATTTGAACAATCGTCATCTCTCTACCCTCCTCTGAATAACAGATACGATGTCCTACTTATGATAATCAATTTTATAAAATATTCAAGGACTGAATTACTTCGACGGTTGAATTTATCTGTAAAAAGTGTAAAAACAAAGAAACTTAGTATATATGGTAAATACCCAAATACATTTACTTGGATACTGATTAATTAATTTATACCGGAATTCAAATTTCTTTTTTTAATAATCATTAAAAGTCAAATCCCGGCGCTGCAACACCGGAATTTGACTTACCAAAGGAGTTTAGAAATCTGACTCATACTTCATTTAAAAGCAGAATCAGGACTTCAACTACGACATAATCTATAGTATACCTCGTTCCATTGGATTTCTTTCTTGAATTCAGGCAATTTGGTATTGTTATCGATCAACAACATCTCAATTCCTGCAATTTCAGAGAAGTCTTGAAGGTGTTCTGCAGTCAAATTGAAACTGAAGCTTGTATGGTGGGCTCCGCCGCCATAGATCCAGGCCGCAGCGGCAGTTTTAAGGTCCGGCTGGGGTTTCCAAAAGGCGCGTGCAACCGGCAGTTTGGGGAGCGGCTGGTCGGTCGGCACCACATCCACCACGCTGGTGATCATTCTGAAGCGTTCACCCATGTCAACGATGGAAGCGCACACCGCAGGTCCCAGATTGGAATCGAAGATCAAACGCACCGGGTCAGACTTGCCGCCGATGGAGAGCGGTAGGATCTCCAGTTTCGGTTTCGAAGCTGCAATAGATTCGCAGACTTCCAACATGTGTGCGCCCAGGATCTTATCGCCGCTTGGATGGAAGTGATAAGTATAGTCCTCCATGAAGCTGACGCCTCCCGGAAGTCCGGCTCCCATGACTTTCATGGCGCGCACCAGGGCTGAAGTTTTCCAATCGCCTTCTGCGCCAAAGCCGAACCCGTCGCGCATCAGCCTTTGTACTGCCAGCCCGGGTAGTTGGGCAAGACCGTGCAGGTCTTCAAAGGTGGTTGTGAAGGCTTTGAAACCGCCGCCTTCAAGGAAATTACGCATACCGACCTCGATGCGGGCTCCTTCGATCAAAGCCGCGTGAGAGGCGCCGCCCGGTTTCAAGGATGCGGCCACATCGTACTCGTCGAGATATGCCTGCGTCATTTTACTTACATCCGCATCAGAAGCCTCATTGACCGATTTTACCAGGTCGCCGACTCCGTACCCATGGACCTCATACCCAAACTGGATCTGAGCTGATACTTTGTCTCCTTCGGTAACGGCCACGTCACGCATATTGTCACCGAAGCGTGCCAGTTTTCCACCCTGCCAATCCGCCCAACCGGCGGCTGCGCGCGCCCAGACACCCAGGCTCGCCTGAACGTCTTCATCCTGCCAGTGCCCGACCACCACCTTGCGGTTCAGGCGCAACCGGCTTCCGATGAATCCAAATTCACGGTCGCCATGAGCCGATTGGTTCAGGTTCATGAAGTCCAT
>Ga0172371_10013799_pt1 | contig 10478 bp, 10 predicted proteins | sample Lak12m_FD_114543 | JGI IMG/M metagenome (GOLD analysis project Ga0172371, IMG submission 114543) | Freshwater microbial communities from Kabuno Bay, South-Kivu, Congo - kab_022012_12m | ecosystem: Environmental > Aquatic > Freshwater > Lake | place: Democratic Republic of the Congo: South-Kivu... | reverse complement strand
TTGAGCCGCCTTCATTATCTGATTAGCCTCCATCATTATAATTGAATCTTTTGCATCATTTTTATTATCATTTAAATTAACCAGAATAACGCTGGCTATAATGCCGATTACAGCTATAACAATTAAAACTTCTATTAAGGTAAAGGCTTTTTTAAACTTAAACATACTTTATTTTAGTGATTATAAAAAATTTTCGTATAATTAAGATTTATTATTTAAGAGAAACTGCCAAAATTAAGGATTGCTCCTGACGTCCCCAGGACAACCCGGACAATCAAATTGACATCCGCCATCATTAAACCCACCGGATATTTGAGAAGACTTTCCATTTGAACCCACACAATAGAATTTTTTGGCCCCTGGTAACCAAACTATTATAGATAACTGCGTCGTATCAACCCAACTTGCAATCCACATCTGGCTGACTCCGCTAGTAGCATAATTTGGATCATAATCACTGCCCAAGGTATCTATTATATTTTGGCAGGCACTCGTATAAGAACTTATGGTTGTAGAAAATACACAATCAGCCCTGCCCGAAATATGACCATCAGAATGAAAAAATCCTGAATAATCGGCTCTTTTTCGTGACAACTCGTCAAACATTGCATTGGAAGTAGCTGTGCTCATCATAGAAGTAGCTGTTGCTATTATTTTAGCATCTCTCGCATCAGTTTTGGTTCCGCCCAAATAAATATAAGCCATCGTCCCCAAGATAGCGATGATGGCCATTATGACAACCAGTTCTATTAATGTAAACCCAGCACCCACGGGCTTACGCCCGGGGCATTTGGGCAATTGCGCTTTGCATCTTTTTACCAATCCATCTCCGCGCTGACGCGTGGAGCATTGTGGGTGCTGGGTAAATCCTCCGCCAGAGACGGACGAGTTTTTATTTTTCATATTTGTATTTGAACAAATAAAATAGCTTTTCGGCTGATTTCTTCCTTAATTATAAACCAAATTATAAAAAAAGGGAATACATCAAATTCCCTAAAAATCTTATTCTGCTTATAAATTAATGCTATTTGCCTCCCATTCCTAATATGCCGATAATCACTCCGATAAGAGCCGTCATCATAGTAAATATCCAAGCACGCATCGTAACTTTGGTTTCCGGCCAGCCCTTGGCCTCAAAATGATGGTGGATGGGCGCGGCTAAAAATACTTTGCGGTGGAAAAATTTCTTGCTGAAAAGCTGGATGGCCGCGCTGCCCGATTCCAAGACATAAAAGAAAACAATAATGAATAAAACGATGGTGGAATTAGTCAGCATGGCAATAACTCCCAAAGTCGCACCCAGCGATATAGCTCCGGTATCACCCATAAAAAATCGTGCCGGATAAATATTAAACCACAAAAAAGCCAGAAGCGCCCCGGCTATCGCCGCGCAAAAAGCGGCTAAATCCAATTTGTTCTGGAAAAAAGCAATGATGGCGAAAGAATTGAAAGCGATCATCAGAACTCCCCCGTTTAATCCGTCCAAGCCGTCGGTTTCATTGGAGGAAATGGCCGAAAAAAGAATAACAAAGATAAAAAGCGGAATATACCAGAAGCCGATGTTAAAGTCGCCGACTGCCGGAATATGGATCATGTCCCATTGGAGTTTGAAAAAAAACCACCAGGAACCGATGATCGCAATCAGGATTAGCCAGCCAAACCTGGCCAAAAATCTCATTCCGCCGCCTTTATTTTTTCCGCAACCCCGGACACTCATCCAGTCGTCAAAAAGTCCCAGGATACCGGCGGAAATCAAAGCAAAAATCGGCAGCCAAGTCTGGGAGCGGCTGAAAAAATCCAGACGGGCGATAAAATTGATTTTGGTCCATTGGGCGACGAACGGAAAAATATAATGGGAAGCCAGAATCAAAACCAGCACCGTAAACCAAACCAAAATTCCGCCCATCGTCGGCGTTCCGCTTTTGTCCTTATGCAGCTTATTGATAAAAGTCAACTTCTCTCCGTCGACCGAATTTTTTTTTATTTTAATTCCGATCTTATACTTGTATAAAATTCCGGTCATTATGGGCGTCAGTAAAAAAGCCGCGATAAAAGCCAAACCGCCGGTAACCAAAACCTTGAGAATGCTTATGACTAACGGGATATTTTGGATTTGTGATATGGTCATATTATTTTATTGCCATTTATAATTTTTAAAAATCCAATCGGTCAAAAGCTTCATATCGTCCCAGCGTTTTTCGTCATTCAGAACCACAGCGATGATTTTATGTTTATTGGTCGGATCAGTGGCTCCCAAAAGAAGCGACTTTCCCGCCAGCGGAGTAAAGCCGGTTTTTCCCCCGAAACAGTTAGCCATCGAAGATAGAAGCATATCGGTATTTTTCAAGACATGCATATATTTCCCGTCGCAGGAATAAAATTGCCCTTCCGGTATCCGCATTATTTCCCAAATTTTATCGTAGCGGAGGGAGTAAGCGGCAATCCTGGCAATGTCGTAAGCGCTGGAATAACATTGGTCTTCTTTACCGTCAATTTCCAGGCCTGATGGCGTGCAAAAATTGGTATCTTCAAAACCCAGTTCCAGCGCCTTATCATTCATCATCCGCACAAATTTTTCGGTTGATCTGGCAATATGGATTCCCAGCGAGGTAGCCGCGTCATTGGCGCTGTTCATCAGCATCGCCTTCAAAAGATCGATAGCCTTAACCTTTTCTCCGGTATACATCCGGTTGCTCGGGCAAAATACGCTGGTTGGGCAGCCGACTACCGTTCCTGGAACCAGCAGGGCTTCTTTGGGAACAGCTATTTCTTCATTCAGATCCGGTATGTTTTCCATTACCAGCACCGCAGTCATCATTTTGGTCAGTGAGGCAATTTGAGTCCGCTTCCGGCCTTCGTCATAATGCAAAATCGTTCCTGTTTCCACATCGATAGCCACTGAAGAACCGGCCCATAGCCGCAGATCCGGATTATTATTTATTTTGAGCGGGACAAGGCCCGAAGCTGAATTTCCGCCAACCGGAAAAATTGCGTCTTTCGGATCCAATTTTTTATCGCTTGGATTTTTATCACCAGTCGAATAATCATCTGCTGCCGCATCCGCTGACGAATCAGCTCCGCAAACCTGTCCGCCTTCATTATTGGCACAGGTAGCTTCCGTTTTATTAACAATACCGGCATTTTTTAAAGCCGCGCCGGCCTGAGTATAAAAAAATACCGGTAAAAATGGAGCCAATAAAAAAATTAAAATTAAATTTATCATAATTAAATTCCGATTATGCTGTCTATTCTCCCGTCCCTCGAAAGCGTTTCAAAATCCGGCAGTCTTTCCACACTGTCAATGCCCAATTTTCTCAAAAAATCAAAAGATATCTTGTACAGGTAGCCGCGCCCGTCTTTCGGATTTTCAATCCGTTCCAGAAGCCCGCGCATCAGAAGCGACCGCAGGGTAAAACTGCAATTGACTCCGCGGATGGCTTCGATTTCCACCCGGCTGATCGGACTGCGGTAAGCCACGATGGCTAAAACTTCCAGGGCGGCCTTGCTCAAATTTTCCTGGATCTCGCTTTTAACCAGCTGGTCAAGAATTCCGGCATTTTCAGGATTGGTGGCCATTTGGAAATCATTTTCCTTTTTGAGGATAATCATCCCCCGCTGGTTGCCAATATATTCATTCTGCAAAAGCATCAAAGCGTTTTCCACCAGCGGTTTTTCTACACCGGTAATTTTGGAAATTTTGGAAACGGAAACCGGCTCTCCGCTCATAAAGAGAATGCTTTCGATGCAATTTTTTAATTTTTCCGGTTCCATAATGCTGGGTATACCCCCACACCAATTAAGGATGGGTTTTTTAATAAGTATTTTAATTGATATGATGGATTACTTTTAGTCTAACTTTTTAGGCCAAATTATATTTTTAAATCCTTAATTGGTGTGGGGGTGAACTTTTAATTTTATCTCGTTGAACAATTGCCCCTGCTCCACGTCAATGATCCTTTGTTTGACCATTTCCAGCACGGCTAAAAATGAAACAATCACTTCAATCTTATCTTTCGCGTTGGCGGTCACCTCGGCAAATGAGGTTTCCACCCTCTGCCGCAAAACATTTTGGAGGTCGTTTATTTTTTCCTCCAAAGTAACGATGTCTCTCACCACTTCATTTTCCAGTTTTTCAATAACCGGAATTTCCGCCAGGATATACAAAAAATATTTTTTAAAATCAAAAACATTGACATTTTCCGGCGGATAAAAAATTGACTTGACTCCGGCAAATCCTTCCCGCGCGTAACTGATCCTTTTAAAACCGGCAATTTTCCCCAGTTGCAATGAAGCTTCTTTGAATTTCTTGTACTCTTCCAGCTGTTTGGTCAGATCCTTTATTTCTTCCTCCTCTTCTTCGGTAAATTCCAAGAAGGGCAATAATGCCCTGGATTTTATCAAAATCAATTTGGCCGCTACCGAAAGAAAATCAGACAGATTATCCAAATGGATATTCTCATTGTTTTTAATGAAGTCCAGATATTGGTCGGAAACATGGGCCAGGCTTAATTCGGTGATTTTTAGCTGTTCCTTTTCGATCAGCTCAAGCAAAAGCTCAAGCGGACCTTCGAATTTTTCCGTTTTAATGGTATAGCTCATTATGATTATTTTTTGTTTTTACTGAAAACTCCTTTGATCGGATTTTCTATTTTTTGATATTGGCCGGAAGCAATGCGAAGTGAAATGGTATATTCTCCCGAACCAAAATATATCTTTTTGACTTTAGCTAATGCATTGTCCATATAAACCGCCAGTTTTAGCAATTGGCTGAATGGCGGCGTAGCGCCGACTTTACCCGGTAAACTTTTTTTCATCCAGGCTTCTTTGGCAAAATCAATTTTTTTATAGATTTTATTTTTATTCTTTTTTTGCCAAGCGTTGATTATTTTTAACAGTTTTGGCTTATCCAAATTTTTATTCGACGGTATTAGCGCCAAAACATAATCGTTATCGGCTTTCATCACTAGCGTTTTGGCCACTTCCTGCGGTTTAACTTTTTCCGTTTGGGCCATATCCCAAGCCGTATAGGTGGTTTTATGCTCGATAATCTCGTATTTATACTTCTTATCTTCAAGATATTTGATTATTTTTTGGCCGATTTGCATAATTTTGGCTAAAAACTTACCTACCCATAATAGCACCAATCGGCTTTTTTTTCCAAATAAAAAAATGCTTCTTTATCGCTTCGAAAAAATCCCCTTTTTAAGCTTTTTTTATTCTTTTTCCGAACGGCTGTCCTCCAGCTTGATGGCCGGATAAAGTGCCGATAAAACCACAAAAACTACAATTATAAAAATCGAACGCAGCGGAAAAAATAATAGGATGATGGCTGAAATCGCAGTCCCGACCACATATCCCACCGGCATCGCCGAACGGAAAAAATTTATAATATCCACGTCGCGGCCGTCAACCTGTTTGTAAAAATAAGAATCGCGGAGAATTTCCACCAAGGCCGCTCCGATCCGGGTAGCAAAAAGCACCGCGGCCCAGAAAAAAATACTTTTTGAAGAAAACAAATAAAAAGCCATGGTCGAAAGAGCCATGATAAATATGGAGATTATCAGCAGCTCTTTTTCCCCATATTTCTTGTCCGCCATAATTCCCGCCGGATACTGCAGGATGACAAAAGGGATAAGCATGATGGTAAAGGCAATGCCTATTTTTTCCCAGGAAAATCCCAAATCGTGAAGATAAATAGGAGAGTAGATCACCATTAAGGCGTAAAAAAATTCAAGGACGAAAGAAATGTAATATATGGAAAAAATATTTTTATTTTTTATGGCCAGTGTTATGACTTCTAGCGATCTTACCTTTTTTTCGAATTTACCGTCGATACCGTGGAAACCGACCAGCGCGATCAAAAAGATTAAAATATTCAAGCCCAGCGCCAGAAAGAAAACTCCGCGAAAATCAAATTTTTGCAGCAGCGTTGTCGACAGCAAAGGACTGAATATAAATCCCAGATTGAGGATTGTCAGATGCATTCCCCTGATCCGGCCGGAAGTTTTGTCTTCCGAAAAAGTTTCCAGGATCGAATCCAAATTGGCCCACTCGACCCCCATAAAGACCACATATAAAACCAGAAAAACGACCGATAAGTTGGAAAATTGGAAAGCGATTATCAGTATGTTGGCGGCTATTTTTAGAAAACTGGAAAAAATAAAAATCCGAATTTTGCCGAATCCGCGCACCAGCTTATGCAGGTTTAGAAGCAGTAAAAGAATTATCAGATAGGAACCGGTATAAAAAATGCCGACATTTTCAGTTCCGGAGGCTTGCTTAAAATAAGTCGACAGAACATAAACAATGGCCGCTTGCGAAAAGCCAACCAGAAAAGAAACCCCGTTAACAATCCTAACTTTATTTTTGTTTAATTTTTCTTTGTGTAACGCCAATCTTTTATTTTTGCTTTTGATTTTATTAAGGCGTCAGCCTTTTTACGTCCCTGGGAAAAAGGATCGCTTCTTTGATACTGCCAAGACCTAATATTTTCTGGACGATTCTTTCCGAGCCCAGTCCCCAACCGCCGTGGGGCGGCATACCATATTTAAAGATATTCAAATAATGTTCGAACTGTTCCGGATTAAGTTTGAATTTTTTGATATTGGCAACCAGTTGGTTATAATCATTGATCCTTTGCCCGCCGCTGGCAATTTCCACGCCACGGAAAAGCAAATCAAAAGTTTCCGTATATTGCGGATCGGCGCTGGGCATTGAATAAAATGGGCGGAGCCGGGTCGGATAATGGGTGAGGAAAATAAAGTCGCTGCCATAATTTTTTTTCGCCCATTCGCAGATCAGTCTTTCGCCTTCGGCATCAATGTCCAAATCTTCGATTTTTTTGCCAAATTCTTTTTCTAAAATTTCCGCCGCTTCAGTCAGTTTAATTCTGGGAAAAGGGACGACCGGATCGATTTCGGTTCCGTAAATTTTTAGTTCCGCCTGGCACTTTTCGGAAACTTCTTTGATGACATACGCCATAGTCCGCTCCAATTCGTCCATCACATCCGCAAAACTTTCGATAAAAGCCATCTCGCCGTCCAAGCCGATATATTCATTCACGTGCCGGGTCGTATAATGCGGTTCCGCCCGAAAAACCGAACCAATTTCAAAGACCCTTTCAAAAACTCCGGCTGCCGCTTGCTTGTAAAATTGCGGGCTCTGCGCAAGATATGCTTCCCGGTTGAAATATTTTATTTTGAAAAAATTAGCGCCGCCCTCTGTAGCCGAACTGACGATCTTCGGCGTTTTTATTTCAACGAATCCATCTTTTTTCATCGCTTCGGCGTACACGCTGACTACCGCGGAATAAACCCTGAAAATCGCTTTAACTTTTTCATTGCGCAGTGTCAGCACCCGATGGTCCAGAAGCGTATCCAAATGCAAATTAAAATCTGCGTCGGAAATATCCACCGGCAATTCGCCCTCCGGCTGCGCCAAAACTTTAATTTTTTCCACTTCAATTTCAATATTGCCGGTAGAAATTTTTTCATTGCTGGCACCACCCGGCCGTTCCTTGACTAAACCCTCAATTTCAACCACATATTCGCCGCGGATTTCTTTGGCCGCTTTGTAAACATCTTCTTTGTCAGGAATAATGACCACCTGAACAATGCCGCTGCGGTCCCTAAGATCGACAAAAATCAGTTTGCCATGGTCACGGCGGGCATTCACCCAGCCGGCCAACTTTATATTTTTTCCGATTGAATTAACCGCATCTTTGATTAATGTCCTTTCCATAAAATTTTAACCTCCACACCAATATACTATTGTGAAGATATAATTTATTATTTAAACCAGTTTGGCAATGATAACTTAAAATTTAATACGAGCAATTGGTGTGCGGGGTAAATTATTTTTTTTGAGAAAAAATTTCTTCCACTTTTCGAGCCAGTTCCGAAGGCGTTACCTGGGTTTTCAGGTAAAACGCATCAATGCCCATTTGTTTGACTTTCTGGGCAATATCTTCTTCCACTGAAGCCGAAAGGATAATTATCGGAACATTTTTCACTTTTTCGTCCAATTTTATTTTGGCCACCATCTCATCGCCTGTCATCGCCGGCATGACCATATCGATTATAAACATATCGAAACCGCCTTTAACCGCCTCTTTGACTCCCCAGGCGCCGTTTCTGGCATAGGTCAGTTCGTAGCCTTCCTGCTTAAGTTTTTCGCCAAACATTTCAATAAAAATTTCCTCATCCTCGATCATCAAAATTTTCTTGGCGCCCTCGTTTTTTTCTGCCGGCTGACTGCTTCCATTGATGCGGGCTTCATTCCTGGCCTGCTCCTTATATTGGTTCAAGAACCTTTGCACTTCGGCGATCAATTCGCTGGGTCGATAATCCGACTTGGCAATAAAACCATTGGCGCCCAGCTTCAATGCTTTATCCTTGTTTTCCTTTTGGCTTAAGTTGCTGGAAATGATTATTTTAATATTGGTATCATACTCACCGCCTCTCAGGTTTCTTAAAATTTCATAACCGTCCATCTTTGGCATTATCAAATCCAAAAGGATCACGTCCAATTTTTCCTCCTTGGCAATTTTTAAGACTTTTTCTCCCGCGTCAGCCGTTAAAACCTCGAATCCCGAATCAGTAAACTTTTTCTGGTAAATCTCCAGAATCATCGGGTCATCCTCAACTAAAAGAATCCTAGTCATAGGCTTAAATTAGGTTTTTTAAAAATTTTTATAACTGAATTATAGCTCCAAAAAAATAAAAAAGCAACTTGAAAAACCGCATTTTATGCTTTAGTTTATAGCTTTTTTAACTTATTCAGAACCGCCCTGATTATCCAATCGGGAGTTGAGGCGCCGGCCGTTACGCCCGTCCTTTGGCATTTTTTGAACCATTCTTTTTTTATTTGGTCCGCTTGTTCGACAAAATAGGCATGTGGGTTAATGTTTTTGGAGATTTCCCATAATCGGGTGGAATTTGAGCTTTGCGGAGAACCGATGATGATCAGTATGTCATTATCTTTGGCTAATTTTTTGACTTCATCCTGCCGGCAATGAGTGGTGGAACACAGCGTGTCCATAATTTCCAGCTGCTTATATTTCTTTTTTAGCTCGCTCGCCACTTTTTTTACAAAATCCTGATTTTGGGTGGTTTGGGAAATTAAAATAATTTTCTTTTTACCTTCAACTTTTATTTTTTTAAAATCTTTTTCCGATTCGATAATCTTGGCCCTTTTGCCGGTCCATTCCTGAATGCCTTTGACTTCCTTGTGTTTCTTTTCGCCGACAATGATTATCTGATACTGCCGATCATTAAAAACTTTAGCTAAGCGCTGGACTTTTATAACTTTGGGACAAGTCGTATCCACGATATCTATCTTTCTTTTTTTCATCATTTCATAAATATCCGGCCCGACGCCATGAGCCGTAATTATTAACGTTCCGATTTTTAACCTGGGGTTTTGCAGTTTTTCTCGATCGATCCTTCTGATTCCCATCCCTTCAATTTTCCTGACCACATCGCTGTTGTGGACCAGAGAACCCAAAACAAAAACCGGCCGCTTGATCCGGCGGCTTTTTGCGGCTTTTTTTACAATTTTATACGCCCGGCCTACGCCATCGCAAAAACCGGCATATTGGCTAAGACTTATCTTCATACCTTAGTATGACTTAGCAAAAATTACTTTCCCTGAAGATTCTTTTCCGCAATAAATGCATTTGCCCTTTTCCTTTTTTTGGTCAAACGCAATGCAGCGAATAGTTGCCTTGGTTTCTTCTTTTATTTTTTCTTCGCATTCTCCCGATTCACACCAATGAGCCAACGCGAATCCGCCCTTATTCTCTATCACATCCTTAAATTCATCATAAGAATTAACTTCATAAGTATTTTTTTCTCGATGCTCTTTCGCTTTTTCAAATAAACTTTCCTGGATATTTTTCAAAGTCGATTTTATTTCCTCAAGAAAATTTTCATTTTTGACTGATTCTTTTGAGCCACTGTCTCTTCTGACAATCACCGCTGAACCATTATTCAAGTCTTTTGGCCCAACTTCAACTCTGATTGGAACACCCTTCCTTTCCCATTCAAAAAATTTAAACCCTGGACGCCCTTCCCTCATGTCAATCTTGGCAGAAATTTTTTCCTTTTCCAATTCTTTCATAAATTCATTGGCTTTAGCAAAAACTTTTTCTTTTTCCTCTTCAGATGCCCAGATCGGAACAATCACGACATTCAAAGGCGCAATATTTGGAGGCAGCACCAATCCCTTGTCATCACTATGCACCATTATAATTGCCCCAATTATGCGGGTACTCACACCCCAACTGGTTTGCCAAACATATTCCTTCTCACCTTTTTCATTTAAAAATTTAACCTCAAAAGCTTTGGCAAAATTTTGACCAAGCAGATGGGAGGTTCCTGCTTGGAGCGCCTTGCCGTCCTGCATCATTGCTTCAATTGTCAGTGTGTAGTCGGCTCCGGCAAATTTTTCCGCCTCACTTTTCTTTCCCGCAATGACCG
>Ga0172371_10013797_pt1 | contig 10478 bp, 5 predicted proteins | sample Lak12m_FD_114543 | JGI IMG/M metagenome (GOLD analysis project Ga0172371, IMG submission 114543) | Freshwater microbial communities from Kabuno Bay, South-Kivu, Congo - kab_022012_12m | ecosystem: Environmental > Aquatic > Freshwater > Lake | place: Democratic Republic of the Congo: South-Kivu... | reverse complement strand
TTATCCATGATTTTGAAGAACCAGGGGGCGATCACCCAGGCAAGTTGGCCGATAAAATTGCTGGCTGCCTGCAAGCGTGTGCGCTCATGATAATCGGGCGTCATTTCATACCCGAGCGCAATCCAGGGGATGGAAAAACAGGTAAACCCAAGAAAATAAAGGCTCTGGAACGCCGCGAAATACCAGAAATAGAAACTTTCGCTGCGCCCCTTATATAGCTGGAACATCAATGCAAATAAAATGCCTCCGGTAACCGCCCCAAAGAAGATAACCGGCCTGCGCCGCCCCCACCGGCTCCGGAAATTATCCGAAAAGTAGCCGATAAGAGGGTCTGATATGGCATCGATAATACGGGGGATGGCTCCCACTAGGCCCACTAAAGCGGGATTCACGCCTAATCCGATGTTTAAAACGATAACCATCGCTCCGATAGCCGCGGACTGGATGCTGTTAACCAATCCCCCTATGCTGTATACGGCTTTTTGAAAAATTGGGATGCGATCTGCGCGGGCTGTAATATGGTGTTTTGCCTGACCGGTCGATTGTTCCATTGATTAGCCTTCCTCCTTTTTCACCTAATTAATGACGCTGAGTAGTGTATCATACCAAATATACCTCTAGTGTAAACAATATTAAACAATTTTTTTCATCCAAATAGCGCACCGCTAGTTACTCCCTTGACAATATACTTCTGCATTAACAGGTACACTATGATTATAGGCAGGGCCGTTATAGTCAACCCGGCCATTAAAAGCGGGTAATCAGTCAAAAACTCCCCCTGAAACATCATCAATGCCCGTTGAAGGGGCATCAGGTTTTTATTGTCAAACACTACCAGGGCCAGCACATATTCGTTCCAGACATTAAGCGCATTAAATACCACGACCACTGCTAATACCGGCTTTGCTAAAGGTAAGGCCACGTGCCACCAGATGCCGAATTTGGAGCAACCGTCTATCCTGGCTGCGTCTTCTAATTCCCGCGGAAGTTTATCAAAAAAAGTCTTTAAAAGAAAAATGCTTGTGGATAACCCCACGCTCACCATGCATAGAATATAACCTAAGGCAGTATTCCTTAAGTGTAATTTATTTAAGAGCACGTATAAGGGGACAAAACTCCCCGGGATAGGTATCATCATTGCCGCCATAAACATAAAGAAGAGGAAGTTCCTGCCGGGAAACTTAAAGCGCGAAAACGCATAAGCGGCTAAAGAGGCGATAATAATTATGCCGATTACGACCGCGGTAGCGTAAAATATGCTGTTTAAGGAATACCTGCCGAACCCCCCCTCTTTCCAGGCAAGGATATAATTCTCAAAATGCAATTCCTTCGGGATTAAGGACATATCCTTGAATATAGTCTGTTGGGTCTTCAGGCTTGATGATATCATCCAGAATAAAGGAAAGAGGCAGGTGATAGTGACGGCGACTAAAAAGAGGTGGATGATTATATTTAGGACTATCTTCTTAGACTTATAATACGCTATTGTCCTCATCTCTTTTTTAAGTGTTCCGCGCCTTGCTGGAGAAGCGGTATTGAATAAAAGATATCGCCGCCAACATTAAACCAAAGGTAATCCCTTGCGCACAGGCATAACCGAAACGCGATGAACCACGCATAGAAGCCAAAATCCTTAACACCGGCACCTGCGTATGATACGCCGGCCCTCCGTTGGTCATAGCGATAATTAAAACAAATCCCTGCATCGTCCCCAGGACAGTGAGTATAGCCACTAATACCGCCACGGGCACCATCAGCGGGATAGTGATCTTGCGGAAAGAATCCCAGGCACCTGCTCCGTCTACGCGTGCGGCTTCGTAGAGTTCGGGGGATAGTCTGTAACCCTGCCAGGAATATCAGGAACCCCCAGCCAAAACCTTTCCACGAATGCACAATGGCAACAGTATTAAGCGCGGTCGCCGGGTCAGAGAGCCAGTTCCTCGCCAGAGAGGCAAGCCCCAGGTTCGTTAACCAGTGGTTTAATAACCCGTAATTCCCGTCTAAAATCCACTGCCAGGCCAACCCCACCACTACTTCGGATAGAACCGGAGGTAAAAAGAATACCAGCCGGTAAAAATTCTTCATCCGGATTTCGCGGTCGCAGGCCCAGGCCAGTAAAAAAGCCAGGGCATTTTGAAAAGTCAGGGCGATTAAAGTTATGTATCCGGCGTTAAACATAGCCCCCCACCATATCTTATCTAGCAAAATTTCCCGAAAATTACCTAAACCCACAAAGGTCTTGGTAGGCAGTATCCCGTCCCATTCATAAAGCCCCAATTGAAAAACCCAAATAAAAGGAATTATATAAAATAGGGCGAAGATGGTTACCGCTGGCAGGATAAACATATAATTTTCTAAAGTATCCTTGACCTTCATTTTATCTTTTTAGCGAGTTCTTTTTCTTTTATTTGCCGGACTTGGCTGGCGATTTGTTCAGGAGTCCTCTCGCCGATAATTATTGACTGTATCCCTTTATCAAAGGTTTCTAGGACCCGGGGCGACTCAGATATACTCCATGCATTCGGATGCGTGGTACGCTCCATATCATCGGCAAACTGCGCAAGGACCGGAGAAATCTTGTTTAACGCGTCTTTATTTGCCGGAGGGTTAGAAGTGTTTTGTGCTAAATATACCTGTTGGTCACAATCAGTAAACCATTGTAAAAATTTTACTGCCTCTCCTTTATTTTTTGATTTAGCATTCACCATAAATGAAGAGCCTGCGCCTCCCCAGATACTCACCGGAAATTTTTCCGAGGCCGCAGGCGGCAACATTACGGCGTAATCCAGGCCCGGATTCATGGCCCTATATACATTGACGCACCAAGAGCCGTTAAAAGCAAAAACCGCCTTCTGGTTAGCAAACAACTGCTCGGCGGTTTTATTAATCATAGTCACGATCCCGCTGGCCAACATCCCGGAATCCTGCATTTGCTTAAACAGGCCCAGGACCGTAATCCAGTCCGGATCAGTATAAGGGACTTCGCCGCGGATGGTCGCCAACACTTTATCCTTGCCCATAATATTGAAGGCAAAATTATTAGCAAGGCAGTTGATCATCCAGGGCTCGCCCCATCCCGAGACCAGCCCCTGTAATTTGGCTTCTTTTATTTTCTTACCCAGATCAAGGAATTCCGTAAAGGTTTGAGGCGGGCGACGAGGATTAAGCCCCATCTGTTTGAATAAAGTCTTATTGTAGACCATCTGTATGGTCATGATATCTATCGGCACGCCGTAGGCGCCTGAATTTATGCCATAGCTGTTACCTTCGGCAAATTCGTCCACTGCCAGGGCCTTGGCAAAAAATTTATTGCGCCAGGCAGAGCTGTTTTCGTCCATATATGGGGTGAGATCTAGGATATATCCGGCCTTGATAAAAGAAGCAAAATCACGCTTTTCGCCTAATATACCAAAGATATCCGGGAGGTTAGCTCCCTGGGCTGCGGCGCGCACTTTCTGTGAATAAGCGTCGGAGGGCGCATAAAGTTCAAAGTTTACCTTGACCCCGGATTTGGCTTCATATTTTTTAGCCAGCTCCTGGAATGCGGAATTTCTATCTGTCATCCAGTGCCAGACAGTAATAGTAGTAGTTTTTCCTGCCTCCTTTCGGGAAGCGCAGCCAGGGATAGATAAAAGAGAAAAGATAAAAATAAGAAATAGAGAAAAAGACTTTTTTAAAGTTTTTATCGCGGTCTTACCGGTTGGCTCCTGCGTTTCAAAAAACATCCTACCTCTTATAATTGAATTTTTTTAATAAAAAAGCTTTGTCAAAAAATGTAATAGCCAAATTTAACATAAGTTGCCATACTGGTCAAGTTTTTTATTTAACCTTAACCCAGTTCTATCTGATTATCCAGGCCAAAGTCTAAACCTGCGCGCCAAAGGTTATCCGCTACCTTATTGCACCAGACAGTCCTGGCTTGCCTTATAATTGTTTTAGTGAACAGGTAGGGGATTTCTATAGTAAGCCTTATCTCTTCATCAAGGGCGAACGCATAATCACTCATTACTCCTGCGCCCCTGGAAGACAGATCCCTTAATAACAGGCTCTTCTGCTGGTTCCCGTTTATGGCTATGGTAGCTGAAGTATCCAGCTTGAATCTTTTATAAGACCGGCGCTGTGGCGATGCCGGCTCAAGGCTTTTCATAACCCTAGGCTCCTTATCTTTAACTCCCGGCCTAGCTTTCTCTAAAACAATAACTCTAAGGCGGGGATATTTCTTAACTAGCGCTTCCCAATATGGCTGGCTGCCTCTTTAAAAGTATGCCTTATGGCACCCTTAAAACCCGAGACATCCCCATAAGGTCCGCTTTCTCCAATTCAACCCCTACCCGGTATTTATCCTGTCCAAGCGTATCGGACCAAACTACTTCTCCGCGCGCATAAAGGGGTTCACCCCTGTCCGGAATCTTAAGCCACATCTCCAAGGGAGCGCGTGGATGCAACCGCTGGTTGGTTACCAACCCTATCCCTTTAGCGCTGATATCCTGGGTCTCTGCTTCATTTTCAATATTGGTATCCAGGTCCAAATACCGTAACTGCAGCTTCGCCGGGAAACGGGCAAAAATCCTGCGGTCATCAAAGTTTTCGTTTTGCATTATTTCACCTCCTCTCTCTGCACCTTTCCACCACTGTTTTTTTACTTCCTGAGAGCAATATTTATAGGTAAATTTATAGATCTGCTCTTTATCGCTGCCTTTAAGCTTGTTAAAATAAAGGCCGTAAATATTTATTCCCTCTAATACCTTATGCCAGGCAACCCAGGCCTCTATATCCGATAGGCTGAATTCGCTGGATAGGATAAGGCTTAATTTTAAAAACTTATCTTCTCCCAGCTTCTCTTCTAAGGCGACCTGGATTCCTTTAAGATTAAGGTCTCTGATCTGGCAGGCCACAAAATCAGGGTTCTCCCCAATTTTTATCTTAGCTTGCTGATTAACCTGCCATCTGGGTATACCACGGCGATTACCCGAATTCATATATTATATCCTATTTTTATAAATTGTAAACTATTATCCTCTATTATCTTATGCATTAATGCGGCTCCAATACCCTGTTAGCCAAACAAAGCCAGCCCATCCTTGCTGCCGGGTTACCCTCTAACTTACTGATATAATTAAACCCTTCATATATTCTCTTGCCTGCCTCTATTATGCTTATGCGGTCTTCCCCAAAAAGTGTAACCCTCATTAAGGGGTCAGGGATACATGTCTCCTCATTGCTGCCTGCCATTATCACCAGGTCGTTCTCGCCTAAAAGCTTATCCACCGTGACTAAAAATATATCTTTGGGCCTGGCGGAAAATCCGATGGCAATACCCTTTAGGCCCGCTTCATCTCTTAATAGCTGATTCAATAACTGGGAGACCTTGATGCTTGGGAGGACATGCATCCCCCTCTCATTCCAGAGCCTGACTTCAAATTCCTCGCTAGATAAGGCGCCGTGTTCTCTTGACCTTGCCTTAACTATCTCCTCTGCGGCCCCAAAGCAACTGGCGCGCTTATCGATATTTATTACGCTCGCCTCATCCAGCCGGTTAGTCCAAAGCAAACCCTCCCTGGCAACAATGGCTGCCTGCGGCCGGCTTCCTTCTGATTTTTTAATCAGCTCCTGGCTGATCCTTACTGCCAGCAATAATGCCAGGCTGACAGTCACTGCTAAAGGATTATCCTGCAGATTGAACGAACCCCAGCCCACTGTCCCGGCAAAAGGGGTTATCAAGGCCGGGAGCATATCCTCATCGTCAAACGAACGGACTTTATTCAGGAGCCTCTCTTTCAAACCGGCAGCCGCCTTTTGCAGGGATAAACCGAAATGTTGCAGCCGGCTCTTTAAGAAGCCCGCTCCTAGGCATATCCTAACCTTTAACCAGGCAGCTATTTTTTTAGGGGAGAGCGGGTCCTGACGGTTCATCAGCCAGCCCTGTAAAAAATCCACGCCAGAGCCGTAGATAACCAAGGCAAGGTAAGTGGCTATTTTTCCTATATATAAAATGGCAAAGTTAATCAGGAAATAATTCTTTATTACGCCTATTGCCCCTTCAATAACAATCGCCTCTATCCCTTTTTCTGCCTGTTTCAAAATGCTGTATTTCTCTTTCAATACCTTTAGGCTCTCTTCTGCCAATAAAGAATTCCTCTCCCAGTAACTGATGCGCCATTCTTTGAAAAAGGTGATAACCGCCGGATACAGCATCGCCATTATTCCCCCTTCGGCAGAAACAATTACTGCCCGTAAAAAGCGGCTGCCTAAACCCCCGTTAACATTAAGCCCGAAATCAAGAAAAAGCATACTTAAGGAAAGGCATGCCCCGCCTATCAGGCCTAACCCGGCGGCAACCAAAGACTGCAGCTTATCCCTCACCGGTAACCGGGCATGTATCTGGCCAAACCAGTCGCTGAACGCCGTGGCAAACATACTCACCAAGATAAGTATGCTTATCTCTAAGACAGCCACGCCCTGGGGAAAGCCGGAAGCTGCCGATAGAGGCGTACTCAAAACTAAAGATAGTATTACAAAGACCCTACTTAGGGACGGTTCTGAAAGACGGTTAAAAGTGTCCCCTTTCTGCTCCACCGGCGAGCTGGATTTATTGGGCTCAAAAGAAGAACCCTGCGCGGTATTTCTAACTATGCGTTTAACTGCATATCTAATATTGTTAATCTGATTTTCTCTGTATAAGTACCCATTTATCAGCTCCTTTAAATCTTCTTTTTGCAAGGTTACCCGCTGCATCTCCTGGAGAATATCGCCTCTTTGGATTGCCTCATACCTTGTGCCGTTAGTGATAACCTCCCCGGACAATTCCAGATAGCCATACTTTTCGTAAAAAGCTATCTTGCCTTCTTCTGATTTTGTAAATACGTATATTTTGTTGGGCTTGGCAATTAATATGTTGTGCGGGACATTAAAGTTTTGCAGATAATGAATAAAGCCTGCGGCTGTTTCAATCAGCGGGATAATTTTATCGCCTTCAAATAATACAAAACCTGCGGCATAATCTTTAGATATGCTTATACTGCACCTCTTTATGATCGCATAAGTAACTGTCTGCGCATCTTCCACAGGATATTTGCCGTAAGGCGAATAAAAACCATGCAGGTGCAGGTGATTCAAAGAAGCCCATGCGCCCCAGCTGTTAAAACCAAAATAAAGTTTTTCTTCAGACATAGCCATTATTTCCAGGACCATCTTTAACGCCGTTCTATTCATAAACTGCGGATATCCCTTCTGCGGCTCAGGAACAAGCATAAACTGATATTTATGAGTTGGATTTATATTAATATAGAAATGCGCAAGGCCGCTTCCTAAAGACAAAACAAATAATCTTTGGTTGGGGTGCCTGTCGGCTATAGAATTAAAATTTAATTCGCTGTAATCATAAGGCTTGTAAACTGGCGTATCTTTTTGCTGCATTAGGCTGAAATTATGCTTCATCCTTTCCGGATGGCATATTACACGGAATTCAAATACATCTCTTTTCTTTAAATTCCCGATTATATAATTAAAGGCTCCTTCTGCCGCCCGAACATCCCATAGTTCCTTAAGCCTAGTGTCAAAATTAATTTCTGATGAGGTCAGTATGGGGGAACTGGATTTATTAATCAATCCCGACTTTAAATCTTCTGGTATACGCTTTATAAACGCAGGAATAATCCTTACGGCTCTTTGTAGATTCTGTATTGCTTCTTCGTTCCGGCCTAAGCTATAGTATGCCAAGCCTATAAAAAGGTAAGCTTCAGCATCATAAGGATCTGCATTTATGGATTTTTGAAATGCATCAATTGCATCGTTATATTTACCTAATTTATAATAAGCGGAACCGAGGTTAAAATAAGCATCGGCATAATCAGGATAAAACTTAAGGTATTCCTTATACGCTCGGATAGCTGCCTTATATCTGCCTTGCGCATAGTAGGCATTGCCAAGGCTGTTATAGACTTGAGTAAAATAAGGGTCTAACTTAAGAACTTCCCGGTACGCCCGGACTGCCTGGGCGTATCTGCCGCCCGCGTAATAGGCATCACCGCAATTAAGGCGCGCAACAAGACAGTAAGGAGCTTTTTTGTATTCAAGGGCTGCTTTACGGTATTGTCCTTGCGCATAATAGGCATTGCCAATATTAATATGAAACTCGGTGCAATCAGGATCAAGCAAAAGCGCCGCTTTAGATAACTCAATTACGTCCTGATCTCTGCCTAGAATAAAATAGGCACTGCTAAGATTAGCGAACGCTCCTGCTTGAATAAAGATACGGCTATTATTGGCCTGGGTATGGAAATAACCGCTTAATAAATTAAGCAATTCCCTGTCCGTAAGGGTATCGCGCTTTCTATCGGCTAGGTTCTTTTTCTCGGATTGATTAAGAGATAACCGATGCTCCGGCCTTAAAATCCAATACGCACCTTCCTTCTTATAATAACTAAGGATATCAATCACTCTAACCACCCTGCTTTTAAAATCTACATATAAGGACTTCCGGTTATCCAAAGGAACCAACAGATAGGCATGGCCTTCATGAAATACATAACCATAAGAAAAAACACCCATGGCTTCCACATCTGCCAGCCGCAATAAGATATAAGCCAATTGGGACTGGAGGAAGCAAGAAACAAGCCCTCTTTTTTCTGCCTCCCTGTTTCTATCAGGAATATTGGATTCGTCAAGCAGCCTAAAGATATCTTCGCCTTTGGGATTAAGGGCATTAACTAATGATTTAAGCAGCGGCTTAGGCGAAAGAATATCCAAATACCCCTCTTCATCCAGCCTAAGCATTAGTTTGGTAACCGCCTGTTTTAGCTCCTCGGGATTTCCGGCCTGCAATTCTTCTTGCAAACTGACGTAATCTATCTGTTGAAATAATTCATCAAATAATGCCGCCAGCTCAGGCACCTTTACATCAGGGCAGCCATTATCCTTAAGCAGATTTATCAATTTAGCCTTCAACTGGGACTGCCGGGGAAGCGTTGTTACTTCATAGCCCTCTCCCGGAGTAGTCAAGGAACCCGTAGGAGCGCTGAAAAATAATAAAGCCAGCAAAGCCTTTATAAAAAATATCCCTGTTTTATAGCTATAGCTGCCTGGTAGTGCCGCTCCATGGGCATTCATTTCTAAACCTGAAGCCGCCGCCAGCAAGTCTCCTGCTATGACCCTTATGCCTTGCCCAATAACAACCTTATCCTGTAAAGATAAAACTGAGTTGCTCTCTAAAAGACACTTGACTGCTTTTATATAACTCTTCAGCAGCTCTGCCTCGCTCAAGGATTGATAAGGCCGCGTCAGGAATAAAACATATCCGCCTTCCTCATCCCTGTAGATAGCCCCTTTGACATAATGCCTCCTTAAGTCATAGGCCGGAACTCCTTCCCGCTGAGCTATAGAGCTATGATTCTCTATCCCGTCACCAAAAAATATCCTGCCTGTTTGGGGATTAACCAAGATAGTAGTGCCGCTGTCTACAAGGGCGTGGGCAACGACTTCTTTACTCTTTAACCTATTATATATTTCTACGATTCCGGGGGAGGAAAACGCCGCCTGCTGAGTTGACCCCAACGGTGAGCTGACATTGCCAATCTTAGAATAAGAAACCCCTTGTATTGTGCGTTTTGCAATATGAAGGTGCTTAAGCGGGATATGGCCGTTTTTAATGACATAGGCCGGCAAACCATACCTTTCATTGAGCCCTTTATGCTCAATGCCAACCTCTCCACCCCTATCCCATTCCTCTTCAATAAATTTAACAAGGTCTAAACAAAGGACAATAATATCTTTGCCTAATTTCCTACCCTTTGTCCTGTCGGAAATTGCATTCCGCCTTGTCTCTAATATAAAAGGGCTCTCCGGAATAATCTCTATGTTCCGCAGGCGTAAATAACCATTGCCCTTTTGCCTGGCATAATCTATATTGCCCGGCCAAACCAGTATGTAGACATACTGCGGCAGCCTCTCGCCTTCTATTTTTACCTCGCAGGTATTATCAGAGTAATGAGTAACGGTGAGATTGCCTAAACTCCTGTAGCTACTTTTGATAGATTCAGAGTTGGCAAGCGGGCTGCTTGAACTAAATAATTTATCCTGTGCTGAAACTAAATCCAATATTCTCAGGTCTCTGATAAGTTTTTCTGCTTCCCATACCGTATAGCCATAGACTATTGGACTCAGGGTCCCATTATTATCGTTGTTAAGAAAATTTAAAAACGGGGGTTGAGGATGACTCAATATTTTTTTCGTAAAAGGCGTGGCCGTATAACTGGCAGCCATCATAATTTTAAGTTTATCGCCCCACTCCCTGCTGTTCTTTTTCAGCAATTTAAGATTGTGCTGACGGCAGCCTGTCCAGGCTAAATCCCTTAAATATTTGGCGGCTACCTCTATGCTAAGACAGTCACTCTGCAAGATAATGCCTATAAATAAATCAGGGATAAACTCTGTAGGCATACCGAAAAAGTAAGGATAAAACATGCGGAATGTGCTGGTGC
>Ga0172371_10013796_pt1 | contig 10479 bp, 9 predicted proteins | sample Lak12m_FD_114543 | JGI IMG/M metagenome (GOLD analysis project Ga0172371, IMG submission 114543) | Freshwater microbial communities from Kabuno Bay, South-Kivu, Congo - kab_022012_12m | ecosystem: Environmental > Aquatic > Freshwater > Lake | place: Democratic Republic of the Congo: South-Kivu... | reverse complement strand
CGCCGCGGAGCGCGAGGCCGCGCTGGCGATCGGCGTCAGCGGGCTGCTGACGACGGTCATGCCGCAGGCTCGCGGGGTGAGAGAGGAGCTGGAGCAGCGCGGCCTGGCCGGCGTCCTCGTGCTCGCCGGGGGCGCTGCGCTCAAGCAGTCCACGGCGGAGCGCCTGAACGTGTCCTTCGTGGCCGAGACGGCGTTCGACGGCGCCCGCTATCTCGACCAGCACACGGGAGGTGTGCGGTGAGCAGCGTCGAGCGCGTGCTCGCCACTGCGCGGTTCACGGCTGCCGACCGCGTGCCCGTCATACCGCAGGTGTTCGGGCACGCCGCAGTGCTCGCCGGCGAGCCTCTGGGCGACTACCTGCGCGACGGCGAGCTGCTGGCGCGCTGCCAGCTCCAGGCCCTCGGGCGCTACGGCTACGACGCCGTGTTCGCGCTCATGGACGTGAGCGTGGAGACGGAGGCCATGGGCTCCACCCTCGCCTACACGCCGGACGCGTATCCCACCATCGCGGAGCACGCCGTGCCGGCCGGCGCCGACCCGCTCGAGCCCGGCCTGCTCGAGGTCCCCGACCCTGCCTCGGACGGGCGCATGCCGGAGCTGCTCGCGGCTGCATCCGTCCTGCGCGAGAAGGTCGGCGACGAGACCCTCGTCGTGGGCTGCGTGCTCGGACCCATGACCGTCGCCACGCAGCTGCTCGGCGCCGAGCGGGCGTTGTACTACGCCGTCGACGAGCCGGAGCGCTTCGCGCGGCTGCTCGACCTCACGCTGGAGGTCGGCCTGTGCTTCGGCGCGGCGCAGGTCGCGGCCGGCGCTCACCTGCCGGTGGTGTTCGAGCCGTCGGCATCGCCGGCCGTGGTGCCGCCGGCGTTCTTCCGCGAGCTCGTCCTGCCGCGGCTGAGCCGGCTGTTCGCAGGCCTCTCGGCTGCGGGTGCGGCCGCGGGCTGGCTGCACATCGCCGGGCCCACGGCGCCGCTGCTGCCGTACTATCGGGACGCCGGCGTCGACATCGTGAACGTGGACTACTACGTCAGTGCGGCCCAGGTGGCGGACGCCCTTCCTTCCACCTGCGTGGACGGCAGCATCCGTAGCGTGGCCTTCGTGGAGGAACCGCGTGACGTCATCGCAGGGCAGGCTGCCCGCCTGCTCGACGCGTTCGCTCCGCGTGGCGGGTTCATCCTCTCCTCGGGCTGCGAGATCCCGCCGGAGTCGCACCCGGAGAACGTCGCCGCTCTCGTGGAAGCGGTGCGGGTCCACTGACGTGGGCGGGCCGGACGGACTCTCCGGCGCTGTGCGCCGCGACTGGGGCGAGGCCGGCATCCTGGCAGCGGTCCTCAAGGCGGCCCAGTACCTCGCCGCCCTGCGCGCCGGCCAGGACGTCTGGGCGGAGGTCGGCGCCTCGCTGCTCGGCTTCTTCTCGGCGGACCTGGTCGCGGTGGGCAGGCGCGTGGACGGCGCGGCGCTCGACGTGCGCTGCTGGGAGGCCGCTGGTGTGGGCGCTTCGGCGGTGCGCCCCTGTGCGCTCGATGCCGGTGGCCGCGCGGCCATGGACGAGGTCCTCGAGAGCGGCTTCCTCGTCACACGCGCGCTCGGGCCGTCGCGCTCACTCGCCGCGGCCTTCTTGCCGGTGTCGGGCGACCATCGGGCGGAGGCCGTGCTCATGGTCGCGCATGCAGCCGGCATGCCCCGTGAGCTCCTCGACGTCTATCTCGCCGTCGCCGGGCTGGCGGGCACCACGATGGCGCGCCTCGCGGCCGAGCAGGAGCTGCGCGACCGGAGGCTCGAGCTGGAACAGCTGGTACGCGATCGCACGGCGCAGCTGGAGCGGGCCAACGGGCGCCTCCAGCTCGAGATCGCCGAGCGGCGCCTCGCGGAGGACATGGCCCGGGAGATGGCCTACCACGACTCCCTGACCGGGCTGCCGAACCGCCGTCTCTTCGCGGACCGCCTTGAAGTGGCCATCGCCCGGGCGCGGCGCGACGGCCACCGTATCGCCGTGGCCGTCCTCGATCTCGACCGCTTCAAGAGCGTGAACGACGGCCGCGGCCACTCCCTCGGCGACGCCCTGCTCCAGGCGGTCGCGGGGCGGCTGGTGGGCGGCCTGCGCGAGCAGGACACCGTCGCGCGGATCGGCGGTGACGAGTTCGTGGCGGTGCTCGCCGACCTCGCCGACCCGGCTCACGCCGCGGCGCTCGCCGAGAAGCTGATCGCCCTGGTGCGCGACCCCTTCATGCTCGACGGCGGGCCGGTCCACATGACCGCCAGCGTCGGGGTCGCGGTGTACCCGGAGCACGGTGCCGGCGAGGACGTCCTGCTCAGGCACGCCGACGAGGCCATGTACCGCGCCAAGGAGCAGGGCCGCGACGCCTACAGGCTATGGGCGGCGCCGGACGCATCTGCACCTGAGGGGGTGCACTGACCGTGCCGCGCTCCAGCGCCCGGACGATCGACGAGTACCTGGCGGAGTTCCCGCCGGAGACGCGGCGCGCGCTCGAAGAGGTCCGCGCCGCGATCCGCGAGACGGCGCCGGACGCGGTCGAGACGATCAGCTACGCCATTCCCACGTTCGACCTGAAGGGGCGGCACCTCGTGCACTTCGCCGGCTACGAGCGGCACGTCGGGTTCTACCCCGGCGCCGACGGCATCGCCGCGTTCGCCGGGGAGCTCACCGGCTACAAGAGCGCCAAGGGGTCGGTGCAGTTCCCGCTGGACCGCCCCCTGCCGCTTGACCTGGTGCGCCGCATCACGGCGTATCGCGTCGAGCGGGTGCTCGCCGGCGGCCGCTGAGCCGGCGCCGCCTGGCCGGGGCAGACGAGTGTGAGCGAGACGTCGGGCTCCTACGTGCACGGCTACGACGTCCGCGAGGGCGAGCGCCTGCATGACCAGGCGGACGCGCTCGCCGATCTGCTGCACCACGACACCTCGTACCCCGCCGGCCGCAGGGTGCTGGAGGCCGGCTGTGGCACCGGCGCCCAGACGGTGACGCTGCTGCGCGGCAGCCCCGGGGCGCGTTTCACCGCGATCGACGTCTCGGAGGCCTCGCTCGCCGAGGCGCGCGCCAGGGTGGAGGCCGCCGGCCTGGAGGGCGTCGAGTTCCGCAGGGCGGACATCTTCTCGCTGCCGTTCGGCCCCGGATCCTTCGACGACGTGTTCGTCTGCTTCGTGCTCGAGCACCTCGCCCGACCCCTCGAGGCGCTGCGGATGCTCGGCGGGCTGCTGCGGCCCGGCGGCACGATCACCGTGATCGAGGGCGACCACGGCTCGGCGTACTTCCACCCCGACAGCGCTGCGGCGCACGCCGCCGTCGCCTGCCAGGCAGAGCTGCAGCGCAGGGCCGGCGGCGACGCCATGATCGGCCGCCGCGTCTACCCGCTGCTGGCGGAGGCGGGCTTCAGCGGCGTGCACGTGACCCCACGCATGGTGTACGTCGACGCCGGCCGCCCGGGTCTCGCCGAGAGCTTCACGCGCAGGACGTTCACGGCCATGATCGAGGGCGTGCGCGAGGCCGCGCTCGCGGCCGGCCTCGCGGAGGCCGAGGCCTTCGACAGAGGCATCCGCGACCTCTACCGCGCCGCCGAGCCCGACGGGACGTTCTGCTACACCTTCTTCAAAGGGGTGGCCGTGCGCGGCGCCGGCGCGGCGGCTGCGCCGCCCGCCGAGGCCGCGCCGCCAGGGGACGTCCTGCTGGCCACCGGTCGTCTGCTGCTGCGACGCGTCGGCGAGGGCGACCTCGCGCTGTTCGAGCGCGTGTTCTGCGACGCCGCCATGATGCGCCACCTCGGCTCGCCGTGGATGCCCGCGTTCGCGGCAGCGACCCTGCGCGAGTGGAGGGACGAGTGGGGCCGCGACGCCTACTACTACGGGGTCGTCGTCGAGAGACGCGGCGGCGCGGCGGTCGGCATCGCCGGCATCAGCGCCGACACCGACCCCGAGGAGCCGGGCGTGGAGCTCTCGTGGTTCATCCTGCCTGAGCACCAGGGGCGCGGGTACGCCACGGAGATCGGCGCGGCGTTCGAGGAGCTCGTGTTCGGCCGGCTCGGGCGGGAGCGGATGTTCGCGGAGACGCACCCCGACAACGCGGCGGCGGCCGCGGTCCTGCGCAAGATGGGGTGGCGGCCGGTGGGGGAGAGGCGCCGGTCGATCGACTGCCTCCCCGAGATGGACCGGCAGGCCCTGTGGGAGTGCCGCCGGGAGGCGTGGGAGAGGCGTGCGGCGGGCTGACCACCCCTCGATCGGCGCTCCCATGCGGTCACGGATGTGACGCCGTGATATCGCAGAGTAGTAATGGCTCTATCGTAATCGCCGCAGAGAAGGCGTAGACTGCCCGAGCACGCGCCGCCCGGAGGGGGCGGCCGGCGAGCGGGGAGTGGTGCCGTCGTGGCCAGCACGCCGACCGAGGTGAGGATCTCCATCAGCATCTACCGCGGGTGGATCGTCACCGCGGCCGCCGCGCTCAGCGGCCTCGTCCTCGGCATCCTGTACATCTGGAGCGTGGTGCGCGCCGGGATACCGCCGTCGTGGGGCTGGAGCAAGGCCGACATGGCGCTGCCGTACTCCACCATGTGCGCCTTCTTCGCCATCACGATGATCCCGGCCGGCCGCCTGCAGGACCGCTTCGGCCCGCGGCTGGCCGTCCTGCTGGGCGGCTTTCTTGCGGGTCTCGGGTGCGTCATCTGCGGCCTCGGCGGCTCGTCGCTGACCGTGTACGTCATCGGCTTCGGCGTGGTGACCGGCAGCGGCGTCGGCTTCGGCTACGCCGCCACCACGCCGGCCTCCATCAAGTGGTTCCCGCCGCAGAAGACCGGCATGATCGCCGGCATCGTCGTGGCCGGCTTCGGGCTCGCGCCGGTCGTGCTGGCGCCGCTCTCGGCGTGGCTGCTCGACCTCTTCGCGAGCACGAGCGCCCAGGGCGTCGTGGAACAGGGCGTGCCCGGCACGATGATCGCCCTGGGCGTGGTCATCTGGGCGGTGGTCGGTGGGCTCTCGTTCCTCATCCGCAACCCGCCCGAAGGGCTCTCGGTGCAGCCGCGGCAAGCCGCAGGCGCGGCCGCGGTCCGCGTGCACCGCCCCGAGTACGTGTGGCGCGACATGCTGCGCACGGCGCAGTTCTGGCTGCTGTTCGTCATGTACTTCTGCGGGGCGGCGGCCGGGCTCACGTTCATCAGCGTGGCCTCGGACCTCGGCAAGCACGCGCTGGGCTCGCTCGCCTTCTTGGCCGTCGTCGTCCTGGCCGTCGGCAACAGCGCCGGCCGCGTCGTCACGGGCTCGCTCTCCGACCGCATCGGCCGCCAGTGGACGCTGCTCGGCGAGTTCGTCTGCCAGGCGCTCGTGGTCGCGCTGCTGTACCTGATCAGCGGCCGTGACACGCCCTGGCCCGTCATCCTCGTCATCGTCTTCCTGCTCGGCTTCAACTACGGGACCAACCTCGCCGTCTTCCCGGCGGCATGCAAGGACTACTTCGGGATCCGCAGCTTCGGCCTCAACTACGGCTGCCTGTTCGCGGCCTTCGGCTCCGCCGGCCTTGTCATGCCGTGGCTCAACGGGCTCATCCTCGACCGGACGGGCTCACCAGACCTCTCGTACGTCATCATCATCGTGTCGCTGGCCGCGGCGGCCGTGCTCGCCGTGGTGAGCCGCCTGCTTGGCCGGCCGGGCCGACGCGCTGCGCCGGCGCTGGTCGCGGAAGAAAGGACGAGCTGATGGCCGTCGTCACCATCTCGCGCGGGTCGTTCACCGGCGGCATCGCCGTGGCCGAGGCGCTCGCCGCCGAGCTCGGCCATCCCTGCGTGAGCCGCGAGGTCGTCCGCGATGCGGCGCGGGAGTCGGGCATGGACGAAGACCGCCTGCAGGCCACCCTCGAGGAGCCGCCGCGCTTCTGGGAGAAGTCCCCGGGCAAGCTGCCCGCCCATCTCAACCTCGTCCGTACCGCGCTCCTGCGGCGCGCGCGCGACGGCGACCTCGTCTACCACGGGTACGCCGGCCACCTGCTGCTCGACGGGGTGCCCAACGTGCTGCGCGTGCGCGTGATCTCCGACGACACCTCCCGGGTGCGGGCGGCCATGCGCGACAAGGGTCTCACCGAGAAACAGGCCGTGGACTTCGTGCGCAAGCTCGACCTGCAGCTGAGCAAGTGGACCCGGTTCCTGTACGGCGTCTCGTGGCAGGACCCGGCCCTGTACGATGTCGTGCTCAACACCGAGGACCTCAGCGTGCACAGCGCGGTGGCCACGCTGGCCGGCATGACGCGCCTCGACGACTTCAGGCCGACGCCCGAGTCACGCCGCGCCTTCGACGACCTGCTCCTCGCCAGCGAGGTGTGGTCGGCGCTCACCGTGGACCCGCGCACGCGCTCGGCCAACGTGCGCGTCTCGGCCGCCGCCGGGTCGGTGCTGGTGACCGGCTCGGCCGGCGGCACCAAGGTGCTGGCGGCCGTCGCCGAGGTGGCGGCGGCGGTGCCCGGCGTGCGCGACGTGGAGAACGAGGTCGGGGTCGGCGGCAGCTGGCAATGGTGAACCGCCGCGCCGGGTAGCGGAACGGCCTCTTGCGGGTAGAGTCCCGCCCAGAACGCGTCCGCGAGCGACAGGAGCGCCCCATGGCCGACCGCTGGGTGGTAGGAGAGAAGGCAGACGTCACCGCGACGCCCATGGCCGGCGACGGCATCGAGGGGGTCGTGAAGCGTGTCCTGGTCTCGCCCGATGAGGGCTGGAACGGCTGGGTGATGCGTCTGTTCGACGTGGAGCCCGGCGGGCACACGCCGCGCCACTCACACCCCTGGCCGCACATCAACTATGTCCCCTCAGGGCGAGGCACGCTGTACGTGGGCGGCGAGGAGCGGGCGCTCGTGCCGGGCAGCTACGCGTTCGTGCCCGGCGGCGTGGAGCACCAGTTCAGCGCCGCCGCAGGCGGTCCGCTCTCGTTCATCTGTATCGTCCCGTCCGAGGGCGACTATTGACCGACGGAAGCGGAGTCAACGAGACGAGCGCCGCAGGTGCTGGCTCACTGACCGACGGAAGCGGAGTCAACGAGACGCGCGCCACGGGCGCCGGCTTGCTGAGGGGTCCCCGGGTCTTCCGATGACGGGCCCGGTGGGAGAGACTACGGAGCGCCGCCCCGGCGGCGACACACAGCGACGGCCCACGCCGGGGCAGATCCGGCGCAAGGAGTGATGACGATGCCCGCTGCTTCTCGCGTGGCACAGCTGCACGAGTTCGGCCAGAGCCCCTGGCTCGACCACATCAGCCGCGAGCTGGTCGAACGCGGCGGCCTCAAGAAGCTGGTCGACCGTGACGGCCTCGGCGGCCTGACCACCGACCCGGCCGTCTTCGAGCGGGCTCTGGCGGGCGGAGGGTCCGCCTACGACGACCAGGTGCGGGAGCTCGCCGGGGAGGGTCTCACCGCCGCCGAGATCCTCGATCGCATCCAGGTGGACGACGTGCGCGCCGCCTGCGACGTGCTGGCGCCCGTGTACATGGGCAGCGGCGGCGAAGACGGCTTCGTCTGCATCCAGGTCGGGCCGGCGCTCGCGCAAGACACCCAGGCGAGCATCGCCGAGGCCCAGCGCCTCTTCGCGGCCGTGGACCGTCCCAACGCGATGATCGGCATCCCGGGCACCGAGGAGGGGGTCCCTGCGATCCTCGCCAGCATGCGGGACGGGCTGAACATCGCCTGTACACAGCTCTTCACGGTCGGGCAGTACGAGGCGGTCGCCGACGTCTATCTGGACGCGCTGGAGTACCGGCTGCGCCGCGATCTCACGATCCGCGCGATCTCGTCGGTGGCCGGCGTCGCGGTCTCGCGCGTGGACGCGTTCGTCGACGCGCTGCTCGATCAGCACCTGCCGACGGCCGACGAGGCCGAGCGGCGGCGGATCGCGGTGCTCAAGGGTCGCGCCGGCATCGCCAACGCCAAGGTCGTCTACGAGCGCTTCCGCAGCTACCTCGGCGGCCGCAGCTGGCAGCTCATCGCCGCCTCGGGTGCCAAGGTGCAGCGGCTCCTGTGGACGGGCACCGGGGTCGAGGACCCGGCCTGTCCGGACGTCATGTACACCGACGAGCTCATCGGTGGGCACACGGCGGTCAGCATGCCGGTGGAGACGCTGACCGCGTTCGCCGACCACGGCACGCCGCTGCGTACCGCCGACCGTCACCTGGAGGACGCCCACCGCACGCTGCGTGAGCTCGCGCGCCTCGGCATCGACATGGAGCGCGTCGGCGCCCAGTTGCAGGCCGCCGGCGTGCAACGCTCGGCCGAGGCCTGGGGCAGGGCCGTCGACCTGGTCGAGGCCCGGCGCCGGCAGGCGCTGGGTCAGGAGGCCTCGTCGTGAGCGGCGTCGAGGGCTTCCGCGACGCCGTCGCCAGGCGGCTCGCCGCACTGGCCGGGCAGGACGTGCCGGAGCGGCTCTGGCAGGCCGACACGACCCTCTGGAAGGAGGGCGACGAGGCCCATCAGAAGATCGTCGCCAACTCCCTGGGGTGGCTCAGCGTGTTCGAGGCCGTGCGCGACGAGATCGGCGGTCTGGGCGCGTTCGTCGATCAGCTGCGGGCCGAGGGCTACCGCTCCGCGGTGCTGCTCGGCATGGGCGGCTCGAGCCTGGCGCCCGAGGTGATGGCCGGGGCCTTCGGCACGGCGCCGGGCTACCTGGATCTCACCGTGCTCGACACCACCGACCCGGCCGCCGTGGCCGCCGTCGAGGAGCGGCTCGACCTCGAGTCCACCCTCTTCGTCGTGGCCAGCAAGTCGGGCGGTACCACCGAGACGGCCTCGCTGCACGCCTACTTCTACGAGCGTCTGCGCGAGCTGGACGGCGACCACGCCGGGCACCACTTCGTGGCCATCACCGACGAGGGCACTTCTCTCGAGAAGGAGGCCCTCGCGGAGGGCTTCCGCGCCGTGTTCGTGAACCCGTCGGACATCGGCGGGCGCTACTCGGCCCTGAGCTTCTTCGGCATCGTGCCCGCGGCCCTCATGGGCGCCGACCTGGGGCGCCTGCTGGACGGCGTCCGCGCCCTGGCCCAGGCGTGCGGCCCGGACGTGCCTCCGGCCCGGTCCCCAGCCCTGCGGCTGGCGGCTACGCTGGGCGAGGCCTGCCTCGCCGGGCGCGACAAGGTGACCCTCGTCACGTCGCCCGGGCTGGGCGACCTCGGGGCGTGGGTGGAGCAGCTCGTCGCCGAGAGCACCGGCAAGGAGGGCACGGGGCTGTTCCCCGTGGACGAGGAGCCCTTGGGACCGCCCGAGGTGTACGGCGACGACAGACTCTTCGTGTACACGCGGCTGGCCGGAGCCGCGGACGCGCGTCAGGACGACGCCCTCGCGGCGCTGGAGCAGGCGGGCTTTCCGGTCGAGCGGCTCGAGGTCGGCGACGCGTATGAGCTCGGCGGCCTCTTCCTGCTCTGGGAGATCGCCGTGGCCGTGGCCGGCTCCGTGCTCGGCATCGACGCGTTCGACCAGCCCAACGTGCAGGAGAGCAAGGACAACACCAAACGGGTGCTGGCGCAGATCGAGGCCGGCGCCGAGCCGGCGGTGCCGGCGCCGGCCGGCGAGCGCGTCGCCATCGCTCTCGGCGACGACCTGCTCGAGGCGGCGCTCTGGGACCTGCTCGGCGGGGCCGAGCCACCCACCTACGTGGCGCTGCAGGCGTGGGTCACGCCGGGCGCCGAGGCGCGCGCGGAGCTGCTGGCCATGCGCGCGCTCCTGCGCGACCGGCTGCACGTGGCCACCAGCGACGGCTTCGGCCCGCGCTTCCTGCACTCCACCGGCCAGTACCACAAGGGCGGGCCGGACCTCGGGGTGTTCCTGCAGCTCGTGAGCGGCGGTGGCCCCGATCTGCCGGTGCCGGGGCAGCCGTACACCTTCGCCGTGCTCAAGCATGCCCAGGCCCTCGGCGACCTGCAGGCGCTCGTCGACCACGGCCGCCGTGTGCTGCGCGTCGACCTGGGCGACGACCCGGTCGCCGGTCTGGGCGCGTTCCGGCGGCGGCTGGAGGCTGTGCTCGCCGGGTAGCCTGCGCGGGTTTGCTCCTCCACGGCGCCGGGCACGACCCCGACGAACGTCGGACACCCGGGCGGGCCCGGTGCACGGAGGAGGCAGCATGGATCTGGCAATGGTCGGGCTCGGTCGCATGGGCGGCAACATGGCGCGGCGACTCCTGCGCGGCGGCCACCGCGTCGTCGTCTGGAACCGCACCTACGCCAAGGCTGAGGAGCTCGGCGCGGAGGGCGCGGAGCCGGTCCGCGAGCTCACGGACGTGGTGGCCGCCCTGCAGCCGCCGCGCGCCGTCTGGCTCATGCTGCCCTACGGAGACCCCACCCAGGAGGTCATCGACACGCTCGTCCCGCTGCTCGACGAGGGCGACATCCTCATCGACGGCGGCAACTCGCCGTTCCAGCACGACATCGAGCGCGGCGCGGCGCTCGCCGGGAAGGGCATCCGCTACCTCGATGCCGGCACCAGCGGCGGGGTCTGGGGCCTGGAGGTCGGGTACTG
>Ga0172371_10013795_pt1 | contig 10479 bp, 5 predicted proteins | sample Lak12m_FD_114543 | JGI IMG/M metagenome (GOLD analysis project Ga0172371, IMG submission 114543) | Freshwater microbial communities from Kabuno Bay, South-Kivu, Congo - kab_022012_12m | ecosystem: Environmental > Aquatic > Freshwater > Lake | place: Democratic Republic of the Congo: South-Kivu... | reverse complement strand
GAAATACCGCGGCGCCACGCCGATCCAAACCGCGATTTTAAACGGCGAAGAAATTACCGGCGTAACGCTTTATTTAATGGACGCAAAAGTAGACCATGGACCAATTTTTGCCCAGAAAAAATTGGAATTCCCAATTTACAATTTACAATTTACAATTTTGCAACAAAAACTTGCGGAATTAAGCGCGGATTTATTAATTGAAACTTTGCCAAACGTTGAAGAAAAAATTAAAAACGCCCAATCGCAAGACGAATCATCGGCAACTTTCACGAAAAAATTTGAAACTGAAGACGCTTTTGTAAAATCTGAAGATTTAATAAAAGCGATAAATGAAAATAGCGAAATTTCTTTATTAATAGAAAGAAAAATCCGGGCGCTAAATCCAGAACCCGGAGTTTTCACTATAATCAACAATAAAAGAATAAAACTTTTGAAAGCGGAAATTAAGGAAGGGAAATTAAAACTTCTTACTATTCAGCTTGCTGGTGGGAAGCCAATCCCGTTCCGGCCGGAATTAATCTTCCAATAATCACGTTTTCTTTTAATCCTTTTAATTTATCCTCCTTGCCCTCGCTCGCCGCGGAAACCAGCACTCTCGCTGTTTCCTGGAACGAAGCGGCTGACAAGAAGCTGGAAGTAGTCAATGAAACTTTGGTAATACCCATTAAAAGCTGTTTTGCCAAAGCCGGACTCTTGCCTTTTTTCTTCATTTCTCTGTTAACTTCCATTAACTTATTCTTTTCAATCACTTCGCCCGGCACAAAATTGGTATCACCCGGTTCTTTCACCATTACACGAGAAAACATTTGCTTAACGATTATTTCCAAATGTTTGTCATTGATGGCGCTTCCTTCAGACGCGTAAATCCTTTGGACCTCATTGATAAGATAACGCTCCACCGCTTCTTTGCCTTTGAATTTGAACAATTCATGCAAATCAACGCTTCCTTCGCAAAGCTGGTCGCCTTTTTCAACTTGATCGCCCGGCTTGACGAAAATCGCGGCCGCGGAAGTTACAGGGTATTCAATAATTTTTGATTTATTGCCCGTCTGCCGAGAAACACGACCGGATTTTTTTGACTTTGATTCCACTATGGCTTTCAATAAAATCACTTTAATATTTTTCCTTTGTTCAATATCTTCAATCGTTCCATCGGCTTCAGCCAAATAAGCTTTTCCTTTTGGAATGCGTACTTCGAATAATTCCTGTACCCTTTGCAAACCATGCGTAATGTCAACACCCGCCACACCGCCGGTATGGAAAGTTCTCAATGTGAGTTGAGTACCCGGCTCGCCGATTGATTGCGCCGCTACCACACCCACCGCTTCGCCTGATTCCACTTTTTTAGTTCTCGCCAAATCATAACCATAGCATTTGGCGCAAATTCCAGAAGCGGCTTTGCATTCCATCGGCGTTCTTAACTCTACTTCCTGAATTGGCGACATTTCAATCGCGTGAGCGGTTTGTCTGTCAATAATTTCTCCGGCTTTTGCCAAAATCTTATTACCAACCTTAATATCATTTAACGCAGTTCTGCCAAATACTCTCTGACTGAACGAAACGCCATAATCGTCTCCGTCCTTGCGAATCATCGCCCTGCCCTTCGCGGTTTTACAATCGTTTTCCCTGATAACCAAATCTTGCGCCACGTCAACCAAACGCCTGGTTAAATAACCGGCTTGCGCGGTTTTTAAAGCGGTATCAGCTAAACCCTTTCTGGCGCCGTGAGTGTTGATAAAGAACTCCAAAACGCTTAAACCTTCTTTATAAGAAGATTTAATAGGAAGCTCAATAGTCTCACCTTGCGGATTCGCTACCAAACCTTTCATACCCATCATCTGAATCGGTTGCATCCATGAACCGCGACTGCCGGAATCAATAATTGAATAAACCGAACTTTCCGGATTAAGCGTGCCGGGAACCACTTTTGAAATTTCTTTTTTCGCTTTATCCCAAACGCTAATAATCTTCGCGTGACGTTCAGAATCAGTCAAAAGTCCGTCTTCATATTGCTCCTTAACCGTCTCGGCTTCTTTTTCCGCCGCGGCAATTATAACGCCTTTTTGAGAAGGAACGGTTAAGTCATCCATACCCCAACTTACGCCGGAATAAGTTGAATATTTAAATCCTAATTTTTTAATTTCATCTAATATCTTCCAAACATTTTCCAGGCCATATTTATCAATAATTTTTGAGAGAGTTTTGCTGATTTCTTTTCTATTCATCATTTTATTGACGAAGCCAAAATCCTCCGGAAAAATTTTATTAAAAATAATCCTACCCACACTGGTCTCCGTAAGTCCTTCTTCTCCCGCTAATTTAACTTTAATCAATTCATTAATTTTAACACTGCCAAATTCGTAAGCCATTAATGCTTCTTCGTAACCGCTGAAAATCTTATTAATCGTTTTTCTGTCAATTTTATTTTCATCCGGAATACGCGTCAAATAATAGCAACCCAAAACAATATCCTGTGTCGGCTGCATAATCGGGTCGCCGGTGGACGGCTTCAAAATATTCTTTGACGACAACATTAAATTAGTGGCTTCAACCTGCGCTTCATCCGAAAGCGGCAAATGAACCGCCATCTGGTCGCCGTCAAAGTCCGCGTTAAACGCGGCGCAAACCATGGGCGGAATCCGAATCGCCAAATCTTCAATTAAAACCACTTTAAACGCCTGAATACCCAAACGATGCAAAGTCGGCGCTCTGTTCAAAAGCACTTTCTTATCCTTGATAATTTCTTCCAAAATCGCCCAGATTTCCGGAGTAGCGGTATCTATCAAACGATTGGCATTCCTGATATTGTACGCCATCCCCTGCTTGATAATTTCACTGATAACAAACGGCTTAAAAAGTTCCAAAGCCATTTTTTTAGGCAAACCGCAAGTATCTAATGGTAATTCCGGACCAACCACGATAACCGAACGGCCGGAATAGTCAACGCGCTTACCAAGTAAATTCTGGCGGAATCTGCCTTCTTTTCCCTTGAGAATATCGGCTAATGATTTTAACGGCCGATGCTGGGCCGACATTTGCTGTTGACTTCCAAAACGCGCGGAATTATCAATTAAAGAGTCCACCGCTTCCTGCAACATTCTTTTTTCATTGGTCATAATAATCTCCGGCGCTTTGATTTCTAAAAGTTTTTTCAAACGATTATTGCGGTTAATAACTCGTCTATATAAATCATTTAAATCGGAAGTCGCGTAACGTCCGCCATCAAGCGCCACCATTGGCCTTAAATCCGGAGGCAAAACCGGCAAAACCGTCAAAATCAGCCACTCCGGCTTCATCTTGTTTTTAATGAAAGAGCGAACAACTTTTAATTTATAAAGGAGTTTTTTCTGCCTGGCGGAATCCTTGACGCCCTCCACTTCTTTTTCTATTTTCGTCGCTTCTTTTTCCAAATTGATTTTTTCTAAAATCTTCCTGATGGCTTCGGCGCCGCTGCCGGCTTCAAAAACCGTCGGAAATTTTTTGGACAAATTGAAATATTCCGCTTCACTCAAAATTTTACCGATCGCAATGGATGCCAGCAATTCCTTGGTTGTTTCCGCTTTCTTTTCAAATTCTTTCACTTTTTCTTTTTCAATAGCCTTCTTCCGCGCTTTAAATTCGGTTTCAATCTCGCCAAGAACTCTCTTTTTATTTTCTTCATTCACCGCCGTAACAATATAAGCCGCGAATAAATAACTTTGGTGAGTTTTTGAACGGGCGCGTCCACAAACAAACTGATTCTGGAAGGCACGCTCTTTAAAAACCAAATATGCGCCACCGGAGCCGCTAAAGAAATATGGCCCATACGTTCGCGGCGCACTGAAGATTTAGTTACGTCAACACCGCATTTATCGCAAGTTATGCCCTTATAACGAATTTTCTTGTATTTGCCGCAATAACATTCATAATCCTTAGTCGGACCAAAAATACGCTCGGAAAAAAGCCCGTCTCTTTCCGGACGTTGAGTTCTATAATTAATGGTTTCCGGCTTTAAAACTTCGCCATGCGACCAATTCAAAATTCTTTCCGGCGACGCTATTTGAATTTTAAGTGAATTAAAGTTCATAATTTAGTTATTTAATTGTTAAGTTTATAAGTTGATAAGTTTTATTATTAAACTTACAAACTTAAAAACTTATAAACTTTTTAACTTACTCCTTCGTCTCTATATCCAACCCCAATGCTTTGATTTCACTCAATAAAACATTAAAGGCGGAAGGAATGTTAGGGCTTTTTATTTTTTCATTCCTGATAATTGACTCAAATGCGGATGTTCTGCCCATCACGTCGTCGGACTTAACGGTCAAAATTTCCTGTAAAGTATTGGATGAACCATAACCCTCCAAAGCCCAAACTTCCATTTCTCCGAATCTCTGGCCGCCGAACTGCGCTTTGCCTCCGAGCGGTTGTTGAGTAATCAAGGAATACGGACCAATAGACCGCATATGAATTTTGTCTTCGACCAAATGATTTAATTTCAACATATAAATGTAGCCTACCGTAATCGGCACGGGAAACGCATCACCGGTCCGACCGTCAAAAACTTTCAATTTACCGTTCTCCGGCAAGCCGGCTTTTTTCAATTCAGATTTAATATCGCCTTCGGTTGCGCCGCAGAAAATCGGAGTTATGGCGCGATAACCAAGTTTGCTCGCCGCCAATCCCAAATGGGTTTCCAATATTTGTCCTAAATTCATACGAGAGGCTACACCCAATGGATTCAAAATAATATCAACCGGCGTGCCGTCTTCAAGATACGGCATGTCTTCTACCGGCCTGATTTTAGAAATTACGCCTTTATTGCCGTGGCGACCGGCTAACTTGTCGCCCGCTCTTACTTTTCTCAACTGCGCCACTTCCACCTGAATTCTTTTAATTACGCCCGGCTCCAATTTATCGCCGCGGTCGCGCGAGAAAATTTTCACGCCGGTAATGCGGCCGAACTTGCCGTGCGGCAAAACCAATGAAGTGTCTTTGACGTCTCTGGCTTTTTCTCCGAAAATCGCCCGCAATAATTTTTCTTCAGACGAAACTTCAGCTTCTCCTTTGGGGGAAATTTTGCCGACTAAAATATCGCCCGCTCTCACTTCGGCGCCAACCCTGATAATTCCTTCCTCATCAAGATTTTTCAATTTTTCTTCAGAAACATTGGGAATATCAAAACTGGTCATTTCCGGCCCAAGTTTTGTTTCACGGACATCGCAATAAAAATCTTCAATATGAATAGAGGTAAACATATCGTCCTTCACAACCCTTTCAGAAAGAATAATGGCATCTTCAAAATTTGAACCCTCCCAAGAAATAAAAGCCACTAATAAGTTTTGTCCCAAAGCCAAGGCGCCATGGTCAATAGACGCGCCATCGGCTAACACATCGCCTTTTTTTACTTTCTGCCCTTTTTCCACTAACGGCTGCTGAGAAATACTGGTGAAATAGTTTGACCTCTTAAATTTATAAAGGTTATATTCTTTTTTCTTTTTGGAAGAATCTTCAACGACAATGGTATCTGCGTCAACTTCCGCAACCACGCCGTCGGTTTCACTCACAATCGCCCTGCCCGAATCAACTGCCGCTTTTTCTTCCATACCGGTGGAAACCAAAGGAGCTGACGGAACAATTGAAGGAACCGCCTGTCTCTGCATATTGGAACCCATCAACGCCCTATTGGCGTCATCATGCTCCAAAAACGGAATCAAAGCCGTGGCAACACTGGTCATTTGATTCGGTGCCACATCAATAAACTCCACTTCTTCTCTAGAGCAAACCGTCGGCTTGCCCCGATAACGGACTTCTGCAATTTCTTCGGTAATTTTTTTATTGGCGTCTAACTTAACACTGCCTTGCGCTATTCTATGTTTAGCTTCATCAATCGCGTTAAACCAAGTGATTTCATCTTGAACCTTGCCATTTTTAACCTTGGCGTAAGGAGTTTCTAAAAAGCCCATAGGATTAACCCTGGCATAATTGGACAATCTGTTAATTAAACCGATATTCTGTCCTTCCGGAGTTTGAATCGGACAAATACGGCCATAGTGGGAAATATGAACGTCACGCACTTCAAAACCAGCGCGCTCTCTGGTTAAGCCGCCCGGCCCCATAGAAGAAAGCAAACGCTTGTGTTCCAATTCGGCCAAAGGGTTGATTTGATCCATGAATTGAGACAACTGCGAAGTGGTAAAAAATTCTCTTACAATCGCGGTAAGCGGACGGGTGTTCACGATTTGCATCGGCGTTAAAGCGTCTACCTCTAAAGTGGACATTCTGTCAACCGCGATTCTGCGCAAGCGCGCGAAACCGATGCGTAATCGACTTTGTAAAAGCTCACCCACCGCCCTTACGCGGCGATTGCCCAAATGGTCAATATCATCCGGTTCAGCCATTGTATCATTATTTAATCTGATAATTTCCCTGATAATTAAATCTATATCTTCCAAATCAAGCAAACCGCTTTTCTTGTCAGTTTTAATGCCTAAACGCTGATTTGTTTTAAACCGCCCGGGATCAGATAAACCATAACGGTCTTTTCTTTCAAACATCGCGTCTATTAAATTTTTCGCATTTTCAAAAGTCGCCAAATCGCCCGGCCTTAACCGCTTATAAATTTCCGCGTAAGAATCCTGAATAGTTTTGCCGCCTTTTTTCACGGTTGCTTCAATAAATTTAATCTGACCGTTATCAGTGTTGGAAAAAGCTTTTAAAATTTCTTCATTATCCTTAAATTTCTTTTGTTTGTTAACGCTGGCAAAAACTTTCAAAAGGTCGGTGGCCGCGGCTTTGCGATGGCGGTCAATTTTAACGCCAATAAATCCATCCGGTTCGGTTTCAAATTCCAACCAACTGCCGCGGTCAGGAATAACTTTGGCGCCAAAAAGCTTGCGGCCGCGATAATTTTTAGCCGTAAAATAAACACCCGGCGAACGAATCAGTTGAGAAACCACAACTCTTTCCACGCCGTTAATAATGAATGTTCCGCGCCTGGTCATCATCGGAAATTCACCGACATAAACCTCCTGCTCTTGGACTTCTTTGGTTTGGTTATTCACCAATTTTACCTTCGCCCGCAAAGGCGCTTCAAAAGTAATATTCTTGGTCCAAGCTGTTTCTTCATCGTATTTCGGCTCATCAAAATAATAATCAGTAAAGTAAAGTTCCAACTCCTTGCCACTCGGGTCTTTAATCGGAGAAATATCGTTAAAAAGCTCTTTTAATCCTTTTTTAATAAACCAATCCCAGGAAGTATGCTGAATCTCGGCTAAAAACGGCTGCTTAATAAGCGGTTGAAAAACGAAAGGATGGGAAGAAAAAATTTTGGTTGATAATTTAGCCATACCCAGTGCTACAACTATGATAAATTTATATTATAAAAATTATCAAAGTGTATTAAATTAAAACTTAATTTATTTATTAATCCAGCGTTGTGGCACTGGAAAAAATACAAAAACCCTCCTTTTGCGTTTTAGGGTTTATGTTTTTAAATTTTTACTTTAACAAATATTTGACGCGGTTTGCATTATGCTTATCCAAATTTTCGGCAAAAATAGTTTTTTTCGTTTTGGGGTCGGAAATATAATACCAGTACGCTGATTCCTTTTTTTTAACCGCCGCTTGAATGGCGTCCAAACCGGGATTACTTATCGGCGTCGGAGTCAAGCCGCGCCGCAAATAAGTATTATACGGGGAATCAATTTTGAAATCACTATTTTTCAAAAGCGCGCAACCGACAAATCTTCCGAAACATTTATTATATAATACAGTGGCGTCAATTTGAATGGGCATTCCCGTTTTTATTCTTTTTTCTATAATACCGGCAACTATTTTCCTGTCCTCGCTGTCGGGAACTTCTTTCTCCAAATAAGACGCAATAGTTATTAACCTTAGCACATCGTTGTTTTTTTTGTCAACCCCCACACCAAACGAGTTAGATACCGATAACCCAGAAAACAAATAATAAGCAGACGAATCTGTTTTTGCTAAAGCTCGATTTAAATATAAACTCGTTATGGTGTGGGGGTCAACCCCCTTTTCAAAAGCCAAATCAATGCCAATAACCGCCATTGCCTTATTCTGAAAATTATCCAGCATTTTTTCAACCACGACTTCAACATCTGAACCGTAGCGAAATCCATAAGTATCCGGCAAAAGAAACCCCTCCAAAGAAATCGTATCTTGTAAAAATGGATATCGCGATATTAATGAATTGTTCGCGTTATTAGCATCTTTATTCGCATAATTCACATTATATTTTATTAAATCTTCCCTGCCAATAATTTCTTCTTCCGCCAATTTATCATCAATCTCTTTTAAAGTCATGCCCGGATAAATTATCACCGAAATATCTTTGGGTCCTATTTTTAAAATATTAACCAACTCCGGAATCGCGACCGCGGAAGAAAATTTATATTTGCCATTCTGTAAACGATGGGCGTTGCCTTTTAATAAAGTATAAATCTTAAAAATATTTTTAGACTGAATCAAACCCTTGGAATAAAGCTCATCGGTTATTTCGCCAAAGCCGGCTCCTTTGGGAATGTTGAGAATTGTCGGCGTTTCTTTTAATTCGGAAGTTGATTGCAGTTTGGAAACAAAAAATAATGAGCCTGCCGTAATAATGACAACCAAAAAACCGGCAATAAGAGTTGTTGAAAAAAATTTCATTAAATTACTACGAAATACTAAATGAATACCTGCCTGCCGGCAGGCAGGCAAAAATACGAAATTACAAATAAAATTTTGTAATTTTGTATATTTGTATTTGATTTGTATTATGTAGTTATTTTCTAACGACAATGGACTGAATAATACCTATAATGGCCAAATTAGTCAATAAACTGGAGCCGCCGTAGCTTAAAAACGGAAAAGTGACGCCAATTACCGGTGTGAGCCCTAAATTAGAGCCAATATTTAAGCTAAATTGCGTAATAAATAAAATCGCCGCTCCTAAACAGACAAAACGATTAAAATTAACATCCGAATCAAGACCAATCTTGATAATTCTCAAGACTAAAACAACAAAAGCCGCAATCGCCAAAAATCCGGCAATTAAGCCGAATTCCTCCGTTAAAGCCGCAAAAATAAAATCTGTTTGCGCTTCGGGCAAAAAACCTAGTTGAACCTGCGTCCCCTGTCCAAATCCTTTGCCGAAAAATCCAGCCGAACCAATGGCAATTTTTGATTGAATAACATTATAATTTATTCCCAAAACGTCTCGCGCTGGAAAGAAAACTCCCATAACCCTTTCTTTTTGATACGGCTTTAAAACGCTCAACCACATCGTTGCGACAATAACCGCAAAAATCAGCAAAGAAACGATTAAATGTTTTAATCTGATGCCGGAAACCAATAAAAAGCCGAACCAAATAGCGAATAAAACAATGGCCGAACCCAAATCTGGTTGAATCGCCACCAAACCGGCCGGCACGGCAAAATAAAGAAAAGAAACCAATAAATTTGAGACACGGGCGATGGTGATATGCTTTTTTTTGAAAAATCCGGCAAAAATGATTATTAATGCGAGTTTGGCAAATTCGGAAATTTGCAATTGAAAAGAGCCTATCATTAACCAACCGCGCACGCCGCGAACAACCGGCGCGAAAAAATAAGTGGCGATTAATAAAACGATTATTAAAAAATACATCGCCAGTATCGCGCCGCGATAATTTACGAAAGGTCGCCAGTCAAAAACAATAATCAAAAAAATCAACGCGATACCGATGCCCAAAAATAAAAGCTGTTTGTAAAATAAATCCGGCTTGGCGCTGAATAAGCTTAATAAACTCGCGGCTCCCAAAAATAAAACTGCGAAATTAATCTGCCAATCCATATTTTTAAATTGGAAATTGGAAATTGGAAATTGGAAATTCATATATTTAAGTTCCCGTTAGCGATTAACCGCCTATTCTTCTTTCTTAAATAATTTATATAACCGGCGGCCGCAATCATCGCGGCGTTATCGGTGGGATACTTTGTGATATATAAATTAGGTTGTAGGTTGTAGGTTGTACCTGCCTGCCGGTAGGCATGGGGTTGTAGGTTGGCGATTGCGCGCTGAAATTCTTTTTGCAATGTTTTATTCGCCGCCACGCCGCCGGAAATAAAAATTGATTTTGCTTCAAATTTTTCGGCCGCGCGCAAAGTTTTTTTGATTAAAACATCAAAAGCGGCTTTTTGAAAAGAAGCGGCGATATCAGCTAATCTATTAATATCTATTAAATCTCGCCCGATAGATAAACTTCCGTTAGACTTCTTTTTAATTTTAAATTGAGATTTTGGCTTTGCCGATATTTTCTTCGCGAAATTCAATGGATATTCATTGAATAAATAATATAAAACCGCCGTCTTTAATCCCGAAAAACTAAAATCAAAATTTTTTTGACTCAACATCGGACGGGGAAATTTAATCGCCTCCGGACTGCCTCTTTTCGCCATTTTTTCTATTTCCGGACCGCCGGGATACGGTAGACCAAGCAAGCGCGCCACCTT
>Ga0172371_10013794_pt1 | contig 10479 bp, 9 predicted proteins | sample Lak12m_FD_114543 | JGI IMG/M metagenome (GOLD analysis project Ga0172371, IMG submission 114543) | Freshwater microbial communities from Kabuno Bay, South-Kivu, Congo - kab_022012_12m | ecosystem: Environmental > Aquatic > Freshwater > Lake | place: Democratic Republic of the Congo: South-Kivu... | reverse complement strand
GTGGTTGACTTCAATCAGGCCGTCCGGTGCGTTCGCCAATGTTCCACCCAGAGTTATTGAATCATCGTAACCGCCCCATACGGTTTGCAGTCGGATTGTCCCGTGGTTCGTGAGATTGCTGATCACCGACAGTGCCGCGTGGCCGCTGGCCCCGCCACGCAGCCAAAGCGTTGCGTAGTTGACAAGACTCTGTACCGCGGGCTGGGAACCCTGGAAGTAAACCGTGGTGGCCGTCGCCGGCGCGATGAGCACGTCGTTGGTCGCCCCAGGCACGCTGTCGTTGCTCCAGTTGAGCGGGTCGTGCCAGGAAACGCCGTCGCCGCCGCCGTCCCAAGTGACGGTCTGGGCGACCAGAAGCGGCGAGGTGATCAGGAACAGGACAAAGCCAGATGCGCACGTTCTCATAAGTTTGTTGGTTTTGATGACCGGGGTTGACCGACGACAACTCATCATCGCAGCTCTGCGCGCCACGATCAGGAAGCCCCCACCGCTGAATAGCCGGTGCAGGCAGGGATTGGGGAGCCGTCGCCGGCTCGTATGCTTCAAGGCAGTGGATGAAGCCTGCCACATGGCTGGAGATTATCAATTCGCCGATTCCCTGTCTATAGGAGTCTGACTTGCCCCTGGAGGCGGGCCACTGACCCGTGTAAAGCCTGCGACACGGCACCCAAGAAAGGTGCTCCAGGCTTGGGTGAATGCCTGTCCGCCTTCGCCTTGGATACATGGGGCAGCCCCGAAACCACCCGAGCACTTCGGGCCTCTCAAGCTCAGCGCATCCAACCCGATCGCAGTCTAAAGGCTTTTCACTGCGGTTCAGCCTTGGTATCTCCGCTCTGGTCTTTGAATCGCATTATTTATGAGAACACTCTTGCTCGGCATTGACAGCGGCACGCAATCCACCAAGGTCCTCGTCGTAGATGCCCGCGACGGGAAAGTCCTCGCCTCGGCGGCGCAGGAATATGGCCTGATCCCCAACCTGCCGCCCGGGGCCAAGGAGCAGCATCCTCACACGTGGCGCGATGCCACTGCCGCCGCCATCCGCCGCGCGCTCCGACAGGCTAGGGCGAACGCTGCCGAGGTCAAAGCCATCGGCGTCAGCGGCCAGCAGCACGGCTTTGTGCCGCTTGACAAGGACGGCGAGGTCATTCGCCCGGCCAAGCTCTGGTGCGATACCTCCACGGCCGCCGAGTGCGACGAAATCACCCGGAAGCTGGGCGGGCTTAAGCAGACCATTCGCGCGCTGGGCAATGCCGTCCTGCCCGGATTCACCGCGTCCAAGATCCTCTGGCTCAAGAAGCACGAGCCGAAGAACTACCATCGCCTGGGCACGGTCCTGTTGCCGCACGACTACCTCAATTATTGGCTGACAGGCGAAAAGACGATGGAATATGGCGACGCCAGCGGCACGGCCTTGCTCGATGTGCGCAAACGCAAGTGGTCCCGCGCCGTACTGGAGGCGATTGATCCCGACCTCGCCGGCAAGCTGCCTCCACTAGTGAGCAGCGACCGCCCCGCCGGCACGCTGCAACTTTCCACGGCCAAACTGCTTGACCTGAATCCCGGCGTGGTCGTCAGCGCGGGCGGCGGCGATAACATGATGGGCGCCATCGGCACCGGCAACACCCGTGCGGGGGTGATCACCGCCAGCTTCGGTACCAGCGGCACGATCTACGCGTGTGCGGAAAAGCCGGTCGTTGATCCCCAGGGCGAAATCGCCGCCTTCTGCGACTCCACCAACCGCTGGCTGCCTCTCCTTTGCACGATGAACGTAACCGTCGCCACTGAGATGGTGCGTGAGGACTTCGGCTGGTCGCACGAGAAGTTCGGGGCTGAAGCGGCGCGGGTTCCGATGGGTTCAGACGGCCTGTTGCTGCTGCCGTACTTCGAAGGCGAGCGCACGCCCAACGTGCCGGACGGCACGGGCGTGTGGTTCGGCGTGAATCAGCGGACCTTCCAGGCCGGTCATTTCGCCCGGGCGGCGATGGAGGGCGTGACGCTGGGCATGAATTATGGCTTGCGCCGGCTGGCGGAACTGGGCGTGAAACCGACTCAAATCCGCGCGACAGGCGGTGGGGCCAAATCCAAGGTGTGGCGGCAGATCATGGCCGATGTCTTTGACGCGGAAGTAGTCACCCTGAAGGTCAGCGAGGGGGCAGCCTACGGCGCAGCCTTGCAGGCATTCTGGTGCTGGCGCCTGCAGCAGGGCGAGAAGGTCTCCATCAGCGACCTCACCGACCGGTTTGTCGAGTTGAACACCGGCGAGACCGCGCAGCCCAACCCGAAGCATGTGGCCGTCTATCGCGAGCTGCAGGCCATCCAGGACGCCCTGTCGCAGTCACTACGCAGTTCTTTCAAGCAACACCGGCAGTTCCTGCTGCGCTAAGGCGACTGCTCAGGGCCTCCCGAGAGTATGGTCCGCCGCAACAAGTCCAGCGCCTGCTGGGAGGTGACTTGCTTGAAGCTCTCGCGGTCGTAGGGATTGAAGTTGCGCTCACAAACCGTGCCCGCCGGGCCGGCCAGGCCCATGAAGACGGTGCCCACAGGTTTCTCAGCGGTGCCGCCGCTGGGGCCAGCAATCCCGGTGACTGACAGCGCGTAATCCGCCTGGATCTCCCGGCGCGCGCCTTCCGCCATCTCACGCGCTACCGGTTCACTGACCGCGCCATGCCGGGCCAGCGTGTCGGCCCGGACGCCGAGGAATTTCTGCTTGGCGGCGTTGCTGTAAGTAACCAGGCCTGCCAGCAGCGCGGCCGAGGCGCCGGGGACATTGGTCACGCGATGCGCGATGCAGCCGCCGGTGCAGGACTCAGCGAGCGCGAGCGTCGCCTTGCGCTCGGTCAGCAGGCGGACCAGGACCGTTTCCAGATCCTCGTCGCCTGTGCCATAGAGCCACGGCCGGAGCAGCCTCTGGACGATGGCCTCCGCCTCGCGAACCCGGTTCTCCGCGTCAGCCCCGCGAGCCGCGAGGCGGACATCCACCTGTCCCGGCCGTGCGCAATAGCCCAGTTCCAGGCCGGACGCCACCAGCGGCGCCAGAGGGGGCGCGATACGCTCCTGGACCATGGACTCGCCTATGCCGGTGGTGCGCAGCGTCAAGCAGACCAATGGACTGGCCGGCGGCAGCACACGCTGAAGCAGCGGCACGACTGAATCGGCGAACATGGGCTGCAATTCGCGCGGTGGGCCAGGCAGCATCACCAGCCAGCTTGCTTTTCCTCCGGTACGAAGGGGGTTGGGCTGAACTCCGATGGCCAGGCCCGGCGCGGTGCCATGCGGGTTCTGCAGGACCAGAGCGCCTTCGGGAACAAGGGCCTGGATACTGTTCCGCTCCGGCATCGCCCGGTTGCGGCACGTGAAGAAATGCCGGATGTGGCCGAGCACCGCGGCGTCCTCGCGCAAAGGCCTGCCCAACAATTGCGAAATCAGGTCGCGGGTGAGGTCGTCCGAGGTCGGCCCGAGGCCGCCGGTGGTGAGGATAAGGTCCGCGCGGCTCAGCGCTTCGCGCACAGCCTGCTGGATGTCGCTGCCGGTGTCTGGCACGGTCACCTGGCGGGCGACGGCGTAGCCCAGGTCGGCCAGTTGGCGGCAGAGCCATTGCTGGTGCCTATTCAGAACGCGGCCCAGCATCAATTCCGTGCCGGTGTTGATGAGTTCGACGACCATACGCCCATAGTGTCGGGGCGCAGATTGCCGGTGGCAAGCACTTCGGCGTCGGGGGTTGGCGCTTTGGCTTTTGACTCGCCGCTCCCGCCTGGCCTATAATCGTCCCATGCCCGATGAGGCCAACAAGTGCGCCCGGCAGCGGTTCCTGGAGTTCCTTGCCCGAAAGAACCTGCGCCTGACGGGCCAGCGCCGGGCCATCATCGAGAGCGTCTTCAGCACCGAAGAGCACTTCACCGCCGAGCAACTGCTGGTCTGGTCCCGGCGCCGGGACAAATCGGTCTCGCGCGCCACGGTCTATCGGACCCTGCCGCTGCTGACGGAAAGCGGCCTGGTCCGGGAAATGGATTTCGGCGGAGCCCACAAGTTCTACGACCCGAATTACGCCGAGCGTCCCCGGCACAGTCACATCATCTGCCAGGACTGTGGCAAGATCGTTGAATTCGAGAACGAAAAGCTCGAGCAATTGGAGGACGAAATCACCCGTCGGCTCGGCTTTACCGTGCGGTCACACCGGCTGCAGATTACGGCAAGCTGCGAGGAACTCCGGCGCTCGGGCACCTGCGCGAAGAAGAACCGTTAAGCGGGGGCAGTCCGTTTAATTCTTGGCTTTCGGTGCTTTGGGCCGGGGCGGCTTGGGCTTTCGCAGAGTCGCGTCGAACGTCCCGGCCACGACGCTCCTGGCTTCGTCGGGCAGGCAAAGGTAGATCTGGCCGGGCAGGCGCCCATTGGCGGCCTGGCCAAAGGCCAACTTCAAGGCGTAACCCGAGACGATATCCTGTTTCCCGGGCTGCTGCTGCTCATCCTTCCATCGCAGAATCACCCGGGGCACGGGGGGCTCTTGGTGCGGGGTCACCTCGACGGTCTTGCCGGCAAAATCTTCGCCGCGCCGGCCTCGGAGCAATAGGGTGATACCCAAATCCGGCGGCCACGTCTTGCCCTGGCGCAGCGAAAAGGTGCCGCCCTCGAGGCTCACCTGCTCGGCTTCGAAACTCCTGCCGTGGATTCTGCCCGCGGCCTTCGTTTCCGGGAAAGCCGCGTCCTTGAGATCCAGGGACCAGGAGACATTGGACGGGAGTTTGGCCAAGGCACTCTCCGGTCGGATTGACTTGAAAACCTTATCGCGGAACACGTAAAGCGCGGCTCCCGCAGCACAGGCCAGAATGAGCAGCCCAGCGATGACCGGGATGGCACGGCGGGCGGCTGATGGCCGCGCGGTTTCCGCCGCCGGAGCCGCACCCGCTGAGGTGGGCCGCGGCTTGGCAACCTGGGAGGCAGAGAGAATGAACTTCGTTTCCGCGGACGCGGGCGCCTGCGGCACGACGATCTTCTGGAAGCAGGTGGGACACTCGATTTGCCCGCCGCTCGAACTGGGGTCAGCCGTGATGTGCTGGCCGCAGACTGGACAGGCAAATTTGAAGTCGCTCATCGGTTGATTGGTTACCATTTCACACGGGGCGGCGATCCACAACCCTTTTTTCACAGTGACTTTTCCCCGCTGCCGGCGCACATTCGGCCGGATTGAAGCGCATGAAGAAGACCACTCCTGTTTCTCGCAGCGGACGGTTCAAGGGCGGCCCGGCGGCAGCCGTGGCGCAGTTCACCGAATCCATCTCGTTCGACCGGCGGCTCTGGCGGCACGACCTCGCGGGCTCGATCGCGCATGCCACGATGCTCCGGGAGGCCGGATTGCTGACACGCCGCGAGCTGCGGGCGATCATCGGCGGACTGCAAGCAATCGGCAACGAGATCCGGGCGGGGAAGTTCCGCTGGCAACCCGACCTGGAGGACGTGCACATGAACCTCGAGTCCGCGCTGACACAACGAGTGCCGGCAGGGGCCAAGCTCCACACCGGCCGCTCACGGAACGACCAGGTGGCGCTCGACATGCGGCTCTGGCTGCGGGAGGAAACCGCCGGTTTGGTGCGGGAGTTGCGCAGACTCCAGCGCGCCCTGGTGGAACTGGGCCGGCGCAACGAGGACGTCCTCATTCCCGGCTACACGCATCTGCAGCGGGCGCAGCCCGTCTATCTGGCGCATCATCTGTTGGCCTATGTCGAGATGCTGGCGCGTGATCGGCAGCGGCTCCAGGACTCGATGCCGCGGCTCAACGTCTGCCCTTTGGGCAGCGGCGCGCTCGCCGGCTCGACCTTGCCACTCAATCGCGAGCTGGTGGCGGATTTGCTCGGATTCGCAGACGCGCGCGGGCGCCCGCGCGTATCGCAGAATTCGATGGACGCGGTGAGCGACCGCGATTTCGCCGTGGAATACTGCGCTGTCGCCGCGCTCCTGGCCGTGCACCTGTCCCGGCTGGCGGAGGACCTCGTCCTCTGGTCCAGCGCGGAGTTCAACTTCATCCGGATTGCCGATGCCTACACCACCGGTTCATCGCTGATGTCGCAGAAGAAGAACCCGGACGTGGCGGAGCTGCTGCGCGGCAAGAGCGGCCGCGTGATCGGCAACCTGATGGCGCTGCTGACGCTGCTCAAGGGGTTGCCCATGACCTACAATCGCGACTTGCAGGAAGACAAGGAGCGGCTGTTCGACACCAGCGACACCGTGCGTGCGTCCGTGCGCGTTTGCGAGGCCATGCTGCGCAATACCGCCGTCAACCGGAAGGCATGCCAGGCCGCGGCCGGTGACTCCGCGCTGCTGGCGACCGACCTGGCGGATTACCTGGTCCGAAAGGCCCTCCCATTCCGCGCGGCGCATCACGCGGTCGGCGCGCTTGTGGCGCTGGCCGAAGAGCGGGGCAAAGCGTTAAACCAGCTCACGCTCGCCGAACTCCAATCCGTGGAGAGGCGCTTTGCGCCTGACGCGCTAAAGGTCTTCGACCTGCGGCGCGCTCTGGCCCGGCGCGAGCTGACGGGTGCTCCCGGCACCCGGGAAGTCCGCAGGCAACTGGCCCGCTGGCGCAGGCTCCTGGCCTGAAGAGCCGGGCGAGGGCGCTTCATCCGGCCGGTAATCATGGCACACGCGCAGAAAGAGCTGCTCACGGATCTGTTGAAGGATGTCTCGCGTTCGTTCTACCTGACGCTGCGCCTGTTGCCGGGGCCGGTCCGGCCGCAGATCGGACTGGCCTACCTGTTAGCCAGGACGACGGACACCATCGCGGATACCGGGCTGGTACCGCTGGAGCAGCGGCTGCAGAGTCTGCAAGACCTGCGCGCCCGAATCCTGGGAACGAGCCAGACGCCGCTGGAGTTCGGCACGTTCGCCCGGCACCAGGCATCGCCCGCCGAGCGCATCCTGCTGGAACGGTGCGAGGAGAGCCTGTCGTTGCTCCAAGCCCTGGAACCGGCCGACCGGCGGCTCGTGGTGGACGTGCTCCAAACCATCACCGGTGGACAGGAACTGGACCTGCGGCGTTTCGGCGGCGCTTCGGCCCAGTCGGTCGCGGCCTTGCGCACGGACGATGAGCTGGATGATTACACCTACCGGGTCGCCGGCTGCGTGGGGGAGTTTTGGACGAAGATTTGCCGCGCCCACCTCTTTGCCAAGACGGCTCTGGACGATACTATGCTGCTGGCCAATGGCGTGCGGTTCGGCAAGGGGCTGCAGCTCGTCAACATCCTGCGCGACGTGCCGGCAGACTTGCGCCGCGGCTGTTGCTATCTGCCAGCGGAACGATTGGCTCCGCTGGGCCTGAAGCCCTCCGACCTGTTGGACCCGCTCAACGAACCGCGCGTGCGCCCACTCTACGACGGTTACCTCGATCCAGCCGAAGCACACCTGCAGGCTGGCTGGGCCTACACCAATGCCCTGCCGCGCCGCGGCGTCCGCCTGCGGCTCGCCTGCTCGCTGCCCATACTGATCGGCGGCGAAACCATCAAGCTGCTGCGCGCAGGCAAAGTGCTCGATCCCGAGCGGCGTATCAAAGTCAGCCGCCGGCGGGTCCGGCAGCTTGCCTTGCGCTCGGTGGTCCTTTATCCGTGGGCGGGCGCATGGGAGAGGCAGGTTGCAGCGGCGCCGGATTGACCAGGAAACCTGTTGCACCGCCAGGCGATTTGCCGTAATAGAACGGCCATGCAGATTTCAAGATTGCTCCTGCCGGTCTGCGTGGCGGCGTTTACAACAACCGCACTATCCCTTTGTGCGGATGACAACGCAACACAATCGGCGCCGCCGGCGGCCAAATCGCAGAAAACCCCCGCGGGCCAGACCACAGTAAAGAAGCAGGCCGAGGCCAACGTCCCAGCTCGCAAAGAAACCGGGCCGCAGCCCACGGTCGAGAGTCAGGCAAACAGACCGGCGGATGCCGTAGCCCAAGAGCAGGCACAAACCACGGTCGTAACCAAGCAGGCCAAGCCGGAGAAGAACGTCAAGAAAGCAGAAGCACGAAAGAAGCCCGCAGCTTTCAAACCCATTGAACGGCCTTCCCCGCCCATGGCCGAGGACAAAGCGCAACGCCTGACCGCATTGCTGCTAAAGTACAGGGCTGACGAAATTACGCCGGATCAATACCAAGCGGAGCGCGCCAGGATCCTGGCTGAGCCCTAGCAGCAGGCGGCCGCAAACCGGCGGTAAACCAGGCCCCTGGCGGCAACTCCAATACAGCATCATTCAAGGCGGCCACAGGCAGGGTGAATTAGCTACACCGACTTCCTTTGCAGGTCATGCCCAGCGTGCAGACCCTTCCTGGGTAATACCTCCGTTCCTCCTCCGTTCTTCCTCCGAGGTTCCTCCGTTTTCAGGACGGAGGTAGCACGGAGGAGGAACGGAGGAGGAACGGAGGAAGGACTCAGTTCTTGGCGTGCAACTGGCGCGCCGAAACTCCCAGCTCGGCCCTGCACAAGGAGCCAGACAGAGGTGGATACGACGAAGTTCGTCGCTGTGGATTACGAAATCGGGTGAGCGAAGCGGGCGTTGTGCGCGGTGGGGCGCCGATAATGGCCGCAGAAGACCCGATTGGGATCAGGAAGGAAGATCTTTGCCGCTGGAGGTAACGGTCAGCTTGCCATGTTTGACGCCCTTGGCGGCGATCAGCTCATCGGCGATCTTCTTGACGGTCCGGGCATGACCGCGCACGGCGAGGACTTCCAGGCAATTGTGGTGGTCCAGGTGAACGTGCAGCGTGGAGAGGATGACCTCGTGGTGGTCGTGCTGGATGTCGGTGAGCGTGGCCTGAACGTGCTGTTTGTGGTGGTCGTAAACGAGGGTGATGGTCCCGGCGATTTCGTGGTCGCCATAGTCCTGGCGATGTTCGACCAATCCTGCCCGGATGAGGTCGGCTACAGCCAGTGAGCGGTTGTCGTAGCCCTTCTGGCGGGTCATCTGGTCAAGCTGCTTGGCCAGATCACGCGGAACGGACACGGTGAAACGGACGACTCCTTCGGTCTTGCTGTTCTTCATAGAGGGGACGGAAACAAGGGTGCGTGGGGTTCGAGTTGCCGCACTCTGGGTTCAGGGGCTCTTGAACTGGACCCCGTCGCGATTGGCGAAGCGGACGATGACACCATCACTGCCGCTGCCTTTGTACCAGGTAAGTTCGCTCATGGGGGCGTGGCTGCTCTGGCTGCGGGGGCTGTTTGGGCGCGGGCCTAGACTCCAGAGCACCCAACGCACCGGACTGTCGGCAGGCTTGGAGTAAAAGCGGCCGGAATCGCTCTTGAGATTGGGGAAATTGGTAGGCACCCAGAGGGCATAGTCGCCAGCCGGTTCACCATTGAGCAGGAGCGGGCCGGGGGCGGCGTATTTGTAGGTGTGCCCCGGGTCGAACGGGTCTTCCAGGTTGGCCTCGCGGCCGCCGGCATCGCTGTGGGGAAGGTAACGTGTCTGGGCGAGTTCGACGGGCAACTGGCACCAGTGCTCGCGCAAATCGTTGTTGCAGTTCTCGCGCACGGGCGGGATGCGGCCGGCGTGGTCGTCGGCGTACATGTGCAAGGCGACGCCGATGCCGTAGAGTTCGGCGTGGACCTTCGCCACTTTGGCCTTCTCCTTGGCGCGCGCAATGGCGGGCAGGAGCAGGCTGGCGAGCACGGCAATGATGGCGAAGACGACCAGCAACTCAATGAGCGTAAACGCGCCTTCCGCGCCCGGCGCCGCGGTCGGGCCCGGGGCGGGTTTAGGATGACGGCGCCGGCTCATGGGCAACAGTCTGCGCTCTCACTGGATGCGCTGCAAGCGGTAGAATCGCCTTTGGGCGTCGGCCGGGTCCAGGATGACCGTCCAGCGGCCGTTGACCAGGACGGGCACATTGGTCGCGGCTTGCCAGGGACCCGGCACGCCGACCGTATTCGTAAACTGCAACTGATAGTTCGCCAGCGAGCCCGGCCAGGTGATGACGCCTGGCAGGGCGATGTCCAGCACCGCCGGCTCGGACGACAGAACTTCCTGAACGAAGACTTCGTAGCCGTTGGTACCCTGAACGCCCGAGCCACTTTCCTGGTTCAGGATTCCGATCACGTCAAAGGTGTTGGTGGGCGCCGGGCCGAGACTGTAACGGGGATGCCGGAGCTGGAACAGTCGGTTCTCGCCGTCGGTGACCGAGCAAAGCCGGTCGCCCCAGAGGTCGGCGGGATTCCAACCGTTCGTGGTCAGGAGCGTGAGGCCGTTGAGGCGAACGCGCGCGCCTTGCCAATGCTCGCCGCCGGTGGCGCGGGTTTGATCGAAGATGTCCTCGGCGGTGGCGGGGTCGTTGTCGTTGGTGCGCACCAGGGAGGCGAGCGAAAGGACTTCCGGTGCGGGCAGGCCATAGTTGGATGCGACCAGGGAGATGGTGAAATCGTATTCCGGTTCGTTGTGGTGCATTTCGTTGAGGTTGCGCTTGCCGCCAAAGAACAGCGAGCCGTTAGCGGTGATGGAAACCAGGTCGCCCTT
>Ga0172371_10013792_pt1 | contig 10481 bp, 5 predicted proteins | sample Lak12m_FD_114543 | JGI IMG/M metagenome (GOLD analysis project Ga0172371, IMG submission 114543) | Freshwater microbial communities from Kabuno Bay, South-Kivu, Congo - kab_022012_12m | ecosystem: Environmental > Aquatic > Freshwater > Lake | place: Democratic Republic of the Congo: South-Kivu... | reverse complement strand
ATAACATGCTCAAGGACCTCTGGACGGCGTCGGAGCGACCCGCCTTCGAGTTCTCCGACCGCGTCCAGTTGCACACCGTGATTGCTGAAACCCTGGAGCGGTTGGCGGATGAACTGCAGGCCAAGAAGATCAAGGTGGAAAACCGCATTAGCGATGCGCTCCCGACCTTGAATGTGGACAAGCCCAAATTCTACCGGCTATTCGAGCTGTTGCTAAAGGATGAAATCGCCAGCTTGCCGCCCGGGACCTGTGTCCACCTTACCGCCGGTCTTCTCCCCGGAAGTCCGGAAGGCCAGCAGGAAATCCAGGTGCAGGTCAGCGACAACGGGCCGGGGATGCCGAAGGAGGCCCTCCGGCTGGTCTTCGATCCATTTGTTGTCCGCAGCGACAGCCCGATCGAATATGGCATCCACCTCATGGCCTGCTATTTCATCGTCCATCACCACGCCGGGCGAATTGACGCCCGCAGCGAGGAGGGGCACGGAACGACTTTCACCCTGCGCTTACCCACCAATCCGAGCCTGGTCACGCCGGCACAAGATGAGCAGGAATTCCTCCGAAAAGTCCTGTTGAGCGAGACGCTTTGGGAAAAGCTCATCTCGTCGGAATAACGGTTCATCCGGGAAATCTGTTCCCGTCATAGCACTTTCCGGCGCGCTGACGCACCGCCGGAGGATAAGCGTGCATGCTCCAACCATATAAGTCCCTCGCATAACGAGAGTTGCAGCTATCAAGTATTTCTCAGCTCCCGCGGGCAGCGCCGGTTAGGCAACAGTCTGGGCCTGCTGATACCCCGGTGAGTCTCCCATGGGGACCGCTCCCCATGGGAGACTCACCGGGGTATCGCTGGCCGGACTCCGGGAACAGGCTCCTCCCCCGCTCTTCGGGTCGTGCACCAGCGATGCACCAGCGATGCACCAGCGATGCACGACCGGTTCCCGCTGGTGCATCGCTGGTGCATCGCTCGTACACGGCGTGCGGATGGCCCTGGCGAGGCTCGATGTTTCGAAAACGGTAACACGGTCCCCCCCGTCAAACTCCAAGTCGTTGGATGAACCGGAACAACGAGATACAATGTCCGGATGGAAGCGAGACTGGCCGAACCACCCTGTCTCCCGGCAGATGCCGCTTTCGATCGCCATCCGCCGGGCCATCCCCGGCCGCTGGCCTCACCAATCCTTGATTGGCTGGCTTTGATCCCGAGGCTTGGCGGTCGGCTTGATGGGCAGCATTTGCTCCTCGCCCTTCTGGGCGTCCAGCAACCGCCGGGCCTGCTCCTGGGTCATCTGGCCTTCCATTTGAGCCGCGGCGGCTTCCGTTTGCTTCTCGTCTGACTTGTCGTCCGGCTGGCCGGACGCCTGCTGCGCCTGCTGCTGCTCCTGCTTCTGCTGCTCGGCCTGTTGTGCTTGCCGCTGTTCCTGTTGCTTCTGCTCCTCGGCCTGTTGCTGCTGGGTGGCATCCTCCTTCTGGTGTTGCTGGGCCTGCTGTTGCTGCTGCTGCTGGTTCTGCTGATCCTGTTGGTCCTGTTGCTGCTTCTGTTGGTCCTGCTGGTTTTGCTGCTGCTGCTGCTGTTGATCCTGATTCTGGTCCTGGTCCTGCTTGTCCTGTTGTGACTGCGGCTGTTGCTTGAGTTCCTCCAGCTTCTTCTTCACAAACGCATAGTTGTGTTTCGCGTCCGCGTCCTCCGGGTTGAGCTTAAGGCTGCTTTGGTAATCCTGGAGGGCTTTCTCCCACGCTTCCTTCCGCTGCTTGGGGTCCGCGCTCCGCTCGCCGAGATGGAACAAGGCGTTGCCCTCGTTGTAATAGGCTTGCCCCTGGAGCTTCAAATCCCGTGACGAAAGCGTGGAGTTGAATCGCTTGGCCGCCTCGTCGAACTGCCCGTTGCGATAGGCGGCGGCGCCGGCGTTGAAATGCAGGCGGGGATCTTCGCCCTTCTTCTTGAGCAGCCGCTCGTACTCGTTTAGCGACTGCTCGTATTGCCCTGCCTGGTATTCCCGCAAGGCGCTGGAGGGCGAGGCCAGCGCCGGCCACGGACACAGAAACAACCACGCGAGCCATCCCATCGCCGCGATTGGAGCCGCCGACGCGAGGCTGGGGGCTGAAGACCGGGGCCGGCTGCCGGCTGATTGGCTGGCGGCAGCCTTCGCATGTGACCCTCTGGCGGGCCGCTCTCGTTTGCGCTCCGGGAAGAGCATCTCGAATAACAATAGCACAATCCCCGCCGCCAGCGGCCAATGGTAGCGCTCGTGGTAGCGGCGGACCAGCTTTTCTTGGTGCTGCGACTTGGGCAGCTTGGCCAGGCCCTCGTCGTAGAGGGTGTCAATGGCATTGGCCCCGCGCAGCGGCAGGTAGAAGCCGCCCTCGGTCGCGCTGGCGATCTGCTGCAAGAGGCGCTCGTTGAGGTGCGACTTGACGACATTTCCCTGCTCGTCCCGAACGTAATCAGGGTTGCCCTGCGCGTCTTTCACCCGCAACAGCTCACCGTCCGCCGTGCCGATGCCGATGGTGAAGATGCGCAAGCCTTCCTTGGCGGCCTTCTCGGCGGCGGCGGCCGCGTCGGAATCGTGGTCCTCGCCGTCGGTGAGCAGGACCAGAATCTTGTAGTTCTCGTCCTCTTTAAAAGCCGTGAGAGCCGTCTCGATCGCCCCGGCTAGAGCCGTTCCGCCCTGGGGAATGATGTTCACGTCGAGCGCCTCGACACTCTGGCTGAAGGCGGAGTCGTCAATGGTGAGCGGGCATTGCAGAAATGCACCGCCGGCAAACGCCACCAGCCCCAGCCGGTCCGCCCGGGCGCGCTTCATCAGGTCGAGAGCGGCCAGCTTGGCGCGCGCGAGGCGGTTGGGCGCGATGTCCTCGGCCAGCATGCTCTTGGAAGTGTCAATGGCCACCACGATGTCCAGCCCGCGCTGTTTGACCTCCTCCCAGTGAAACCCCCATTGCGGCCTGGCCAGCGCCAGAATGAGGCAAACCACGGCCAGCAGCAGGCACCCGAGACGGATGCGCTGCCGGTTGGTCGAGATGCCCACCGTCAGGACCGGCAACAGGCGGGCCTGGATGAACTGTGTAAGCAACCGCCGCCGCGCGCGTCCGGACCACCAGAAGAAAGCCAGGAGGGCTGTGGGAATCACCAGCAACAGCCAAAGAAGATGTGGGTTGGCGAAAGTCATGGCAACCTCCTCCATATCGTATGCCGCAACAGAACCTCCAACAGCAGCAGTCCCAGGCCGGGCGCGATGAGCCAGGCAAACAGCTCCTCGTGGCGGGCGAACTTCTTCACCTCGGCTTCGGTCTTCTCCAACTTGTCAATTTCCGCGTAGATGGCCTGGAAGCGCTGCGCGTTGTCGGCGCGGTAATACTTGCCCCCGGTCATGCCGGCGATCTTCTGCAGGGTGTCCTCGTCAATGTCCACCGGTTGCTGCTGGTAGCCGACCTTTCGTCCGCCCCAATAGACCGGCATGGGGGCCATGCCCCGGGTGCCGACGCCGATCGTATAGACCTTGACCCCGAGCTTCTGGGCGGCTTCAGCGACGGTCAGGGGCGGAACCTTGCCGGCGTTGTTCTGCCCGTCGGTCATGAGAATGACAATCTTGCTCTTGGATTTGAGTTCGCGGAGGCGGTTGATGGCGGTGCTGAGGGCCGAGCCAATAGCGGTGCGGCTGTCATCAATGGTGCCCAACCCCAGGCGCGCGAGGTTCTCCAGCAGAAAGTCGTGGTCGAGAGTCAAGGGGCAGGCGATATAGGCCTGCGTGGCAAAGGCCACAATGCCGATGCGGTCGCTCGGGCGCTTGTCTATGAACTTCTTGAGCACTTCCTTCGCCATTGCCAGCCGATTGAGCCGCTCACGGCCGACTTCGAAGTCCTCCGAGGCCATGCTGCCGGACATATCGAGCGCCACGGCGATGTCCACCCCGCTGGCGGTGACTCGAGTCTCGCTCTGGGTCAGGCGCGGCTGGGCCAGGGCGATGATCAGCAGCGCCAGAATGAGCCAGCGCAACGCGGCCAGAACGGCCCCGGAGCGCGTGCGCGAAACGTTAAGGATGCCGCGCACGAGTTGGACGGAAGAGTAAACGAACGCGGGCGGCTTGCCTTGCTTGCCCTTAAGCCACGCCAGCACCGGCAGGAGCAGGAGCAGCAGCAGGAAGTATGGATGACCAAAGGTCATGACGCTTTGGTGTTCGCCCCCAGGCAGCGGACGATTCGGCCAGCGGCAAGCCGCGCTCCGGTTCGGCTTTCGGCTTTCAGATTTCGGGTTTCGGATTTCACACGTGCTCCCCCGTCTTCACGGCTTCCAACGTGCTCATTACGGGCTCGGTCTCCTCGACCAACCGCATCGCCGAGGCGTGCAGGTCTTCCAGTTCGGGCGGGCCGGGTTCGTACTTGGCGAACTTGACCATGTCACAGCGCTTTAGGAACTCGCCCAGGCTGTCTTTCTGGTCCCGAGTGAGCAGCCGGGTGCCTTGCAACTCATACAGGAACTCCTCGGTGGTGCGCTCGGGCGCACGGAAATCGAACCGTTCCTCCAGGTACCAGCGAATCGTGTCGGACACAGCGATGCAGAACTCGCGCGGCTGGCTGATCAGTGCCAGCGCTTCCCTTGGCCTTTGCTTGGCCCGGATGTGAGGTGGGATAACCGGGACGACCTCGGCTTGCGCGCGCCGCTTCTGCCAGTAGCGCCCGGCCCAGAACGCCAGCGCCGCGACCGCCAGCGCCAAAAGCGCCCACCACACCCAGGCCCACCCGCTCGGAATTTCAACCGGCGGCTTGATGTCGCGCAGCGCGTTCGTGTCCGCGCCGCTGGCGGCGGCGGAACGGGGAATGATGTTGGTCGCACGCATGCCCATGATGGTTACATGGTTACACGGTTACCCAAGTTACACACGTTGCATGAGTGCGGCGCCGCGCCGGGCCTTGTAACCATGTAACCGATGTCACTTAGGTAACTCATTCAACCCGTTGCGCTGTTACCCTCGCAGCCGCCGTTTCTCGCGTGTCTCGAAGAACCGGCCCAACTCCGCCGCGTAGGGCTGGTCGGTGCGCAAATGGATGGCGTCAATGCGGGCGGAGCGGAACAGGCGGGCCAGGTCGGCCTGGGCGCGGGACTGGCGCTCGGCGAAGGCGGCGCGCTTGCGCTGATCGCCCGTGTCTATCTCAACCACCTCCCCTGTCTCGGCGTCGTTGAGCACCAGCCGGCCCAACGCCGGGAGTTCCAGCTCATAGCGGTCGGTGATCTGGACCGCCACCACGTCGTGACGGCGATTGGCCTGGCGCAGCCTCGTGAAGGAGGCCTGGGCCAGAGACTCCAGCAGCATCATTTGGGGTCGGACCCTGCCGCGCCGTTTGCCGGACGGCTGCGCCGGGGAGCCGATGAAGTCGGAGATCACCACGGCGATGGCCCGGTGCGGCGTCACCCGCAGCAGGAATTCCAGCGCGCCGTTCAAGTCCGTCCCGCGTCGCCGCGGCTCGAAGAAGAGCACCTCGCGAATGACACGCAGGACGTGGCGCCGGCCCTTCCGGGGCGGAATGAACTTCTCGACCTGGTCGGTGAACAGGATCAGCCCTACCTTGTCATTGTTGCGGATAGCCGAGAATGCGAGCACCGACGCGATCTCTGCCGCCAGCTCGCGCTTGGACTGCGCGTGCGAGCCGAACATGCCCGACCCGCTGGCGTCCACCACCAGCATGAGCGTCAGCTCGCGCTCCTCGACGAACTTCTTCACGAAGGGATGGTTCATTCGCGCCGTGACGTTCCAGTCAATGGAGCGGACTTCATCCCCGGGCTGATACTCGCGCACCTCGTCGAAGTTCATCCCCTGGCCCTTGAAGACGCTATGGTACTGGCCGGCCAACGTCTCGCTCACCAGCCGGTTGGTCCTGATCTCAATCTGCCTGATCTTCTTGAGAATCTCGCGGGGAATCATGGCACCGGCAACTCATCAAAGATCTTCTGGATGATGGTCTCGCTCGTCTTCTCCTCGGCCTCGGCCTCGTAGGTGATGGCCACGCGGTGGCGCAACACATCCATGCCGATGCTCTTCACATCCTGCGGCGTCACATAGCCGCGGCCTTTGAGGAACGCGTACGCCTTGGCGGCCAGCGTGAGGTAAATGGTGGCCCGCGGCGACGCGCCGAGCTGGATGAACTCCTTGACCTGGATCTTATGCTCCTCCGGATCGCGGGTCGCACAAACCAGGTCCACGATGTAGTCCTTGACCTTGTCATCCATGTAGATGTCATTGATGACCTGTCGGGCATGGAGAATCTGCGAGGGCTCGACCACCGCGCTCGTGTTCGGCGTGCCGGAAGTTCGGGCCATCAGGTCGAGGATTTGGCGCTCTTCGGCCCGCGACGGGTAGCCGATTTTGAGCTTGAGCATGAACCGATCAACCTGCGCCTCGGGCAGCGGGTAGGTGCCTTCCTGCTCGATCGGGTTTTGCGTGGCCAGCACCAGGAATGGCTCCTCCAATTTGAAGGTGTGGTCGCCAATGGTAACCTGCTTTTCCTGCATGGCTTCGAGCAGCGCGCTTTGCACCTTGGCCGGCGCCCGGTTGATTTCGTCCGCGAGCACCAGGTTGGCGAAGATCGGGCCCTTGCGGGTTGTGAACGCCCCGGATTGCGGGTTGTAGATCTGCGTGCCGACCACGTCCGCCGGCAACATGTCGGGCGTGAACTGGAGCCGCGAGAACCTCACGTTCAGGCAGTTGGCCAGCGATTTGACCGAGAGCGTCTTGGCCAGGCCGGGCACGCCTTCCAGCAGCACATGCCCGTTGGCGAGCAACCCAATGACCAGCCGCTCGACCAGGTAGGCCTGCCCGACAATCACCTTGCCTAGCTCGTTAAACAGCGGGCGCACGAATGCGCCGGCTTCCAGCACCGCCTCATTGATAGCATTGATTCCGGTATTCATTTGGTCCTGAAAGATACTGAGCGATGGACAGAGAAACCAGAAAATGCGTTCAACCAGGATTTGGGACGAAATGCCGGCTTGATTTGCTCTCGTGGCTCCGCTTAAATGGCGCCGGGTGGCCGCCAGGGATAAAGTCGTCTTGCGAGCCGCGGGCTCTGTCAACCGCGTGTTGGGAAGGCACCGGCGCATTGGTTTGAGGGCACGCCGGCATTCCTGTGCGGCAGCGCAATGCCTTCTTGTCCAAATTAGCGATCAGTGATCAGACCAGATGCCACAGCAAAAACGCACCTCATGAAATCCTCCTACCCCATTCCTTCCAGGCTCAGTGCCGCCTTTCCGGCCCTGGCAATCGCGGTAATCCTGAGCTTCCCCTGGCCGGCTGTGGTCGCGGCGCCCGTCAGCTCAAAGCAAGCGGCTGCGGCAGTAACCGGCTGGCTGAGCTTGGAACAGACTCCGCTGGGCGAAGCCCTCGGCGCGTCCGTCCAACGCGTTGACACATTCAGCGATGAGTCAGGCGACCCCCTCTATTATCTCGTCTATTTAGACCCCGCCGGCTTCGTAATTGTTGCGGCGGATGATCTGGTGGAGCCGATCATCGGCTTTGTCCGCGCGGGCAGATTTGATCCGGCGGAGGACAATCCGTTGGGGGCGCTGGTCAGCAAGGACCTGGCGAACCGCGTCGCCTACGCCCGGAAGGCAGGCGCTGTGCCCGCGGACGCCAAGGCGGCGCAGGCGCAAACCAAGTGGCAGCAGCTTTGCCCTAAGGATGGCGGGCCGGTGACAAGACCCAAAGTGCTGACTTCCATTTCGGACGTGAGGATAGCTCCCCTGACCCAAACCACCTGGAGCCAGACGACCGCCGCCGATGCCGGCACGTCCGCCTGCTACAACTATTACACCCCGCCCAACGGGGACGGCAGCACCGCCAACTACCCCGCCGGCTGTGTGGCGACGGCATTGGCGCAGTTCATGCGCTACCATCGGTTCCCGGCCACTGGCGTCGGCTACACACCGCTTACGGTCTATTCCGACGGCGCTCCCCTGACGTATTACTTGCACGGCGGCGATGGCTGGGGCGGCGCTTATGTTTGGGACAACATGCCGCTGATGCCTCCCGCCAGCCCAACCACCGTTCAATGCCAGGCGATCGGCGCGCTGGTTGCCGACGCCGGCGCGACCGTCAGCATGAGCTACGCCGCCAGCGGTTCCGAATCGTCTTTGTCCGACGGCCGGGATGCTCTGGTGAACACCTTCCTTTTCGCCAACGCCAGATACGGATGGAACAACAACAACGAGGTCGGCGCTGGTTTGACGGCCATGATCAATCCCAACCTGGACGCTCACTATCCGGTGCTGCTGAGTGTGGAGGGCTCCGTCGGGGGGCACGCGGTGGTCGCCGACGGCTACGGCTACAATCTCTCGACGCTGTACCACCACCTGAACCTGGGTTGGTCCGGCAGCGCCACCGCCTGGTATGCGCTGCCGCTCCTCGATACGGGCAGCTACACGTTCACCGTGGTGGACGGTTGCGTCTATAATGTTTACACGAATGGCAGTGGCGAGATCATCAGCGGCCGGGTGCTGGACCAGATCAGCCGCCCGGTGGTCAATGCCACGGTTACGGCCACGCGCACCGGCGGCGGCACTTACAGCACCACTACCGACAGTCAAGGCATCTACGCTCTGGCTCGCATTCCGTCCGATTCCTCCTACTCGATCACTGTCGCCAAGACCGATTACAGTCCGGCCACCAGCAGTTTCTCGACCGGCACTTCCGCCGACCGCGCCGCCACCAGCGGCAATTATTGGGGAGCCAACTTTACCCTGAACATGCTGCCAACCGTGGTGGACCATCTTGTCTGGGGCACGATTGCGGCGACGCAGAACGTGAATACGCCTTTCGGTGTCACCATCACGGCCCAGAACGCCACCAACGGCGTGGTGGGCGGCTTCACTGGTCCGGTGGCGCTCAACGCTTACATGACCGGGCTCGGGGCGGGTGGCACCTTGATCGGGAATCTGGATTGGAGTGCTGCCCGGAAGAGCTCGTCGGGCCTGACGCATGGCTATGACTTTACACCGAGCACCAACCTCCAGGTGACGGCGGTTCGTTCTTATAGCGGCGATAAGGTCTCGATCTGGACCGATACCGGGACGCTGTTGGCGAGCCGGGCGATTTCCAGCTCTGAGAATTGGGCGGAGGCGGCGCTGGCCACGCCGATTCTCCTGTCCGCCGGGACGACCTATCGCGTAACGGGCCATTACGGCGCGAATGTCTGGGGTTATTACACGACGCCTTGGCCAACATCCTTCGCCCACGGTTCGGTGGGCCAGGCCATGTTTACTGCCTACGGCGATGCGTTTCCCGCCCAGGTCTTCACCAACGCCCACGGACCGCTGGTGGACTTGCGTTACCAGGTGGCCTACTCGAACTCCATTGCCATCAGCCCAACCACCTCCGGCAGCTTTGTGGGCGGCGTCTGGAACGGGAACATCACGGTGGCCCAGGCCTCCACCAACGTGGTGCTCCGGGCCAATGACGGTGCGGGCCACATCGCCCTAAGCATCCCTTTCAACTTAATTGACCCGAACGCCGCGCCGCCCAGCATCACTACTGACCCGCAGAGCCGCACCAACAACGTCGGGGAGAATGCCACCTTCAACGTGGTCGCTTCCGGCAACCCAAGTCCCGGGTATGTGTGGCGCCGAAACGGGTCCCCGATTGGCGGGGCCACGCTGTCGAGCTATACCCTCAACGACGTTAAACTGTCCGATTCCGGCAGCCAGTTCAATTGCGTGGTCAGCAATAGCCACGGGGCGATCACTAGCCAAACGGCCGTGCTGACGGTGGTCAACACCAACCTCCTGTTAGCCGCGCAACCTGCGGTGACGCTCAATTCCGGCGCGGCGGTTTATGCCATAGCGCCTCTGCCCGACGGGTCGGTTATTTTCGGCGGCTACTTCACGACCGTCAATGGCGTCGTCCGCAATGGCCTGGCCAAGCTCCAGCCCAACGGCGCCCTCGACACAACTTGGAACCCAATACCCAACTCGTCCACCTTTGCCATGGCCGTCAGCGGGACCAACCTCTACATCGGCGGCGCCTTCACCGGTATCGGCTCCTACACCCGGAACTACATCGCCAAACTGCGCACCACCGGCACAGGCGCGGTGGATCCCACCTGGAATCCCGGGGCGAATTATTGGGTGCAGACAATAGTCGTGAACGGCAGCGAGGTGTATGTGGGCGGCTACTTCACATCAATTGGCTCGCAGGACCGCGGCTGTATCGCCAAGCTGAGCGCCGACGGCACCGGCCTGGCCGATGCGACCTGGAATCCGAACGCGACCTACAGCGGCAACACCCCGGTGGTGAATGCCATCGCCGTTAGCGGGGCCAATGTGTATGCCGGGGGCGACTTCACCAGCATCGGCGGCCAGAGCCGCAATCGCCTTGCCAAGCTGAGCGCCACCGGCGCCGGCCTGGCTGATGCGAGCTGGAACCCGAACCCGAGTTGGACGGTCTATTCACTCGCCGCAAGTGGAAGCAGTGTGTTCGCGGCCGGCGGCTTCGGCT
>Ga0172371_10013791_pt1 | contig 10483 bp, 13 predicted proteins | sample Lak12m_FD_114543 | JGI IMG/M metagenome (GOLD analysis project Ga0172371, IMG submission 114543) | Freshwater microbial communities from Kabuno Bay, South-Kivu, Congo - kab_022012_12m | ecosystem: Environmental > Aquatic > Freshwater > Lake | place: Democratic Republic of the Congo: South-Kivu... | reverse complement strand
GCTTGCCTGCCATAGTGGGTCAAGTGCCGAGAGCCAACCACAGCCAAACAATTCTCAAATAATTTTTCATCCCACTTTCCTTTATAATAAAGCTTCTTTGGACCTTGGCTAGTAATTAAATATCTCAAAGCCTCTTTTAAAGCCTTGGGATATTTTGAGTTATTAGTTTCAACAGTTTCTACCATTTTATTTACATGCTTTTAAACAAGATATCCACATGTTTTTAAGATCCGCATGCGCCACTAGAACAAATACCTGAATTTGGGTCTTCTTTTTTCATGCCCCGAGAATCCACACAGAAATAATTACCGCTGGATAGTAGGGCGCTGGCGCACCATTTTTGCGATTGCGCAATGCAAGTTACTTTACTACCACTTCCATAAGTATCATCAATAGATTTTTTTGTATCAAGATAAGATTTATCAGAACATAATTTGCTGTAACTCTTGTTTGAATCATATAGAACTTCACCGCTAACCACCAAGGAAGACATATAGCTTTTAATGCTTGAATCTATGCCTTTTTGATAATAGGGATTGGACTGGATATCTTTGGCATCAGCTGGCGCCTTTATATCTACTGGCTTGTTAATATCTGATAGTTTTATTTTAAACACCAAATTACCTTGTTTATCTTTTAACTGCGCCGTTGAGTCTTGGGGGATTATTCGCATACTATAACTTATAATAGCCGGAAAACCTTGTTCATCTGTCCACAGAAAGAGGTTTGTATTTTTTTGATAATAATCAAAGGCTTCACCAAATTCTGGGCTTTGAAGATATTCAATAAGCCCTGTATCTTCAAGCATGGGGTATTCGTTTTTCAGGTTTGTTTTACTTATTTCCTCTTGGAGTTGCTGATAAAAAGGCAAAATTGATTCTTTGCGAATTTGCAAGTCGTATCGATATAATTGTTGACCATTGATTCTTTCTGAGTATGGAGATTTCTTTAAGGTAATTAAGTTATTATTAGTGGCTATTGTTATGGCCTTTTTCAATAAATCTGACAATTCTTCACGACTTTCTTTTAATTTTTTTTCAGCTTCTGGCAGTTGGTTAACAATATAAGAGCCCTTAGACGACGCCTTGCTTGGATCAACCTTAACCCATTGGCCCTTATCAACCCCCCAAAAACCAGAAAAGATACTTGGTATATTATTTATTTTGTAATAATAGATATTGTCTTTTCTAAGAGCATCAATATTTACTTTGTAAGTAAGGTCACCAAAATCTCCGGTAGCATCGCCATTGAATTTCCAATTAGCAGAATCTGGGTTAGATAACTCAGCTTGAGCGCTTATTGATGCAGAAACTTTGACTTCAGATGGCACATATTCTAAATTATCAGAAAGGCCAACTAAAAACGGTTTTGGCGGTTTAGATGAAAAATAAATATAATCATAACTGTCTTTTGTAAAGGTAACCATTTTCCCGTTTATTATAGTAGTGGTTGGAGAAAATTTGTAAGATCTTTTTATGGCAGAAACGGCATCACTTGTTTCGAAGGTAACGGAAAGGTTAAAATTTTTCCCATCGGGTGTCAATTTATATGTATATTGAGCTTTGGTAGCAGGGTCTTCAATTGACAGCTTGCGATAGCTATTAAAATAATCAGTTTCTGTTTTTAATGATTCTAAGGATATTGGATATGTATTATATTTGGTGTTTTTACTGCAACTACGGCAATAGCGCAAACTAGACAATAAAGAACTTATGTCTTGGACTCTCTTAGCGTCGTTTTCGTATTTCTTTTTGGTCTCCTCTGCGTTGGATAATTTCGTTACAAAAGGTTTGGCGTCGGCGTCTCTTTCGCCTATATCAAAAGAAGCAGAGAGGGAATATGAGGCAGATTTTATTTTTGAAGATTTATCTAAAATTCTAGAAAGCAAAGTTTTTTCTGTATATGGCGAATTAGAAAATGGTCCAATCTTAAAAATATATGCATAAACACCGAGCCCGACTATTCCAAGAATTATAATAACAGTTGAGATTATTAAAATTAATTTTACCGGGGATTTCTTTTGCGCGTTGTATGCTGGTGTAAAATTATTTTGTTGCAGATTTGGTTGCGGGCTCTGCGGACCTGCGTATGTTTCTTCCATAGTATTTTAATTAATAATATTATTTCTTAACACGGTATAATTCTTTATCTATTGTTCTATCAAAGCAAGTTCGGCCAATACCGTGATTCCAGTTTTGGCTAAGCTCTAAACCAATAGGGTAGGGGGTAGAAAACTTTTCTTGTGATGGTTTGTTAAATATAGCGCAAAGCACAAAAGTTGGGTTAGGGTTAGTATTTTTAACAATAAAATACTCGTATGGTTTTTGTGTTTGTGGGTCTTGTGGAACAGTGTAGCCAGAAATTTTATCATTTAAGTCAGATAATGCTGCAGGTAGCATTTCTTTTGCTTGCCAGTATTTTACAATTTCCCATTGAATTCCTGTAAGGTCGCTTACTTTTTGTTGATCAAATGTTTGCAAGCGGGCAGTAGCTGGAGTGCCAGCAACAATTATGCCTCCAATAATTGCCATTAAAACTAAAGCTCCGGTTATCCACGCAAAATATTTAGCTAATTTTGTTGGAGTGTCTCTGCGCACATCATCTAAGTAATACCAGAAAATAATTGTAGCTACAGCCAATACAGACAAAGCTTTTAAAATAAATCTTATGGTTATTTCACCTTCCATTAATTTATTAATTGTAACAACAAGGTCAACAATAATTACAAGCGAGGCAATAAAAAGTGTTAAATAAATTAACCATTTTCTTATTTTTGATTCGCGCACCACTGCCTCTCTTCTATATATACGGTTCAAATACCAAGAGATTAACAAGAACACCGGGAAAACAATTATTAACGCAGATACAGCAAACCTTATCATGGAAGTATGATCACCATAATAGGGATTATTTAATATGTCTGGAAAAAACTTGTTTATAAACTGCCACACCAAAGACACAAAAGTTATTGATGACCAGTATAATGTTACTACTGCCAAGAGATGCAAAAACAAATCCCTTGGTGTGTTTCTTTTGATTTCGTTATTCATATATTTTTTTATTTAAATATAAATTTATCATTTTGGCTGATGGCAAAAACATATTTTCTGGAAGTTTGTTTAAATCAAACCAACGCCATTCTACAATTTCATCTGGCTCCATTGCTGTAGGTTCTTGCTCGCAATCTTTCCATAAAAACCCAACAGTCACATAATGTGTGCCAGGTCTTATTTCATTTGTAACGCTTAAAAGTTGAGCTTTATTTTTATCAAGTTTTATATTTGTTTCTTCTAAAACTTCACGCGTACAACCATCTAATAAGGTTTCACCCCAGTCCAACTTTCCTCCTGGAAAAGTCCAGCAACCTTCGCCATGTAAGTCACTGCTGGCCTTTATTGGGTCATCATTTCTATGTCCAAGCAAAACCTGGTCTTGTTTGTTTAATATCATGGCTCCTACACCAACCCTGGGTTTCCCGCCAGAGGCGGGTCCGCCTTGGGCGGATGTGTCTTGTTCTTCCATATTATTTTTTTGAAGTAATTTTAAATTTCATTGCAAGGTAGGTTCCAGTAGCAATTCCTAAGCAATAAATAATTATTGCAGAAATTCCTTTTGAGGGGTCAAGTTCAGTAACAATGTTATACAAGGCAAGCATACTAACTACAACCGTAAGAAATGAAGTAAAGACAGCCATAAAAATTTTATCTTTGGCAACATATCTAAGATTTATGGTAAATAAAAAGTCCTGTAAAACTCCTGCTAGAAAATAGATTATAAAAATTAAATACATATTATTATATTATACTGCTTCTGAGGAAAAGCGCGAGATGGCGCCAGTTTTTAGATTCTTTTTGTATACCCCCAAAAAGAAAAAGTAAGTTATAACAAGATAAACTATAGATAGAACAAGGCCGTATAAAAGATTGGTGGCAATATTAAAGTTGCCAGATAAAATCATTCTTATAGAATCAAAAACATATGTTGGTGGTAAAATCCATGAAACAATTTGTAGGTAGCTAGGTAGCATAGAAATAGGGTAGAACACCCCAACAAATATAGACATTAAAGCTGGAATTGGCCAGCCAAGCCATTCTGCCATGGGACCCAATTTAAAAACAATGGCAGTTATAAAAATTCCCATTGCTACTCCAAAAGTAAAAAGTATTAATATAAATGGTAATATATACAAACCAATAAGAAAAACATTGTATCCAAAAATTAAACCTGCAACCAATACCATAATAATTAAACCTGTGGCGCTTATACATAAGCTAGTTAAAATAAGGCCAAGTAAATATTCTTTAACTTTTAATGGTGAGGCAAAAAAATTGATAAAGTTGCTTGTCCATATATCTTCTAAAAATGAGACCATTATGCCTGTTTGTATTCTGCCCATAAATTGCCACAAAATTATAGCGCCCAAAATAAAAGTAGTAAAACTAAATACAGCTCCACCAAAGTGTCCTAAATATTTTGTAATAAAACCCCACTGGAAAATTTCAATTATTTGCCACATAAAAAGGCTTAACAATCTTATGGGATTTGATTTTACTAAATAAAACTGTCTTAAAAATATTGCGTAAATTCTGTTAAATTTCATTGTTTAAAGATAGTGGCTCGCGCGCCACGGTTATAAATAATTCTTCTAAATCTTTTTTGCCGTATTCTTTTGCTAAGGTTTTTGGGTTGCCCTGTAAAATTATTTTTCCATGTGACAAAAACATAACTCTATCGCAAACCTCTTCTATTTCTTTCATATTATGAGAAGTCCAAAGCACAGAAGATTTGGTTGTAGAAACGTATTCTTTTATTATATCTCTTATGTGTTTTGAAACACTTGGATCTAATGATGCAGTTGGCTCGTCTAGTAAAATAAGTTTTGGTTTGTTTATTAGGGCTTTTGCTAAATTAACTCTGCTTAATTCACCAGAGGATAAAGAACCAGTTTTATGATTTTTGAACTTTTCTAAATTAAATTCCTTTAAAAGTTCTTTGACTCTGGTATTTAAATTTTTAACTCCATATAAATGTCCAAAAACTTTTAAATTTTGCTCTACCTTCAGGTTGGCAGGGAGGTGAGCATATACTGCTGCAAAGTTGGCTTGCTCTAAAATTTCTGTTTTGTTGTGTTTTAAGTCTTTGCCGAAAATATTTATTTGCCCAGAAGTTGGCTCTAAAACCCCTAGTATCATATTTATAGTAGTTGTTTTGCCAGCTCCATTTGGCCCTAAGAGTCCAACAATTTCACCTTCTCGTATGTCAAAAGAAACATTGTTTACTGCAACAAAGTTATTGTATTGCTTTATTAAATTTTTTATTTCAATTAACGCCATATTTATTTTTGGAAATATTTTAAAATATCTCTGAACAATGTAAGATAAAATATCATTAGAAAAAATCCCAAAACCAATGAATCAGTCGCAGAGTATAGAATTCGTGTTTGCACAGAATAAAATGATGATAGTTTAATTAAATCTATTCCAACCGATAATACAGCTAGAAAAATTATTGCGCTTAAAATAAGCCAGAAATAATACCCAAATTTTTGCTTAATGATTGATAAACTTTTCCGCATTGCAGAAAATAATTTTTCTGATTGGTCTAACGCTAAAATAAAAGGTGTAGAAATAAAAATTATTGTGAAAATAGCATTGAACCATCTAATTGCAGGGAAAATTGCGTTATAGATTATTTGGGGAATTGAACTTGAAAAGTTACCAAATTCACCAAAAATAAGTTGATTCAACATATCTGGCAATACTATTGCACTGAGGAAAAACTGCAAAGAAATGAAAGAAATAATAATGTTAAATAAAATTAGCGGCTTTAAAAGTTTCTCAGATTGATTTGCCAGTAAATCAAGCGTTGGTGTTTCTTTCGAGAGTAAAGATTTTATATAAGAAATTAGCATGGCTTCAATGGAGGTGAACAAAATTAGAAATAAAATCCCCAATCCAATTGATGCCAAGAAAAAACCGAGCGAGATTATAACAATATTCTTGAAGAAAAGATATGAAATGCCACTTAATATCAAGCCGAGTATAAAAATAAGAAGGGAATATTTTTGTACTTTTTTAACAGATGGAAGCTTATACAGATTTTTTATTCGTTTATAAAAGATCAAAACAATTAAACAAACTCCTGCCAAATTTAGAATCCCCAAAAAAGATAGTGAGCTTAAAATGGTAGACCAATGAATGGAAAAAATAGCTGTTGTTAATTTTTCAAGAAGTGATTGTTGTGTAGGTGGAACAGGTGAAAAAGCAAATAATTCAGGATACAACCTTTTTTGATAAAGATACATTGACCCATCGGTTATTGCTTGGCAAACAACAAAAAATAAAGGAACAAAATACAACCATTTATTTTTAAGAATAAAGAAAAAAGATTCCTTATAATCTTTTAGGACTGCTCTTAAATTATCAGGAATTAAAGATGTATAATTTTCCATGGTTTTATTTTAATATTTTAATAGTTTATGTGGACTCAGCGAGAGTCGAACTCGCGTTTCCGCAATGCGAATGCGGCGTACTACCACTGTACTATAAGCCCGTAATTGTAAAAATTTTGTCACGCGAAGAAAAGCCAGAAATCATGCTTACTTGAGAATAAGGGACATTAAAGTATTCTGCCAAAGATTTGGCAATTGCTCTGTTAGCTTGGCCTTTTATTGGTGGCTCTTTTACGCACACTAAAAAATGGGTTTCATCTATTTTTTCAATTTTTGCCTCCCTTGAATCTGGTTTTGCTTTTACAAAAACTTTCATACATTTATATTACTCTTAAAGAGGGGGCTTGACAAGGGTTTATGTTGTTTGCTATACTTAAATTGTAATACCTACCCCCCAGGTAGGCACTAATATGAAAAAACAAAACAAAAAAGAAAAAGCACTAATTGGTTTAAAGAAGGCGTATTCTTTGCTTTCAAAAATTATTAACATGACTGAGTCAGATAAATATTGCATAGATATTATGCAACAAAATTTAGCTGTAATAGGTCTTTTAAGATCTGCTCATGAAAACCTAATGGAAAATCATTTGGGCAGTTGTTTTAGTAAAGCCATGGCTTCAAAAGATAATGGCAAGAAAAAAAGAATGACCGAAGAAATTTTAAAAGTAACAAACTTATTTAATAAATAATATGAAGAACTTTATAAAAGGAATAATTTATGGATTAGTACCGCACACGTTTTGTATTTTGTTTGTTGTATTTTCTGTAATTGGAGCAGTATCTTTAACAGCAATATTCAAAAAAGTTTTGTTAATTCCGTATTTTTTTGAATTTTTGGTTGCACTGTCTTTTGTAATGGCAACCATTTCTGCAATTGTTTATTTAAAAAGAAATGATTGTTTGTGTGGGCAGGGGATTAAGAAAAAGTGGAAGTATTTAACAATTCTTTACGCAACAACAATTTTTGTTAATATATTTATGTTTTCTTATGTGTTTCCTGCTTTAGCTAATATGAATTCAAATGGTTTTGTTAGTGACAAAGATGCCATTGTATCAATAACAGTTAAAATTCCTTGTTCGGGGCACGCCTCATTAATAATAGATGAACTAAAAAAAGATCCAGGAGTAAAAAATGTTGTTTTTTCTATGCCAAATAATTTTAAAATAGATTACGATCCAAAACAAACAAACCCAGAAAAAATATCTTCTATGGAAATATTTAAAACATATAAATGTAATATAAATGGTCGAGATAATTAATATAAAATAAAAAACATGACAAAGTGTAATTGCGATAAAAAATGTTCATGTGATTGTGGGTGCGCTGAAGGTAAGGAATGTAAATGTGGCAAGGATTGCCCATGCGGATGCGGTTGCAAAGAGTAAAATAAAAACTCGCTTTAAAGCGAGTTTTTGTTTTATGTCGGGGAGCCGAGATTCGCACTCGGGCCACACCCTCCCGAAGGGTGAATACTACTGCTATACTACTCCCCGGGTTTTATTTTACCCAATATTTTTGTTTAACTTCTTTGTCTAAGTCTACCTCTATTTGTTGCTTGTCTTCTTTTGATTCTTCTGCTAATTTTTTTAATTCAGCATCTGAAAGTTTGTTAAGTTTTAAAACTTCTTTTTCCAAAACATCTTCTTTATTTTTTTTAGGGTCATCTAAAACATATCCTAAAATAATTTCTAAAATTTGACCAATTCTAGGACCTGGCTCAATGTTTAAAAGCGCCATTAAATCATTTCCATTTAATTTTAGCATTTTTGCAGAAATTGGATCTTTGCTAACTTTTTCTACTAAATATTTAAAGTGGCGCAATTTATAGGGTTCGGCTTTGGGTACTCCTGAGCCAATTCTGTCTGCCATACGCACTTGTAAAAGTTCGTCTATGCTTTCAGGTCCAACGTTTTTTATTAATCTTCTTACTGAAGCCGGGCTTACCTCATCAACGTTGTAATAAAATTGATGATATCTTACAAGTTTGGTAATTTTTTCAATTTCTTTTTGTGAAAATTTTAATCTGTTTAAAATTTGAAAAACCATTTTTGTTCCTACAATTTCGTGGTTGTAAAAAGTTGCATTTTCACCTTGTCCAACTTTTACTCTTGGCTTGGCAATATCATGGAGTAGGGAAGCTAACCTGACTTCTAAATTAAAATTTCTCTTTACAGCATATTCTAAAGATTTTACAGCATGCGTATAGCAGTCATATATATGGTGCTTGTTTTGCAAAACTCCATAATTTTCTAAAAGTTCTGGTAAAATATATTTTAAAAGTTCAAGCTCGCGTAAAAGCTCTATTCCTTTGCCGGCGTTTTCAGACATTATAATTTTTAAAAATTCATCTCTTATTCTTTCTTTTGAAACTGCTTCTAGCCAAATAGAATTTATTTTGATTGCTTCAAAAGTTTTTTCTTCTATGGCAAAACCCAAGGTTGTAGCAAATCGCACGGCCCTTAACATTCTTAAGGCATCTTCAGAAAATCTTTCATTTGGATTTCCAACTGTTTTAATTATTTTGTTTTTTAAATCTTTTTTACCGTCAAATAAATCTGTAACTTTCTTTTTTAGATCCATAGCCATGGCATTGATAGTAAAGTCGCGCCTGGCTAAATCTTCTTCTAATGTTTTTGCATATTTTAATTCGTCTGGGTGGCGTTTATCTGAATAGCCTGCTTCTAACCTGTATGTAGTAATTTCAACTCCACTTTTTGTAGTAACAGTTAAAAATTTATTTTCGTAAAAACTATCAGGGAAAACTTTTTGTATTTGCTCTGGTTTGGCATTAGTGGTGACATCCCAGTCTTTTGGTTTTTTTTCTAACAAAAAATCACGTACGCATCCGCCTACAATATATGCCTCAAAGCCGGCTTTTTCAAGCTTTGCAATTATTTCTTTTATTTCTTTTGGGATTATCATATTGTTCTAATGTTAACGTAAAAATTGATATTTTTCAATGAAATTGTTATAATTTTGTTATGAATTCAAATTCTATACAATATACAGTAAATAGAAAAGATGCTAAGGCCTATGGTATTAAGTTTTTTATAGAAAAGGATGGGCAAGAAGTGGGCAGGGCCTTTCTATATATAATGCACAACGATCTTAAAAAAGAGCCTTTTGGTCTTTTGGAAGATGTTTTTGTTGACGAAAAAATGCGTGGTCAAGGTATTGGCACAGCTTTGTTAAACCAAGTTATTGCCAAAGCTCAAGAGCTTGGCTGTTATAAATTGGTAGCAACAAGCAGATACGGAAGAGACGAGGTTCATAAAATGTACGAAAAAAGAGGGTTTCAAGATTTTGGAAAAGAGTTTAAAATGTATTTTGGTAAGCCTAATTAAAACTTTTGTGCCCCCGGCACGACTCGAACGTGCAGACTTTTGGTTCGAAGCCAAATATGATATCCAATTTCACCACGGGGGCAATTTAACTTAAATTTTACCACAAATTCTCAAAAATGCAAAGGCTATTTTAAAATTAGTTTTTTTGTGTTATTATCTAAATATGAACAAAATTTTATTAATTATAGTTCTAGTTTTAATTATTAGCACGCCATTTATGGCTAATGCCCAAGGCCTTGTAAAATGTACAGGTCCAGATGATTGCAATATTGATGCTTTTTTTAGATCTCTTGCGGGAATTTATGATTTTATAGTTCAAACAATAGCCACTCCTTTGGGAGTTTTAGCTATTATGGTAGGAGGAATTATGATGTTAATTTCTGCGGGAAACCCAAATATGATGTCTTTGGGAAAAAAGATTTTTTGGACGGCAGTTATAGGATTGGTTTTGGTTTATGGAACTAAGGTAATAATAAATATTATTATACGAGCCGCCGGAGGAAATATAAGAGAACTTTAATAAAAACAACGCCTTCATAGCTCAATTGGTAGAGCAGCTCCCTCTTAAGGAGTTGGTTCTGAGTTCGAGTCTCAGTGAGGGCACAACAGTTTAATTCTAAGTAATTTTAACCTAAATAGAGTTCGCCCCGTGATAAACACGGGGCGCCAGGTGTTCATCACCTGGCG
>Ga0172371_10013790_pt1 | contig 10483 bp, 10 predicted proteins | sample Lak12m_FD_114543 | JGI IMG/M metagenome (GOLD analysis project Ga0172371, IMG submission 114543) | Freshwater microbial communities from Kabuno Bay, South-Kivu, Congo - kab_022012_12m | ecosystem: Environmental > Aquatic > Freshwater > Lake | place: Democratic Republic of the Congo: South-Kivu... | reverse complement strand
TATAGATTTGCTAGTGCAGTTTGTAGTACCCGAAGAGCCAGAGCCCCCCCCGCCAGAGCAGCACCCAGCGCCGCCCCCGCCACCACTGCCATAGCCGCTGCCTGGCCCTCCATCACCACCGGTTCCGCCAGCACCGGCGTTACCGATAATGTTGCTGAGGCACCCGGTAGTCTTGGCGGGACCACCATTTCCAGCCACCAGTGTAGGCGGAGTGCCTCCTGCGCCGCCGCGCCCAAACCAATTTGAGCCGCCACCACCGCCGCCAGATGGCCACCCGCCGCCCCCGCCGCCTTTGGAGCCACTGTAGTTTGCGCCTCGGAGGCCGCCGCCACCGTTGCCTACGCCAGAATCTCCCGGCGAGAGGTTCCAGTCATCGCAAGCGTTCCCTCCCCGAGCATTGTCGTAGGCTGCATTGGCCATTTGTCCAGCGCCAAAGGAGCTACCGCCGCTCCCCCCCCCGACTGGTCCAGCAAGCTTGGAAACGTGCGCGGGGCTATTCCCAAATGTCAAGGGGCACCCAACCGAGCCGCCGCTCATTGCCACCGTAGTGTTGGCATCGGCCGATGTACAGGGTGCGCCGTCTATTTTTATCGCACTCCAGCCGCCATTGCCACCACGGCGGGTGTAGTTGCCAAAGGAGGAGTTCCCGCCGTTGCCCGCCTCGGTGCCAGGGTCTGTGCCCCCCGGAGTGCCAGCGCCTCCTGACCCGACCACTATAGATAAATTTCCAGAGACAGCAAGTGGGAAGCGCCATATGGCCTCGCCCGCATCGCCTGCGCCGCCGCCAGGAGCGCCCGTCCCGCCGCCGCCGCCGATGTTAGCACAGGAGTTCCCACCATTACCAGCACGATTGCCGCCACCGCCGCCGCCGCCACCCCCAGCGCTAGCAGAGACGTATACGAGCCCTACTCCAGTAGGTGGTACCCATGTATAGGACCCCGGAGTAGTGTATAGATTCCCTCTCATCGCAGTTGAGCTCACAGTGCCCGTTGGTGGCGTTAGGCTTCCAGCGGAGACAACAGCCACTATTATAAAAACCGACACTGTACTTACGCCAAGTACTTGAGCTAGCCTGAGGATAGTTAGGTGGTGTGCGTATATTTTTTTCATTATGTAGTTAAATCGTATACAAAATATGCTATCTTGTCAATATCTTGTCTATGGTTTTTCAATTCTGCCCGAGCCGGTTGATTTTGGTAAATTCCCGAGTGGCATGCCGCCAAAACCTCCAGGGATAAACCCTGGCAAGTTGTTTGTGGCAGTTTTTGGCGCTGGCGTGGGATAAATTTTTAAAAACACCACTACCCCAACCGCTCCTATAAATACCCCTGTTAAAAAAATTAGGATTAAATTTAAATTAAATCTCTTCATTTTATTTAACACCCTTTTTTCATCTTATAAGCATTGCTTGCGCAAGAGCCGGTATTGCTGCAATTAAAAGACATCCAGCCTATGTTTTCTGCCCATGCCCAGCCGGCAAAATCGCCATTCCCGTCTATTGTTACGGAATTTGCGCCTGTACTAAAATTAATCCACCCGGCGTTTTCCGACCAAGCATAGCCGGACAAGGTTCCATTGGAGTTAGTTACTTTATAATCAGCAGTTCCACAAGAGCTGGTATTTGAACAATTAAGACTAATCCAGCCTATGTTTTCTGCCCATAACCAACCGGAGAGATCTCCACTATCCGGGACTGTTGTAAGACCGGTTTTAACGATCCAGCCTATATTTTCCCCCCAAGCATAAGAAGCACTATCCATTACCTGATAACTTGAAATTGTATTCATTAAATTTCTGCGTCTATAGCCGGTTCCGGGAGAAGATGAACTGATGGTTTGTATTAGAGAACCGGGTATTCCATCACTGTCGCAATCCTGCATCCAAAGAGGACCTTTTCTTAACGAAGCTCCTTTATTTTTTACAATAATAATTGTTCCATTGTTTGTAATCGTACCAAAGGTCAGGGTTTGATTATCGCCGTTTCCAACTGTTAGAGTAACACCATTATTTATGGTAATTGCGCCCGTGTTTGTTGTTCCCGCACCTGCATCTACTCCATCAACTGTACCCGTTAGTGCTCCCAAATCGCAAGTTGACGAAATTGTGACATTGCCGGAAATGGGAAAGCTACACGCAGTAGCATTTATGGTGTTTTTCGGCAGAAGAAAATACATAAACATAAGTATTAAGATTAATAATCTAGCCAAATATCTAATTTTCATAATTATCTAAAAGTTGGATTAATAGTTGCTTTTTGACCTTTATCGTTTATTGCCGTAAACACTATATTATATTTATAATCATGCGTGTCATCTGTTATCCAGGTGGCAAACCATTCTCCGTCTGTACTTGTACCGGAAATTAGTTTCATTGGATAAATTTTTTCTTTATGATCCGTAATAAGTTTTACTTCTATGGAAACAATTTTCCCTCCCTCAGTGTCTATAGCTTTTAAAGTCAGCTCTTGTTTTTCTCCAATTTTTGGAGCAAATTCACTTAATTTAAAACTTCTTAATTGCGGATTATATTTATTACCTACCCCGTATTCCCTTGGACCTCTGGGAAGCGGTATTGGCGTTGGAGTCGGACTGGGACTCGGAATGGGAGTTAAAGAAGAAGATATTTTTGAACCGGGCTTTCTAAAAGACGCCGGAGATATTAGCAAGGTAACAATTATAACAATAATTATTAAAACTACGGCGCCGGTTGTAAAAGTTTCCGTGGTTAAATAATTATCATTGCCTTTTAATCTTTCTTTTACATTTTTTGCCAAAGAAGAAATATCTAAAACCATACCTTAGTTTAGTTATAAAAAACACTCATTGTCAATAATTCGGGTTGCACGGCTGAGTACAGTTACTATCACAGTATTTATACGGAGGATTATTAAAAAGCTCATTGCAAACCGGTCTAAAATCGTAAAGTTTTTTGCCCGGATATTCGTTTGGATCGCAAGTACAAGCATAATAACCGGGAGTTGGAGACGGCGTTGGTGTTTCCGGAGGAGAAGTCGGACCGGGCGTTGGTGTTAAAGAAGGAACAATCAAATATGGGCCGGCAGTCCCCGACGACCCCAAACTCGTGCAATTTATCTGCCCGGCCGAAAGGCAATAATCGTATTTTGCGTTAAAAGCAGTACCCGGGCACATGGTGCGGATTATTTTCCTTCCGCAATGCTCTGCGGCAACCGGAGTAATTTCTAATTTTGCATATAAAATAGCCCATTGTGGACAAGAATCATTTAGATCTGTTTGATAATAGTAATAATAGCACGAACCGCTTACAAGGCAGCTTGCCGTATGTTCTTGAGGTACTTTCTGCATTAAAACATTATTTCCGTCCAGCCATTCTTCTCCAAATGGAACCGAAGCAGGATAACAAGCATGGTCATTGTAATAAGTGTCCAAGGCATTTCTAATTTGCAAAAGATCGTGTTTCCGCTCTGAATCTCGGATTTTTTTAAGCTGGGTGAGCGGATTTATTATTAACAGTGTAAGGGCAAGAAGAATTAATAAAATTCCTATAGCAACCAGTAATTCTACGAGAGTAAACCCAGCACCACTTGAAATTTTCAATTTAAAATTTTCAATTTTCATTAAATTATCTCTAAAAAAATCAAATATCAAACCTCAAAGATCAAAAACTAGTTTAAATCTTAAAGACTTCTTTTTCCTTTCATAGTTAATACGCTTGTTCCAATAATCTTTGATATTTCCTCGATTTCCGTTAAAAAGGTCTCGATTTCCTCTTTCTTGTTAGGTAATAATTCTCTTAACATTGCCAACCAGTACTTTGTTTCATTGGCTGATTTTAAAGATATTTGGAAGTAATTAAGAAATTCTTTTTTAGAAGAAGAGGATTTAGCCTCTACAATATTTGCTCCAACTGAAGTAATAGATCGGATTAATTGGTAAGAAATTATTTTAATAGATTGTTTATATTCTAAATTCTCGATGAATTTAATAACATCAATAGATAGATAAAAAGCTCTATATTTTACTTCTGGTTTTGAGTTTATGGATTGGTTTTGATTTTTGATTTTTGCATTTTGATTTTTCATATCTGCGTTAAGTATGCGCCAGAAGAAGTAAAAGTGTCAAGAAAATATTAAGGGGTTAGCGAGTTAAAAACTTAAAGAGATTAAAAATACGCTGTTTGTGGTAAAATCATGATATTATAATCGGGCTTGTAGTTCACCTGGTAGAACACCTCATTCGCATTGAGGAGGTAAGCGGTTCGAGTCCGCTCAAGTCCACATTTTAATAAGCAAATTTAAAATAATAAAAAATTAGCATTGAAGGATTCATAATATTGGGAATTGATTTGTAATATTTGAAATTGGTAATATTTGTTTATTGAATTTATGGGCCCGTGGTATACCGGTAACACATCGCTATGGCATAGCGAGGTAAGGGGTTCGATTCCCCTCGGGTCCACCAAAGCTTATTAGTTGCCAGACGCTGACGGCTGATGGCTAGTTGCTGATTATTGCAGTATTGCCAGAGGATTAATAAGCGATCCGTTTTTACTAACCTCAAAATGAAGATGGGCTCCGGTTGTTCTCCCCGTCAATCCAACCCAACCAATAACCGTTTTCCCGACAGTAACCGATTGTCCAACAGATACATTTACGCCACTCATATGATTATAATGAGTTGCAATTCCCTGTCCGTTATTAATCCAAACGTTTGTTCCGTATCCCCCATCCCAACTTCCAACAGAAACGCTCGATACAGTTCCGCTTTCCGCAGCGACAATCGGTGTTCCGACAGGCGAGGTTATATCAAGCGCCATGTGATACCACGATGCATATTGACTAATTCCTCCACTAAGCGGCCAAGAAAATCCTCCGGGAGATACGGGAATTGGTCCTGCGTAATATTGCCTACCAACTTCCGGTCTTGTTCTTTGAACCGGCACTTCCGATGGTTTTACCCCGTCCGGAACAATCAAAATCTGCCCAACCACCAAAGAAAATGTCTCCGGGTTTGCAAATTCATTAAACGGAAAATCTACTATCTGCTGGGGGTTAGAATCGTAATGTTTGGCAATTGAATAAACAGTTTCTCCCGAAGCAACTTTATGAGCAATACCCGTAACCGGTAGGATTTTTAGAACATCTCCAACTGTTATGCTGTCTCCCGAAAGGTCGTTAGCCCAACGGATTGTATCCTCGGAAACTCCAAACTTATTAGCAATTGTCGAGATCGTATCTCCTTTTTGAACAGAATATTCAACCACTTTATCTCTTGGTTTTTGCGAAATATCGGTTTGAAAAACATTTGCGTCAACAGAAATCGATTGCTGTGCATTGGGTTCTGTTATTTTTGCAGAAGTAGAAGAATTTGCGGAAAAAACAGGATAGGTGCTTGCTAAAAACGGAGCAATTAAAATTCCAAACCCCAATACCCCGATTGTGGCAAAGTGCAAAAAGATCCGGTTATACCGTCCTCTTTTAACCATGAAAATTTTAACAAAATAATTCTTATTCTTTTCAAATATTTCGGAGGAGGAAATAATTTTTTTCTTTAAATATAAGCCGAAAAAATTGAAAAACTCAAAAATTCCGGTTAAAACCATGCGTATAGACACGAAAAAATTATAGATACGGCGCTTAAACATTGAGGTTCTAGGTTAACAAATTAGCCGTTGAGTGTCAAATTTTAGCCTCGGTATTATACCCCTTTTGCAAGGGTTGCGAGGAAATCTTCGTTTGTTTCTGTTTTAGCAAGTCTTTCTATAAAGGCGCTCGTTCTTTCTTCGTCACCTAGCATATACAGCATTCTTCTCATGGTGACAATTTTTTTGAGGGTTTCTTCGGAAATAAGTAATTCTTCTTGTCTTGTTCCTGATTTTTCTATATTAATGCTTGGAAAAATCCTTTTATCAGCTAGTCTTCTATCTAAATGAAGCTCTAAATTCCCTGTTCCTTTAAATTCTTCGTAAATTAAATCGTCCATTCTAGAACCGGTTTCTACTAAAGCTGTGCCAATAATTGTTAGAGAACCACCCTCTTGGCAGTTTCTGGCCGCTCCGAAAAATCTTTTTGCAGGCCACAAAGCCGCAGGATCAAATCCTCCGGAAAGTGTTCTTCCGGATGGCGCAACCGAAAGGTTGTAAGCTCTTGCCAAACGTGTAATTGAATCTAAAAGAATAATTACATCTTTACCCATTTCTACCAATCTTTTTGCTCTCTCAAGGGTAATATCGGCAACTCTGGTTTGATATTCCGGAGCTTCATCGAAATTAGATGCAACCACATCTCCCTTAACCGACATACTAATGTCTGTTACTTCTTCCGGTCTTTCGCCGATTAAAGCCGCCATTAGATGGGCATCCGGAAAGTTTGCGGAAATTCCGGCTGCAACTTCCTTAATAATGGTTGTTTTTCCGGCTTTTGGAGGAGAAACAATCATTCCTCTCTGACCAAAACCAATTGGAGCGATAAGATCCATTATTCTGGTCGAAAGGGGTAATTTTCCTGTTGACAAAGTAATCTGTTTGTTTGGGTAAATTGGGGTTAAGTCGTCAAAATATGGTCTTTTTAACGATTCATCCGCACCTATTCCATTAACTTTTTCTACTTTTAAAAGACCAAAGTAACGCTCTGTATCTTTGGGAGGACGGCCGATTCCTTCGATCAAATCTCCCGGACGAAGCAAAAATCTTCTAATTTGAGACTGAGAAATGTAAATGTCGCGGCTTGAAGGAATAAATTTTGGTCTTAAAAAGCCGTGTCCTTCGGGCTGAATGTCTAAAATTCCGGCAACTTCCTGGGTTGGTCCGGTTTGCTGCTCATATCTATTGTGTCCATTGTCTCTTGACCTAACCACAATTGCTTCAGGTTGAAAAGAAAGCGCTGGCGATGGCGAAATCATGGGCGCAGCTTCTGATACATTTGATACCTCTTCCACAACAGGCGCAACCGGTGTTCCGACAATGTCGTCGATTGACGCTGCCTTTTTTACCAAAGACTCATCTTTAGTGTCTGATGTTTTTTTCTTGTATACCATATTTTTAGTTACTAGTTACTAGACAATAGTTAATAGATGGGTTTCATTAGAAAGATTGGATATGCTTTTGAAGACTTCTCAGTGAAATTCCGATAAATCGGAATAAAAGCTTTTCTTATTAGACCATAGCCCCGCTCTTTTGTCAAGGAGGAAATTAATTTATTAATTTCCGGCGAAGACCCTGCCAAAAAATGCTCTCTGAGCCGTATTCGAATAGAATTGAAAAGGCGAAAAGCAAACCTAGGAGGGTTAAGGAGGAAATTTTAAAAATAAATTGAATTTGCCAGTTCGCATGCCGAATGCATGAAAGGTTGAGCGTGAAGAAAGTGCAAAACTCCGCTTCGATTAAGAAACTTGACAAGACCTATAGCAATATGCTATTATGCGGCACTGCTCAATTAGTTAACCCTTAATAGCTTTTTAATCTAATATGAAAAAAATATTTACATTTTTGCTTTTTGCTTATTGCTTATTGCTTATTGCGCCTGTAAAGGCTTTTGCAGACGATAACTGCACTCCCGTTTACGGTGGTGGACAAACTTGCCCGCCTCCCGGAAACATTACAATAGATAAAACCGTTCAAAACCCATCTAACGGAATATTCGTTGACAATCTTACAACCAACGATCCAAAATACAGTGCGGGTCAAATTGTTAATTTTAAAATTGTTGTTACCAATACAACCGGAACAAATATTCCTACCGTTAATGTTAGCGACGTTTTCCCAAGCTTTTTAACATTTGTTTCCGGAAACGGATCTTTTGATTCCGGCAAAAATACTTTAACTTTTAGCCTTAATAACCTTAATGGCGGACAAACCCAAACTTTTAATATTCAGGCAAAAGTTGTAGGCGGAGCAAATATTCCTTTTGCAAACGGAGTGGTTTGTGTTGTTAACCAGGCTTTTGGAACAACTTCCGGAGGACAAACCGCACAGGATAATTCTCAACTTTGTATTCAAAAAACAACAGTTACCCCAACTCCATTTGCAACAACTAAAGGCGGATTACCTGTTGCGCCGGCACCTAAAATTTTAGCCACACCTGCGACAGGACCGGAAATGCTTCCCCTATTTGGACTTATCCCTACAGGAATTGCAGGTTTTATTTTAAGAAGAAAAGTAAATAAGTAAACCGGAATTTAAAGGAGGTGAAAACATTATGGCAAGAAGAACAGAAGGAGATCCAACAACCGCAGCCCCAGCAACGCCAGACGTTGCAACAGCTACTCCGGCAGCAATCAGAGCAGAAAGAATGCCAATAGGCATTAAATATGCGCTTGGAGTTGCAGGAGCAGTTGCAATTTTAGGGGTTGCCGGAACAGGATCTTACGCGTTGTACGAAACAGGAAGACATGCTAACGATGCTAAAAAGATCGAAAGCTCACAGGCTCCTAGAACAACAACCGAAACAACCGGACAGGCAGCAGGAGCTGCTGATCCAAAACCGCAAGGAGTTGATGTCTCTACGACATTAACAACTCCTACAACGGTTTTTGAGCAAACAACCACTTCTACGACCGCAGTTGAACAATCAAACGGTTTAGAAATGGGAGGAGTTGGAGTTAAAATTCCAGTCCCATCTGTAATCTCCGGCGACATGGTCAGAGAAGTTAGAGATGGAGGAAAAAATAAACTCTTTACCGAAGGACAATGGTTTCACCCTGTGTATGACATTGGCGCAGAAACTGCAGCTAACGATTATAGAGGAATCGGACCATGGTATCCTGTAGCATTTGCAAACATAGATGCTAACGCAGCTCAACTTACCACTCATGGAAATGTAGGAGAATTAGTAATTTCTACAAAGAATGGTGGAAAAGTTATGATTGCAGTTATGCAGCTTGATAAGCATCAAACAGACGGCGCTTGGGGCACAGATCCTAACACCGGAAAGTTTATGCAAAACAGGCAGTGGGCAATGCAATACAATTTTCACAGTTTGCAACCTAATCAGGAAATATTTGTTGTAGATCCGGATACCGGAAATCAACTTACATGGCCTGATGGTTCACCTGTAATTTACAGAGCTAACGAGCAAGGAATAGCAGCTTTTGCTATCCCAAAAACTCACGGAAACGACGTGAGGGTTGGTTTTGTATTCACAGTACCGGCTCAAGACAGCGGAGTTCAGGCTTCCGAAATTAAATTCGAAAGAGGTCCGAACGATCGACCGGGCAAAACAGGAGAAAATCCTTTACCAGAGACTATTTTAAAACCAATGGTTTCTGAAAAATAAAAATTTCTATTTTTAGAGAATTTTTAGTGCGCGCCTTAATAGGCGCGTATTTTTTTGGGGAAAAGATTATTACAAGTATTTATTAACTTCTTTAATGGCTTTATCCCAAGTGAACTTCTCTTTTACTAGCTCTTGTAAGTTTTTGCCAAAGGTTAGCCTTAATTTAGGATCAGAAATCAATCTGTCTATTGCTTTTTTAAACGCCGGTATATCTTTTGGCTCAACGAGCAGTCCTGTGACATTGTTTTTAATAACTTCACTTATTCCCCCTTCGTTAGTCGCAACAACTGCTACACCGCTTGCCCCTGCCTCAAGCAAAGCTATTGGCAACCCCTCGCTATGCCAAGTGGGATAAGCAAAGATGTCCGCGTCCTTTAATAAAGCCACTGTCTCTTCCCTATTAATTTTTCCCAAAACAAAAACATTTTGTAATTTTCTCTTTTTAACGTCGTTTTTTAGATCTTCAAGAAGCGGCCCGCTCCCTGCAAACACAAAATCCACACCGGAAGTAACTGTTGAGATATCGAATAAGGTTTTTATTCCCTTAGACTCAATTAGCCTCCCAACATATACTATTTTTAGTCTGCCTTCTTTCTGTTTTTTTATCGAGAATAGTTCTTTTTCAATTCCCGGATAACAAACTTGGGAGGTCACCCCAAAAGCCGATTTTAAAAACTCTTTCGTCTTAATATTCTCAACAAATACGGTATCAAATAGATGCAAGAAAAAATTAGAGATAGTTGAGTCAATAAGTTTGGCGATTAAACTTACGGCTTTACTCTTATGAACAGGATAAAAAGCACAATGGTCTGTTAAAACCGCTTTTGTGCCTGTAATTTTGGCAAACAGAACTCCCCACCAGGAAGAATCAAAGAACCTGGTAGAACAATGAATTAAGTCATAGGATGACCTGTGGCTAAAGAGAAATCTTAGAAGGTAGAACGGCTTTGGGATATAGAATTGATCCTGCAGTATTTTATAGCACGGAAGCCTATAAACATTTAGCCCTTTATATTCTTCTCGATTTTTGACTTCATCCGTGTTATAACACAAAACATCTACATCGACTTGCGGGCTTTGTTTTTTTAAGCCGGTATAAAGTCCTAACACATATTGCTCACTCCCCCCAATATGAGGATAAAAAAACGGTGTAATCACTAAAATTCTTTTCATATAATTTCAAAAATTGCCACTTCGCTATTTTTATAAATTAACTTAAACTGCTTGCTTTTG
>Ga0172371_10013789_pt1 | contig 10483 bp, 5 predicted proteins | sample Lak12m_FD_114543 | JGI IMG/M metagenome (GOLD analysis project Ga0172371, IMG submission 114543) | Freshwater microbial communities from Kabuno Bay, South-Kivu, Congo - kab_022012_12m | ecosystem: Environmental > Aquatic > Freshwater > Lake | place: Democratic Republic of the Congo: South-Kivu... | reverse complement strand
TTGGAGGGCATTGCCGAGCTGTTCCGGGGACGCAGCGTGGCCGTCTTCAGCGACGAGCCGTACGATCGCATGGTCTGGCGCGGGCGCCATCACACGATCCTCTCACTTCCCGGCATGCTCGACCAGGGCGTGGCCGCCTACACCTTCAGCAAGTCGTACAGCATGAGCGGGTGGCGACTGGGCTACGCGGTCACCAGCCCGCCGATCGCCGAGATGATCGCGAAGCTCATCAACACGTCGCTCTCCTGCACGCCTCCGCTTGCGCAACTGGCCGGCATCGCGGCGATGGAGGGGGACAACGAGGAAAGCCGCCGCGCCATGCGGCTGTTTCGCGAGAAGGTGGAGATCCTCGTGGAGGGGCTGAACCGGATCGAAGGGGTTTGCTGCCTCGACCCGGGCGGGACCTTCTACGTTTTCCCTTCCGTGGCGGACATCTGCAACCGGCTGGGGATCACCTCCCACGGCCTGGCCATGTACCTCCTGGAAGGGGCCGACGACGAGCTGGGCGTGGCCTGCCTGGGCGGCGAGTGCTTCGGCGCGGCGGGCCAGGGGTTCCTGCGATTCAGTTGCGCGGAGCCCAACGACCGGCTCCGCAAGGCCATCGACTTCCTGGCCGTGGCGTTTTCCCGTCCCGAGCGGGTCGAGCGATTCCTTGCCCGGAACCCCAAGTTCCGCCTTGCAACGCCGTAGCCGTAGGGCGGACCGAGCGGTAGCGAGGCCCGCCGATGGACTGAGCAAGCCGTCCGCAACAGAGCACGGGCCGATCTCGCCAGTTTCCGGCGCTCCGTCGCTGCGCTCCGTCCGCCCTACACCCTGTCCAGAGACTTGGACGAAGATCCTCACCTGGCAGCGGCCGGCGGCTTGAGCAGTGCCAGCAGGCTCGTGGAAGGGCGGCTGAACTTCCAGGTGAGTTGAGGCTCGGTTTCGTCTTCCTCGTAGAACAGGGCGCGGGTCTGGCAGATAATTCCCACCACGGCGCCGTGCTCGTTGAGGATCGGGCCGCCGCTGGAGCCTTTGGCGTAATCGGCCGTGATGGCCAGCACGTCCAGCGGCTCGGGGCCATCCATATTCAGGCGGAACTTGCCGCACACGACCCCCTGGGTGAACGTGTAGAAGGCCGTCTCCGTTTCTTCGGTATCCAGGGCAGGATGCGAGAGGCAGTAGACCGGGGCGCCCACCGCCACGCCGGGCGCAATGGGGAGCGGGGCGAGGTTGTCGGCCTCGATCTTCACCACCGCCACGTCGTTAAGGGTGTCGGCCGCCAACACGGCCCGGACGGGGAACACCCGCTCGTCGTCGGTCATGACGCCCACAGCCTTGGAGTGCTGGAATGCCTCGAGGACGTGGTAGTTGGTCACGATCACGCCGTTCTTGGCGATCACAAACCCGGTGGCCACCGCGGCGTGAAAATGCTTATGACCCTTGGGTTGGAGGAGCGCCCCCACGACGACCACGCTCGGCCTGGCCCGGGTGTAGATGGCCTCGGGGCTCAGCTTCTCGCCCGGGTCGGGCAGAGGGACGACGGCGCAGCTCTTCGCCGCCTCGGCCTTTCGGAACAGCGCAACCGGGGCGACCAGCTTGCCGCCTTTGAGCAGGCGCGACAATTCCGTGGTGAGCCGTTTGGCGAGGGCCGAAGGATCGGCGAACTCCGCGTCGGCGGCCGTCGCGCGACGCGGCGCCCCGGCCGGACTCGATTTCGCCGCGGCCCCCTCGCTCGACGCCGGGCCGACCGCGGTCCCCTGGCCCGGGGCGTCTCGATCCGCGTGGACGGCGAGCACCCACACCGCGCATCCGGCCGCCAGGGCCGCAGCCCCGCCCAGCCAAACGCCTGCCCCCCCAATTCCCCGTGGTCGGCCCATACCATGTCCTTTGCGGTGAGCGGATGTCCCCATGATACACGTGATTTCGAATTCGCAAACGCCCCGTGCACGGAAATTCCACCACTCGCCAGGGGGGCTGCGCGGACCGGGATACAAACATCCGGGAATTGGACACTTTAGCACCGTTATCGGGTAATCGCGAAACGACGAAAGGACGAAAACGCGAAATCGTGCAAGATGATCGAGGTGGCTCGTCCGCGACTGAGCAGCAGGGACCTCGCTCGTTTCGGTCTTTCGCTCCTTCGCGTTTTCGCGGTCTGTTTGGTGTGCTGAGGGCAATGGAACCCGATATTGATGCTACCGTGTCCTTTTCCACGTGCTTTCGTTGTCACCCACCCCAATCCCGGAAGAATCCTTAATGGCGGCCAAGCCGTCAACCCGGCGCGGTCGGTCAATAGTGCCCGACGCCTGCGCGTGCCTGGAGCCCCCCACTCGATCCGGGTAGAATCGGGGCACTTTCCACGCACCTGAATGGACCATCGGGAAGACCCGAAATGACACCCCAGCAGTTCGTCGCCAAGTGGCAGCGCGTCAAGCTATCCGAGCGAAGCGCGTGCCAGCAGCATTTCTTGGACTTGTGCGAGCTTCTCGGCCATCCCAAGCCGGCGGAAGCCGATCCGGAGGGAACGTCCTTCACCTTCGAGCGCGGCTGTCGAAAGACCGACGGCACCAAAGGCTGGGCCGACGTGTGGAAGCGGGACTTCTTCGGCTGGGAGTACAAGGGCAAGCACAAGGACCTCAACGAGGCTTACAGGCAGCTCCTCCTCTACCGCGAGGCCTTGGAGAATCCGCCGCTGTTGGTCGTCTGCGATATGGACCGCTTCGAGGTCCGCACCAACTTCACGCGCAAAGGCACGCGGCTCCACTCGTTCAACCTCGCCAACCTGCCCGACCAGGCCAACCTGGAGATTCTCCACAAGGTCTTCTTCGATCCCGACGCGCTCAGCCCGGACGTGACCCGGGAGAAGATCACCGAAGACGCGGCCAAGCGCTTCGGCGAGTTGGCCGATGGGATGAGCGTGCGGGGGATCCCTGCCCAGCGGGCCGGGCACTTTTTGATGAAGCTCATGTTCTGCATGTTCGCCGAGCGCATCGGGCTGTTGCCCGCCGGCGTGTTCTCCCGCATCGTGGAAGCGGGCAAAGCCAACCCGGCCAGTCTCAATCAGCGTTTCCAGAACCTCTTCGCGGCCATGGCCCACGGCGGCCCCTTCGGCGAGCACGACATCGCCTGGTTCAACGGCGGGCTGTTTGCCGACACCGACGTGGTCCCTTTGACCCCCGCCGAGGCGGCCACCCTGGCCTCCGTGAGCAAGGACGACTGGGCCAGCATCGAGCCGTCGGTCTTCGGCACCCTGTTCGAGCGAATCCTCGACCCGGACAAGCGGTCCCAGATCGGCGCCCACTACACCAGCCGCAAGGATATCGAGACCCTCTTGGCGCCCGTTCTCCTCGCGCCGTTGCGCCGCGAATGGGAGGACGTAATGTGCAAGTGCGAGGGGATGTCAATGGCTCCCCTCTCCCGCCGCGGGAAAGGGGCAGGGGGTGAGGGGAGGCGGACCAAGGGACCGTTCGTCGCGTCCTCGCCCCGGCGCAAGAAGTTCGAGCGGGCGCTACTCGACTTCGCCGAGCGCCTGGCGCACGTTACGGTGCTCGACCCGGCCTGCGGCTCGGGCAATTTCCTCTATGTGGCCCTGCACATGCTCTTGGACCTGGAAAAGGAAGTGATTGCCTATGCGGCCACGCGGGGCCTTTCGTTCTTCCCGCAGGTGAACCCCACGCAACTCCACGGGCTGGAGATCAACCCCTACGCCCAGCAACTCGCGCAGGTGGCGATCTGGATCGGCTACCTCCAGTGGATGCACCACAACGGGTTCAAGAGCCCCGACCGTCCTGTGCTGACGCCCATCGAGAGCGTCCGCTGCACGGACGCGATCCTCGACCTCTCCGACCCGGAGAACCCCCAAGAGCCCGAATGGCCCGAAGCGGAGTTCATCGTCGGGAACCCGCCGTTCTTGGGGGACAAAAAGATGCGAGGAGAACTCGGTGACGACTATGTCGAAGCACTGCGCCGCCTCTACGCGGAAAGGCTGCCTGGCCAGTCGGACCTTTGCTGCTACTGGTTCGAGAAAGCACGCGCAATGATCGCAGCGGGCCATTCCGGACGAGGCGGCCTGTTGGCAACGCAAGGCATCCGCGGCGGCGGAAACCGTCGGGTCTTGGAGCGAATCAAGGAAACGGGTGATATTTTTTGGGGGTGGCGTGATCGAGATTGGATCCTTGACGGCGCAACCGTCCACGTCAGCATGGTCGGATTCTCCGCGAAGTGCCCGAGTGAGGAGAAGTTCCTGGACGGCCGTGGCGTCGCCGCCATCAACTCGAATCTCTCCGCAGCAGCGAACGTCACCGAGGCAAAGCGGATCAACGAGGGGAAGTCCTTTCTTGGGAGTTGCAAGGGCGGCCCCTTCGACGTGGAAGAAAACGAGGCATTGGATCTGCTTCGAAGTGGCGGCAACCCAAACCTACGTCCCAACAGTGATGTTGTACGTCCTGTTCTGAATAGTCGAGATATTCTCCAAGGTCGAGAATACCGTTGGATCGTCGATTTCGGCGACATGCCCGTTGACGTGGCCGTGAAATATGGAGAGCCCTTCAGAATTGTCGTCGAGCGAGTCAAACCGCTCCGCGACAAGAACCGCGACAAGTGGCTTCGGGAAAACTGGTGGCGGCCACAGAGGATGCGACCCGAAATGCGTGCTGCTATTGCCGGACTCGATCGGTTTGCGATTACAACCACGACCTCCAAGCACCGGATTTTCCTGTGGCTGACTCACCCCCTTCTGCCGGACCATCAGCTCATCGTCTTCGGTACTGACAGCGACTCACTTTTCGGCTTTCTACATTCGCGCCTACACGAGGTATGGGCACGCGCGACCGGGACGCAACTCCGCGAGGCGGAGAGTGGCTTTCGTTATACCCCGACCTCGTGTTTTGAGACGTTCCCCTTGCCGGAGCCGACGGTGGAGCAGTCGGCGGCGATTGCGGAGGCGGCGCGGGAGTTGGACGAGTTGCGGTCGCGGTGGCTGAATCCGCCGGAGTGGACGAAGACGGAGGTGTTGGAGTTTCCCGGCTCGGTCGATGGTCCTTGGGCGCGGTATATCGATCCGGCCACGGTGGCCCCTCGCCGTGGCCGCCCTCACCCTAACCCTCTCCCGGAGGGAGAGGGGACAGGATTGGGGCGCGCGCAACGAGTTCTCCCCTCGCCCGCCCAAGCGGGAGAGGGGCAGGGGGTGAGGGGATCACGCGCTCGGCGCGGGTCTCCTGACCCCGCCGAGGCCGGGGACCGAAGGTCTCCTCCGGCTTCGGGAGACCTCCGTTTCTCCGGGGGTGCGGTCGGGAGACCGCACCCCGGCGCGGACCCTCACCCTAGCCCTCTCCCGGAGGGAGAGGGGACGGGCATTGGCACCGTGCGCTGGGCGCGGGTCGTGCCCAAGGACCCCGACTGCGCGGCCAGCCTTAAGAGCCGCACCCTCACCAACCTCTACAACGAGCGTCCAACGTGGCTCGACCTGGCCCACCAGAAGCTCGACGCCGCGGTCTTCGCCGCCTACGGCTGGGACCCCGGCATCTCCGACGAAGAACTCCTGGAACGCCTCTTGGATCTCAACCTCGCCCGCAGCCGCCCGTAGGACGGTAGGCAACGCGCTGCGTGGCGTTCCGGGAGGCGGCGTTGGGGCATCCGTGGCGATGCCCTCGTTGTTTCACCCAAGGGAACGACCCCATCGGGCTTGTCCCGATGGTGAAGGAGGTTGGAAAGCTAAAACGCGGCAGGACGAAATGGCGACCCCCACGTGCTTGTCACGTGGGTGAAGAAGGTTGTCGGCTATTGATCCTCAGAAAAGTAATGCAGCGTTTTCATTCCGAGCCGGGGCGTGCCGCCCCGAACATTCCGGGCCGACACGGCCCGGCTCCGGCTTGTCGGCGTTGCATTACTTTTCTGAGGATCCATGAGCCCCTTGCTCCTTCACCTGCCCGGAATCAGCGGGCCTACTGGAATATCGCGCAGCGCTTGCTTAGCATGGGGCCATTGCCGCTCCCAGCGTATGCGAGCGGCGTCCTACTGGGAAGTGCGGGTCAAGCTCGTTGCACTCGGGAAATTTCGGCTTGGGACCGCGAGAACAATGAGTGGGGCGCGTTTCCAACGTGCCAGCCACGTTGGAAACGTGCCGTCCCACACCGCCCAAAGTCATTTCCGGAGGTACCCCCATGTTCAAACACGCCATGATCCTCGGAGCGGTTCTGTTGGCCCTCGGCCTCCCGGGCGCGCGCGGCGCGGAGAAGGCCGAAACGGACCTCGAAGGCCATCTGGGCCAACTCGATATCGTCTACCAGCAGCCGGCCGTTCGCACGGTCGACTACCTGCCCGTCGGCAATGGGCAGGTCGGCCTGCTGGTGGATCCGCTCGGGTCCCAGACGCTCGGCGGCTATGCCATGAAGGCCGACGTGTGGGACTACCGTCACGCCCGCCCGGACCCCCTGGCGGGAAAGGTGCCCGTCCAGCGCTATCGCGAGCTCCGCGACGCCGGCAAGGTCGACGAGGTGAAGCGGCTCTGCGATGCGGAGCCGCAGGACTACTCGCGTCCCGCGCCCAGGATGCTGGGCCAGGTGCGCGTCACGCTCGAAGCCAACGGCGTCTCGCCGACCGAGTTGGCTGAGCTCGCCGACTACCAGCAGCGGCTCACGCTGTCGGAGGCCGTGGTCCGCACTCGCTACACGTGGCGCGGCGTGGCCACGGAGGCGGAGGCGTTTGTGGCGGCGGACCGCAACGTGATGGTCTTCCGCTTCCGCGACAAGGCCGGGGCGCCCGTGCGCCGGCTCGTGGGCCTGGCACGCCACGCCGAGCCCGACATGGGCCCGCCCGCCTTCGGCTGCGATGACCGGTGCGCCTGGGTCGACTACAAGTTCCCCGATGGGTTCCGCTACGCGATGGCGGCGGGCGTGGGCGGCGAAGGCAAGCCCATGGCCCGCGGGCCGAACCACTGGTCGATGATCCGCTCCGAAGGGGCCCAGAACAGCTTCCGCAACGAGCCGGGCGCCGCCGTAATGCGCATTCGGGGCGCGAGCGGGGCTTCCAACGGCTGGCAGCGGGCGGTCCCCGTCTTCTCGACCGATGAGTATTCCACGATGCGCCTGACGCTCAAGGGCACCCCCAACGCCCGGTACTTCGTGGACCTCGTCGCCCCGGAGTCGAAGGACGGAAAAATCGACATCGTTCGCCAAACGGGCTGGACGGACTCGCCCACGGAGCAGAAGACCGTGGACTACCCGCTCCCGAAGGGCCGCCGGGTCAGCGGCGTGATCGTCTACCTCTGGACCAAGGACGGGGCCGCGGCTGCCAACGAGTGGGCGGCGGTTGAGTTTGCTGCGCCGGGGGGCAAGAAGCTGGCGGTGGACCTCAGCGAGGTCGATCGCCCCTTCGACGCCGGCATCGTGCTGCCGCCGTCGGCCCGGAACGACGTGGCGGTCTACGTGGCGGTGGCCACGAGCCTGGATTGCCCGGACCCCTTGGCCCGCGCGAAGGCCCTGGTGGCCGAGGCCCGCCAGGCGGGCTTCGACGCGATCCGCGCGGCGCACGCGGCCTGGTGGCGCCAGTTCTGGCGTAAAGCCTGGATCGCCATCCCCGACAAGGAGATCGAGGCGGTCTACTACGCCCAGGTCTACCAGTTGGCCTCGTCGTCGCGGGGGCAGAAGGCGCCGGGCCTCTGCCAGCTCTTCAGCCCCTACCCGCGGATCCCGTGGAACGGCCCCTATTTCGACATGAACCTGAGCCTCATGTACGTCGCCTGCCAGACGCTGAACCGCCCCGAGCTTCAGCAGCCGTACTACCGCACGTACTGGGAGGCGCTGCCCGGCGCGAGTCGCAACGCCAAGGTGCTGTTCGGCGCGCGGGGCGCCGCCTTTCCCCACACCATGGGCCCCGACGGCCAGGAGACGAGCGGCGCATGGTGGCGCTACCAGATGTACCACACGGCCTTCGCCGCCCTCCAGTTCTGGTGGGGATACCTGTACACGCTCGACCGCCCATTCCTCGCCGAGCGGGCCTATCCGTTCATGGTCGAGGCCGCCGATTTCTACGCGGGATACCTGGTGCGCGACGAGCGCGGCAAGCTCAACTGCCTCCCGCCCAATTGCACGATCAATGAGACCAACAGTTACGACGACGTGTGGCAGCGCAAGAATGACCCCTTTGACCTCGAGCTCACCCGCCGCCTCTTCACCAGCGTCGTCGAGGCGAGCGAAATCCTGGGACGCGACGAGGCCCGGCGCGAGGCCTGGCGCACCATCCTCCGCGACCTTGCCGACCTGCCGGCCAACGGGCCGGTGATCGCCCGCTTTGAGGGCGACACGACGAAGTCGCACGGCTTCTGCGTCGTGGACACGATGGGCCCCATCTGGCCGGCCTGCACGCTTCCGCGGAGCGATCCTCGCGTCGTCGCCACGATCCTCGACGCCTTTGCCTCCGGGGCGGGTGTCCAGTGTTTCAGCTACTCATGGATGGCCGCGGCCAGCGCCCGCGCGGGCCGGCCCGATCTGGCGGTCAAGGCCCTCTACGGCCAACTCGGCCGCCATGTGTTTCCGTCGGGCGTGATGGGGGAGGGCGGCGTCGAGCAGGTGCCAAGCTACGGCCGCGGGGCGCCGCGCGTCCTCATCGGCGAGAGCGGTCCGGCCTTCTGCGCCGCCGTGAATGAGATGCTGCTGCAAAGCTGGCCGGACGGCGTGATTCGCGTTTTCCCCGCAGTCCCCGCCGAGTGGAGCGACGCGCATTGCTGCCGTCTGGGGGCACTAGGCGCGATGACCGTAAGCGCCAGCCGCAGCGGCGGCCAGACCCGCCACGTCGTGATCGAGAGCCATCAGGGAGCGCCCTGCCGCCTGGCCCTGTCGGCAGGCTGGCAGCGGGCCGATCTGCGCGTGCGCCAGATGCCGCCCGGCCGCGCAGTCGAGGTCAAATGGGACGGCGACGTGGCCGCTTTCGCCACAGCGGCAGGAGCTACCTACGTGGTGGACCGGCCGGGCGACCCCTTCGAGTCGCAGGCGCCCTGCGCCGCAGGAGGAAAGCCGGCGACCGGCGCGAGGAAGTACACCGGCATTGGCCCGCGCTGCGTATCCCGGCCGGCCGGCAGCCGGTAACCCCAATGCCAAAACCGGCGAAGAAACACGCGGGCTGGAACGAGCGGTCCGCTTCTCGAAGCCTGCGGAGATTCCAACCCCCCGAGCAGATCAAACCGTGCTTCACCGCCGGACGGTTTGACGTGAGCCCGAAAATGGCGTTCTCTCGGAGAGTTTTGGCCATCAACATGGCCCGCAAGGAGCCATCGGTTGCACCGCCTGCTCGCTCGACGCCGAGAGGGTCAGTTCGTCGCGGAATTCCTGGAATCGTCGGTTGGCGACTGAGCCCTCTTTGAATTTCTGAAAGTCTTCAAAACGACGAAGAAACGCTTCGACAATCACAGGATCGAACTGCGTGCCGACTCCTCGTAGGATAAGCTCTTTGGCGTATTCAAGCTCAAAGGCCGGTTTGTAGACGCGGCGCGAAGTCAAGGCGTCGTACACGTCAACCAAGGTAACGATCCGGGCCGCCAGCGGAATCTCGTCGCCGCGCAAGCCGGCGCAGTAGCCGGTGCCGTCGAACCTTTCGTGATGATAGCGGGCGATGTCGGCCGCCATGTCCATGAACGTCCCCTGCCCCACGAAACCACCGGCTCGTTCGAGCGTCAAGGCGCCGACGACGACGTGTTTCTTCATGGTCTCGAACTCGTCCGGCGTCAACCTTGCCGGTTTCTGGAGGATGCAGTCGGGGACGGCGACCTTGCCGATGTCGTGCAGCGGACTGGATCGGTAGAGATCCTTCAAGAATCGCTCGTCGATCAAGTCCTTGTACGGGCCATGGCTGCCGAGTTCTTCGGCGATCGCCTGAGCGTAATAGCGGATCCGGTGGAGGTGTTCGCCGGTTTCGGGGTCGCGCGAGTCGGCCAATTCGGCCAGTGCGAAGACCGCCATGTCCTGCGTCGCCGTGAGCTGTCCGGTCCGTTCCGCCACGAGCCGCTCCAAATCCATGGCGTGGAGTTCCAACCGCTCATTGGCGACCATCAGTTGCCGCTGGGCATTCGCCAGGCGAACGTGAACGCGCACCTTCCAAAGCAATTCATGGTGGGTAAAAGGCTTCACGAGGTAATCGTCGGCCATCGCCTCGTACCCTCGTACCCGCTCGGCGGCCGACCCCTTGTCGGAAACGAGGATCACCTGTACCAGTGGTCCGATCACGCTGCTCTTGATCCGCCGGCATGCCTCGCAGCCGTCCGTGCCAGGTATGGCTATGTCCAGGAGCACCAATTGCGGATGATAGGTGACGATTTTCGACGTCGCCTCTTTGCAGCTTGCGGACGTATGGATTTCGTAGTTCTTCCGCAGAAGCCGGCGGAGAATGGGTGCATTCCCGTTCCTGCGCGCTCACGCGGCCTGCGCGAGGCGGCCGGAGCCGGCGGCACGGCGGTGTTTGCGGGGGCGTGACCAGTTCCTCGTCCAGCGGTCGTCTTGGCTCAATTGGG
>Ga0172371_10013788_pt1 | contig 10484 bp, 8 predicted proteins | sample Lak12m_FD_114543 | JGI IMG/M metagenome (GOLD analysis project Ga0172371, IMG submission 114543) | Freshwater microbial communities from Kabuno Bay, South-Kivu, Congo - kab_022012_12m | ecosystem: Environmental > Aquatic > Freshwater > Lake | place: Democratic Republic of the Congo: South-Kivu... | reverse complement strand
GCAAGGAGTTCAAGCTTCTCAACTCGGACGACCTCCTGGCCATTCTTGAGTAACCTCTCAATTCGCAACAGCAAACGATTAAAGAAACACTATGGCAGCAAAACAATTGATATTCGATGAAGCCGCACGCCAGGCCGTGCTGCGCGGGGTGGCCAAGCTTTCCCGCGCCGTAACCGCCACCCTCGGCCCCAAGGGCCGCAACGTCGTGCTGGACAAGAAATTCGGCTCCCCCACCGTGACCAAGGACGGCGTCACCGTCGCCAAGGAAGTCGAGCTGGAGGATGCTTATGAAAACATGGGTGCCCAAATGGTGCGCGAAGTCGCCAGCAAGACCAGCGACGCGGCCGGTGACGGAACCACGACCGCAACCGTGCTGGCTGAGGCGATTTATCACGAAGGCCTCAAGTTCGTGACCGCCGGCGGGAATCCCATCGGCATTCAGCGCGGTTGCATGAAGGCCGTTGAGGCGGCCGTCGCGCACCTCGACAAGATCGCCAAGAAGGTGAAGGACAAGGAAGAAATCAAGCAGGTGGCTACTGTATCCGCCAACTGGGACACCACTATCGGCGAGATTATCGCCGACGCGATGGACAAGGTCGGCAAAGACGGCACAATCACCGTCGAGGAAGCCAAGTCTATCGAGACCACTCTTGAAGTGGTCGAAGGCATGCAGTTCGACAAGGGCTACCTTTCACCCTACTTCGTCACCAATGCGGAGACGATGGAGGCCAAGCTCGAGGACGCTTACGTTCTCATCTTCGAAAAGAAGATTAGCAGCCTCAAGGACATGCTCCCGCTGCTCGAGAAGGTCGCCAAGGTGGGCAAGCCGATGCTGATCATTGCCGAAGACCTCGAAGGCGAAGCGCTGGCCACCCTCGTGGTCAACAAACTGCGCGGCACGTTGAACATCGTGGCCGTCAAGGCCCCGGGCTTCGGTGATCGCCGCAAGGCGATGTGCGAAGACATCGCCATTCTCACCGGCGCCAAGTTCATCAGCGAAGACCTCGGCATAAAGCTGGAAAGCGTCGAACTGAGCGACCTCGGCAAGGCCAAGAGCATCGTGGTGGACAAAGAGAACACCACTATCGTCGAAGGCGCGGGCAAGAGCTCGGACATCCAGGGCCGGGTGAACCAGATCCGCCGCCAGATCGAGGAAACTACTTCGGACTACGACCGCGAGAAGCTCCAGGAACGCCTGGCCAAGCTCGCCGGTGGCGTAGCCGTTATCAACGTCGGCGCCGCGACCGAGACGGAGATGAAGGAGAAGAAGGCGCGCGTCGAGGACGCCCTGCATGCGACCCGCGCAGCCGTTGAAGAGGGCATCGTCCCGGGCGGTGGCGTGGCACTGATCCGCTGCCTGGAAGCCATTGACAAGGTCAAGGGCGCCAACGAAGACGAACGGATCGGCGTGGACATCGTCAAGCGGGCCATCGAGTTCCCGACCCGCGAACTGGCGAACAATGCCGGGGTGGAAGGCTCCGTCGTTGTGGAAGAAGTCAAGAAGCGCAAGGGCAACGAAGGCTACAACGTGGCCGATAACAGCTACGAAGACCTCGTCAAAGCCGGCGTAGTGGACCCGAAGAAGGTCACGCGCACCGCGCTGCAGAACGCCGCGTCCATCGCCGGCCTGCTCCTGACCACGGAATGCCTCATTACCGAGATCCCGGAGAAGGAGAAGAAGGCCCCGATGCCGGGTGGTCATGGCGGCGGCATGGGCGACATGGACTACTAAGCCATTGCGGTTCAGGGCGGAGCAGACCGGAGACATTCCTTTCTGCTCCCGCCACTCCGCGGTTCCGGGAGGACCGAGGCGGATCAGGCGAGGCCGGCGTTAGCCGGCCTCGCGTTTTTTATGGGCCGCACGTCGCGCCCTGCTTGGACGTTCCCGCCGCATGACACGTAGGCTGCGAGGAACGGCGCTATCAGAAAATCGCACCTGCTGCCTCTTGCGCAGTGCCGGCTTTCGGGCTACAGGTTTATGCATACAAAACTGAACTCTCGATTTGGGGTGGTCTCTTTTGTGCGGTGACCAAGCAGTAATGCTAAGAAGCGGAATTAGGAATACAATTGACCAGTAGCGCCCGGCCGTCCGGCGCACACGGGTTCGGAATGTGCGGCGGCAGACGGAATGTGGAAGCATTTATGGACTGTGGATTGACTACCAGTTAACGCAATGTCGGCGATATTCCCCAAGTGGACTAACCGACTGCCGGTGATGATCATCATCGGCCTGCTGCTGGTCGGGAGCGCGCTTGCGGCCGGAATGTGGTATTACCTGACGCCCAAATACTCACGCGCCGGCTATCAGCCGATCCAGCCCGTTGCCTTTTCTCATGCGACCCACGTGGACCAGGTGGGGCTCGATTGCCGCTACTGCCATCACAGCGTGGAGAAGGCCTGGTTTTCGAACATCCCGACCAGCACCACCTGCATGAACTGCCACAACCAGGTGCTCAAGGACGATCCCCGCCTGGCCCTGGTCCGGGAGAGCGCTCAACCCGGCGGCCGGCCCATTCCCTGGGTCCAGATCCATCGCGTGCCGGATTATGTCTATTTCAACCACTCGGTCCACGTAAACCGCGGGGTGAGTTGCGTGTCCTGCCACGGCCAAGTGAACGAGATGGATGAGGTCTATCAGGTACAGCCGCTGAGCATGACCTTTTGCCTGGATTGCCATCGTGATCCCGCGGTGAACCTGCGCCCGCTGGACAAGATCACCGATTTGAATTGGAAATGGAGCGACAACCCTACAGCCGCCGCTGAATTGCAGCGAAAGCACGGACAGAAGTTCATGCACGACTGGGGAATACAATCCCTGCAGAACTGCTCGGCCTGTCATAGATGAAGAACGCCTTTCAGCTTACTGTTCCAACCCCGGCGGCCGGCGAGACGAATGCCGCTGCCGCGCAGGGCCGCACGTACTGGCGCAGCCTGGACGAGCTGGCGGATACGCCGGAGTTTCGCCAGTGGGCGGAGAACGAGTTTCCTTCGGGGGCAATGGAGTTGGCTGATCCTGTCACGCGACGGCATTTCTTGAAGATCATGTCCGCCTCCTTCCTGCTTGCGGGGTTCGGGCTGACGGGTTGCCGGCGGCCAGTATCAAATATCCTGCCGTTTAACGCGCAGCCGGAGGGTTACCTGCACGGCGTGCCGCAGTATTACGCCACCGCCATGCCGAGGCGGGGCGGGGCGATTCCGCTGGTTGTCAAGTCGTCCGAGGGCCGGCCAATCAAAGTCGAAGGCAACCCGCAGCACCCGGGGGGCAACGGTGCGACCGACCGATTCGCGCAGGCGTCCGTGCTGGACCTGTACGACCCGGACCGGGCCATGCGTTTCAAGCAGGCGGGCAAGGTGGTGACGCAAACGGTGGCGCTGGATTTCCTGAGCGCGCTCTCGCGGCAATTTACGGAAACGAAGGGTGAGGGCCTGTGTTTCCTGCTTGAACGCAGCGAATCGCCCTCGCGCGCGCGGTTGCAGAAGCTGATCGCGGAACGTCTGCCCAAAGCCGGATGGTTCGTCTATGAGCCCGTGGACTTCGACATTCATCGGGAGGCAGCCACGCTCGCGTTCGGCAAGCCGGTGAAGCCCTATTACCGGCTGGAGCGGGCCAAACGCATCGTGGCGCTGGACTGCGATTTCCTGGGTGCGGAGGAGGATTTGCAGCGGCTGATCCGCGACTTCGCTCGCGGGCGCAAGATCGAGTCGCCGGACAAGGCGCAGGGTGAAGACCTCATCAACCGCCTTTACGTGGTAGAGAGCCTCATGACGCTTACCGGCGTGAATGCGGACCATCGGCTGCGGGTTCCACCGAGCGCGGTGCTGCCGGTGGCGGCGGCGCTGGCAGCGGAAGTCATTCCGCAAGGCGGCGGGGAACTCGCCGCGGCGCTGTCGGCGTTGGGCAAGCCTGCGGGCACGGATCCGAAGTGGATTTCCGAGTGCGCGAAAGACCTGCGGGCGCACGCGGGCAAGTGCGTCGTGCTCGCCGGCCAGCGGCAACCCCTGGCGGTGCACCTGCTGGCTCAGGCGATGAACGCGGCGCTCGGCAACGTTAGCAAGACCGTGGAGTTCCATGAAACACCCGTGCCGCAGGAAGGCACCATCGCCGACCTTGCGCAGGCGCTCAGTCGTGGAGAAGTCGGCACGCTGGTGGTGCTCGGCGGCAACCCGGTTTACAATGCGCCCGCCGAACTGGACTGGGCCGCCACTCAACGCAAAGCCAAACTCGTCGTCCGACTCGGCTACCAGGAGGACGAGACTTGCGCGCTCAGCGACTGGAGTGTTCCGCTGCTCCATTATCTTGAGTCGTGGGGCGATGCGCGGAGCAGTGATGGCTCCCTGGTGCCGATTCAGCCGTTGGTGGCTCCGCTATTCGAAGGGATGACGGAGCTGGAGTTGCTGGCGCGCCTGGGAGGGTTGGAGCCAAGCAGCGCCTATGACATCGTGCGCGAGACGTTTCGCGCGTTGTCCGGCGGCGGCGAAGAGGAGTGGAAGCGTTTCCTGTTCAACGGCTTTCAGGAAGGTTCTGGCGCAAAAGCGGCCGGGGTGACATTCGATTGGGCGGCAGCAGCTCGCACGGTGCAGGCCGCCACGGCAGTGAGCCCAAGAGCGGACGCGTTGGAAGTGGTGTTTCATTGCGACTATTGCGTGGATGATGGCCGCTACAACAACAACGGCTGGCTGCAGGAGTTGCCCGAACCCGTCACCAAGGTTGCGTGGGACAATCTCGTGCTGCTCAGCCCAAAGACCTTCACCCGCTTGGGGTTGGTCAACCAAACCAAAGGTGGCGGCACCACCCAGGTGTCCCTGGTGAAGGTGGTTCTAGGCGGGCGCGAGGTGATCGGCCCAGCCTGGCTGCAACCGGGCATGGCCGACAACACGGTGGGCTTGGCGTTGGGCTACGGACGGCGGCGCAGTGGGCGCGTGGGCAGCGGCGTCGGCTACGACGCTTACCGCATGCGCACAAGCGCAGCCCCACATTGCGCCACGGGTGCGTCCCTGGCGCCAACAGGTGAGCTCCACCCTGTCGCCACCGTGCAGCAACATTGGTCAATGGAAGGCCGCCCGGCTGTGCGCGAGGCAAATCTTGAGCAGTATCTCGATCACCCTGACTTTGCCCAAGGGATGAGGCCTGAACCACCGCCGACCAGCAAGCCGCTCTATCCCAACCCCTTCGATCAGGCCAGGAAGCGCGGGCTGCACCAATGGGGTATGACCATTGATCTCAATTCCTGCGTGGGCTGTTCCGCCTGCGTCCTGGCCTGCCAGAGCGAGAACAACATTCCGATTGTCGGCAAGGACCAGGTTGGCCGCAGCCGTGAGATGCACTGGCTGCGCATTGATCGCTATTACGCCGGCCCGCCGGAGGACCCGCAGGTGGCCCTCCAGGCCGTGCTCTGCCAGCATTGCGAGGCGGCTCCGTGCGAGAATGTCTGCCCCGTCAATGCAACTTCTCATGACGATGAGGGCCTCAACGTCATGACGTATAACCGCTGCGTCGGGACGCGCTATTGCTCCAACAACTGCCCCTACAAGGTTCGCCGGTTCAATTTCTTCGACTACAACAAGCGCCCGCTGGACCAGCTTAAGGGGCCGTTCTACTCGACTCCGCTGACGCACAGCACGGATGGGAAATATGACATGCTGCTTTGGTTGAAGAATCAGGAATACAGCCTTCGCCCGGCGGAAGAGTGGGAGTTGCTCAAGCTGGTGAAGAACCCGGACGTGACAGTCCGAATGCGCGGCGTGATGGAAAAGTGCACTTACTGCACCCAACGCATCCAGCAGGCGCAAATCGCGGCCAAAGTCAAAGCCCGTGATAGCGACAATGTCACGGTGCCCGAGGGTACGATTAAGACCGCCTGTCAGCAGGCCTGTCCCGCCGAGGCCATCGCTTTCGGCAATCTCAACGATGCGCACAGCCGCGTCTCCCAGCTCAAGACCCAGCCGCGGAACTACAAGCTGCTTGATTTTCTGGGAACCAACCCTCGCACGACCTACCTGGCCCGGGTGCGCAATCCCAATCCTCGAATGCCGGATTACCACGCCCTGCCGCTCACCTGGGAGGAATACGAGAAACATCATGGGAACCCGTTGGAGCGCCTGGGCGAAGCGCATAAGAAGTGAACGGACCAGCGACCAGATCAGCGATTCAAGTAGCGGCGCCGCCGCCGGAGCTGGACCGCATCCCGCTCGTTGCGAATCAACGTTCTCCCGGCTGGATCACCGATAAGATTGCTGGGATTGTCGAAGGCAAGACGCCGGTGTGGTGGTGGTGGGCGTTTATTCCGAGCGTGCTGCTGGCGTTGTTGCTGGTGACGATGATCTGTTACCTGCTTTCGACCGGCGTAGGTGTCTGGGGCCTCAACCACCCAGTCATGTGGGGCTGGGGGATTGTGAACTTCGTTTGGTGGATCGGCATCGGCCACGCGGGAACGCTGATTTCGGCCATCCTGTTCCTTTTGCGCCAGCGCTGGCGCACCTCGATCAACCGCGCCGCGGAAGCCATGACCATTTTTGCGGTGATGTGTGCCGGCATCTTCCCGCTCATCCACATCGGGCGCATCTGGTATTCGTGGTGGCTCTTTCCGCTGCCCAACTCGAACAGCATTTGGCCGCAGTTCCGCTCTCCGCTGATGTGGGACGTGTTCGCCGTCTCGACGTATTTCACCGTGTCCGCGCTCTTCTGGTATGTGGGCCTGGTGCCCGACCTTGCTATTCTGCGTGATCGGGCCAAGACCAAAGCCCGCCAGTTCATTTACGGCCTGTTCGCGTTAGGGTGGACCGGCTCGAATCGGCATTGGAGCAATTACGAGAAGGCTTATCTCATTCTGGCTGGTTTGGCGACGCCACTCGTGCTCTCAGTCCACAGCACGGTCTCGATGGACTTCTCCGTGTCGCAGCTTCCCGGCTGGCACACGACTATCTTCCCGCCTTACTTTGTCGCCGGAGCGATCTATTCGGGGTTCGGCATGGTGCTAACGCTCATCGTGCCGTTGCGGAAGCTGCTGAAGCTGGAGGAGATCGTTACCATGCGCCACATTGACTTGATGTGCAAGGTGACGCTGGCCACCGGTTCGATCGTCGGCTATGCCTACGCCATGGAGTATTTCATCGCCTGGTACAGCGGCAATCCCTACGAGCGATTTACCTTCTGGCACCGGCTCTTCGGCAAGTATTGGTACGGCGGCTGGGCCATGCTGGTTTTCAATGCGCTGGTGCCTCAGGTCTTCTGGCTCAAGAAGGTCCGTCACAGCCTGATTGCCGTGTTCATCGTTTCCATCCTGGCAAATATCGGCATGTGGTTCGAGCGCTTCGTCATCGTGGTCGGCTCGCTCTACCAGGATTTTGTGCCAGGCAACTGGGGCTATTACAAGCCGACCTGGGTGGACGTGTGCACTTACCTGGGGACCTTTGGCCTGTTCTTCACCCTGTTCTTGCTGTTCCTAAGGTTCCTGCCGCTCATCGCCACAGCGGAGGTCAAAGGAGTCACGCCCCAAGCGGATCCACACCACCCGCTGGGCGGCGCGCGAAGGAAGGAGGCCGCTCATCATGGGTGAGAGCGCCGTGAAAGCCTACGGCCTCATAGCGGAGTTTGAAACCGCAGCCGACATCCTGCATGCGGCTCGGACGGTGCGCGATGCCGCCTTCACGCGCTGGGATGTCTTCACTCCCTTTCCCGTCCACGGCATGGACGGTGCGATGGGCATCCGAAACTCGCTCGTGGGCTGGTTCTCGTTCCTCGGCGGGGCGACCGGCTACACCAGCGGGATGGTGATGATCTGGTACATGAACGCCTACGACTATCCAATTGTCATTGGCGGCAAGCCCATGTTTAGCCCTTTCTATCCGTTTATCCCCTGCTTTGAACTGACTATCCTCCTGGCGGCTTTTGGCGCGGTGCTGGGCATGCTGTTCCTGAACCGGCTGCCGCGCCTGCACCATCCGTTGCTCAAGCACCGGCGTTTTGTCCGGGCTACCCATGACAGATTCTACCTCGTGATTGAGTGCGACGATCCAAAGTACTCCGAGGCGGCAACCCGCAAGCTGCTCGCCGACGCCGGCAGCCGGCACATCGAGTTGGTGGAAGAATAATGCGCTACTTCCTCGCCATCTTTGCTTGCGGCGTGCTGGCCACGGTGGGGGTCCTCGGCTTCCGCGGCAGCCATTTCCGCAAACCGCCGTTGTATATCTTCCCGGATATGGAGCGGCAGCCCAAATTACGGCCACAGACCGCCAACGCGTTCTTTGCCGATGGTATGAGTTCGCGGCCTCGAGTCACCGGCACGATTGCGCGCAGCCAGCCCATCCAGGTCGGTGGCCAGGCAGTGTATTCCTGGCAGGACTCGCCGGTCACAACCGGCCTCGTCACCGGCACCACTAACTTCGTGGAACTCAATCCGCTGCCTGTCACCAACGACCTGCTTCAACGCGGCGAACACGTGTTCAACATTAACTGCGCCGTCTGCCACAGTAAAATGGGTGACGGCAAAGGTGTGCCCAATCGTATCGGCGCCATGCCGGTGGTGGCGAACCTGCACGACCGGCGCATCGTAGAACTCACCGACGGGGAACTCTTTCACACGGTAAGCTACGGCAAAGGGCTGATGCAGGGCTATGCCTCCCATCTCGACATTCCGGACCGCTGGGCGGCCATTGCCTACCTGCGCGCACTTCAGTTAAGCCGGCTGGGTTCTTTGGACGAGGTTCCCGAGGCGGCGCGCGGCACGCTGAAGAAATAGACTATGAGCGCACATTCACCGTTCGGCAGCTTGCCCCCACTGGAGTTCTCCCGGTGGCGCAGGGTGCCGGGTTACCTGATCGGCGGCGGCCTGGTGCTCTGTCTCCTGGGGGCGGTATTGGACCTGAAGCAATTCGGGTACTCGTGGCTGCTGGCGTTCATGTGCTTGCTGAGCCTGGTGCTGGGCTCCGCGTTTCTCGTGATGATGCATCACCTCTTTGACGCAAGCTGGTCGGTCGGCATCCGCCGTTTCTGCGAACACCTGGCCTGTTTGGCGTTCCCATGGATGGCGCTGCTCTTCGTTCCCATCGCTTTGCTGGCACCGAAGATTTACCCGTGGATGAGTCTGGACCCGGCCCATGATCATGAACTGGCGGCGAAGTGGCCCCTCTTCACGATGCCGGGGTTCTACCTGGCATCGGCGGTCTGTCTCGGAATCTGGGGGTTGCTGACCCGGCGACTGCGCTATTGGTCGCTGAACCAGGACGAGGACGGCTCTGCCCGGTGCACGTACCGGATGCGCTTTCACTCCTCCTGGGGCATTGCCGCGTTCGCGTTCACGCTCACGCTCGCGGCGATCATGTGGATGAAGGGGCTGCAACACCAGTGGTTCTCCAGCATGTATGGCGTTTACTATTTCGCCGGGTGCGCCTGGGTGGGGTTAGCCGCGGCCTATGTCATCGCGATGATCCTCGACCGGCAGGGCATGATCCGGGACACCATGGGCGACGAGCAGTATTATTTCCTTGGTTCATTACTCTTCGCCTTTACCGTCTTTTCGGCCTATATCCACTTCAGCCAGTACTTCGTGATCTGGAACGCCAACATGCCCGAGGAAACGTTCTGGTACGTGCTGCGGGAAGAAGGGACGTGGTTCGCCGTGGGGCTGGTATTGGTGTTTGGCCATTTCCTGGTGCCCTTCTTGTCGCTGCTGCGCATTGATGCGAAGCTGGTTTTTCGCTTTATGCTCCCGCTCTGCGCCTGGATTGGCCTGATGCAGTATGTTGATTTATCCTTCAACATTATGCCCGTGCTCCATCCCACTGGGTTTGCACTGCGCTGGATTTGGCTGGATGCCGGTTGCCTGGCTTTGATGGCGGGTGTGCTGAGCAAAGCATTCCTGCGGGACCTGAATCGGTACGCACCTTACCCCGTAAAGGACCCGCGGCTGGCTGAGGCTATGGGACTCTATCCCGAGGCCGCCGCGCCCAAACCCGAAGGAGGCACACGATGAATCCCGAGCCGGCCCGGGACAGGACAACGCTGGCTTATGTGGCCGGCATACTCGGCTGCTTTCTGATCGTCGCCGCGCTGGTTTGGGCCATGCGGCATTACACCCAGCCGCCGCCGCTGGGCGAAGACCGTGTCGCGCTGCGCAAGAAGGCCCTGGCCGAACTCCGAGCCGCCGAGGCCGAGGCACTGAACACCTATGCCTGGCTGGACCAGGGTAAAGGAATCGTCCGCTTGCCGATCGCCGAGGCGATGAAGTTGTCGCTGCGTGAATGGCAGAATCCGGCCGCCGCCCGCTCCAACCTGATCGCCCGCGTTCAGAAAGCCACTGCCGCTCCGCCTAAAGCGCCGGAGACACCCAGCCCGTTCGAATAAATGAGGTCCCTCCAGGTTTCCAGTGCAGTCCGGGTGCGATGAGCGACACACAGTCATCCCAGCCGCATCCAGCCTTTGCTCCCGCGGAAGGCGATGCTTCCTGCCGCTTTCCGTTGCTGCTATTGTTTCTCTGCGGCGCGTG
>Ga0172371_10013787_pt1 | contig 10485 bp, 7 predicted proteins | sample Lak12m_FD_114543 | JGI IMG/M metagenome (GOLD analysis project Ga0172371, IMG submission 114543) | Freshwater microbial communities from Kabuno Bay, South-Kivu, Congo - kab_022012_12m | ecosystem: Environmental > Aquatic > Freshwater > Lake | place: Democratic Republic of the Congo: South-Kivu... | reverse complement strand
GGGGAGGATGGGCGAGGCGGGGAGGCAGGTGGGAAATAGCGCCGAACTCAGCGCAAGAATGGAATCTTCTTCATCAACTTAAGAACGCTGGACATGAGCGGAACGTAACGCCCAGGGGTCAGGATGCCGAATGGCCCAAATGGGATGACCGACTGCACCGCGACTGTCTGTGATTCGGTGTATTTCAGGATGCCCTCGGCCCCATGGCGCCGGCTGATGCCGGATGCTTTCATTCCCCCCATGGGCGCGTCCACCGATGCCCAGGAGGCGGAAAAGCCATCGTTTATGTTCACCGTCCCGGTCTGGATACGCAGGGCGAGCTGTTTCGCCAAGCGGATATTACGCGTCCAGATGCTGGCATTCAACCCGTAGGGGGAGTCATTCGCCGCCTGGATGGCCTGCTCGAGATCGTGGAACCGGTAGATACAGAGCACCGGACCGAAGATCTCCTCGGCATATATTTCCATATCCGGCTTGATATCGGTCAGCAGGGTGGGCTCATAGAAAAACGGTCCCAGGTCTGGTCGCGGCTTTCCGCCAGCCAGGACCGTGGCGCCTTTCGCCACTGCGGTCGCCACCATCCGGCTCACCTTGTCGAACTGCTCTGCGGTGATCAGCGACCCCATTTCGACATCAAATTCCAGGGCGGAGGAAAGTTTCATATTTTTCACCCGCGCAACCAGGGCTTCCACGAAGCGATCGTAAATGCCGTCCTGTAAATAGAGCCGCTCTGCATGGATGCAGAGCTGCCCGGCATTTGAAAACGCGCCATGGATGATCCCCTCCACCGATTTTTCCAGGTGCGCATCATCCAGGACAATGGCCGGGTTCTTGCCGCCCAGCTCCATGGAACATTTGAGCAGGTGCTCACCCGCCTGGCTGGCGAGTTTGCGCCCGGTGGAGGTACCCCCGGTAAATGACAGGAACTCGATCCCGTCCAGCATTGCCGGGCCGATGACACTTCCCTTACCGGTAATCACCTGGAATACATCCCGGGGTAAACCCGCTTCAAGCAACAGGCTGACCGCGAACAACGCAGAGAAGGGTGTTTCCGAGGCCGGCTTGAGTATGGCGCAGTTGCCAGCGATCAGGGCTGGGATGGGATCTGAAATTGCCAGCGTCAAAGGGTAGTTCCAGGGCGAAATGAAGCCCACCACCCCTTTCGGGTGGAGCACTTCCACCGTTTGGGTGAAGATGGGGAGGGCTCCCTTGCGGTGCCTCGGGCGGAGGTAGCGCGCGGCACGCGCTGCATAGTGACGGCTGGTAATGCAGACATCGAAAACTTCGTCCAGGGCATTGAGGCGTACCTTGCCTGTCTCGAGCTGGATCAAGTCGAGGAACTCGTCCCGGTGCTTCATCACCAGATCGTGGAAGCGAAAAAAGATCGCTTTGCGTTGCGCCAGCCCTGTTTTCGACCAGCCGGCCTGCGCAAGATGGGCGCGCTGGAGAGCGAGGCGGACATCCTCCGCCGTGCAGACCGGGACGGAGCCCAAAACCCGACCGGTGAAAGGGGAGCGGACGGTCAGCGATTCACGGGAACCCCGGGCGCGGGTGACCAGTTGGGATAGTTTTTCCAGGTCAGGGAGGCAGGCCGAGGTGACACGCTCATCCTCCGACGCCTGCCTGATCTTGTCCTGATGGATAGTGGCAGGATTCTCCATAAATGGACTCCTTGAATGGATAAAATTGGCTGGCTGGGCGATGACAACTCTTGTTATACAAAGATTATCAAGAAGAGTCAAGCAAAATATTGATGCTTAACGAATCTTGCATGTTTCTGAATATGAAGTAAACCAGAACTCAAGCTTCGCAGCCAATAAAGCGGACAGCAGCATATATAAGAATTTAAAAGCGGGAAGCCAGGTCAGCGGGTTATTCGAGATTTGTTGTATGAATGTTTTGGAGGTTGACATGCCACCCGGAACTGTCACTAGCCTCAGGCTGTGCAGGGTTGCAGGGATTCCCGGCGCGCTCGTGAAATGTGCGCGGGTGGTGTGTTGAGAGATTGATCAAGTCTTTTTATAAGCCTGCCAATAACCGGCAGGATGATTTATAGCCGGTGAAAAAGGACTCCGGGATGGTACGCAAAGCAATCTCCTGGCATGCGTGGAAAATGCTTCGGCACGCCAACCTGCGTTTGGTGCAGGAAAGAACGCCTCCCAATGAAACCCGTCTGGTTACGGCTGCGGACCCAAAGTCCCATAAGGCGTGGGGTCGATGATCTCTGGTACTCCGTCGCCATCCGCGTCCGTCCAGCCAAAGGTGACATAGGGGATCCAGTCGTCGTGAGTCTGGCCATCGGGTGAAGTGATTGCACTGGGGTTGAACGGCCAGGAATCCATCATTCCGAACAGGTGGCTCAACTCGTGGTTGAAATCCATGCTCAAATTCCCATGGAGTTCATACTGGGTATCCTGGGGAGAGTGGACCGCGGAAAATATATTGACATCCCCCTCCTCGGGGAGTCCGCAGCCCTGGAGGGCGATGCCACCGCCCTGCCCGAGGATGCCCTTCCAATGGGAATTTCCCACCGTGTTGTCCTGGTCGAGGTCTATCTCAATGATGAAATCATACAGGGATGGATCCGTGCCGGTTGCTGCCAGGATCTGGCTGGAGGTCAACAGCTGCCCAGGTGAAGGCGGTGGAGAGATCCAGACCGCATCCGCCTGGATGTGCAGAGGGGAGGATGAAAAACCCTGGCTCCGTGCAAAATCATCGTACAACCGGTCAATCCAGTTGACCAAGATCGGGACTTGCGCCAGGGCATCTGCCTTGTCCACCGGAAGGTTGCCATAATCCACATACACCACCAGGATCCTGTATAACCCGGCCGGTTTGCATAAGACAAACCAGGTTTCAGTGCCCAGGCGGGCAGGAGCTGCATACTCTGCCGGGCTAAGTTCATAGTGGGTGTCATCGAACAGTTCAACGTAGTAGCGATGACCTTGATAATAGGCAGCTCCGATCCAGCGGGAACGGCCTGGCATAAGCGAAAAATCAAACCGCTGGAGTGAGGGCAGGGGGATTTCAACGCCGTACTGCTGCCGGATGATCTCCGAGATGCGCCGGGCAGCCGCTTCCCGGCCTGGGGGCGGCGGGGTAGGGGTGAACACCGGGATGCCGGTGACCGTGACATGGACCGTCCCTGTTGCTGTTTGTTTGTTGAAATCCAGCGCAGAAACAACGAGCGTGTACTCCCCCGCCCCGTTCAACGGCGACCAGTGCACATCCGCCGGGAAAGGCGAGGCACCCGCGGAATTGACCGCCTCGCTCAGGTGATCCGATTCATCCAGGGCAGGCATGCCGTTCGCGGTCAGCGTGACATTCATCGCCGTGCCTCCAATGACCTCCACCCGGATGATGACCAGAGGCTTATCCATGCCACTCGTCTCGGAACTGACCATTGTCGCCTGGATGCTGCCGCCTTCAGCAACATTGGTGATGCGGACCTGCATCCCGCCTGTGGATGTCGATGGACCCGGCGGCGTGACCCCGGGGGCACCGGATGGCGCTGCCATTGGCATGTTGCAGGCTGAAAGAGCCAATGAAAGAGCCAACAGGGAACAATCAATGAAAGCAAAACGGTTGCGAACCATGGAAGCCTCTTTACCCGCGATAAGGAAGGGTCTGTGTTGGGTTACCCGTTCGTGGTGGCGGCTTTATCTGTGATCTGCAGCGCTTCATCCAGCACTTCCATCCCCTCCTGCAACTGCGCCTCGGTGATGATCAGCGGCGGGATGATGAGGGCAGTATGCCAGTGGGTATACAGGAACAAGCCGCGATCAAGGCAGGCCTTGCGGAAGGCGACCATCTGCGGGCTGGACGCGTTGAAGGGAGCCATCGGCTCTTTTGTCTTTCCATCTTTCACCAGCTCGAGGATGCCGAACAGCCCGATGCTGCGCACCTCGCCCACCGAGGGATGCGCCTCGCCCAGGTCGGTCAGCATCCGCTTCAACACCGGTCCCATCTCCGCGGCGTGCTCGACGATCTTATCCTGCCTCATCACGTTAATGTTGGCTATCGCCGCGGCCAGCGAGACCGGGTGGGAGGTATAGGTAAGCCCGCTCTCGAAGACATGCTCATCGAAGGCTGCGGCGATCTCCGGTTTCATCGCCACTGCGCCAAGCGGGGCGTAGGCTGAGGTGAGCCCCTTGGCCATGGTCATGATATCGGGAACGACGTTCCAGTGATCCACCGCGAACCACCTGCCGGTGCGACCGAAACCGCTCATCACCTCGTCGGCGATCAACAGGATGCCGTATTTATTGCACAGGAGGCGCACGCCCTGCATGTAGCCTTCCGGTGGGATGATGATGCCATTGGTGCCGGTGACAGGTTCGACCAGGATCGCGGCGATCGTCTCGGGGCTCTCGTAGCGGATGATCTCCTCCAAGTGGTTCAGGTAATCGAGAGAGAATTCAGCTTCGGAAATATCCGGGTTTGTGCGGTGAAAAGTGGAGCGGTAGCGGTAGGGGTCGAGGAAGTGGACCACGCCCGGCATCAGACCCGGCTCCCAGGCTACGCGGCGCGGGTCGCCGGTGAGAGCCATCGCACCGGCTGTTGCCCCGTGATAGGAGCGGTAGCGGGTGAGGACCTTGAAGCGCCCGGTGTAGCCGCGCGCCAGCTTGAGCGCGTTCTCGTTGGCATCCGCTCCGCCGAGGGTGAAAAGGACCTTGGTCAGCGCGCCAGCGGGTGAGATCTCGGCGACCAGCCGGCTTGCCAGGGCGCGCACCCTGGTTGTCATCCCGGGTGCAGCGTAGGGCAGCAGGCGCGCCTGCTCAACCATCGCCTCGATGAGGCGTTCATCACCATGGCCGATATTGACGCACATGGTCATCGAGTTGAAATCAAGGTAGCGCCTGCCGGTGGTATCCCAGAAGTAAACACCCCTGGCGCGTTCCACCGGGATGGGGTTCACCCGGGCCTGCGCCGACCAGGTCCAGAATATGTGTTGCCTGGAAAGGGGGAGGATTTGGTCATCGGGAAGGTCGAACATGAGAACCTCTTATTAATAAATCATCAGGGAGAGATGAGTAAATCCTATCATAAAACCGAACCATCCAACCTGGAATTAGAGAAAAGGTGACAATCATCATTATTGAAATAGATTCCTTATGCTACTATACTATAACAATATGCACTTACCTTAATCGAAGGTAAAGCAACCAGATGCGGATGGAAAACCCGTAGTTTGATGATGGGGGGAAAAAGTGTTTTCAAGGAAGGAGGTGTCTTGAGACTTGAGTTTTTAGTTTTACATACCCACATTCATACGGCTTGGAGAAAGGAGAAAGTGGATGAAAACGATTTTCGTGCATCCAGAACGCTGCATCGGCTGCAAGCAATGTGAATCTGCCTGTGCGGTGGCCCATTCGCAAACCAAGAATTTGTTCCTGGCCGTTTTCGAGTCAATCACTCCAAAACCCCGCATCCATGCAGAACCGGGGTTGGCGATGAATACCGCCTTCCCAAACAAGTGCCGCCATTGTGATCCGGCGCCATGCATGAGTGTCTGCCCGACTGCTGCAATCCAGCGCCCGGTTGACCACACGGAAATAGTCTTTCTTGATCCGCGCAAGTGCATCGCCTGCGGGATGTGCGCCATGGTTTGCCCATTCGATGTAATCACTTACCACCCGCTGGCAATTGCACCCGAGCGGAGAATCGTCGCAGTGAAGTGTGATCATTGCATCGAACGACAGCGCCAGGGATTGAACCCTGCCTGCGTCGAATCCTGCAAGGTGGGCGCACTGGAGTTCGGTGAGATCAATGAACTGGTCAAGACGGCCCGCACGCGCTATTCCGAGATGGTATCCGTCGCCGTGGGGCAAGTCAGTCAGCAGGTCATCGCCCTCCCGGCGAATGTCGTCGCCTGGCGCAGCTATGGCGCGGCAGTGACTCGTCTGAATTCGAACGGCAAGAAAGGAGCGTAAGTCATGACCACATCCAGTGGCAATGGCTTCAAGAACAGGAGCATTAATGCCGATACGCAGGCCATGCTCGAGGTGGCCCGCAAGTACGGCATCGAGACCGTCTGGGATCGGTTTGAAAAGCAGCAACCCCAGTGCGGTTTCTGCAATTTAGGGACCAGCTGTCGCATCTGCGCCATGGGTCCCTGCCGGGTGGATCCCTTCGGTGACGGCCCGCAAAAAGGGGTCTGCGGGGCAGACGCGGATATCATTGTTGCCCGCAACCTGGCGCGGATGATTGCCGGCGGAGCCTCGGCGCACTCGGATCATGGCCGCGATATCCTCGAGACTCTCTATCGAGTTGGCGAGGGAAAGACAGATATTTACAAGGTCACCGATTCTGGAAAACTCAAACGGCTGGCTGCCGAGTATGGCATATCCACCGATGGCAAGAGCGACAATAAAATTGCAAAGGAGCTGGCCTGGGAGATCATGGAAGATTACGGCATGAGGCGCGAAGCGCTCCCCATGGGCAAGCGCGCCCCGCAAGCCCGCCAGGACCTATGGAACAAGGTGGGAGTTTACCCGCGCGGCATCGACCGCGAGAACGTCGAATTAATGCACCGCACCCATATGGGTGTGGATAACGACTGGGTCAACATTCTGCTGCACGGTGTGCGCACCAGCCTGAGCGATGGCTGGGGCGGTTCGATGATCGCCACCGACCTTTCCGATACGCTTTTTGGCACACCCACGCCCAAGGTGTCGAAAATGAACCTGGGTGTGATCAAGGCCGACCAGGTCAACATCATCCTGCATGGCCATAATCCAATGCTCTCGGAGGTTATCGTCGCCGCTGCGCAGGATCGGGAGTTGCTCGATCTTGCAAGGAAACAAGGGGCGAAAGGCATCAACCTTGCCGGCGTATGCTGCACGGGCAATGAGGTGCTGATGCGCAAGGGCATCCCCATGGCCGGCAACCATCTGATGCAGGAATTGTGCATTATGACCGGCGCGGTAGAAGTGATGCTCGTGGATTACCAGTGCATCATGCCCGCAGTGACCGAGACCGCCAAGTGCTTCCACACCAAGGTCATCAGCACCTTCGATAAGGCCAAGTTCCCCGGCGCCGAGCACATCAGTTTCGACCCGGAGCGGGGCCTTGAAATCGGAAAGAACATCGTCCGCAAGGCAGTGGAAAACTTTGCCAACCGCATCCCGGAGCGGGTTTATATCCCGGTGGAACCTGTGCCGGTGATGACCGGTTTCTCCATCGAAGCCATCCTGGGTGCCCTGGGCGGGACGCCCAAGCCGCTCATCGATGCGATCGTTGCGGGATCCATCCGCGGGGCGGCGGGCGTTGTGGGTTGCAACAACCCCAAGATCAAACAGGATATGGGTCATACGGAATTGACCAAACGGCTTATTGAGAACGATATACTGGTGGTGGTCACCGGCTGCACTGCCGTGGCAGATGGCAAGGCGGGTTTGATGGTTCCAGAGGCGGCCGAGAAAGCCGGACCAGGTTTGAAGGCGGTTTGCAAGGCGCTCGGAATCCCACCCGTGCTTCACCTTGGCTCGTGCGTGGATAACACCCGCATCCTGGTGCTGGCTGCTGCGTTGGCGAATACCCTCGGAGTGGATATCAGCGCTCTGCCACTGGCGGGCGCCGCGCCTGAATGGTACTCGGAAAAAGCCGTATCCATCGGCACGTACGTGGTCGCATCCGGCATCTTTACCGTGCTGGGGATCGCCCCGCCGATCTTCGGCAGCCCGAATATCGTCAAGCTGCTAACCGAGGGGCTGGAGGGCGTCTTCGGGGCGACCTTCGCGGTTGAACCGGACCCGAACCGGGCCGCGGTTCTAATCCGTCGTCACATCGAAAAGAAGCGCGCCGGGCTGGGTCTCGCAGCTCTCAAGCCCGAAGATATTGGCATGCCGGCAGCGGAATTGACGCTGGTGTAAGCCCTCACCCGGGACCCCTCCCCCCGATTTCAGGGGAGGGGGCGCGGGGAAAAGGAGGCGATATGAAAATAGTAATCATCGGTGCCGGGCCGGCCGGGGTGACCGCGGCAGAAACCCTGCGCGTCCATGACCATGATTCAAAGATCATCATGCTCAGCTCCGAGCCTTATCTGCCCTATTCGCCACCCGCCATGGCCGATCACTTCATTACTGGTTCCACCCTGCACCTGTTTCGCGGCAGGGATTGGCCAAAACAAACCGGCGTGCAGTACCGGAAAGGCGCGGAAGTTACCCGGATCGAGCCAGATGCCCATCGCCTGCAATTCGCAGATGGCAGGAGGATCAGGTACGACCGTCTCGTCATCGCCACCGGCAGCCGCCTGTATGCACCTGTGGCTGGATCCGGGATGACCGGAGTACACAACTTCAAATCTTTGAGTGCAGCAGAAGCCATCGTGGCACGGGTAAAGAGCGGCAAGGCCAGGACGGCGGTCATCGTCGGCGCAGGCTTCATCGGCATGGAGATCGCCCTGCTGCTGCGTGAACTGGGCGTGGCTGTGACCCAGGTTGAGATGCTCGACCAGGTGATGGCGACCATGCTGGATAAAGACACGGCAGCAATCGCGCTTAACCTGATGCGCCAGCATGGCGTGAACGTGCAGTTAAAAACAAAGGCAAAAGCCTTTTTCGGCAAACGAAAGGCGAAAGGCGTCCAGCTTGCTTCCGGAAAGATCCTCGAAGGCGACATCCTGATCGCGGCCACCGGGGTCAAGCCCAACCTCGACCTGCTGAAGGACAGCGGCATCAATCACAACTGGGGCATCTGCGTGGATGATCACCTGCGGACAAATATCCCGGATGTGTTTGCCGCGGGTGACGCGGTGGAAGCCCCAGACCGCTTGACGGGTGAAACATTCGTGCATGCCATCTTCCCCAACGCCGTTGACCAAGGCCGCGTGGTTGGCCTGAACCTGGCCGGATTCGACATACGCTACGAGGGTGCTGAACGAATGAACAGTCTCAAGCATCTCGGCTTACCAATCATGGCAGCCGGCTTGAAGGAAGGTGACGAAGTGCTGCAGGAAAAGCGGAACGGCAACCTGCGCACCATCTACCTGAAAGGGAATCACCTGGTTGGTTTCCAACTGGTCGGCGATATTCACGCTGCGGGCATCCTGCGGACCTTGATGATCCAGGCGAGCGACATTCGCCCGATCAAGCATGCCCTGCTCGATCCGAACTTTGGGCAGGGCATGCTGGTCTGGCAGGCAGTCACGCCTTCGGGATAAGCATCCGTTCATAGTCAGGCCCGTTCCACCCGTGAACGGGCCTTTTTTGTCATACTTCGAATTCCGGCAAGGAGTGAGGTGAGGAACCCATTTTCCTTCCAGCGCATCGCCGTGATCGGCTCCACCGGCTCGGGCAAGACCACGCTGGCTGCCACCCTTGCCGCCCGGCTCCACATCCCACACATCGAGCTCGACGCCCTCTACTGGCAGCCGGATTGGGCCGAGGCGGATTGGGACGAGATGCGCGCCCGGGTGGATGAGTTGACGCGCCTCCCGGCCTGGGTCACAGACGGCAACTACAGCTTCCTGCGTGACCTGATCTGGGAGAGAGCCGAGGTGGTGCTCTGGCTGGATTTTCCCCTGGCGACATGCCTGTGGCAGCTATGGCGACGCACCTGGAGGCGCATCTTCAGCCGCGAGCCTTTGTGGGGAACGAATGTCGAGAAATTCTGGCCGCAGTTCTTCAGCCGCGATTCGATCTTCTATTGGGCGCTGCGCACCTTTGCTGAACGGCGCAGGCGCTATGCCACCCTCTTTGCCTCGGGGGCGTTCCCGCACCTGGCGCTGTACCGCTTCAAATCGCGAGGCGAGGTGGAGAGGTGGATGAGGACAGGAGAATGGCCCCCCGACTGTCCCACCATTCCCGTGCAGTCCAGCGAAAATGGGGGGATAAAAAGGGGGGGAGTGAGACAATTGGCGGCAAGGAGACCAGGAGCAGGTCCAAGGAGGGAGGCTCAACGCGAGCCGAGCTGCGTGCACGCCGGGAACGGAAAAGAAACATCACGCGCGCGATCACCATCGGCGGATTCGTGCTTCTTGCTGCTGCCGCCTTTTGGATCGTCATCTCCTCATAGAGAGCACAAACCCAGAAAGGAGAAATCCCAGCCTTGACCGCCACCAAACAATACGCTTACGCACCGCCCATGATCATCGACAAGAACAAGCAGTACTTCGCCACGGTCAAAATGGCGAAGGGCGGCGAGTTCGTCATCCAGCTCTACGCGGATAAAGCCCCGATCACGGTCAACAGCTTCGTCTTCCTGGCGCGGCAGGGATATTTCGACGGGGTCACCTTCCACCGGGTGCTGGAGGGCTTCATGGCGCAGGGCGGCGACCCCACCGGCACAGGCTCGGGCGGACCGGGCTACAAGTTCGTCAACGAGGATCACGACCTGACCTTCGACAAGGCCGGCGTGGTTGCCATGGCCAACGCCGGGCGGGATACCAACGGCAGCCAGTTCTTCATCACCTTCGCCCCCGCGCCGCGCCTCAACGGCGGCTACACCATCCTTGGCCAGGTGATCAGCGGGATGGATGTGGTG
>Ga0172371_10013786_pt1 | contig 10485 bp, 4 predicted proteins | sample Lak12m_FD_114543 | JGI IMG/M metagenome (GOLD analysis project Ga0172371, IMG submission 114543) | Freshwater microbial communities from Kabuno Bay, South-Kivu, Congo - kab_022012_12m | ecosystem: Environmental > Aquatic > Freshwater > Lake | place: Democratic Republic of the Congo: South-Kivu... | reverse complement strand
GGTGAAAGGCAGGCCGATCGAGGCGGACTCCTTGGACCCGTCGCCGTCTGCGTCGATGTCGGAGACGACGAAGAGGTTGAGCGCCTGGATTGCGAGTGCCTTATCGACGGGCAGGACGCCGTCAGGGAGGGCCTGGATCGCATCGATCATGGACTGCTTTGGGATTGCGCCGCCAAGCACGCCGTCGAGCGTCGAGGGGGCTCCGGCCTTGAACGTCACCTGGGCGGAGATCTGCGCGTTGTAGAGCACCACGTCGAGGACGACCCCTGTGGAGAGCGGAAGCGGGAAGGGGAAACCGTAGCCCGGACCGCCCGCGGTAAGTAAGGCCCCGCTGACGACCGCATTGTCGTATCCGACCTTCGGCACGCACTGGTCGTCGAACGAGGAGTCGGTTACAAGGTACGGGCACAGATCCGCCTGAATGTTGCATGCGGGGTCTGCGGCCTTTCCGATGAAGAACGCCATGTCGTAGGGGTCGCCGATCGCGTTGAAGTCCCGGTGTTCGAGCAGCAGGATGACGGTTCCGTTATCCAGCGCTTCCTGGAGCTTGGTGCCGGCAAACGTCCCCAGGATCGACAAGGCGTTGTCCACCCCCTGGGAGCACTTGCCCGCGGGCGAGCAGGTCGCTGCGTTGCCGTCCACGTCCAGAGCACTTCCCGGATGACCATCTGCGCCGATAGCCAGAGTGACGAACTTGTTGACGGGGCTCACGAACTCGGGCTCGCACTTGCAGTCCGACAGGTCAGCAAGGCATGTGCCTGCGACGCACTCGTCGCCGACTGAGCACTCCTTGCCATCGTCGCACGGGCCTGCGTCGAGGGGCACGCTTACGCAGCCGGCCTTGGTATCGCAGGACTCGATGGTGCACTGGTTTCCGTCGTCGCAGTCGGCCGGGGCGCCGGCACAGACGCCGCCGGAGCACTCGTCCGGGCCGGTGCAGGAGTTGCCGTCGGTGCATTTCTTCTGGTTCGCATCGTGGAAGCACTCGCCGGTTTCGGGGTTGCAGGAGTCCGTGGTGCAGATGTTCCCATCGTCGCAGATGTTAGCGCCCAGCTCGTCGCAGCAGGGATTATCGTTCAGCTCGTGGTAACAGCCGGACACGGCGTGGCACAGGTCCGCGGTGCAGTCGTTCCCGTCATCGCAGTCCAGTGCGTCCGGCCCCGGGGAACACGCGTCCGCCACGCATATGTCGCCGGCAGCACAGCCATCGCCGTCATCGCAAGGCACGCCGTCCAGCGGGACGTGGACGCAACCGCCGTCGGGCGTGCACTCGTCGCCGGTGCAGGAGTTGGCGTCATCGCAAGTGAGCTGCGCAAGAACCTCGCACACTCCGTCCTTGCACACAGCGGACTCCACGCACGGGTCGTCGCCCGCGCAGGGTGCCCCGTCATCGTTCTCGGCCGTACAGCCTGACTCGAGATCGCAGGCATCAGTGGTGCATGCGTTGCCGTCGTCGCACTGCATCGCCAGACCTCCGCACTCCCCTGCGGAGCAGACGTCGTCGGACGTGCATGCGTTGCCGTCGTCGCATTTTTCGCCGTCGGTCTCGATGGTCCACGAGTCGAACGCGGCAGCGTCGCAGACCTTGCACTGGTTGCCCGGAGCAGACTCTCCATGGTCGGCGCATACGCCGTTCACCAGGCACTTGCCGGCCATGAGGGCAAAGGAGCAGCTTCCGTTGCCGTCACAGGTATCGGAGGTGCATGTCCTCTCGTCGTCGCACGCGTAGGGGGTTCCTCCGTTGCACTGCCCGGCAATGCCGATGGTTTCACCGAAGGAGCACGGGTCTCCATCGTCGCACGGGTCTCCCGGCTGCGGTCCCAAGTCCTGCGGGGTCGCGTCCTCGGGCTCTGCCTTGTCTTCCGAAAGCTCTGCCAGGTCCTGGTCGAGGCCATCGGGGAGAACGTCTCCTGTGCCATCCGCGGGACCTGAATCGGCGTCGGCCGGGGCGCTTCCGCTGGAGCAGGCGAGGGTGAGAGACATTCCGGCGATCAGAATGATTGAGCGGCTTCTGTTCATTGCTTGACGTCTCCTGTGAGGACGGTATAGCCCAATTGCCGCAGGATGTCCTTGAGGTCCAGGCTGATCTTCGATCCGGGCGGAACGGAGGGGTTCACTCCGCTCAGGTCCACGTCTGGGATGGGGAATGAGCCAAAGGCACCGCCTGCGAAAGAATCGAGGAAGCCGCCGACCAGCTTGTCCTTGACCAGCCCGACGATCATGGACTCAGCTCCAGCGAGCGCTGCGCTGACGTAAACGACATCCATCTCTGCGATTCGCGGCTCTCCCAGGTCTATTGAGAGCTGTTTGCCGGTCGGAGTATCCACGGCGATGAACTTGGCTTCGGCTTCCAGGCTGATGAACATGGTCATCTGCACGGGCATGCCGAACATCTCCATGGTGCCGTCGATTTGCATGTCGCCGATTTGCAGGACGTAGGCCCCGTCGGGAGTGCACGACGTCAGGATGGGCGCCAAGAGGAAATCGACGTGGAAGAGCGCGTTCTGAATCCCGAAACCTCCGAGGTTTACACCCAGCGCAGCGGGGTCCACATCCATCTCGAACAGCCCTGCCATGTACATGCCGTAGGGGAACTGGTTGAAGAAGTCGTCGTGCAGACCGATTTCGAGCTGGCCGAGCTTAGGGAAGGCAAACAACTCCGGAGCGCCGGAGAGACACGCGGCCCGTCCGATCGAACCCAGCGGGTTGTGGGGCGTGACCTTCGGAGCAAGGACCGTCGCACCCATTCCAAGGGTCGCCCCGGTTGATTCGAACAGAACTGACGACAGGCCCGTTTTCACGTTCAGGGTGATTGGCGCACCAGAGCCAAGGAAGGGATTTATGCTGAGGTCCTGGTCCATCGCGAGAGAATTGAGAGCGTTCACGATCGCGTTCGGGATGACTCCGCCGAGCTGTGTCTTGAACTTCTCCGCGATCTGGTCCGCGAAGCTCCCTTCGAAGTAGTTGATCAGCCAGTTGAGCAGGAGACCTGCGATTCCCTGGATCTGAATGTTCAGGTTGTTCACCTTGACGGCTGTGTTGGCCATCGTGGCCGAGACGATGCCGCCCACGGAGGAGATCAGGACGTCGGTGTCTATGGTGACGCTGGTGATTGTCGCTATGCCGTTCAAATCGAAACAGAGGAAACCGGACATGTCGATGTTCACGTCCGCGGTGAAATCCGGGATGGAGACGAACATGTGCAGGCCGCCGTCTATCGGCACCAGGTCCACCGAGGGGTCGCCGTACTTGATATTGCTCAAGTTGATGTTGTACGTGCACCAGCCCAGCGAGCCTGAGCTGACGGGGTTCTGGATTATCGTGCCCAGGTCCAGCGACTTCATGTAGAAGGTCATCACAGTCGCGAGATCGTCGACGTCGCCGGTGTCGTTGTCGTCCCACACCTGCGGGCCGAGGAACGCCATGATTCCGTCAGGCACGATGGACTTCTTCGGGTCGGCCTGGTCAACGGGATACCATTTCGCAGAGAAGTAGTACGACGGTGTCGTTCGGCCCTTGCCGTTCCATTGGTCCACGGCTTCCGCGATGATCAGGTTCATGCCCTGGTGCGAAGCCATCGGGTGGGAGAACGATCCGTCAGCCCCGAGGGCTACCGGCGCGCCGCCTATCGTGAGGGAAGTTACGGGTCCCGCCTTGCTGCTCACCGTGCCTGTGACCGTGATGTTCGGATCACCGTCAAGCGTTGCGCCCCGCGGCGGCCAGGAGATCAGGATCTTCGGGCGGCAGTCCGCGACGTCTATTGCCTGTGCACCGCAGCCGGTGGCGGGGTCGCACAGGTCGTTGGTGCAACCGTTGCCGTCGTTGCAGACGACCGGGGTCCCCCCGCAAGCCGAGTTCGAGCAGGTGTCTCCGGAGGTACACAAGTTCGCGTCGTCGCAAGCCGCGGCGTTGGGGGAGTGCTCGCAACCGACAAACGGGACGCAGACGTCGTCTGTGCAAACGTTGCCCTCGTCGCACGGCAGGACGTCGGGGCCTGCGGAGCACGTACCCGCGGCGCACACGTCGCCTACTGAGCAGACGTCTCCGTCATCGCAAGGTGCAGCGTTGTCCACGAACTGGCACCCGACGCCGGGGACGCAGGAATCGTCGGTGCACCCGTTGCCGTCGGTGCAGACGAGCTCGACGGGACCGGCCACGCAAGCGCCCGCGACACAGTAGTCGTCCAGCAGGCACGGGTCACCATCGTCGCACAGCGCGTTGTTTGGGAAGTGCACGCAGCCCTGGACCGGGTGACAGGAATCATCGGTGCACTGATTGCCGTCCTCGCACGGCGGGTCATTCGCTCCCGGAACGCAAGCGCCCAAGTGGCAGGTGTCGCCGTTGGTACAGAAATTGCCGTCATCGCAGGGGGATTCGTTCGGTGCGAAGACGCATTCGCCGTCTGCTCCGCAGCCGTCGTCGGTGCAGAGGTTCCCATCGTCGCATTCGATTGCGGTCCCGGAGATGCATGCGCCGCTATCGCAGTAATCTCCTTTGGTGCAGAAATCACCGTCCTCACACTCGCCGTCGAGGCTCGTGGTGGTGCACGCTCCATCTGTGCAGAAGCTGGAAGTGCAGGGGTTGCCGTCGTCGGGGCAGACGAGCCAATCGCCCGCGCACTCGCCGTCGAGGCAGTGGTCGTCGGCGGTACAGCCGTCTCCGTCGTCGCATTCGTTGGTGTCATCGGGGAGAAGAGAATCGGTGGCAAGTGACGAGATGCACTCCAGGCACGGGTCGTCCTGATTGCCCTCACCTTCCTCGTAGCACTCCTCGTCCACGAAGCACCACCCCGGCTTCAGGGAGTTTTCACACGCTCCGTCGCCAAGACAGAGGTCTTCCGTGCACTCGATACCGTCCTCGCAGGAGAATGGCTCTCCCATGCAGAACCCGCCCTTGCAGAAGTCGCCGGCAGTGCACGGGTCACCGTCATCGCAAGGGGCACCGGCGACGCAAGGGGCCGGGCCAGTTTCTTCTTCTCCGATCTCTGTCAGACCGTCGCCGCCTGCGTCCCAGACGTCCGCGGCGAAGTCGCCGGAGTTCACCTCAAGGGTTGCTTCCGGAGCGGCCTCCGAGCCGCATCCGAAAACGACCAGCGTCACCATGCAGAGGATTGCGTAGCGAGCCATTGCTACCTCCTGAACGGGAACGGATTATGCTACATTCGGGCATGGAATTCCAGAGATCTTTGGGATCGCACACGCATAAGCTATACTGCGTTGGCGGACGCAGGGGGTAGGGTCATGATTTATGTCAGGCTCGTGACAGTTGCGGCGACGGCGCTTGGTGTGCTGTGGAGCTGGCCTGCGCCCGCCCAGCAGGCGGTGGACATAGGGGCGCTGCGGGAGGCGTGCGACAACGGCGAAGGGGAAGCCTGCGGAGCGCTCGGCCTGGCCTTGTACAAGGGCGAGCCCGGTGTGCCTCCGGACATGGTCTCTGCGAAGCTGTATTTCCGCAAGGCGTGCCGGAGGGAGATCTGGATTGCGTGTACGAAGCTTGGGGGGATGTACGCGAGGGGGGAAGGCGGAGCGGAGGACCGTGACAAGGCGCGTGAGGCTTTCGAGAGGGCGTGCACCCAGGGCGGCGAGGAGCTCGCTTGCGTCAGGTATGGCTTGATGGCGGCTGCGGGCATAGGCGGCGAGAGGGACATGGCGGAAGCCCAGCGGGCGTTGGAGAAGGCATGCGACAAACATGAAGAGGAAGCTTGCGGAACCCTGGGTTACTTATGGGACAACGGGTCGCTTCCGGAGGGGCGCAATGCGGCAAAGGCCGAGGGGTACCTCGAATCTGCGTGCAGAGCTGATCACGCGACGAGCTGCACCCGGCTGGCAGTGCTCAAGCTGAAGGGGGAATCCGGTGCGAAGGACGAGGTAGGCGCCCGGGGCTTGTTCGAGAAGGGGTGCGACGCGGGGGATTCGGAGGGTTGCGGGCGCCTGTCGGTGATGACTTTTCACGGGGACGGCGGACCACAGGACAAGGCCACGGCGCTGGAGATGGCGCGCACGGCATGTGCTCGGGACAGCGTGCACGGCTGCTCGCTCCTGGGGCTGGTCCTGTATCACGGGGACAGCGTGCCGGTGGACAAGAAGCAATCGCTCATCTACCTGGAGAAGGCGTGCAAGGCCGAGTTCCCGGCAGCATGCAGGCTTGCGGGTGCTTTGTGGCACAGCGGCGAAGCCGGGAGCAAGGATTCGGTGAAGGCGCTGGACAGATTTGACAAGGGGTGCCTGGGGTTGGACTCGCAGGCTTGCCTGGATGCAGCCAAGCTTCGCTTTGACGGTGCTGACGTGGGCAAGGAGCTTCCCGCTGCGCTGACGGGGTACTCGCAGGCGTGCCGTCTTGGCGCTTCGGAAGGTTGCCTCTTGGCTGCTCGGATGCTGCGGGACGGGATCGGGGGCAAGAGGGACGAGAAGGAAGCGTTGCGGCTCTTTGCGGTCTCGTGTGCGAAGGGAGAGTTGGCCGGCTGCGAGGAAGGTGCGCTGCTCTTGAAGGCATCGGCCGAGACTGACACGGAGTATGGCAAGGCGTTGGCACTTGCCGGCAAGGGTTGCGACGGTGGCCATGGGCCTTCGTGCTACGTCGCCGCGGGGCTTCTGGCCGCGGGCAAGGGAGCGGACAAGGATCCAGCAAAGGCCGAGGAGTTGTTCTCAGCCTCATGCGATCACGGGTACGCTCCCGGCTGCATCCGGAAGGCTTGGAATGCGTTCGGCCGCGGGGAGGACGAGTCGGCTCGGAAGTTGCTGGAGGGCATCTGCCGCGACGGGGACCCCGGACCCGCCGCGATTGCGTGTTCAAACCTGTCCCTCATATACATCCACGTGGACAAGGCCCCGGACAAGGCGGAGGTGGCGCTGGAGAAGGCGTGCAAGACGGGTGAATTCTGTGCGTGCCTTGCGAGGACGACGCTTATGCACTCGAAGACTCCGGTGGCAGCACAGGCCGCTGCCAAGGATGCGGTACCGAGGGCCCGAGCGTTGTGCGAAGACGGGGGGGGCGAGTGCTGTCTGTTCCTCGGTCACTGGTTCGGCGAGCTCAACGATGCTGAAGCGGAAACAAAGTACATTGACGCTGCCGAAAAGATCCTCAACAATGCGTGTAATGAGGGCGACACAGGCGTGTGCCGTCTGCTGAAGCTTGTTGCTGCGCCCGAGCAGGACTAACGACGACCCTACTTGGAGGATGGAATCGATGATGGCTGCATCTGTTGGTTTGTGGGCGCTTGCTCTGATCAGTGGGTTCCTCGGCTTTCCGACCGGGAAGCTGACCGCGCCGCGGGATTCGGCGTCCGAGGCGGTGAAATGGGTTCTTCCGTACGCTAACATCGTGCTTCACGTAAACGTCGAATGGGCCATCGCGGGCGCCATGACGCTCATGGATGAGATCGCCAAGCAGAAGCTGATCTCCGGTTCCAAAGAGCTGTCGCAGGGGCTGTCGCAGCTCAAGTCGGAGCTGGATGCCGGGCTGCAAGGGCCCGCAGCGGAGCTGGGGCTGAACCTGTCCAAGGACGTGGGCAACGTCACGTTCAGCATGACGATGGCGGATTCGAGCCAGTTCAAGATTCTGCTTCGTGCCCGTGGGAACTTCGGCGGCTCGAAGCTGAAGGAACAGGTGGCCAAGGAAGCTGCATCGACGGAGACCCTGGGCAAGTACACCGTGTACCGCATGCCCGATGATTCGAGCACTCGTGACAACATAGTCGTGTTCGTCAACGACACGACCGTCGTGCTGGGGGATCGGACGTTTGTCGAGAACGCGCTCACCGGGAAAGCTGCCAAGTTCGGCGCCGACTCCGTGAACGAGCGGCTGTCCCGGTTGGTGACAGGGGGAATCGAGACGTTCGGGTATTTTGCCCTGCCGGAGTGGACGCTCTCGTTCCTCGCGTTCGACCCGGATCTCCAGGGCGTGATGCGGCTCATGCAGGGGACCGTGTACACCGCTTGGGCAGCGGGGCCGAACAAGGGGATTGGGGTCATCCAGGGGAACAACGCAGAACAGGCGCAGCGGGTGTACTACCTGAGCAAGAGCGCGGCAAGCGCGCTGAGCATTCTGGATCCAGCCGTCGACGTTATGACCTACGGGATGCTGGGCATTGCGCCGCTTGCACCGGGAACCCCGGAGAAGGCCGAGATGCTCAAGCTGCTGTCGGACGAAAAGACCGTGCTGGAGTTCTCTTCGTGGTTCAAGAAGCGGTTTTCCGGCAAGGCGAAAGTGTCGAAAGACGACAAGACGTTCAAGGTGACGATTGAGCTCACGAACCCGGGAAGCGTGCTGGGCCTTGCCCTGCCGTTCATCGCGGGCGCCGCGGCCTGGGACGAGATGATACGCGGCGGTCAGGCGCCCATGGATCTCGGTGTCCCCGCGGATACGGCGCCCCCCTACCCTCTCTATGAGGTCCCGCCCGAGGAAGAGGTGCCGTACACGCCGGTGGAAGAACCGGTGGAGTAGCACCTTCTCGAGGTTCCGGAGGAACAGCACCCGCTCTCACAGTCCCAGAGGAACAGCATCCCCTCTCACAGTCCCAACAGTTGCGCCACTTGCCTGGGATCGAAGCCGAGGAGGAGGCGCCCGTTCACGTACAGGATCGGGACGGTGTTGAGGAGGCTGTCCGGAGTTCCTGATGTGCGAGCGATCGCCGTGAGCTTGGCCCTGGCCGTCGGATCGTTTTCCACGTCGAGCTGCTGGAACGGGATCCCCTGGCTCTTCAGCCATGCAACTGCTTCGCGGCAATGGGGGCACCATTGGGTCGTAAACACCAGGACGGTACCGCTGCCTGAAGCGACCCCAGGTCCACCGGCAGCGCCGGCGCTACCATCGGCTCCGGGGACTCCGGATGAGTCACCGGCAGCGGCGCCGGGATTGACACGGTCGGGCGCGGCCGAGTACCTGCTGACGAGGCGATAAGGGAAAGTGCCGTCCGCGTTCTTCTCGGTGAGGTCTGCGACTATGATCTGCTCCGGCGGGATGTCGCCCTTCTTGAAAGCCTTGTTGAAAACGACCACGTAGCGTCGAGCTTCTGCGGGGATCTTGTCGACTTTCGGGACTGCGACCGCGTTGCCGGAAGCAGGGTCGAAGTACTGGAAGAGAAGATCGGGGGAGTCGGCCGTGACCCTGAAGTCGCTCAGAGGGTCGGGCGCGGTGTCCGCTTCTGACACCGCGTCCGCCGAGGAGGATTCCGAGCGACAAGCACCAAAGAAAAGGAGCACCACCAGAAGCCCGGCGGTGCCGGTTGATGCCCCCCCAGCCGGCCCTCCCCCATCAAGGGGGTGGAGATGATCACGATGGTCATTCACCGGAGAGGGAGGAGCAGACGCGGCCGACATCGGGATCACGCCCAGGTCTCCTTGCAGCGAATGCCGATCTTTTCGAGTGCGTCGAGGACCGGGACATAGATTGCGGGCTCGACCGGGATGCGGACGCCGGCCGCGTCGATGCGGCCGGCCAGTACGAGCAGGGCCGCGGCAGCGGCGGGCAGGGAGACGGTGCGGGCCATGGAGCTGTCGCCGGCGGGGTCGCCGAAGTCGACCAGGGTGGACGAGATCTTGCGGGTGGAACCTCCGCGGGTGCCCGCTTCGAACTGGTGGACCAGCACGACCATGTCGCGTTCCCGGGGCTTGTATGCGAGTCTGACCTTGAGGTTCTCCGCGAGCACGTCGAGGATCGTCTCGGCCTTCGGGTCGGTGGGCTGGTCGGAGAAGAGACCTGCCCACTTGAGCCGCGATATGGTATCTCCCGCGGGGTCGAGCTTATGCTTGGAAGCGACGTGTGCGGCGAGAGCGTTTTCGTCGGCGACCTTTCCGGCCTTGCTGATGATCGCGGTGAGTGCCCCGAAGGTCTTGGCCTTCTTTGGCGGCCGGTCGAGAGACAGCCATCCCAAATCAGAGAGGGTCTTCATCATCCTGCACCAACCGGGATAGCGGAAGGTCCCCCGCATCATGGTGGAGATCCCGTCGAGGCTGTATATGCCGATGTACTGAAGAGAGTCGCGGTTCGGGTAGATCTCCAGGTCGCCCACGCCTTCCACTTTGCCGGGCCAGACGGTTGCGAAGAGGTCGCCTGATGCGATGTCTCGCACGGAGCCGTTGTCTAGGAAGCGGGCGGAGTTGCGGCCTGCAAGCAGCACTCCTCTCGGGCTCCAGGAGAACTTGTAGCCCCATGGATTATCGTTTGCGTCGGGAGCGGGAAGCCCGCCGCAGCACGACCTGAACGACGTGACGCGTCCGCCTTCCTTCTTGACAGTGTCGATCACCCGCATCGCGGACATATGGTCTATGCCCGGATCGAGCCCGATCTCGTTGAGGAGAAGGAGCCCCTTTGACTGGGCTTCCGCTGAGAGGTCCCTCATTTCGTTGCTGACGTAGGAGGTGGTGATCATCGGCCTGCGGATGTCGAGGCAGCGGCGTGCCACTTGGACGTGCATCGTGTAGGGAAGCAGGCTGATGACGAGGTTGGAGTGCTCCACGAGCCCGTCGAGCTCGACCGGCCTTGCTG
>Ga0172371_10013785_pt1 | contig 10486 bp, 11 predicted proteins | sample Lak12m_FD_114543 | JGI IMG/M metagenome (GOLD analysis project Ga0172371, IMG submission 114543) | Freshwater microbial communities from Kabuno Bay, South-Kivu, Congo - kab_022012_12m | ecosystem: Environmental > Aquatic > Freshwater > Lake | place: Democratic Republic of the Congo: South-Kivu... | reverse complement strand
TCGTAAAATTGACTGTACTAATGATAGGACTAGGTGCCGCCCTTTTGACCATCAGGTCCTCATACAAAAAGGCATCAGCTACAAAGATAATTTAAGATGACAGTTGCTAAAAGGACTAAATCTTCTGAACTCACAAGAGCTGAAAAGAACAAAGTGTTAGGAGGAGTTTGTGCAGGGTTAGCAAACTTTTTCAACGTAGATCCCACACTTATCCGAATAATATTCGTGTTAATTACATTATTTGGTGGATCCGGAGTCCTACTTTACCTAATCCTATGGCTTTTAATTCCTTCTTCTGGCCACACATCAGAGATATCAAAAGCTAGTATCAAAAGAGGGGCGGACGAAATGAAAGATAGAGTCGAAGAGTTTGCTGAAGAAGCAAAAAATTTTAGCAAAACCAACAATTCAAAATACCTTTTAGGTATTACTTTACTTATACTAGGTATTATTTTCCTTTTTGATAATTTTGGTTTTTTCCATTTTTTCAACCTCTGGAAACTTTGGCCAATAATTTTGATAATTTTAGCCATATTGATACTTTCCAAAAATGAAAACTGAGAAAGACGATTTTAAGAAAGAACCAAGGGAAAAAATATACAAGCGCTTCCATGAACATCATGGAGGTAGCACCTTTGGGGCATTCTTTCTTTTGACGATTGGTGTTCTACTTCTTTTTAACAACTTTGGGCTCCTCCCTTGGGGTGTATGGGTAATTCTCTTAAGGTTTTGGCCAATACTACTCATAGTATGGGGGGTAGAGATCGCTTTTGGCAAAAGCCCATTCGGACGCCTATTAGTATCTCTAATTAGCCTATTGCTCCTTGCCTCAGCACTTATTTATTCCCTATCCTTCGTTAATAAGGATTTTGATAATTGGATTGGGGCATACATCCCAAAGTGGAAACAAATCAAAAAAGATTTGCCGACTTATAGATATGGGTATGGTACCAGGGTATTTAGATGTGACCCTTTCACTGATTCCTGCGAAATTAGGTTTAAGTAACTTCCCCACATATAAACATAATATTAGCGTAGGGATAATACCAGCCGACACTACCAAAAATATTCTCGAGTTTTTCGCCGAATTTGATAGCTTCTTTCCTTCTCTCACCCCCGTATAGCCTATTTATTACAACAGCACCTTTAGGGGCAAGGGAATTTTTTAGAAAGTTTAAAAAGGCCTCATTTTCAAATTTTTTTGGATATTCAGTTCCTAAGTATAAATCAACTAGTATTAAATCATATTTTTCTTTTGACGTATTCACTTTTCTGACAAAATCGTAAGCGTCGGATATAATAATTTTTGGATTAAACTTTTTTAGTCCCAAATATTTTTTACCCAATTCAACCATGACCGGATCAATATCTATACCTACGATATCCGCATCAGGCCATTCTTTTTTAATTTCAGCAACTACTCCGCCTCCACCAAGTCCTAAAACTAAACAACTATCAGCTTTTATTACCTGTTTTTTTACTCTTTTTAAAGTCTGCCTCCATATAGAATTCACTATACCTCCAGACTGTGTCAGCCCTTTAACTTTAATATATGTTCCTAAACCCAATTCTCTATATACTTGAACCGTGTCATTTACTAAAGATTTTTTTTCTTCAAGAATAGCCATTTATTTAACAGATATTATCATTAATATAAATATATTTATCCATACCCATATTTACTTCGGTTTTTCTTTGGAATAAAATGGAAAAATATGGCGCAACCCTTGGCTGATAAGCTTCGTCCAACAAAATTATCTGATTTTATTGGCAAGAAAGAAATTGCAGGCAAAGAAGGAATAATAAAAAAATTAATCAGTAATGCAAGGCAGACAAAATTCTTTCCGTCTCTTATTTTATGGGGGCCTCCCGGATCAGGAAAAACTACCCTTGCTAGAATAATTGCGACGGAATTGAAAAGACAATATTTTGAGTTCTCTGCTGTATCTTCATCAATTAAAGAGATTGAAAAAGTGATGACAAAAGGAGACCTCAATCCCCCAGTTGTTGTTATTGATGAAATACACCGCTATAACAAGGCTCAACAAGCAAGGCTTCTGCCATTTGTCGAAAGGGGAGATATTACATTAGTCGGAGCAACTACTGAAAATCCCTCTTTCGAAGTTATAGCCCCACTTCTTTCTAGAACTCGGGTAATCGTAATTAAAGAGCATACTCTTAGGGAGCTTAATATAATAATTTCAAAAGCCTTAAAGTTCGTTAGAAAAGATATTAACAAAAAGGCTTTAGAATTCTTGATTGAAGCATCAAATGGAGACGCAAGAATTGCGATAAATACAATTGAAATAGCCTCCAATTTAAATAAAGGTAAAACACTATCTGTTTCTTTTATTGAAGAAGCCCTACAAAAACGCCAATTAGCTTTCGATAAGGGAGGAGACGAATTTTATAACACTATATCTGCCTTTATTAAAAGTATGAGATCAAGTGATGTTGACGCGGCTCTCTATTATCTCGCCCGAATGGTTGCGGTCGGACAAGATCCGCTTTACATAGCAAGAAGAATGATAGTTTTTGCGGCTGAAGATATTGGGATGGCTCAGCCAACCGCAATAGTTATTGCCAACGAAACTTTTAAAGCATGTGAAGCGATAGGATATCCCGAATGTCAAGAAAACCTGGCTCACGCAACAGTATATTTATCACTTGCCAAAAAGGACAGATCCGCCTACGAGGCATATATGGAGGCTTTAGGAGATGTACAAAAATTTGGCAATCTGCCAATTCCTCTTAAGGTCAGGAATCCTGTCACAAAACTAATGAAAAACCTTGATTATGGTAAAGATTATAAGATGTATGACAAAGTAACGCTCTTACCCGAAAAACTTAAGGAGAAAAGGTACTACAAAAAACAATGAGCTCTAGCTTTGGGGTGGCAAAACTTCTATTACTCTCGTGGACCCTTTATCCGCAACAACAGTTATTCTCTCGCCTTGTGGAGTGACGACCGATGCAGTGGACTGGGCATTTAGATCAGGGCTTCCTTCAACTCCAGCTTTTGCCGAGGCTCTTGCCTCAGCCAAAGCTTCACGTCTTTCAAAATCAGGGTCGTGTTTCTCAAGTAATTCACTTAACATACAGCGATTATAACAATTATAGGATAGAAATCAAGTTATCTTGTCTTTACCCATCCATTTTCTCAAGATCTCTGGTACTTCTATTGTCCCGTCTTCTTGTTGGTAATTTTCAAGGATTGCAATAATTGTGCGACCTATAGCGAACCCTGTCCCATTCAACATGTGAATATATTTTGTCTTACTACCGTCTTGGTATTTAATATTTAATCTTCTTGCTTGAAAGTCAGTACATGTTGAGGTTGAGGTCACTTCCCTAAATTTACCCTGACCTGGCATCCAGGCATTAATATCATATTTTCTGGCAGCTGGGAGGCCTAAATCGCCCGTACACATTTTTGATACCTGGTAGGGGATACTAAGCCCTTGGAAAAGTTCTTCCTCAAGCGATAAAAGTAGTTCATGCTCACCTTCTGATTCCTCTTGTTTGGTAAAAGAAAACATTTCTACCTTATCAAACTGGTGGACTCTTAATATCCCCCTTGTATCCTTCCCATATGTTCCCGCTTCTCTTCTAAAACAACTTGAAAAACCCATGTACCTTAGAGGGAGTTTACTTGCATCTATAGTTTCCCCCATGTACATTGGCCCAACTGATTGCTCTGAAGTACCCACCAAAATCATCCCGTCCTCATCCAAGACATACATGTTATCAGCTCCCCCATGCTCCATATATCCCATTCCTTGCATTGATTCTTTTTTGATAAGAACTGGGGGAATAACAGGAACAAACCCTTTCTTAGAAAGAACATCAAACGCGTATTGGATAAGGGCAAATTCTAACCTTACCCCATCTCCTTTCAGATATGCAAACCTCGAGCCAGAAATTTTTGCTGCTCTCTCAACATCAATTATTCCAAGGGCTTCCCCCAGCTCAAGGTGGTCTTTGGCCCTAAATGAAAACTCTTTTGGGACCCCCCAAGACCTAATAATTTCGTTTTCTGTATCGTCCTTCCCCTCCTTGACATCACCCACCGCCGGATTAGGAAGTAAAAACAGCGTTGACTGATACTCAGCTTCCAAACCTTTAAGTTCGGGTTCAAGTTTTTTAAGAAGATCTTTTACCTCTCTACCTGCATCAGTTTTTTCCTTCTGTTTTGCTATCTCGTTTCTTTTTGCCCTCAGTTCCTCAATTTTTCCAATTAGTTCACGCCTCCTTTTATCAAGTTCTAGCACCTTATCAACCAACGAAGGATCTACCTGCTTCGCGGCTGTTGACTTCTTTACTTTATCTACATTTTCCCTGACAAAGTTAATATCCAACATAGTATTATTCTAAAACAAAAAACACGCACTTTAAATGCGTGTTACGGTCACTTCTTTTTCGAAGTGAAGTTGCCACCTTAACTAATACTTAATTTAGTCTTAACGGATACCACCGTGTTGGTTTTCTACCCCAACAAGCTCGATAGTTGGAATCTATCTCAAACGCTTTGCTAAATAATATTACAAACTAAGAGAAGTTGCAATATCTGTCATTGAAGAAAGAGATATTTTAATAAACTCTTCAAGAGGAACTCCAATTTTTTCGGCACAAAGAGTTATGTCTTCTCTCCTGGTTCCAGCTGCAAATGAAGGCTGTTTGAACTTCTTTAAAACAAAATCAACAGAAACAACTGATAATTTTTTATCAGGAAGTATTAAAGCACAGGCAACAATTAATCCTGTTAGCGAATCCCCACAATATATTGTCCAATCCATGAGGGTCTTTGGTTCAACTTTCGTATTTTCCCAATTATGGGCTGCCATTGCATTGGCAACATTATCTGGGATTTCATAGCCCACTTGCCTTGCCCAATCAGTAATCTGGATTCCTTGCTTTGTCATTGGAACTCCTTCACAATAATCACCGTCATGCAAAAGTCCAGCCATCATCCACTCTTCTTTTGTCCCCCCCAATTCATCTTCTGTTTTCCCGCTACTTTTTAGCTCCTCCCAGATTCCTCCCATCAAGGCTTCTAAGGCAAACATATGCTTAACTATGTTTTTATTACCTACATGAGATTCAATTAATTCAATAGCTTGATTTCTTGTAATCATTTTAAAAGTAAGTTTGGGATATAACCTAATCTGGTCTTAAAAGTGGAAATAATACTGTCTCTCTAATTGGTTTGTCCGCAAGAAAAGAAAATAATCTCTCGCTGACGCCAAACCCAGAAACCGGAGGCATCCCATACTCCAAAGCTTCCACAAAATCCTTGTCATGCATTTGGGCCTCCAAATCACCCTTGTCTCTAAGCTCCTGCTGCTTTTCGAATCTCTTTTTCTGGTCCATCGGATCATTAAGTTCAGAGTAGCCATTCCCCATCTCACTTCCCGCAATTATTACTTGATACCTCTCAACTAGTTCAGGCTTACCCGCCATTCTTTTGGCAAGCGGAGAAACCTCAACAGGATGACCAATCAAAAATGCAGGACCAATTATTGTTTTTCTGATGCTTTTCCACAAAGAGTCAATTACCCTTCCCTTGTCGGACCCATTATCCAGTTTAAGATGCAACTTCACAGCTTTCTCTTTCAGTTCTTTCTCGCTGGCCTTAAGTATATCGATTCCAAGCTTGTCCAAGATAGTTTTTCTGTAATCAATTTTTTCCCAGACTTTACCTAAATTAATTTTGTTTCCCATTATTTCAAATTCTAATTTACCAAATGTCTTTTTGGCCACATATTTATAAAGCTCTTCAACAAGAGCCATCGAATCTTCGTAATTTGCATATGCCCAGTAAAATTCCATTTGGGTATAGTCCTGCAAATGTTCTCTACTCATTCCCTCATTTCTAAATTGTCTACCAATCTCAAAAGTTTTATCAAATCCCGCAACCATTAACCTTTTTTGCCACAATTCCCCCATCGAAATTCTAAGATATAAATCAATATCTAAAGCATTGTGATGAGTTATGAACGGATTTGCATCAGCTCCTCCAGCTGACACCTCAAGAACTGGGGTTTCTACCTCCAAAAATCCTTTTGTCAACATAAACTCTCTTACGCTATTCCAAAACGCGGCCTTTTTATAAAATACATCTTTCAGATCATCACTTAGCAGGAGGTCTAAATATCTTCTTCTATAACGCTCCTCTTCATCTTTAATCCCGTACCAAACAGATGGAATTGTTCTTAAGGTCTTTGTTAATAATTCAAATTCCTTAACTAATACAGTTATTTCACCAGCTTTAGTTTTAACTACTTCTCCCCTAACCGCAATAAAGTCTCCCGTATCAAGAAGGTTAAACAGTTCAAATTGTTTTTTTAATGCAGCTTTTTGAAGCATCAGTTGGATTCTCGAACTTGAATCTTTCAAGTCAGCAAATATTAGTCCACCGTGCCCTCTTATTGAAACCAACCTTCCCGCAACCAACACCTCTTGTCCCAATAAACTCCTTGCTTCGCCAACAAGAACTCTATTCCCTTTAATACTTATTTTTGAAGGGTAGGGATTTATTCCAAAACTCTTTATTTTTTCAAGCTTTTCTTGTCTATCGCTTTTGATTTTTGTAAGCCTTGATGCCATCAATTAGAAGTATAAGCTGAAGGCTTATTCTATAGCAAGAATCTCATAAGAGATAGTTCCCGCCGGTGCTTCAACCGACACCTGATCCCCTACTTTCTTACCAAATAATGCCTGGCCAAGAGGTGAAGTGTGAGAAATCTTTTTCTTGGTTGGATCTGCCTCCCAGTCACCTACAATATCGTACGTAAACTCATTCCCGCCTACTTTAATTTTGACCTTTGTCCCAACCGCTACCTCACCTTTCTTGCCATTACCATTAACTACAATCGCGCTCTTAATTACAGCTTGAAGCTCACTAATTCTACCATCCAAAAACTCAAGTTCGTCTTTCGCGTTTTGATAATCTGAGTTTTCTGCCAAGTCACCTTGTGATCGGGCGAAGGAAAGCCTTTCTACCAATGCCGGTCTTTTGTTATCCAATAACACACTAAGCTCTGTTTTTAGAGCTTCCAAACCTTCTTTCGTTAATTCCATTTGTTTTGCCATATGCTTAAAAAAAATACCCTCCGCTTTGGGAGAGTTAGTTCATATTTTCTTCTCCCCCACGCGCCTACGTAGTCCTTGATGTAAGGATTAATGTAGCAGCGGTGAAAGAGATTCCAAATAACATGGATTAACTAAACACTTTGGGAATTTTATTCTCTTATATACGCGTTGTCAATAAATCAGAAGATATCAAACCCTGTAACCTGCGAGCTTGTGAGAATGTGGGCAAATTAAACTAAAAAATCATGCTCAAAGAAATAATTTCAAGTAATATTTATACGCCGCAAGTTTTTGAAGCGGCCATTGGTAAACCAATTGAAATGGAAGTTAGTAACCTTTATCAAATAACAAATCAGATATTTAGCCAGGTATCCTTTATAACAAAAGTTGACTTCTGGCCAGTACAATCAATAGTTGATGAAATAATTACAAAGTCCAAACTAAGCTCAAATGATCCAAGTTATAAAATAGGATTTCAAGTTTGGAATAACCCGAATGCGCTAACCTCGTACCTCCTTCAAAGAGTTTACTCAGGGAGCCAAGAAGATATAAATGGGGAGATCTTATTAAGAAAAATTTTAACTACTAACTATGAAGTAGGTAAAATTGGTTCCGATATTAAAAATGTAATCGGAAAAGTAATTGATTTTTTTGATCTAGGCCTTTTGCAGGAGTGGAAAGATAAAGAGACCGTACTTTGTGTTGTGACCCCGTCCGGATTCGAACCGGAGTTTACAGGATGAGAACCTGCCGTCCTAGGCCTCTAGACGACGGGGCCAACTGGCTCATTTTACCCTAAGAGATTGGCAAAAACAATTAATTTGAAGCTAAGTAAGGAGAGTGGACAATTGTCTGTTTTTTTATTTTGGTTTTAGGCCAACCATTGAAAGCAATTTTAATCACATCTTCATACCTTTCGGCAAATACAAATTTTATATCTTTCTGAATTTTTTCTGGAATATCTTCCAAATCTTTTTTGTTATCTTTTGGAAGAATAATAGTCTTTAGACCTGCTCTATGACCTGCTATAACTTTTTCTTTTACCCCCCCTATCTCCAATACTCTTCCGCGAAGGGTAATTTCACCTGTCATTCCAACTTCTCTTTTTACAGGGATTTGGGTTAAGGCAGAAACTAAGGCTGTAGTGATAGCAATCCCTGCAGATGGTCCATCTTTAGGAACTGCTCCTTCAGGGACATGGATATGAACATCAAGGTTTTCACCAAAATTTTCTTTTAGACCAAGTGTGTCCCAATGAGACTTTGTCCAAGAAAAAGCTGCCCTGGCCGATTCTTTCATTACATCTCCCAACTGACCAGTCAAAGTTAGTCTTCCTTTACCAGGCATCAGAGCAACTTCGATAAACATTATCTCCCCCCCAGCTGAAGTCACAGCCATTCCTGTTGACATCCCAATCTCATCTTCTTTTTCAGCTATAAGGGATGAAAACTTCTGAGGACCTAGAAACTTCCTGACATCAGTGTGAGTTACTTCCTTAGTGACTTTTTTCTTCTCCGCAACTTCCCGTGCAATTTTTCTACAAATCGTAGCTAGATTTCTCTCTAGGTCTCTGACTCCTGCTTCCCTAGTATATCGTGCAATTATTTCATCAAGTGCTACAGCTGCAATTTTTACCTTTCTGCTTTCCAATCCATGAAGTCTTAGCTGCTTTGGCCAAAGAAACTCTTTGGCGATATGATGTTTTTCGTCCTGAGTATATCCTGCAAACCCTATTACTTCCATCCTATCCCGAAGCGCGCCTGGAATATTTTCCAAAACATTACCTGTTGCAATAAACATAACCTGGGACAAGTCATACGCAACTTCAAGATAATGATCGGAAAACTCCCTATTTTGCTCAGGATCTAGAGCCTCAAGCAAAGCCGAAGAAGGGTCGCCTCTAAAATCAATCCCAAGTTTATCTATTTCATCAAGCATAAACACCGGGTTTGAAGTCCCAGCATTTTTAATTCCCTGAATAATTCTTCCTGGTAAAGCTCCAACATACGTTCTTCTATGACCCCTAATTTCTGCTTCGTCCCTAATTCCACCGAGTGACATTCTGACGAATTTTCTCCCCAGAGCTCTAGCAATCGACTTACCAATTGAAGTTTTTCCAACTCCGGGAGGCCCCATAAAACAAAGAATGGTTGGCTGAGATTCAGTTCCTTCATACTTTTCATCTTTTTTGATCTGCATTACAGCCAAGTATTCAAGAATTCTCTCTTTGGCTTTTTTGAGTCCGTAATGATCGTGTTTTAATATTTTTTCTGCTTTAGATATTTTGATGTTATTTGGTGAAAACTTGCCCCATGGCATATCAGTCAGCCAATCAAGATAATTTCTAATGTATCCACCCTCCGGATTATTGGGAGACATCTGAATTAATTTCTTTAGTTCTTTCTCTGCCTTCTTTCTTACCTCCTTGGGCATACTTGCCTCGAGAATTTTTCTTTTATACGTTTCAATCTCCTCAGAATCCATTTCTGAACCTTCCTCGCCCAACTCTTCTTCGATGGTTTTTTTCTTCTCCCTTAGCATTGCCTTTCTCATTTGATCTTCAAATCTCTTTTGAGTCTTGGAGCTTATTGTCTTTTCAATGTCTAAAATATTGATCTCTCGTGCCAGATACTCAAGCACCTTTTTCATCCGCTTAACGATAGATTTTTCTTCAAGTAATTTTTGCTTCTCTGAGGTTTTTATTTCAAGAAGTGAAGCTATTTGATCCGCTACTTCTAGAGGGTCTGCTTGGCCTGATACAACTCTCATAACAGTCATTATCTCTGCCTGCTTACCCAGGTTTATGGACTTTTTAAACATTTCTACAATTTTATTTGATAGGGCTTGAATTTCATCTGTATTTGCCTTCTCTTGGGGAATCTCAGTTACTAGACCCACTAAAAATGGCTCATGTCCTAAAACTTTTTCAAGCTTAACTCTTATTTGCCCACGAATAATTGCATTAACCTCACCGTCCGAAGTCATCATTTGAGTTATTGTGGCTATTGTACCGATACTGTGTAAGTCTTCTTGATCAGGGTCTGACGTCCTTGCGTCTTTTTGGGTAAATATTGCAACCACCCTATCTTCTTGAAAAGCGGAGTTTACTGCATTAACTGATTTTGGTCTTCCGAAAGTTAAAATTGTATCCGTATGTGGAAAAACAACAGAGCCGCGTATCGCAACAATTGGAACCTGACGAGATAGTTTTTGAACCGCTTCCATGAAAGTATCTTAGCAGTCTACCAATCTGTTTGCTAATTGTCAACCCTAAGATTTCCCTCTTCCAAAAAATCCTTTCGTTACTAGGAAATCTAGCAAAAGTGAGGAGAATGCTCCAAGAATTACTCCTCCCACGACATCAATTGGAAAATGAACATGGGATAAAATCCTA